>JAABUJ010004508.1_pt1 | contig 14598 bp, 16 predicted proteins | sample 5559131 | NCBI WGS metagenome assembly JAABUJ01 (sample SAMN10711875, study PRJNA513366) | rock metagenome | isolation source: Antarctica rocks | place: Antarctica: Victoria Land, Mt New Zealand nord | collected 2016-01-07 | reverse complement strand
GAGGGCGTGCAGGATCGGGCATTGACACGGTATCCTCCTTGCTCAGCGCATATTTGTATGCGCAATGGCGATGAGCGAGAGCAACGCGGCGATGGCGAGACCGGTGTATCGCCGGATCCGACGTCGTTGGCGCTCGCGTGCGACTTCCGCATGGATGGTCGCCACAATGCGGTTGTGCAATCCGGGTGGTGGTTCGGGCCGCGAAAGCGCATAGACCGGATGCCTTCTCGCCACCTCAGCACTTGGGGCCACCGACATAGCATTCGCAGTTGTGAACGATATAGTCAATCTGTTCATAATTACGGATAATACATGTGCGATCCCTGATTGTCTAGGGGTGCTGAGAAAGACGTTCGTAGGGGTGTACTACCTATGGTATGATTCGTGCGCGTGGATGCCTCAGCCGCGATGTGAGTCGTCAGGCCGATGCAGGAGCGAGGCGATGATGAAGACTGGACACAACGGGGATGAGATAATGGCACCGGAGACACCACCGGGCGGCCATCCGACGTTAGCGGAGAAGATCGACCGCGTCATCCGGGTGATGCGGATCCGCGACCGGCGCGACTATTCGTACAAGGATCTGGCTGCGGCGATTCGGGCACGGGGCGGCGCCTCGATCTCGACGACATACCTGTGGGAGTTGCACACAGGGGCGAAGGACAATCCCCAGAAGAAGACCCTGGAGACGTTGGCGGATTTCTTCGATGTGCCAGTCATGTACTTCTTCGACACGGACGAAGCCATCCACCTGTACGAGCAACTCGACTCACTCCCCATCGCCCTCGACGCAAATGTGCGCAAGATCGCCCTGCGCGCCGCCGAACTCTCGCCGGACACGCTACGAGCGATCGGCCAGATCATCGAGCAAGCGCGACAGATTGAGGGATTGCATGCCGGTCGTAAAGGCGCGCGGCAAACACCGGCCGACGATGACCAACGATTCAAGGAAGCTGACCAGGAATAGCTTCCCGGGGGACTTTTCCAATGGACATGAAAACGCTCCGCAAGCGCTGTGCAGCGCGCATCGCTGATCTTCCGATCCCCATTCCCTTTGATGTACAAATATTTGTCGCGTCACTTGCTGAACGTCGCGGCAGACCGATCGCGCTCGAACCGATGTCGCTGCAAGGGGTGGTCTCGGGGGCATGGGTCGCGATGCCCTCGGTCGATGTGGTGGTGTATGAGCAGCACGCGATGCCGCTGCACCAGCGGCACATCATCCTCCACGAGCTGAGCCACATCATTTGCGAACACCAGGGAATCGATAGCTCCGAAAAGGGCCTTCAGTCTTTATTTTCCGCGCCTATAGCCGCCGCACGACTGCGGACCCTCCAGGACGATCAGTATTCAGATGGAGAGGAACAGGAGGCAGAGGTACTCGCCTCGCTCATCCTCGAACGCGTCAGCAATGCACAGACAGACAGCTCAATCAGCGATCCATACATTACGGGTACGCTCCAGGTGCTCGACGATCTGGAGGGCATGACATCGTGAGCGAGACGCTCGTGAGTGCCCTGACAGTGCTATTAGTCTGGGGATCGCTACTCTGGAAGATGCAGGCGCTCCGCTGGCAGCCGCGTGACGCGATTCAACGCTCCTACTGCGGCGCGCTTCTCGCACTCGCACTCGCGATGACCGTCTTCCATCCGCCCATTTATCGCGCGGTGGATCGGATAACCGGCGTGCCGAATTTCGCGCGTCTCCTCGGCAACGGACTTGGAGTTGTCAGCGCATGGGCATTCCAGCCCGTCATCACGAAACTGCTCCGCTATCAGGCGCGTGGACGGGGCGTCCTGAGTGGTGCTTGGCCGATGATCGGCACGCTCGGCGTCATGATATATCTCTTCAGTCGGATGTCCGTGCCGCAGTCGGCGCCGTTAGACTTCCAGCAGCGCTATGGTGCCGCGCCATTCGTTGCCGCGTACCGAATCGTGCTCTTCGCGTATATCGGGTTGACAATGTACAACCTGTTTGCCCTCTCGCTCCGAAACGGTCGCGTCGTGCGCAGCATTAGCCAACCGCGCCGGAGACTGTGGGCGCGTCTTCAAACGGTTGGCTGGGGCCTCGGTACCGCATATGACGCAAACGAATGCATCTATGTGGTGCTTCGTCGCTCGAAGTTCGCGCACAATGCCCCATACGATCATCTGCTTGCCAACGTACTCCTGACCGGTTTTCTCGTCGCAATCTTGAGCGGCGCGGGCCTCAGTCTGTTTCACTGGCTCGGACAATACAGGGCGCTGCGGCAGCTCTATCCGCTGTGGCGCGATCTATACCGGGCGACGCCCCAGATCGCGCTGGATCCTCCCTCGTCGGAAGGCGCAGACACCGTCGCCTTCCGCGACGTGCGTTTCCGGCTCTATCGGCGCGTAACCGAGATACACGACGGGATTACGGCTCTGGAGTCGTATAGTGATGCGGCGATGACAGATAAGGCCGATCGTGCCTGCAAGCGGATGGGCATCACGCGAAGGCAGTCGAGAGTGACGGTTGAGGCCTTGATGCTCGCCCAGGCAATGTATGCGAAAGGGGTGGGCAAGCGCACATCGGAACCTTTATTGTTCCCGCTTATGACGATGGAAGAGAATCTCGAGCACGAAGTGCAGCACCTGAAGGGGGTGGCCCGCGCCTACCGAGGTATCTCGGCCCAAGGGCGGGAGACTCTATCCCATTCCCTGAGTGAGCGTCCAGATTCACAGGAGGCGATACGCAGACGATGACCGTTTCACCTTCACTTCAACCCATCACCCGAAGCGGCAGCGAGCGGGCGGCGAAGATTATCACCGAGGTACTCGCGCCGACACCATTGGGTATCGTCGTGGTCGCCTTCATCGCGTGGCATTTTGCACCGAGGGCAAGTGATGCGATCAAGGAGGCAATCATCGGCGTACTGCTCGGGTTGCTCTTGCCCTTCAGCTATTTGCTGCGACAGGTCCGGAGAGGACGGGTCACCGATCATCATGTCGGGACACGCACCCAGCGTCCACGTATCCTCCTCGTCTTCTTTTTTGCTGTGCTTGCTGCGCTCGTGGCCCTGATCAAGTTCGGTTCACCCCCGGAGCTCATCGCGCTTATTGGGGCGAGCATGACGGGCTTAGTCGTCGCCCTGACGATCACGCTTTTCTGGAAGGTCTCAATCCACGCGGGCGTCGCCGCAGGCATCGCGACCATCTTCGTCATCCTGTTTGGTCCATGGATGTTGCTGCTCGCCCCGTTCGTCCTCGCAGTCGGCTGGGCGAGGATAACGCTCGGCGATCACACAACTGCACAAGTCATCGTTGGGACCGTCATCGGTGCATTCATTTCTGGGGTTGCCTTTTCTCTCTTCCTGATCGCATTGCGCTGATAATCACGCGCCCTTCGGCGAGATGCCCCAATTGTAGCGACTAGACATCAAGACAGATATGTCGTACCATTTATGTGTGAGGATGATTTACGCATTTGTTCATGATAATGTACGTCTCAGATGTCTGTATGCTATAGCGACAGAACGCCTTGTCGTCTTGACATCAAAACATTCATGCTCCACACTACGACACAGATGGTGTACGTACACTTCGGTGAGGAAGAGGAGATATATCAGTGCATAGCGAAGTCAAAGGGGACATGACCTCAACGAAAGAACCCATCGAAAGGGATCGATTCCGGACAACGGTGTATTTGACGGAAGACGAAATTACGTCCCTCGACGAGTTGAGAGCCCATTTCCGGCGACAGGAGCGGCGTCAAGTCGACCGCTCACAACTCATTCGAGAAGCAATTCGCCACTACCATGAAACGATGCTCACGCAGTAGCTCGTTAATCGGGGGAACGGGGGTTTCTGATGGGATCAGAGAATTTCAACCGGCAGTTCATCCTGCTGGACTTCACTGATCTGGACAACCCGGATTTCCTTTCGTTTACTCGCTCACCCGAGTTCTCGACGTACCTCATCATGCGCCGCCACATCTGGCGCTCCCGCGATCCTCACTACATGGGTCTGCACGAATACTTCGCTAAAGGTTACCTCGCGTGCTCGCTCGACCGCGAAAAGATCGCCGAGTGGCTGAACCTCTCACTCGTATCCGTGAGCAACGACATCACCGCGCTCTCGCGTCGCACAGTGATTGAGAGCCTACGAACGGGTCGCCAAAATATCTTCGTGCTCGGTCGGTGGGTCGAGGATAAGGGCGCATACTTCGAGCACTTCCACTTGGATCGCCTTTACGTCAGAAGTAAAGAAAACTTGATATCAGGCCTTCTTGACGACAGATATAAAGAAAACTTTACATCAGAAGAAAAGAAAACCCGTACCTCTGATGTAAAGAAAGTTTTACCCAATAATAGAGAAGGGAATAGAGAACCGAATAGAGAAGAAAATAGAGAAGTGGAGTTCGAGAACTCGAAATTTCGAAAGGCCTTAAATCATGAAATTAGTGTGATTACGGACTACGTCAGCGACCTCGCGCGGGAACTGAATGACGAAGCTTCATTGCCGGCATCGGTCAGTCGCGCGATGAACCTCTACCGTCGGGCCGCCATCGATCTGGACGGCTTTACTGACGCTTTGCTCGGCGCACGCGCTGCGACGAAACAGCATAGCGCAAGCATCCGCAAGCAGAGCGACGCGAACGGTAACCTGATCGGCCCGACGAAGAATCGTATGGCGTATTTCTTCGCGGTGCTCGAGGACGTGCTCGGGCTTGTCGAGCCGAGGGTAGCAGGCGAGGTGCGCAGCCAATGAAACGAGAACGGATCGTTGCGATCGTCAACCGCAAAGGCGGCAGCGGGAAGTCCACGACGACGCTCAATCTCGCCGGTGCCCTGGTCGAAACCGGACTGCGGGTTGTCGTTGTCGATTTGGACCCCCAGGCCTCCCTGACGCGCCTACTCACCGACGATCCGGTGGAGCGCGGGATCGGCGCGTGCATCTCCGCGCCCGGGCTACCGGTGAGAGACCTCATCCGTGTTACCGGTGCAGGCATCGACCTCGTCCCGGGCGATCGCTCGATCGAGGCTGCGGCGCTCTCCTTGAGCGATTCCCCGACGGGCTTCCTGCGCCTGCGGAGGATCCTCACAGCGCTCGACGGATACGACGTCCTGCTCCTCGACACGCCGCCTACATTGGGATTCGCCCTGTCAAGCGCCATACTGGCCGCTGGGTGGGCGGTCCTACCTACGGCTACCACGCAGCAGGACATCGATGCGCTCGTCGATACGGTGATGGCGATCGACGAGTTGGCGGCGGATGAGATGGTCTGTGCGGAGCATCTCGCCATCGTGCCGAATGCGGTACATCGGGATCGTCCCGACCAAGGGGGATTAGCGGTGCTGCAGGAGGCGTTCGGCGACCTTGTAACGATGCCGGTGCCGCATTCGGCGGCGATCAAGCGTGCCCTCAATCGCCATCTGCCACTCGCGATGACCGAGCCAAAGACCGTAGCCATGGAATCGTATCGCGCATTGGCACAGCGCGTCGTCTGTGCGATCGCGCGAACTGAGATGATCCCGGAGGAGCAGTATGTCGGCGCATAATCGTCGTGAGGCGGAGGTCGCTGTCGTCCGACCCGCACAACCGCGCACGACGCTGCACGCGGTCGCGGGCGCGACCGAGCGGCGATTGCCGGGCGCGATGGAGGTCCCGATCGAGCAGGTATCCTCGGACCCCGGTCAACCCCGACAGGATTGGGAGCACAACAGTGGCGCACGGCGCCTGAATGAACTTACCGAGAGTGTCCGCGAATTCGGCATCCTGCAACCGCTGGTGGTGCGCGAGAACGGTACCATCGGCGATGGTCGCCAGCGCTACCTGATCATCGCCGGCGGTCGTCGGTATGCTGCCGCACTGCGGGCGGGTCTGGCGACCGTCCCCGTCGTCGCGCGCGGTGAGGAATCCTCGCGCGTCCGTATCCTCCAGCTGGTTGAGAACCTCCAGCGCCAGGATCTCAGTCCCATCGATGAGGCCCGCGCGTATCAGGAGTTGATCGACCTCGAGAAACTGTCACCGCCAATGATCGCTGCGCGGCTGCATCTCTCGGCGCAGCATGTACGAGACCGGCTCCGGGTTCTCAGCGATCAGGTGCTCTCTGATGCGGTCGAACGGCAACAGCTCTCCGCCACCGCCGCACGGGACATCATGCAGTTGCCGGACGATGAATACATGGCTTTCCGGGCACGCGTGCTGAACGGTGAAGCCATCCAATCGAGCGATGTGGCCACGGCACGCGGACGCCTCTCCGCCGCCGGCATCGTAAATCCGCGTCGCAAAGCGGCACAAGCCAAAAAACAAACGTCGTTTGTTCCTGAGGATGCTGATGAATCGTCGATCCGTGCCTCAGAAGCCACACCGTCAACGGTACAAATAGGAGCTGCGGAGGAGGGTGCTGGCCTCAAGACGACCATAAATACGTATCCACGCAACGTCGAGGAAGGGGAGCAGTGCAAAGCCTCGGACGAATTGGCGTCTTCGGCCGACAGTATCGCACTGCTCATCGAGAGTGCCTTACGAGGTGCGCGGCGCGCTGAAATCATCGCGAAGATCACCAGCCAAGAAGATAGCGATGTGATGGAGGAATGGTGGCTCCTTGTCTACCGGCGACTCCGGGGGCGCTTCTTGACGACATAGCAACGTCTCGCGCACTCTCCATACACATCGCGGTTTGCGGAGCGCACCGAAAAAACTACGAACCGCCTTTCCGTGCATAGTCGAGCAGGATCCGGTCGATGAGGTCCTCGACCGGTGCCAGGTCATCGGTGAACACCTTCGGCCCGGGTGCAACCTCCCGAATGTCTCCCTTCGCGATCGCGTCCTCGCCGATCGTCACAATCGGTGATTGTGGTCGATCCGAGCGCTCCACCTCGATGTTCTTCGCGAAATCAGCGAGCTGTGAAGGATTCTTCGTGCCGATCACCATCGTGTTCGTGTACCCCGGCGTGTCGATGAGGTAGACCCCAGCCGGACAGATCCCTGCGCACCGCGCGGCGCGGCGCTCTCCGCGCGCCCTCCGCCGCGACGGCGCAGGCGCGCCGGGTGCTATACTCGCCGGGTCACCCGCCGTCGACCCGCCGCCTCCCGTGGGGTGCAGCATGCCGAGCGCCACCGACCGGCCCGCCGATCATCAGCCCTACGTCTTCGTCAGCTACGCCAGCGCCGACCGTGATCGGGTCGTGCCCGTCATCGAGACGTTGGGGCGCGCCAGGGTATCCGTCTGGCTGGACCAGCAGGGCATCGCGGGAGGCGAGAACTACGCCCTCGAAATCACCGAGGCCATCGAGCACGCCGCCGCATTGGTGCTGATGTGCTCCGCCGCCTCGCTCGCCTCGCGCAACGTCAGGCAGGAGATCGTCCTCGCCTGGAAGTTCGAACGCCCCTATATCCCGCTGCTGCTCGAGGCCGTCACCATCCCGAAGGACGTGATGTATTGGCTGGAAGCCGCCCAGTGGATCGAGGTGCTCGGCACGCCCGAAGGGGCATGGTTGCCGCAGGTACTGGCCGCGCTCGCGCCGCTCGGCATCGCGCCCGTCGTGTCCCAGCAAGAGGAAATGCACTTGGCGGGACGGGAGAAGGAACTTACCCTCCTGCGCGAGAAACTGGCCGCCGCCGAGCATGGTCGGGGCGGGCTGGTGCTAATCGGCGGTGAGGCAGGGGTGGGCAAGACCACGCTCGCCGAGGCAGCCCTGCACGCGGCGGCGGCACGGGGCTTCACCGTGCTGGAAGGGCACTGCTTCGACCTTGCGGATACGCCGCCGTACGGCCCGTGGATCGATCTCTTCGCCCACTACCAAGCGTCGTTATCATCTCCCCCGCTGCCCCCCGCCTTCGCCGAGCGCGGCACGGTGGGCGCGGTGGCCAGCCAGATCGCCCTCTTCGTCGCCGTCGAGGACTTCCTCAAGGCGCTCGCAGTCCGCCAGCCCCTTGTTGTACTCCTGGATGACCTGCATTGGAGCGACGCCGCATCGCTCGACCTGCTGCGGTTCCTCGCCCGTTCCGTCGCGGGCCTGCCGCTCCTGGTGCTGGTCACCTATCGCAGCGACGAACTGACCCGCCGCCATCCGCTCTACGCCCTGCTGCCGCAACTGGCGCGCGAGGCGAGTGCCGAACGCATCGACCTCGGTCGGCTCGACGACGATGCCATCCTCGGCCTTGTCGGGGCGCGCTATGGCCTCCCGGATGCCGATGCGCGCCGTCTCACGGCGTACCTGCAGGAGCGCGCTGAGGGGAATGCCCTGTTCGTCGGCGAGTTACTGCGTGCCCTCGAAGAGGGCGGCGTCCTGGCGCGCGACGGCGACGGCTGGCGGTTGAGCGACCTCGCGCAGACAGCGGTGCCAACGCTGCTGCGGCAGGTGATCGAGGGGCGGGTGGCACGCCTCGATGATGACGCGCAGGCGGCGTTGGGCGCTGCGGCAGTGATCGGGCAGGAGGTGCCATTCGCCATCTGGGCGACGGTGGGCGGGACGGACGAGGAGACACTCACCGGAATCGTCGCGCAGGCGGCGACCGCCCGGTTGATGGAGGAGACGGCGGACGGGACGGGGGCGCGCTTCCTCCATGCCCTCGTTCGGGAAGCGTTGTACGAAGGCCTCCTTCCCTCGCGACGACGGCGACTGCACCATACGGTCGGCGAGACGCTGGCGGCGCTGCCCGACCCCGACGCGGATGCGGTGGCGCACCATTTCCGCGTTGTCGGCGATGCACGCACCGCCAGCTGGTTGGCGAGGGCGGGGGAGCGGGCGCGCGCCGCCCACGCCTACGTCACCGCCGCGGAGCGGATGCAGGAGGCGGTGGCGCTGCTGGACAAACCGGAAGACGCGGCGCTGGCGGCCAGCCTGTGCGTGCAGGTCGCCTGGATACTCCGGCTCTCGGACAACCCGCAAGCCATCCGGTACGGCGAGGAAGCGGTCAAACGGGCGGCGGCGGCGGACGACCCGGTGCTGCTCGGCGTGGCGCGCTGCTGCCTCGGTAACAATCGCTGGCTCGTCGGCGACTTCGCGCGCGGCGTCGCGGAGTTGCGGGCGGCGGTGGCGGAGTTGGAGGCGCTGCCGCCCGCGGCGTGGCAACGCACTGGTTCATCGCCGCGATGGACGGCGACCGCTCATCCGCCACCGATGTCCGCACCGCGCTCGCCCACCCGCTCGCCGTCGTCGGCGCGTGCGAGGAGGCCCTCACCCTGCTGGGCGGCACGCTCGACCTCGACGACGACGCGCTCGCGACGGCGAACCTAACCAGACTGCTCGCCCTCTCCCTTGTCGCCAACACTCTTGGCCGACCCGATGCGGCGAAGCGGATCAACGCAGAGGTTCGGCATGTTTTCCGAGCGGGAGAGGACTGGTACTCGCTCGGTCTCAATGCGTTCCGCTTCCTCGTCCGTACGGTGCTGCCCTATCACGCCGACGACCTCGCCGTTCGCGAGGCGATGGCGAGCACGGCGGAGGAGGGGTGGGCGCGAGCGCAGGCGCTGCACCTCGTCGCGCCCTTCCCGGTGCGCGCCGTCCGCTTCCCGCTGGACTTCATCGCGGGGGATTGGGATGCGGCCCGGACACACGCCCCCATGCTGGTAGAACCTTTGCGCGGTGGTCTCGCGCACATGCCCAAGGTGACACTCGGCACGATCGCGCGGTTGCAGGGAAGGGCGGAGGAAGCGTGGCGGCAGGTGCGCGATGTTACCGGAAGGCGCGAAGACGGAACCGGGCACGACGACTTTTTTGGACAGCATGCTGTTCCTGCACCTCGGCGGCCTGCTGGCGCTGGACGCGGGCGACCTCGACGGGGCGCGAGAATGGGCAGAAGCGAGTGACCGCTGGCTGGCGTGGTCGGGGGCGGTGCGCGGCCAGTCCGAGGGGCAGGCCCTCTGGGCGCAGTACCATCGGCAGGCGGGGAATAGGGAACAGGCGCATGAGCACGCCGATCGTACTCTCGCCCACGCCACCGCGCCACGCCAGCCCCTCGCTCTCATCGCCGCCCATCGTCTGCTCGGTGAACTCGATACCGACGCGGGCCGGTTCGACAGTGCCGCCGAGCATCTCGATGCATCGCTCACCCTCGCCGATGCGTGCCACGCGCCGTACGAGCGGGCACTGACGCTCCTCGCGATGGCGGCACTGCGGGCGGCGCAGGGCGCGAGCGACGACGCGAAACGACTGCTCGACGCGGTGAGGTCCATCTGCACGCCGCTCGGTGCGCAGCCGGCGCTCGCCCGTGCCGGCGTGTTGGCGGCTCGCCTCACCAGCGGCTGACCGCTCCGCTGGGGGTGGAGTGACGAAACGTCAAGGAAAGGACGCGCAGGGTCAGACGCGATCGGGGTCGCCGAGCAGTGCGCGGGAACCCGTCACAGTGGAGTACACCCCAAATTGACACTCCGTCGCGCTCACCGTCGTACCACCGGACGCTGCGCCCGTGAGCGTACTTTCATTGACGGTTCGTCAATGAGAGCACAAAAAAGTCGGGGGTATCAGGCCGCTTCCCGCGTCGCCGTGGCCGGCGTCGGCACCGGCCGGAAGCGCGGAGACCCCCGACTTTTTTGTGCTCTCGCCTCCGGGTGCAGATACTCGGGCAGCCTACGCGGCTCTTCTTAGTTTCCTGACGAGATGATCTACTGTACCAGATAACCTTCGTTATCTGGTAGAGCAGTGGCACTACGGGCGCTCGGCTCGCCCTCTTTTTCCTCACCCTGCTTGGCTTTTCTCCATTCGGCGCTCGGGCGCAACGGTGACCCTTTCCGTCCCTTATCTGGTACGCGCAGCGAAACGCTCGTGCGACGCCCCGCAGCGATCATCGCGGCACGTTCGGAGGCACGCCCTCTCGCGCACCGGCAGATTCCCACACCCACGGGGGAATTCGGGTGCGGACTGGTCATCTGGCAGCGGCTCCACCGCACAGTTATCTGGTACATTAGATTGGATGGCCAGAATGCTAACAAGAGCCCAGTAACAACCGCCGCAGCCCTGCGATGCGATGCATCGGCACGGCGCTCGCTTCCGGGCGGACGAGCAGGATCGGCTGCGTGGTGGCGGCGATGACGGACTCTGCTACCCGTCCGAGGTGCCGTCCCTGCTCGACAGCCCGCCCGTGCGTCGTCAGGACGACGAGCGCGACCGTCGCCTCGGTCGTCGCTTGCACAATCATTGTGGCGTGATCGCCGACTTGTATGCGGATCTCGCTGTCCATTGTCTCCGCCTGCGTGAGATGGAGGTGCTGGCGCACGTCCTCTTCGGACACAGGCGCGGCGGTGACGTGGAGGATCGCCGTCTCCGCCCCTCGTTGCACCGCGATGATCCGCGCGATGGGTAGTGCCGTGGCCGCTGCGGGCGAACCGTCCAGCGCCACGAGTACCACTGGGGGGTGCGGAATTTGTCGTGGCGTCATCATCACTCCGCGTCTGATCCTTTGATGACCGGCTACTGCCGTGGGAACGGGCCTCAGTCGGCGACGTCGGAGCGTTAAATCGGCTGCGAGGCTTTCTCGGTCAGCGGCGGCGGCTTGCTGTCGTCGCCGGTCGTCGGCGGCAGGTGCAGCGCTGCGCGCAACTGCACGAAGCGCTGCAGGTCGCTGCGGGTCAGGAGGCCGACGATGTGGCCCTCCGCGACGACCGGGAGTTGGTTGAACCCCCCTTCATGGATCCGCTCAAGCGCGGCGAGCACCTGGTCGGCGGGACCCACCGAACTCAGGCGCGCCACCGGGACCATCGCCGCTTCGACGAATGTTCCCTGCCAGCGATCCTGCGGCACGCGCATCACGTCGCTCAGCGTCACGATCCCGACGAACCGGCCCGCCTGCTCGACCGCCCCGGCGCGCGTGTTGTACGCGAGGAAGGTCCCCTCGATCACCTGTGCGAGCGTCGTCCCCGCTTGCACGACGGCGAAGTCGCGCGTCATCACATGCTCCACGGTGACGCCCGTCAGTTCTTGCTGGAGGGTGAGTTGCTGCACGCTGCCCTGCGCGCTCGTCAGGACGAACCAGCCGGTGAACGCGAGGATGACCCCGTTCGCGATCTGACCGTTGAAGAGGAGCACCACGCCGACGGCGATGAACCCGTAAGCGACCAGGGAGCCGACGCTCGCCGCGACCCGCGTGCCGCGCGAGTACGACTTCGACCGTGCCCAGACGATGGCGCGCAGGACGCGCCCGCCGTCCATCGGGTAGCCCGGGATGAGGTTGAAGGCGGCGAGGGCGATATTCACCAGGCCGAGATAGACCGCGATGCCGCCGAGCGGCACGCTGATCGGGCGGGAGGCGAAATACAGGCCGAGGAAGAGCGCGCCGAGCAGGAGTGAGGTGAGGGGGCCGGCAATACCGATGGCGAACTCCTCGGCGGGCTTCTCCGCCTCGCGCTCGATCTCGGCCATCCCGCCGATCGGCAGGAGGGTGATCCGCCGCGTGCGGATGCCGAAACGGGAAGCGACCAGGGCGTGGCCGAGCTCGTGGACGACGATGGAGGCGAAGAAGAGAAGCGTCGTCGTCAGTCCGGCAGCGTAGTAGGCCTGGGTCGTCCAGCCGGGGTAGCGGTCGGGGTAATATGCGGCCGCGAACGACCACAGGAAGAGCACGAAGACGATGATCCACGAGGCGCTGATGGAGAGGGGGATGCCGCGGATCGTGCCGAGGCGGATGGAACCGTTCATTGGTCGGGCGTCCTTTCATCGCGAAACGGAGGTCGGGTCGTATCAGTCGGGATAGGCATTGCTGCTCGTCCACACAGCGCCGTGGATCTTCTCCCATTCAGTCTTGCCCCACATGAGCCACGCCGTCCTGACTGCGACACGCTTGCCGAGTTCTCGCGCTGCCTCCTGCTCCGCCTGTGTGGACTCCCGGTCGCCGTGCGCACCCGTAATCGTGGTGGCCCCGTAGGGTGCCGCGTCATTTTCTAAGATCGGTTCCCCCTGGCCCGGTGTGACGATAATCATGCCGAGATGCATCATCATCGTCAGGATAGAGTGGAGCGCCTGCTCGTTGCCACCATGTGGCGTCGCGGAGCTGGTGAACGCGGCGCCAATCTTGTCGCGGAAGAGGTAATGACGCCACGGGCGCGACCGATCCGTCACCACCGCATTGCTGGCCGTCGCGCAGTCCTCGAAAAAGCGCTTCATCGGCGAGGCCATCCCGCCGAAGTATGCCGGTGCACCGACGATCACGGCGTCGGCCGCGCCGAGTTCGCCGATTACCTCCGCCCGACGCATCGCCATATCGCCCGTCTGCTCGCCCAGTCGGAGCGCCTCAATCGGCGCGTCCTCCACCACGAAGAAGCGCACCTCAACGCCCTTGACGCTCCGTGCTCCGTCGGCGATCTGCTTGGCCAGCACCGTGAGGGCGCCGAAGCGGCTGTAGGAGACGATCAGTATCCGGGGGTGCCTTATTGCTGTGTCCATGTTTCCCTCGCATCGGCGTCATGCCCGATCGGTTATCCCGCACGCTGGGCGGCGGAGACGGGTATGGCCTCAGACCCTACTATGGTTGTCCCTGCCCGAACGATGAGGATGGGACACGGTGCGTGATCGAGCACCTCTTCCGCCGTACTGCCGAGCGCCCAGCGCAGCACCCCGCCGCGTCCGTGGCTCGCCATGATCGCGATTCCCGTTGGCTGCGTCGCCAGGACGGCCGTGACCATCTCCGCAGCCTGGCTTGTCACGCTACGCTCCCAGCGGGCATGCACATCCAAGCCCGATACGCGCAGGCGTGTCGCGACCGCTTCGAGGTATTTCTTGACCCCCTGGTCTTCGTCGGCCTCCATCTCGTCGGTGACAGGATAGTAGGCGGCGTACCCGGCACCCCATCCGGTGTTCGCGAGGGAGGCGAGGCTCGGGATGATCCGCAGCAGCGTCAGGGGGATCGCGAGCGCGGTGGCGATCCGCGTCGCGATCGGCAGCGCTTCCTCCGCCAATGATGAGCCGTCGAGCGGCACGGTGATCGCCGCGATCGTCGCCGCGCCTTCCGTGGATGCGTCGTCACCCGGTCGCACCACCAGGGTGGGAATGATGGCGTGACGCAGGACATGCTGTGCGACGCTTCCGATGCGGAGGCGTTCCAGTCCCGTTCGACCATGGGTACTGATGACGATCAGCGAGTATTCCTCGCCCTCGCTCGCGGCGAGGATCTCGCTCGCCGGGTTGCCGTGACGGACGACGGTCGTCACTGCGAAGCCATCCGCGCGCATGGCGGCCGCGACGGACTCCAGGTAGGAGGTACTTTCGGTGACGTGCCGTTCATCATCTTCCTGCGCGGTGGCGCTCGGCAGTCCGGCGTGATCAGGGGGAGAGGCGACGACGGCGAGGAGACTGATGCGGGCATCGGAGGCGCGGGCAAGGGTGAGGGCGTAGGGGACGGCGGTGGCCGCGAGCCGCGAGCCGTCGAGTGGAACAAGAATTTGGCGAAACATGGTAAACCTCTTTCTCTAGTGCTTGCTCAGAGGAGGTCATCGGGATTGCCATGGACGTACCCCTCTCACAGCGATCAACTCAACAGATGCGGACTCATTTCGCCAATCCCGAAGAGGTTTCCTGATCATGCACTAAGTACAATCAATCAATGTTTTGGGAAATGAGGTAAACTGTCGGGGAAAGGAGGGACCCATGTTAAAGCCTCTGGAAATCCCGGTCCTGACAGCGGAAGAGTTGGAAGCCTT
>JAABUJ010004505.1_pt1 | contig 14601 bp, 10 predicted proteins | sample 5559131 | NCBI WGS metagenome assembly JAABUJ01 (sample SAMN10711875, study PRJNA513366) | rock metagenome | isolation source: Antarctica rocks | place: Antarctica: Victoria Land, Mt New Zealand nord | collected 2016-01-07 | reverse complement strand
TACAACTTCGCCCGAAGACTCAAAACCCTCAAAGGACTCACACCGTACGAATACATCTGCTCGATCTGGACAAAAGAGCCGCAACGGTTCACACTCAATCCAACCCATCTAACCCCGGGACCAAACACCTAGTCGTGGCGGGAAAAACGTAGTACATCCTCCCGTTGGTTGGCGCAAATTGGGTTTGCGACCATCGGGAGCACCACGCAAAGCCTAATACCCCACGAAGTGGCGCACGCCCGGCGTTAGGGCGCACCTCCGGCGGGATAGTATTTAACAGGTTCTTAGGGGTTGCGTGTGATTCCTTGCTGACGCTGGATTGCGGTGCTGTAGCCCCAGGCCATGCGCGGCGTATTGTGGGCGAGGCCGATGCGTCCGTCGGGGCCGAGGAGGATTACGCCTCCGTGGCCGCCGAGGCGCTTGTGCAGGTAGGCGATGGCTGCTTCGGCGGCTTGCTGCGGGTCGTCGCCGTTTTCGACGCGGTCGACGGCCCACTTACCGAGCACAAGCTTCATGATGGGCTCGCCCCAACCTGTGAGCGAGACGGCGGCGGACAGGTTGTCGGCGTAGCAGCCGCAGCCGATCAGCGACGAGTCGCCGACCCGGCCGGGTGCTTTGTTCAGGGTGCCTCCGGTGGACGTTCCGGCGGCGAGGTTGCCGAAGCAGTCCAGAGCCACTGCGCCTACGGTGTCGTGGCTTAGGAGTGGGTTGGGGGCTGCGCTGGTGCGGAACTCGACCGGGATCTGGTCGCTGCCGGAGAAGGTGGTGTCTTTGAGGCCCTGGAGCTCGGCCTCCTGGGCGGCGTAGAGGCGCTTTTGCTCGCGCGGGATGACCAGGTCGGTGTTGTCGCAGAGGCGCATGCCGTGGGCGGTGGCGAAGCGTTCTGCTCCGGTTCCGACGAAGTAGACGTGCGGGCTTTGTTCGAGCACCAGGCGCGCGGCTTTTATGGGGTTGGGGAGGCGCTCGACACAGGCTACGCCGCCGGTTTTGAGGTCGGCCCCGCTCATCAGGAGAGCGTCGAGCTGGACGCGTCCGTCGCGGGTGAGGAAGGAGCCGCGCCCGGCGTCGAAGGTCTCGTCGTCTTCCATGACGGCGACTGCGGCTTCGACGGCTTCCACCGCAGACCCGCCGCGGCTCAGGATGGCGTGGCCGGCGTCGAGTGCGTCGGAGATTCCGCGTTGGTGGGCTTCGATTTCGTCGTCGGGCATGGCCCAGGCGCCGCCGTGGATGAGGAGGACAGGAGAGGTTGGCATCGCGTGGACCATTCTACGGGGATATGGAGGAAACGCAGAGGGGCTTCGGGAATGACAACGAAGGCGAGGGCAGATGCCAAAGACAAGGACAACCGAAAACGCAGATTCCCTTCGGGAATGACAACTAATGGGGGTGTACCTGCACATCCTCTGAGCTCCACGCGCGTTCCCTGGCTGTACCATCAGGGCACGTTGGAATGCATGCTTCGCCTGGGTGGCGCTTTGGTTGGTGGTTTGCGCAAAGGATTACGTTGGGGTGCGCTAGCCGCGTTGGCGCTCACCTTGCCGTTGTGCGCCGTGGGCCAGCTGAGGGCTGGGCCGCAGTATCGCGCGCAGACCTGGCAGAGTGATAGCGGATTGCCGCAAAACACGGTGCATGCGGTGATGCAGACGCGCGATGGCTTTTTGTGGCTGGCCACCGAGGGTGGGCTGGTGCGCTTCGATGGCTTCCACTTTAAGGTGTACGACGCGGCCAATACGCCGGAGTTCCGCAGCGACCTTGTGGATGGGCTGCTCGAAGACAAGGCAGACGACGGGTTCTGGGCGGCAACGTCGGATGGGCTGCTGCACCTGAAGGCTGGGAGGTTTCGCGCGTTCCGGGTGGAGGATGGGCTGCCGTCCAATGTTGTGACGGGAGTTTACCGCCAGGGCGTGCGCCTGGTCGTGGCGACGGCGGGCGGTCTTGCGGTTCGCGACGGCGAACGGTTCCGAGCGGTCGCAGGAACCGAAGTGCTGGGTGAGGCGGCGCGGGTGCAGGTGCTGCCGGAAGATGCGCAGGGGACGTTATGGGCTTCGGCGGGGCAGAGGCTGCTTGCCGTGCGTGCGGGTGCGATGGTGGCGCAGCCTGCGGCGGAAGCCGGGGTGGGAAGCATTCATGCGCTGGCCGCGGGTGCGGATGGGGCGGTGTGGGTGGGCGGAGCGGATGGGCTCGCATGTGTGCGCACAGACGGAAGCTGCATGGCTCCGGGCGCAATCGCTCCGGGCGCAATCGCGCAGAGCAAGCTGCTGCCCGGAGAGGATGTTACGGCGCTGGCTGAAGATAAGGCGGGCGAGCTGTGGGTGGGGACGGAAGCCGGGCTCCGGGAGCTGCGCGGGGGAACCGTCAAGGCGCTTGCGGGTCAGCCAGGGCTGGGCGGCATTGAGCGGCTGCTGATTGATGATGCCAGTGCTGTTTGGGTGGCTGCTGCAAAAGGTTTGGCGCGGGTGGAGAACGGACGCGTTGCGTTGATTGAGCCGGCGGGCAATGCTGACCGCAACTTGGCGATGTTTGAGGATCGCGAGGGCGATCTCTGGCTGGGCAGCGAGGCAGGCGGCGTGAGGGTCCTCCGGGTGCAGCCGTTTCAAACCCTGACGACCCAGCAAGGCCTCTCGGCAGACTTTGTGCGAACCGTGTTCCAGGACCATGCGGGCGCGATTTTGATTGGCACCGACCGGGGCGGTTTAGACCGTCTGGTCGGCGGAAAGATTACGCCGGTGGACCTTGGCGGGCCTTCGGCCAGCGGCGTCGTGCTGGCGCTGGCGGAGACCGGAGAAGGCGTGTGGGTCGGGACTCCGGATGGTTTGACCCTGCTGCGTTCGGGGCAGCAGCCTCGCACGCTGACCGTGGATGATGGTCTTGCAGATAATTTTGTGCGGTCGCTGTTTGCCGACCGGGATGGGACGTTGTGGGTAGGGACGCGCAATGGGCTGTCGCACTGGGCTGCGAACAAGTTTGTTTCCTATACGTCGGCCAACGGGCTGGGCAGCGATGTTATTGGCAGCGTGTTGCGTACGCGCGATGGAACGTTGTGGGTAGGGACGCTGGGCGGTCTGAGCCGGTGGAACGGAACGCGCTTTGTGAATGCGACGGCGCGCGATGGGCTCGGTGGGGATGCGGTGACTGTGCTGTTTGAGGACAGCACCGGGACTCTCTTGGTCGGTACCAACGGAAGTGGGCTTACTCGCTTCCGCGACGGCAAATTTGTAACGGTGGACGCGCGCTCCTCTGGGCTTCCAGAGACGGTGTACGGGATCGTAGAGGATGCGGGTGGGCACATTTGGCTCAGCTCGAAGCAAGGCATTTACCGGGTGCAGGAGGCGGCGCTCGATGCATCGTTGGATGGGCCAACGGGTACGCTCGCGGTGGAGCGGTTCGGCGCAGCCGATGGGATGCAAATCGGGGAGTGCAGCAGCGGCGGCCATCCGGCGGCGTGGAGAATGCAGGACGGAACGCTGTGGTTCGCTACGTTGAAGGGTGTGGCGTTGGTTAATCCGGCGGGGCTGCCAGCCAGGCAGATTCCGCCGGTGGTCATCGAGCGGGTGACGCTCGATGGGCAGGAGGCAGACGCGGGTGCAGGGGCTGTGCTGGAGGTTCCGGCCGGGAGCGAACGGATTGCGGTTGAGTACGCGGGGCTCAGCCTCGCAGCTCCACAGAAGGTGCGTTATCGGTACAAACTTGCGGGCTTCGACCGAGACTGGGTGCAGGCAGGCAGCGGACGCACGGCCTTTTTTACCAACATCCCTCCGGGCCATTACCGGTTTGTGGTGCAGGCTTCAAATACGGATGGCATTTGGAGTGTGCGCCCGGCGGAGATAATCCTGCATGTGCTGCCCCGATTTTTTCAGACGTGGTGGTTTTATCTCCTGCTGGCTGCGGGATTGTTGTGGCTGGCCTATGCGATTTACCGGTTGCGGGTTCGTTTCGTTGAAGCTCGCCTGAACGGCGTGATGACCGAACGCGGACGCATTGCGCGGGAGATTCACGATACGTTGGCGCAGGGGTATGTGGGGATTTCGGTGCATTTGGAAATTGCTTCGCAGATGCTCGCGGTCTCCCCCGACCTGGCCCGCGAGCAGCTTGAAGAAACCAAGGCGCTGGTGCGCAGCGGGCTCGCGGAGGCGCGGAGTTCCATCTGGGAGCTACGGTCGGACGGGGAGGAGGCTTCTACTTTGCCTGCGCGTTTGGCATCTGCCGCCAAGGCAAAGCAGCGCGGCGGGGGCCCGGAGATTACGGTGGCGGTGCATGGCAGCTACCGTCCGCTCGAGCGCAGGGTTGAGGATGAGATTGTGCGCGTGGCGCAGGAGGCGATTGCAAATGTGCTGCGCCACGCGGACGCGCAAACGATCGCGGTTAGTCTTGCCTATGACGCGAAGAAGGTGGAGCTGAGTGTGCAGGATGATGGGCGCGGGTTTGCTGAGGCTGCGGATTCGTTTGCCGGCCTTGGGCACTTCGGGTTGCGCGGTATGCAGGAACGGGCCGCGGCCATTGGCGGTGTGCTGGACGTGCAGAGCAGCCCGGGGCGAGGAACCAGCGTGAACCTGCGCGTGCCGTTGCAGAAGGAGAGTTAGATTGAGCGAAAACATTCGCATTCTCGTCGTCGAAGATCATCACATCGTGCGGAAGGGTTTTGTCGCTCTGCTGGGCATGGTCGAAGGCATGGAGGTGGTGGCCGAGGGCAGCGACGGCAGTGAGGCACTGGGTCTCTACCGGAAGCATCGGCCGGATGTGACCTTGATGGATTTGCGCCTGCCTGGCATGGGCGGCGTGGACGCAATCAAGGCGCTGCGCGCGGCTTTCACCGAGGCCCGCGTGATCGTGCTGACGACCTTTGATGGCGATGAGGATATTTATCGCGCCTTGCAGGCGGGTGCGCGCGGTTATTTGTTGAAGGGCATGAAGCTTGAGGATCTTACGGCGGCGATTCGAACCGTGCATGCGGGGAAAACATGCATCCCGGAGGCGGTCGCGGGACGCTTGGCTGAGCGGCTGGCGGGGCCGGCCTTGACGGAACGCGAAACCGAGGTGCTGCGGCTGATCGTCGCAGGCAACAGTAACAGAGAAATTGGTACAAAATTGTTCATCTCCGAAGCTACAGTCAAGACCCATGTCAACAATCTATTGAGTAAGCTGGGCGTGACAGATCGAACGCAGGCCACGACGCTTGCGCTTCAGAGAGGAATCGTTCACCTTGACTAGCCCGGAGCGGTTTGCAACTTTGTGGATGCTTGCGATCTCGTGCATGGTGGCACCTGCGGAGTGGCCGGGGCTGCTCGCGAAGGTGGAAGCAGGAACGCCCGCGCAGCGTTCCGAACCGGCGCGCGCGGCGCACTGGCGGCCAGCGTCAGAGAAGGAGTTGGCGAAGATCATTCCGGAGCGTGCGCCCGTAATTTCGGAACGCATCGAGACGGAGTTGCGGACGGCTTCTGCGGTGGTCGATGGACGTGGTCACTCCATCGCCGCTGCGGTTCTGATTACGGCGGGCTACTCGGCCAACGGAAAGTATTCGATCTTCCTGGCGACCGGGGTTCCGCTGCGGATCGGCGGGCATGATTTTGCTGAGGGGCGGTATCTGTTGGGTTGGACCAGGGGCGCGGATGAGCTCGAAGTAACGCTTTCGGACGCGATGAACGGAAATGCGCTGGTGACGGTTCCGGCGAAGAAGAGCTCGACGCTGCACCGGGTTGAGCCCGTGCATATATGGCCCCCCCAGGACCGCTCGGCGATTCAGCTAGGCCGGTTCATGATTCCCTACACCATCCTTTAGGCCGGACCCGGCCCAAAAAGGATCCCCCCTTTCGGGGGGAGGAGGAGGAGTGCGAATTACTGTTGAATTGAGAGTAGCTGTTGGTGCGGGCTGCGTCATGCGTCCAGGGGTGGATTGTGGGTCCACCTTTGGGTGGAGGGGCTGCGGGGCACGTTGATTCAACGGCAGACGCCAGTACAACGGCAAACGCAAATTCCCTGCGGGAATGACAACCAAAGAATCTGAACAGCGGCATTGGTTAGCTCAGTTCGTTATAGAGGTCGGTGGTGAGGAAGGGGCGGAAGGAGCCTTCGGTGAATTCGAGGAGCAGGTGGGCGGCTCGGGTGAATTTGGATTGCTCGAAGGATGCTTGGCCGAGCCTGCTGCGGTGCTGGTCCAGGATGGTTTGGATTGCGGCGCGAATGCGGGCCGAGTCGATCGGTTTGCCGTCTTCCGTGGTGGCCCCATAGCAGACCCACTGCCAGAGTTGGGCGCGTGATATTTCTGCCGTCGCGGCGTCTTCCATCAGGTTGAAGATGGGGACGCAGCCGATGCCGCGTAGCCAGGATTCGAGATAAATCAGGCTGATCTCGATGTTGCGGGTGAAGCCGTCCTCGGTGGTTCTTCCTGACGGGATTTCAAGCAGGTTGGCCGCTGAGATAACCGTACTGCTGTCCAGCGGACGGTCGATCTGGTTGGGTCCGGGCATCCATTGATTGAAGACGTCCATGGCGACAGGCACCAGCCCGGGATGTGCGACCCAGGTTCCATCGTGTCCGGCGCGAACCTCGCGCAGTTTGTCTTTGCGGACTCGCTCGAGTGCGGCGGCGCTGGCTTCAGCGTCGTTGCGGATGGGGATCTGCGCGGCCATGCCGCCCATGGCGTGCGCGCCGCGGCGGTGGCAGGTTTGGATGAGCAGGTGAACGTAGGCGGCGAGGAAGGGCTGCTCCATGGTGACGTCGCTGCGGTCGGGAAGCACGAAGGCCGGGTTGGCGCTGAACTTTTTGATGAACGAAAAGATGTAGTCCCAGCGGCCGCAGTTGAGGCCGACCGAGTGGACGCGCAGCTCATAGAGGATTTCGTCCATTTCGAAGGCGGCGGTGATGGTTTCGATCAGGACGGTAGCGCGGATGCTTCCGCGCTCAAGTCCGGCAAAATCTTCAGCAAAGTCGAAGATGCGGTTCCAGAGGCGGGCTTCGTGATGGCTCTCTAGCTTGGGCAGGTAGAAGTACGGTGCACTGCCGCGTTCGCTCAGGACCTGGTAGTTGTTGATGAAGTAGACGCCGAAATCGAAGAACGATGCGGCGATGGGTCTGTTGGTCTCGCTGGTTGCGGGCCAGTGTTTTTCTTCCATGTGCAGACCGCGCGGGCGCACGAAGAGGACGGCGGGATTTTCGTTCAGCTCGTAGTGTTTGCCTTCTGGCGAAGTGAAGGAGATGGTGCGGCGGTTCGCGTCGAGCAGGTTCTGCTGGCCTTCGAGCAGGTTGGTCCAGGTGGGCGCGGTTGAGTCTTCAAAGTCGGCCATGAAGACTTTTGCGCCGGAGTTCAGGGCGTTGATCACCATTTTACGGTCGGTGGGGCCGGTGATCTCGACACGTCGGTCGGCGAGTTCTTTGGGGTAGGGAGCGACGCGCCAGTTGGAGGCGCGAATGCCTTCAGGGTCAGGGAGGAAGGCGGGAAGTTGTCCCTGATCGAACTGGGTCTGGCGAAGGCTGCGGGCGTTGAGCAGGTTGAGGCGCTCGGCTTGGAAGCGCAGGTCGAGTTGCTTTAGGAAGTGGACAACATCGGGTGAGAGGAGGGTGTGGGCTGCGGGGTTCACGTGGGCCTTGGTAGACGCGGGTTCGAGTGGATTGGGACGCTAATTATCTGATGGCGTACAGCATTGCGGCCACGAACGCAGAATACAGGGATCCTTCACTGCGTTCAGGATGACGAGTTTATAGCGATGGGGAATCTGTTCAAGATGCTTCCTTCGGATCGTGCGGTGGCGGCAAAGGGCTGGCTGGGAGCATGGGCAGGCAGACTTCGACCGAGGTTCCCTGCCCTGTCACGCTTTGCACTCTGATGGTGCCCTGGCTGCGTTCGACAACGGCACGTGCGATGGCAAGACCGAGTCCGGTTCCTCCGGTGCGGCGGCTGCGCGATGGGTCGCCACGATAGAAGCGGGCGAAGATGTGGGGCAGAATTTCTGGCGGAATACCTGTGCCGTGGTCCTCTACGCGCATCTCGGCGGTTTGAGGCGCGACGGAGCGGAGGTTGACCCTGACCTCTTTACCGGCTGGACTGTGCTGCACTGCATTCAGGATGAGGTTGGTACACAGGAGGCGCAGTGCATCGTATTCACTTGGCACAGAGAGCGTTACGGGTACGTCGAGGAGGATATGCAGCCCGGCGACTTCGGCGAGGGTGCGCAGATGCTCGGCTACTTCGCGCAGCAGTTCCGCAAGGTCCGTTTCGCTGGCAGCGTCAGCCTCGGGGTGCGCCTCCAGACCGGCCAGCGTCAACATGCTGGCGACGAGATCTTCCATGCGTGCGCAGTCGACCTGCACGCGTTCTAGACCGGTGCTGTACTCGGCCGCCGAGCGGGTACGCATGGCGAGGACCTGGACGGAGGATTTGATGACGGCGACCGAGGTCTTCAGCTCATGCGCCGCGTCGCTGACGAACTGGGTCTGCTGGTCGAACGCGCGTTCGAGGCCGGCGAGCACCGTCTCGAGGGCGAGCACTAGCGGAGCCAGTTCGCGGACGGAACGAGCTTCTTCTCCTGGCGCGAAGGCCCACGAGCGGACGGACACCTGCGTCGCCTGTTCGGCCAGATGGTTCAGCGGACGCAGACCACGGCGCAGCACAGCGAGCATCAGCAACCCGCTTGCGAGCAGCAGGACGAGACTAACGAGCGCGTAGAACGTGAGGGCGTGCTCTACGGACTTCCAGACCGGACCTGTTCGCGCTCCGTAGACGACGACCACTTTGTGTTTCACGCCTCCGTTCTCATCGGGGTCGACTGTGCGGAAGCCCGTCTCGCGGAGTGCGCGGTAACGGTGGCCCTGGACTGTAAGGCTGCGAAACTGGCGTTGCGAACCGTCGGCCGCACCTGCAAGATCCTTCATGCGGTCCAGGACTGTCCACCCGGCCTTGGTGGAATCGGCGTCGAGACTCTCTGCGCCCGGCCAATTGTCGGAGTGTCCCAGCGTGCGTCCGCCTTCGTCCCGCACCAGGAAGATGTCCTGCGGCGGGAAGTGCAGGTCGCCACGATCGAGCGCGACGTTGTCGGCGGTGTCGCCCGCGTCTTCAATTGCTCCCAGCACGGAATCCGTGCGGCCTTCGAGCATGACGTCGAAGGCGCGGAAATGCGAGATGCTCTCATACCCGCCCGCCAGCAGGATGAGCGCGATGGCTGAGGCAAGCTCGACCAGCAGGACGGCAGAGATGAGGCGACGGGTGAGCGAGTAGGACTTCACTGTGCGTCCACGTTGGAGCGTGCGGGCATGAGCGTTCCGAGCAGGCGATAGCCGCGGCCGCGCAGGGTTTCGATGCTGGGCTGGCCTGAGTCTTCTTCAAGCTTGCGGCGCAGGTTCGAGACGTGCGCTTCGATCACATTCGAGTGATGCTCCCAGTTGTAGTCGTAGATGTGTTCGAGCAGCTCGCGCTTCGAGACTACGACGCGCGGACGATGCATGAGGTACTCGAGGATGCGAAATTCGATGGGCGAAAGCGTAATTGAAACGCCCGCGCGTTCGACCGTCTGCTCGGCCGCATTCATCACGATGTCGGCTACCTCAAGGATCGGTGTGGCGACGCCTTTTCCGCGCCGGATGAGAGCTTTCGCGCGTGCAATCAGTTCGCCGAGATCGAAGGGTTTGCTGAGGTAGTCGTCCGCCCCAGCGTTGAGCAGTTGGATAATGGAGCTGCGCTCGCTGTGCGCGGTCAGGACGAGCACCGCGGTGTGGTCGCCGCGCGCACGCAGCCGCCGCAGGACGGTCTGGCCATCCACACGCGGCAGGTTGAGGTCGAGAACGATGACGTCGTAGCAGAGATTGGCGGCCAGATCGAGCCCGGTCTCGCCGTCTTCGGCGTGATCGACCGCGAGACCCGGACCTTCGCGCAGACCCGCCGCGACGTTCTCGGCCAGCCGCAACTCGTCTTCGATCAGCAGCACGCGCATGGCAGCTATCCCACCAGAGGTAGCTTAAGCCATGGTGAAAGCCGTGCGCTACCATGGCTCACGGGCTTCGCTTCCTGGGCATCGCGCGTGTATGGTGAGACGGTGCCGTGAAGGCAGATTTTTAGACGACTTTGCGAGGTTCGCCGCCATGAAGATTCTGAACCGCACGACACTCTGCTGCGTTGGTGTGCTTGGGCTGTCCGCGTTTGCCTCCGTTGCACGTGCCCAGGAGAACCAGGAGAAGGCAACCAGTCAGCCTTCAACCGTGCTGGCGGATGTGGATCATCGCAAGCAGGTCAGCCTGGACGGTCCGTGGCACTACATGATCGATCCGTACGACGGTGGCCTGTATAACTTCCACCGCGAGATCCTCAAAAACGGCTACTTTATGAACGAGCGGCCGCAGCCGGGAAGCAACAAGCTGGTGGAGTACGACTTTGCGAAATCGCCGACCCTGAAGGTGCCAGGCGACTGGAATACGCAGCGTCCGGATCTGATGAACTATGAAGGGCTGCTGTGGTATCAGCGCGACTTTGACTACCAGCCCACGGCGGGGCATCGAACCTTTCTTCATATTGGCGCGGCGAACTACAACTCGATCTTCTGGGTGAATACGCATGAGGTCTGCCGTCACGTGGGCGGGTTCACGGCGTTCGATTGCGATGTGACCGAGTTCGTCCATGCGGGCAAGAACTTCGTCGTCGCGGCGGTGGACGATACGCGCCACGCGGACGGCGTTCCGACCCTGAATACGGATTGGTACAACTATGGCGGACTGACGCGCGATGTGGCGCTGGTGGATGTTCCGGAAAAGTTTATTGATGATTACGACCTGCACCTGAATCCTGATCGCACGGCGATTGTGGGCAGCATTCATGTCGAGCACGCGGCTGCGGGGGATGAGGTTACGGTTGCTGTTCCGGAGCTGAAGGCTTCTGTGTCTGCGAGGCTGGATGGCGATGGACGCGCGGAGGTGAAGATCAACCCCGTGGGGCTGCAATTGTGGTCGCCCACGCATCCGAAGCTCTATCGCGTCAATCTGTCCGTGGGCTCGGACAAGCTTGAGGACGATATTGGTTTTCGCACGATCGCGGTTGATGGAACCAGGATTCTGCTGAACGGCAAGCCTGTGTTTCTGCGCGGAATCGCAATCCATGCGGAGGCGCCCTATCGCGGAGGACGCGCTAATAACGACAAGGATGTAGCTACTCTGCTCGATTGGGCGCAACAGCTTGGCTGCAACTACGTTCGGCTGGCCCACTATCCGCACGATCAGCGGATGACCCGCGAGGCGGATCGGCGTGGGCTGCTGGTGTGGTCGGAGGTTCCGGTGTACTGGGCGGTCGAGTTTGGCAACCCGGCGGTGCTGAAGAATGCGCAGCACCAGCTTAGCGAAGAGATTCGCCGCGACCGCAACCGGGCGTCCGTCATTTTGTGGTCGATTGCGAATGAGACGCCCAGCACGGCCGAGCGGCTTACGTTTCTGAGGACGCTGGCCCGCGATGTGAAGCAGCTTGATCCAACCCGGCTCGTCACCGCTGCGCTGCTGGTGCGCACGGTTGGGCACGAGAAATATCTCGACGACCCTCTCGCCGCTTCGCTCGATGTGATGGGGGCGAACGAGTACATCGGCTGGTACGAAGAGCAGCCCGCCGACGCCGAGAAGACGACCTGGCACATCTCCGACGACAAGCCGCTGATTATCAGCGAGTTTGGCGCGGGCGCGAAGGCAGGTCTGCATGGGCCGGCTACCCAGCGCTGGACAGAGGAGTACCAGGCGGACGTCTTCAAGCATCAACTGGTAATGCTGAACAAAATTCCGCAGCTGCGCGGGATGAGCCCGTGGCTGCTGGTGGATTTTCGTTCACCGGTGCGCCATCTGCCGGGCATTCAGGATGGCTTCAACCGCAAGGGATTGATCTCCGACCAGGGAGTGAAAAAACAGGCGTTTTTCGTGTTGCAGAAAGCGTACAAAGATAAGACGGTGGGTAAGGCGGAGTAGGCGTGGTGATTTCGATGGTGTGCAGCGCTGCGGTGTTCAGTGAATACAGGGATCCTTCACTTCGTTCAGGATGACGAGTCCCCGGAATGGGAAGCCTGATTCAGCTGCCGAATACCTGGCTGTAAAGTACGCTTTGATCGCCCCGGTTCAGGCGCTCACGCACTGCGCAGATCATCGAGGAAGGCTGTCAATTCTGGCGCGAGCGGCGCTTCGAGACAGAGCGGTTTTGCGGTTTTTGGATGCGCGAATTCGAGCTGTGCGGCGTGCAGAAAGTTGCGCTCGAGTTCCAGCGTCTGATCGCCACCGTCGCTACGTCGGAGCACATGCGGCGCGCCGTAGAGAAAGTCTCCAACCACCGGGTGGCCGAGGGCCTGGAGGTGCACGCGAATCTGGTGGGTTCGCCCGGTTTCAATTTTGACGCGCACAAGCGTGAACGGCCCAAACGCAGACGTTACGCGCTCCTCCACGTGCACGTGCGAGACCGCAGAGCGTCCGTCGGCGCGGCGCGTGGTCATTCTGATTCGCCGGACGAGATCGCGCGCGATCGGCAGGTTCACTGTGGTGTCGTCCTTGGCTAAGTGCCCGTGCACCAGGGCGATGTAGGTTTTGTGCACCTGCCGCGAAGCAAAAAGCTCGCTCAGTGCGCGGTGCGTGGAGTCGTCTTTGGCCACCACGATTGCGCCGGAGGTCTGCTTGTCCAGACGATGCACGATGCCGGGCCGAAGGTCGCCGTTTACACCGGACAAGCTGCTGCTTGGCGCATCCTTGCCCGGCGCATCTTTGCCTAGATGAAACAGCAGCGCATTCACCAGCGTTCCACGGTTGCGTTCGTCGTCGCTCGAACCCGCGCCCGCATGCACCATCATTCCGGCAGGCTTGTTCACGACCGCCAGATATTTGTCCTCGAACAGGATCTCGAGCGGGATGTCTTCAGGGATTGCGTGCAGTGGTTCCGGTTGCGGCTGGCCCTCGATTTCTATTGCTTCGCCGCCCTTCAGCTTGCTCTTGGCCTTGGGGACCGCGCCATCGACGCGAACCTGCCCGGCATCGATCAGCAACTGCACCCGCGCACGCGAGATGTCCGGCAGCGCCTGTGCAAGGTACTGGTCCAGCCGCAGCCCCGCAGCCGCTGGGTCGGCTTGGAAGGTCCGCACGGGTGCGGTGTCTGAATCCGCATCGTCGTCGAACTCGAGCACCGGGACGGGGACGGGCGACGCAGGTTCTACACCGCGCGTGGCTACATACTCCTTGCGGACGGAGCGATGGCGCTGGCCCTTGGGCAACATATTTTTGGACGGCATGCGAGCGCTCCCACTCCTTACTTTACTTGGAAGCACCCAGATGGGCGTGTCTGCCCGTGAGTTGAGGAGGGTTATAAGCCAATTTGCAGATGGTATCGAGGACCGGGACCAGCAAGAACAAAGCAGATTCCCTTGTATCTTTCTTTTCGGGGCGTGACGCTGGTTACGTTTCGGTGGAGAGGCCGCAGATTCCCTAGCTGTGGAGTCTCAACAGGTTGTTCTGATCGAAGCCTGCTCTGGTGATGGGTGGTGACAGGCCGAGACTAGCATGTGGCCGGTGCCAGTTGTATTGGTGGATCCAGGGTGAGAGGCTGTTCTGCCGATCGTTTGAGTTCTGGTAGGTGCGGGCGTAAGCCCATTCTCTGAGAGCTGTCTGGATGAAGCGTTCTGCTTTTCCATTGGTGCGCGGTGTGTAGGGCTGGGTGCGGCGATGTTTTAGATCAAGCCGTTTGCAGGCAGCGGCGAAGGCGGAGGAGCGATACGACGTGCCGTTGTCGGTGAGTACGGCCTTGAAGCGGATGCCGAGCCGGGCGTAGTAGGCCAGCGCGGCGGCGAGGAAGTGGAGCACCGAAGCCCGTGTCTCATCCGGATAGATGGCAGAGAAGGCGATGCGGCTGTGGTCCCTTCGGCTTCGCTCAGGGCAGGCTCGATGGCCACATAAACGTACTCGGCGCCGATGCCCTTGACGGTGTCGCGACGGTCGCCGGTGACCCGGTGCGACGGCCTCGCGATGCGGACCAGCCGCTTGATGTCCAGGTGCAGAAGGTCGCCAGGACGAGCATGCTCGTAGCGTGGATAAACCACTGGAGATTCCAGATCACGCATCCGGCTCAGCTTCAGCCGACGCAGGATACGGCTCACCGTAGCCCGGCTCAGCCCGTTGCCTGGGCGATCCGTAAGCCGGTCCAGCGCTCCCGGGGCAGGGCTTCCACGCGGCCGATCAACTCCGTCGAAGTGGGCCGGTGCAGCCGCCCGGGACGTGAACTCCGGTCCCGAAGGCCGTCCACGCCTAACTCCCGGTACCGGCGCACCCACTTGGCCGCCGTCTTCGCGCTGACGTTGAAGCTGGCCGGGCCAGCTTCAACGTCAGACCCTGTTCCATAACCTGCCGGCACATCCGCTCTCGACTGTGAACCGTTAGTCGGGCATTCTGGTGATAGTTCATCTGGCCTCCTGAAATGCTGAGTCGACGCAAACCCAGCTTCCCAGTTCTCGATCAGATGGACAACCAATTGAGACTCCACACCTAGAGGGTGTTATGAAGTTGCGAGCTTGATGAGTTTGGCGGTCATGAGGATGGCGAAGGCGATGAAGTGGATTCCTTTGAGTGTGGTGGGAGCCGTTCGTAGTCTTTGGCGAGTCTGCGGAAGCGGGCTGC
>JAABUJ010004502.1_pt1 | contig 14608 bp, 14 predicted proteins | sample 5559131 | NCBI WGS metagenome assembly JAABUJ01 (sample SAMN10711875, study PRJNA513366) | rock metagenome | isolation source: Antarctica rocks | place: Antarctica: Victoria Land, Mt New Zealand nord | collected 2016-01-07 | reverse complement strand
ACGGGACCCGGGCTGCATCCAGTACATGGTCAGCACATCGAGCGACCCCGACGCGGTCTACGTCTCAGAGGTCTGGACGGATCAGGTGGCGCATGACGCCTCCCTCGAGACCGAAGACATACGGGCGTTAATCCCAGAAGCGCGGCCGTTGATCGCGGGCACGTCGGAGCAGACCCACCTGACGGTCCATGGGGGCAAGCGCGCCTCGGACGCCCCGTAGAGGGAACCGCTTGCGGCGACGATCTGGGTGCTGTCATGGAGTCTCAGCGCCTTGATCAGCTTCTCGTAGGCGGATCCTCATCTGACGCAGCCGACGATCGCATCGCTGGCGACGGTGTCACGTGTGAAGGACGGGGGCTGCCAGGTCGTTGGCGAGGTCGTCGAGGAGGTTGAACATCTCATCGATGCGGCCGTGGAGGGTGCGCTTCAGACGCGCAGACAGTTGTTGCCAGTCCTCGGCGGTGGGTACTTGGCCCGGCGGCAGTGCGGTCAGGGCGTCGCGGATCTCGGCCAGCGACAGTCCGACACGCTGGGCGACCTGGATCATCGCGACCCTGCACAGGACGTCTGCGTGGAATCGCCGCTGATTGCTCGGGGTCCGGTCGTGCGGTAAAAGCCCTTGGTCGGCGTAGTACCGCACGGCCGACGCGGTGATGCGCATCCGTTGCGCGACTCCGCCGGCGGTGAGCCCGTCGACGTGCCAGTCGAACTCATCGCGTGCTGCGGAGCCGGCCATGAACTCACTGTCGCCGATCACGGCCCTTGACTACAAGTGCGCTTGAACCCCTAGCGTCCGAATCAGGGTTCGAGCGCGATCCAGCCCAGAACCCCGCCGATGCACACGATTCCGCTGACTGAACCCGCTCGCCGACTCTCTGCCGGTGTGATCCCACCACCCATGCACTTGCTCACCTGACAGGTGAGCGCTATCGAAAGGACGCCACTCATGACAGAACAACCGAAGATCCTCGTGACCGGAGCCACCGGAACTGTCGGCCGCCAGGTCGTCTCCCAGCTGCTCGACACCGGCAGCGACGTCCGCGCACTGGTCCGCGACCCCGACTCCGCTGACCTTCCCGGCGGTGTCGAGCTGCTCCGCGGCGACCTGTCCGACCCGGCCAGCCTGGCCGCCGCCCTGGATAGCGTCGGGGCGGTGTTCCTCGTGTGGCCGTTCACCTCACCCGAGGCCGCGACCGATATCGCGCCCGGCGTCGTGGAGATGATCGCCGAGCAGGGGCGCCGCATCGTGTATCTGTCCGCCGACGCCGCCGGCGGCAAGCCGGAGTCTTTCTGGGCCAAGCTGGAGCGGCTCGTGCAACACTCCGCGGCGGAATGGACCCTTCTGCGGCCCACCGGGTTCGCCAAGAACACCCTGATGTGGGCCGAGCAGATCCGTACCGATGGTGTGGTGCGCTGGCCCTACGCCGAGGCAGCCCGATCGCTGATCCACGAGGCAGACATCGCCGCCGTCGCCGTCCGCGCGCTCACCCAGGACGGGCACACCGGCCAGACCTACGTGCTCACCGGACCGGAGACGCTGACCCAGACCGAGCAGGTGCACGCCATCGGCGAGGCCATCGCCCGCCCGCTGCGCTTCGAAGAAATCTCACCCGACGAAGCGCGGCCGGGTCTGGTCGCCGCCCTCGGCGACGAGGCGTTCGCCGACGGCGCCCTGCACGCCTGGGCAACGTTCGTCGCCCAACTGGAGCGGGTCACCTCGACGGTGCAGGAGATCACCGGCACCCCGGCCCGCACCCTGCGCGAGTGGGCCGCCGACCATGCCGACGACTTCCGCTGAGTCTCGGCCCATCCAGCCGAACGAGAGGATCACCATGGCCTTCACCGCGAGCGAACTCGACTACCTCGCCACCCAGCGACTGGGCCGGCTGGCCACCGCCCAGCCAGACGGAACCCTGCAAGTGAGCCCGGTCGGCTTTCAGTACAACCCGGATACGACGACGATCGACATCGTCGGCTACCGCAACCCACACCGACCTCCCGTCCCGGCGGATCCGGGTACCGGCCCGGCCAGCGTCCTCGAGGACACCCACGACGCCGCTCGACTCGAGCGTCAAACCACCCTCGCACGCGCGATGGCGCGCCACGGCCGGGCGCACGAACTGCCACCGGCGGACCGGCGCCGTCGGACGCTGACCGGTTCGCGTGACCTGTCGTGCGCGAGACCAGCGTGCGCTGTCACGCCTCGGCGGGTCTTAGCCGCAGTCCCGCCATCCCGCCGTCCACCGCCAGCGAGGTGCCGGTGGTGGAACCGGCCAGAGGACTGACCAGGTAGGCGATCGCCGCAGCGACCTCGTCGGAAGACACCAGCCGGCCCTGCGGCTGCCGCCCCTCCAGAGCCTCCCGCTCGGCGCCGGGGTCGTCAGCCGCCTCCAGCAGGCGCCCCACCCACGGGGTGTCAGCGGTTCCGGGGTTCACCGCGTTGACGCGGATGCCCTCCCGGATGTGGTCAGCGGCCATGGCGAGCGTCAGCGCGAGCACGGCGCCCTTGCTCGCGCTGTACAGCGCCCGCGTGGGCAGGCCGGCCGTGGCGACGATCGAGCAGGTGTTGACCACGGCGGCGTGCTCGGAGACCCGCAGGTGGGGTAGGGCGGCGCGCGTCACCCGGACCAGTCCGAGGACGTTGACGTCCAGCACGCGTCGCCACTCGTCGTCCGGGTTGTCCTCGACGCTGCCCTGGGCTCCGATCCCGGCGTTGTTCACGAGGATGTCCAGGCCCCCGAAACGACGTGCCACCGTTTCGACCGCGGACCTGACGGAGGAGTCGTCGGTCACATCTGCCTCGACGTGGAAGAACCCGCGGTCGTCCGGCGGGGGCTGGGGATCCAGGACCGCCACCGTCGCCCCGCGCGCGGTCAGCAGGTCCGCGGTGGCGAGGCCGATCCCGGATGAGCCCCCGGTGACCAAGGCGGACAGGCCGTCGAGCTCCCCGGTTGTCACGCCTGACCCACCTCCTGCCGCTGACGTCCGAGAGCGTCGATCTCGAGCTCGAGCAGGTCCCCCGCACACAGGTAGCGAGGCCGAGCCATGCCGAGTGCGACCCCCGCGGGTGTCCCCGTGTTCACCACATCGCCGGGCTCGAGGACCATGAACTGGCTGAGGTACCAGAGGATGTGGTGTACCCCGAAGACCATCTCGGAGGTCGTCCCGTCCTGCCGCAGCTCCCCGTTGAGCCACAGCCGCAGGCGGAGGTGCTGCGGGTCAGTGACCTCGTCCGACGTGACGAGCCACGGTCCCAGGGGGTTGAAGGTCTCGCACGACTTGCCCTTGTCCCACTGCCCTCCGCGCTCGAGCTGGAACTCCCGCTCGGAGACGTCGTTGGAGATGGCGTAGCCGGCGATCACCTCGGCCGCCGCGTGCGGGTCCGGGAGGTAGCGGGCCTGCCGCCCCACCACCACCGCAAGCTCGACCTCCCAGTCGGTCTTGGTGGAGGCTCGCGGCACCAGGACCTCGTCGTCCGGCCCCACCACCGTGTTGGGGGCCTTCATGAAGACGACTGGCTCCGTCGGCAGCTCGGCACCGGTCTCTCGCGCGTGGTCGTGGTAGTTCAGCCCAATGCAGACGACCTTCTGCGGTGCGGCGACGGGCGCCCCGATCCGTGCTGCGGGCGCATCCAGTGGGGACAGCTGCCCGGCGGCGACGGCAGTCGCCAGCCTCGCGATCCCACCGGAGGCGAAGAAGGTCGGGTCGTAGTCGGCCCCTAGTGACGACGCATCCAGCAGCCGGCCGTCTCCGGTGAGCACCGCTGGCAGCTCCTCGCCGACGGCGCCAACGCGCAGGAGCTTCACGGGTTCCTCCTCGTCGGCAGGGTCATGCCCGCGCCCACTCGCTGCCGTGAGGGAAGGCGTACGCCTGGATCGACTCGGGGCGCATCTGCGCGCTGTAGCCAGGCATCTCCGGGACCAGGTAGCGGCTGGCCGCGGTGCGGACCGGATCCAGGAAGTGTTCGTGCAGGTGGTCGACGTACTCCACTACGACATCGTCGAAGGAGCCCGAGACGGCGACATAGTCGAATGCGGTGAGGTGCTGGACGAGCTCACAGAGTCCCACTCCTCCGGCGTGGGGGCACACCGGCACCCCGAACCTCGCAGCGAGCAGCAGCACCGCGACGACCTCGTTGACGCCACCGAGCCGGCACGCGTCGATCTGGCAGAAGCCGATCGCCTGAGCCTGGAGCAGCTGCTTGAACATCACCCGGTTGTGCACGTGCTCGCCGGTAGCGACCCGGCACGGCGCGATGGCGGCGGCGATTGCCGCGTGGCCGAGGATGTCGTCGGGGCTCGTCGGCTCCTCGATCCACCACGGGTCGAACTGCGCGAGCCTGCCCATGTTGGCGACCGCCTCGCCGACGTCCCAGGCCTGGTTCGCGTCGACCATGAGCCGTCGGTCCGGGCCGAGAATCTCCCGCGCGATGCGGCACCGTCTCACGTCGTTGTCGATGTCGGCACCGACCTTGAGCTTGATGTGGGACCAGCCGTCGTCAACGGCCTGCTGACACAGCCGGCGCAGCTTGTCGTCGTCATAGCCGAGCCAGCCGGCGGAGGTCGTGTAGGACGGTATGCCGTCCTCGCGCAGCTGCTGCTCTCGGTGCGGCTTCGTCGTCTCCGTGGCGCGCAGCATGTCCAGCGCCTGTGCCGGGGTGAGCACGTCGGTGAGGTAGCGCCAGTCGACCAGCCCGACGACCTGCTCGGGTGTCATGTCCACGAGCAGCTTCCACAGGGGCTTGCTCTCGCGCTTGGCGAACAGGTCCCACATCGCATTGACCACGGCAGCGGTCGCGAGGTGGATGGCGCCCTTCTCCGGCCCGATCCAGCGCAGCTGGCTGTCCCGGGTCACCTCCTTCCAGAAGGCGCCCATGTCGGCGAACGTCTCCTCGACGACGCGGCCGAGGACCAGCGGTCGCAGCGCCTCGATGGCCGTGCAGACGATCTCGTTGCCGCGCCCGATCGTGAACGTGAAGCCGTGGCCCTCCAGATCGTCGTCGGCGTCCGTGTGGAGGACGACGTAGGCAGCGGAGTAGTCCGGGTCCGGGTTCATGGCATCCGAGCCGTCGAGGTGACGTGAGGTCGGGAAGCGGATGTCGATGACCTCCAGGGCGGCGATGCTGCTCATGCACGCGCCGCCGGGACGTCACCGTGCTGCCGGAAGGGCAACGGCTCCACTCGTCCGACGATCAGCCCGTACGAAAGGGCGCCGAGGATGGCGACGGCGCCGGTGATGATCAGTGGCAGGACGAACGACCCGGTGATGCCCTTCAGGACGCCCAGGAAGAGCGGGCTGCCCACGCCGGCGAGGTTCGAGGCGAAGTTCTGGATCCCGCCGATGGAGGCGACTTGGCCCTCGGTGGGCGCGACGTCCGCCGGCAGGGACCACACCGAGGCCGCCGCGAAGGTGAGGCTCGCGTAGCTGACCGACAGCAGCGCGAGCGCGACCCACGCGTTCGAGACCACGACCGCGAGCGCGATGACGGAGCTGAAGAGCATCCCCCCGACCAGCGGGATCTTGCGAGCCTTGGTCAAGCTCGCACCCCCGCGCACCAGCCGGTCGGAGTACAGTCCGCCGGCCCACCCGCCGACAATGGCCACCAGCGCGGGGATCGCCCCCGCGAAGCCGAGTTTGAGCAGGCTGAAGTGCCGGGCGTCGACCAGGTAAGACGGGAACCAGGTGATGAAGAAGTAGATGACGAAGTTGAGGCAGAAGAAGCCCAGCATCATGCCCCAGATGGTCCGGTAGCCGAACAGCTGGCGCCAGCGCACCGTGCCCCCTCCGACCTCGGCGACCTCCTCGTCGACGCGGCCGCCGCCCTCCTTGACGTAGTCGACCTCGTCGGCCGAGGCGCGAGGGTGCTGACGCGGGTCGCGGTAGTACCACACCCAGAACAGCACCCAGAGGGCCCCCACGACACCGGTGATGACGAACGACCACCGCCACCCCACGCCGGCGATGATGAACGCGACAATGGGTACCGACAGCGCGGTGCCGACCCGCGCACCGGAGTCGTAGATGCTCGTCGCGAACGCCCGCTCGCGGAGGGGGAACCAGCGCGAGACGACCTTGGCGTTGGTCGGATATGCGGCGCTCTCCCCGATACCCAAGCCGAGCCGGAACCCGAACAGCGACGCGAACCCGGTGGCCAGCGCGGTCAGGGCAGTGAAGATCGACCACCACAGCACAGCGAAGGTGTACATGATGCGCGGGCCGAGCTTGTCGATGAACCAGCCGGACGGCAGCTGGAAGATCGCGTAGGTCCAGAAGAACGCGCCGAGGATCAACCCCATCTTGGCGTCGCTGAGGGCGAAGTCCTTCTGGATGAACGGCGCCGCGATCGACAGGTTCGCCCGGTCGACGTAGTTGATGGCTGTCCCGGCGAAGCACAGCCCGACGATCGTCCACCGCACGTGAGTCTGGCGGCGTCCGGTCGGCGGCGTCGCGGACTCGTGTGAAGTCGACCCAGCGGGGGTCCCGTTTCCTTGCTGGGCCGGCGGGCGCACCCCAGTGCCCGACGTGCTCCTCCGGTCCTTGTCCGTGGCCATACCCGGACTCCTTTGTCCTTGTTCCGGGGCGCCCCCATCGTTCTGACGCGCTCCGGATGCGCGGTGCGATGACTGACATGCCATTGACAACGAGTTCACATACATGAACGCTGTTCGCTATGACGAGCGTACAAGGGGCCCCACCGCCCGGTCAAGAGCGTCCCGACAACTTTCGACCCGTCAAGTCGGCGTCCCGCACCCTTGACGTCCTCGAGACGCTTGCCACGAGACCCCGCCCATTCGGTGAGCTCGCCCGGACACTCCGCATCCCCAAGAGCAGCCTGCACGCCATCCTCGCCACCATGCAGGACCGCGGCTGGGTGGAGCAGTCAACCCAGGGGCTCGTTCGCCTCGGGCTGCACGCGTTGCGGGTGGGCACGGCATACCTCGATGCCGACGAGGCCGTGGCCCGGACCGGCGCCCTGCTGGACCGGCTGGCGGCCACCACCGGCGAGACCGTGCAGCTCGCCCGTCTGGACGGACGGAGTGTGGTCTACCTCGCCAAACGTGAGTCAACCCACCCGGTCCGGCTCATCTCCACCATCGGGGGCAGGCTGCCGGCGCATGCCACCGCCCTCGGCAAGGCCCTGCTCGCCCAGCGGGACCCGGCGGACGTGCGCCGCTCCCTCGCCTTCCCCCTCGAGGCGCTGACGAGCCACACCATCACCGACTGGGAGCGGCTGCGAGCCGAGCTACAGCGGACGCGGGAGCAGGGGTATGCCGTGGACCGCGAGGAGGCGGCAGAAGGGCTGTGCTGCTTCGCCGTCGCCCCAGCGCTTCCCTCCCTGGACGCGATCAGCGTCTCCGTGCCGACGTTCCGGCTCTCCCCGACGCACGAGCACACGCTGCTGACAGCCCTGCGACAGGCCCGCGACGCGTGGACCCCTCGTCTTTCCCCATGACTGCGGCGGCGAGAACCACCGGGCCTCACCCGGCGCAGCGAGCGGCGGTGCGGCTTCGCCCCTGGCCCGTGCCCGCGCAGGCTCACTCACCGGACGCGGTCAGCGTAGGTCAGTGACATGCCCTCAGGGTCTGGGCGCCCGTGTCCGCTAGAGGTACTCGACGCCCAGTACGGCGGAATCCTCACGGGGTCGGCCAGTGTGCTCGTCGTATGCCCGTCAATGGCTGCAGGCACCCGACGGCAAGCTCGCCGCCGCAGGGACCACGGTCGACGTGCGGCTTGTGCGGGCATCACCCCGATGGAGCGTCACCGAGCTGCATCCTGCCCGACCCGGCGCGGAGGCTCGCGTTGTCTCCGGCAGCGGTCCAGGTCCTGGGCTCGCCGCGTATGGCGTTGCCGCCAGCCGCGGCGGCTGACGTCAGGTGCGGTCAGGTCCACGACTCGGTACTGAGGGCGATGCTCACCCTCTCTCGTCGAGCTTCTCGATCGGGGTCTCGGTCGTCCGGTCCGGCCACCCGCTCGCCGCATTCGGCACGTCGCGAACCAGCGACCACCCCCGGGGCAGCGCCTTCGACACGTGGCAGGTGAACGGGCTCGCAGTCGTCGACGCGGCCACCCCGCAAAGCCTGGTCACGGCATTCATGCGGGCCGCTGCCGCGGCCGGGTCCTACAACGTCGGCGGCCCCTACCCTCTCGGCAGTGCGACCTACTCCTTCGACGACACCCACGACGACCACGTCCACGCAGGGTTCACCACCTAAGGGCTCGCCAATAAATAAGTCGAGCAAATCGCTCTCGGCCGGATAGTCTTAAGGGGTGGCGATCGAGGCGGTAACGCTGGAGGCGGTGGGCCGGCGGATCGACTCGTTGTGGCCGCAGTTGAACGCCTCGAGCAAGAGCTCGGCAAGCCGGTCGCGGCGACGGTGCAACTCGGAGAGTCGCCGGTCGACCTCCGTCCGGGCGGCGTCTTGGGCTTCGGCGCCGGACGTCACCGCGGCCACGTGCCCAATGGCATCCGCCGCAGCCTGCAGCACCTGAGCGAGCACACCTCGGACCTGTGCGTCGTACACAGTCTCCGCCTGTTCGCTGGGCACGAAGTAGGTCCGGTCCAGGAGGGAACGGCACAGGTTGCGGATCGTGACGTAGGTATCTCGAGCCCCGTCAGCCCGGTGCGCAGCCGCGGCAGTGCCTCGCGGGCCTGGGCAACGCGTGGGTTGAACCTGGCGCTGTCTTGGGCGCGAGCCAGGGTCCGGTCGGCGCGGTCAACCTCGTCACCGAGGCGCCGGGCCTCGTTCAGCATCCGGTCGGCTGACTCGCGGGACCACCCCGCACCCAGCTGATCGGCGAGCTGTCGCAGGAACGCTGCCATCCGCTCGGCCAGCTCGCCGAGAGCATCATTGGCCGGTTGCACGTACAGCGGAGCTGCGATCACCACGTTGACGGCGACACCGACGCCGGCTCCGATCAGCGTCTCGTAAACCCGATCCAGGGCCGCGCCCTCCGCGCCGCCTACTGCCAGGACCAGCATCGCCGAGATCGGGACCATCGAGAAGATGGGCCCCCAGACGCAGCAGACGACCAATGACCAGCGACGCAGCCACGACTGCCCCCAGACTCCACCAGGTCAGCCCGACATAGGAAGCAACACCGACCGCAATCAGCACTCCGGCCACGACGCTGGCGACTCTCTGCAAACCGCTGGCCACTGTCTCATTGGCGCCGTCCCCGTCCGGTCCTCTCTCCGCCTGCGCTTCGACTACGGCCACGTCGTGCCGTGGGTCCGGCACCACCCCGGGCAGATGGTTGCGGTGGCCGGGCCCGACGCCGTCCGGCTGGACACCCCGGCGCCGACGCACGGGCAGGACTGGGCCACGGTTTCGGAGCTCACGGTGCGGGCCGGGGACCGGGTCCCGTTCGTGCTGACCTGGCACCACAGCAACGAGGACGCCCCGGCGGTCGCCGACCCCGAGGTGGCCTTGCGGAAGACGCTCGCGTTCTGGTCGCAGTGGTCGCAGAAGGGCACCCCGGTCACCGGCCCCTACCGCGAGGCGATCACCCGGTCGCTGCTAACTCTCAAGGCTCTGACCTATCAGCCGACCGGCGGGATCGTCGCCGCGCTCACGACCTCGCTCCCAGAGCAGATCGGCGGACCTCGCAACTGGGACTACCGCTACTGCTGGCTGCGCGACTCGACCTACACGCTGCAGGCGCTGATCTCCGCCGGGTATCTGGCCGAGGCCCGCGCGTGGCGAGAGTGGCTGCTGCGTGCTGTGGCCGGGGACCCCGCCCAGCTACAGATCATGTACGCGCTGGATGGTACGCGGCGCCTGCCGGAGGCCGAGCTGCCGTGGCTCGCCGGCTACGAGGGTTCGCGACCGGTCCGCACGGGCAATGCGGCCTCCGAACAGCTCCAGCTCGACGTCTGGGGCGAGACCTTGGACGGCCTGTCCCTGGCCCGCGAGCAGGGGATCGGCTCACAGGCCGACGCGTGGGACGTCCAGACCGCCCTGATGGAGCACCTCGAGGGCAGCTGGGACCAACCCGACAACGGGCTCTGGGAGGTGCGCGGCGCGCGCCGGCACTTCACCCACTCGAAGGTCATGGCGTGGGTGGCGGCGGACCGGATGTCACGCGCGGTCCGGACGCACCCGACGCTGAAGGGCCCGGCCGAGCGCTGGGAGGCGCTGCGCGAGACGATCCACGCCGACGTGCTCGCCCGCGCCTACGACCCGAGCAGCGGCACGTTTACCCAGTTCTATGGTGGGACGGCGCTGGATGCCAGCCTGCTCCTGATTCCGCGCGTCGGGTTCCTGCCCGCGACAGACCCGCGCGTGCACGGCACGATCGCGGCAATCCAGCAGGACCTCACCGTGGACGGGTTCGTCATGCGCTACCAGACGACGGAGTCCGACGACGGGCTCCCCAGTGGTGAGGGCCTGTTCCTCGCGTGCTCGTTCTGGCTGGTCGACGCGCTCCACCTCGGGGGCCGCCGCCGCGAGGCGACCGAGCTGTTCGAGCGCCTGCTCGACCTCCGCAACGACGTCGGGCTGCTCAGTGAGGAGTGGGACCCGGTCGCGGGCCGCCAGCTGGGCAACACCCCGCAGGCATTCAGCCACTTCCCGCTTGTGACCAGCGGCCTCCAGCTGCACGCCGGGCGCGCGCACCGCAGCGACGAGACCATTCGTCACTCGCAGGGGTGAGCAGCGCGGGCGCCGGGAGTCCGCGTCCAGAGCCGGTCGCGAATGTTGAAGTCATGGCCGCCGAGTTCTGGACCCGTGCGGAACTGCGCAGCCTGAAACCGGGCGGATACGCCCGTCAGGATCCCGGCAGCAGCCAGGGTTGATGCCAGCCGCCGAACTCTGCAGTCAGGTGTTCGGTCGCCGCCGGCCCCCAGGACCCTGGGGCGTAGGGGCTGGGCTCGGTGGGCAGGTCGAGCAACGGGTCCAGGATCCGCCAGGTCTCCTCGACCGAGTCCTCACGGCTGAAGTGGCTCTGGTCTCCCTGCATCGCCGCGTACAGCAGCTCCTCGTAAGGCGCCGGGACGCGCTCGCCATCCGTGCCGAAATCCACGTCCAGATCGATCGGCCGCAGTCCGTGCCCGTCGGTTCGCTTGGCATGCAGCACCCAGCGTGCGCCGGCCCGGGGGTCGATGAGCAGGACGATCTGGTTGGGATCGACCGTCTCGTCGGACTCGGAGAAGCCCAGAGAAGGCGCGGCCCGGAAGATCAGGCGCACCTCGGTCTGCGTCAGCGGCAGGGACTTACCTGCTCGGATGAAGAACGGCACGCCGGACCAGCGCCAGTTGTCAATCTCCAGGCGCATCGCCGAAAAGGTCTCCGTCGTGGAGCCATCGGCCACGCCGGCGACGCGCCGGTAGCCGTCATACTGCCCGCGTATGTAGTGGTCGGGGTTGGCTGCGGGCATCGCGGCGAACACGTCGCGCTTGCGGTTGGACAGGGAGTCCAGGTCGCTGCGCGCCGGTGGCTCCATGGCAACCATCGCCAGAACCTGCATCAGATGGTTTTGCACGACGTCACGCAGAGCGCCGACCGGGTCATAGAACTTGCCCCGGTCCTCGACGCCGAAGTTCTCGGCCATGGTGATCTGCACGCTGCTGACGTAGTTGCGGTTCCACAGCGGCTCCAGCACGGTGTTCGCGAACCGTAGATGAAGGATGTCCTGCACCGAAAGCTTCCCCAGGAAGTGGTCGATCCGGTAGAGCTGCGACTCCTCCAGAAGAGCCCGCAACCTGGCATTGAGCTCCTGCGCAGACTCGAGGTCGCGGCCGAACGGCTTCTCCACCACCACCCGGGCATGCTCGGTGAGACCGGCGGTGGCCAGTCCCTGGACAACGGTGCCGAACAGCGAGGGCGGGATCTCCAGGTAGAACACCGGCACGGTGGCGCCTCCGAGAGCCTGCTTCACGGCGGCATAGGTGGCCGGTTCGGTGAAGTCGCCAACGACGTAGGTCATCCGTTGCTGCAGACGTTTCAGCGCACCCTCGTCGACCTTCTCCTCGCCGAGGGCTGCGGTCACCGACTCGGCAGCACGTTTCCGCAGGTCCTCATCGGCCCAGTCCTCTGCGGCGACCCCGAGGATCGGGCAGCTGAGCATTCCGCGGCGCTCAAGCTGGTAGAGCGAGACGAAGGTCATCTTGCGCGCGAGGTCCCCGCTGATACCGAACGAGACGAAGGCGTCGGCCGGTCGCGGGCCCTGCTGGTCTTTGGACATGGACACTCCCTGACAGCTGACGTTCCGGCTCCTCCAGTAAACCTAGAGCCTTCCTGGCCCCCCGGACTCATCCCGACCAAACGCGGCAAACACACCCTGCGACGCCCGCGCCCGGTGACCGGCGACGACCCCTCGGGCGCCCGACCATTGCTGCCGATAGGTCGACCCTCTAACCGGCGATCGTCCGCCTGGCGGAACGTCGCCGCAGATGTCTGCCGAGTGTTCGCACAGCGTCCGCTTGAAGGACATCCGACGGGGTCGAGCGCGTGAGACCAGACATCGCTGAACAAAAGTGTGAGTCGAGCTGAGGTCATGACCTTAAATCACATCGCTCGCCGCTCCACCGCGGCTTGCGCTGTGGGTCAGGGCCGTACCGCTGTCCTGGGGACCCTGCCATTTCGGGCTGCACACGACAGGCAGGTGTTTGTGGGGCCTGAGCGTGGCTCCGACTGGCGGGTAGATCGCGGCGGAGATCCCGTCGACAGCGACGACTTCGTGGAACAGTGGCACCGACGGTCGCGGTCCTCCTCGACGAACTCGCGGCACGTGCGTTCGCAGGTGAGGTGCTGGAGATTGGCAGCGGGCCTGGACTGGAGGCGCAGTACCTCGAACAGCGCGGTCTGCGGGTCCACCGCAGCGACGCAACACCTGCCTTCGTCGAGAGACTCAGACAGGCCGGTCACCAGGCCCGATCTTGGACGTGCGCCGAGATCACCTTGGTGGTCCCTTCGACGCAGTCTTCGCCAACGCGGTCCTTCTCCATCTCGACCGAGCCGAGATGGACCGGGCCCTCCGGGCCTGCCTCGCCGCGACGAGGCCCGACGGCGCGTTCGCCCTGACCCTCAAAGAGGAGACGGCGAGGCATGGAGCGACGCAAAACTCGGCACGCCGCGCTGGTTCGTCTACTGGCGCGAGGGTCCTCTACGGGAGGCGCTTGTCGCCGCTGGGTGGACCGTCGTTCGGCTGGATCACGTTCAGGGGCGGCTCGAACCGTGGCTGCATGTGCTCTGCCGCCGCACCGCCTCGTAGGTGGCAGTAGCGACTGTCCCAGCGCTCACCGTTGGCACGACAGCGCAGAGCCGCCACTAGCGTTTGTCAACTGTGGCCCCTCATACGTCTTACGCACCGCCGTCACGGACGACATCGCCCGGCTGCTCGACTTCTGGCGCTCGTCAGCGGAAGGCACGGACAGGGAGGACGACCGCGTCTCGGTCGAGCGGCTCCTGCTCCGTGACCCTGAAAGCCGTCATCCTGGCCGTCGAGGGCAACGAGATCGTCGGGTCGGTGATCGCGGGCTGGGACGGCTGGCGCTGGCACCTGTACCGCATCGCTGTTCGTGGTGACCGGCGGAGGCAGGGCATCGCCAGGGACCTCATCGCGGCGGCAGAGGAGCATTTCGCGGCTCAAGGTGCGCGACGCGTCGACGCAGTGGTCCTGGAAGACAACACGCTCGGACAGGCGGCCTGGACGGCACTCGGGTACGTGCCGCAGCACGCGTGGCGTCGATGGGTCAGGCGACTGGACGCACGCTAGGTGGCACTCTCCGACGTGCCGATGAGGGTTCGCGTCCCGGGACTCCTTGAACAGCCTGGATTTCTGATCGGCAGGACTGGAACGCCGAGGTCGACCCCGACACCGGACAGGTCATCGCCAGCCACGCCGAGGTCGCCGAAACCACCCACACCGCGTTCAGCGGGACCGACCGCGTCACCGCTCGACTGATCGTGCGCCGGGTGCGTCGGCTGCGTCCCCGCGCCGGTCAGCTCGAGCTCGACACCCACCTGTGGCGTCACCACGGCATCTTCACCGACCGTGTCGAACCGCTGCTGCAGGCCGAGGGTGAGCACCGCGGCCACGCCATCGTCGAACAGGTCATCGCCGACCTGAAAGCCGGCCCGCTGGCGCACTGCCCGGGTCGTTCAACGCCAACGCCGGTTGGCTCGCGCTGACCGCGATCGCGCACAACCTCACCCGCGCCGTGGGAACCCTGGCCGCCCACGAGTTCACCGTCGCGACCACCACCACCATCCGCGACAAGCTGATCAAGACAGCCGGTCGGATGGTCCGATCCGCCCGCCGCTACCACCTGCGGCTCGTCGAGCAGTGGCCCTGGCAAACCCAGTTGAACCAGGCACGGCGACGCGTCAGAGCGATCCCGCTACGCATCTGACAGACCAACCCCCCGCCCACCACGACCAGGAAACCTCGGAAGAGCCGGCAGACCGGCGGGACCAACACGCCCACCAACAACTCCCCATCACAATCAAGATCAACTCCGCGCGAAACGATCATCGAAGAGCGGACCGGGTGGATTCGGCCTGGGGCGCGGTGTCGGGATTGCTCCCGGTCCGTTTCCCCAGGCCGCTCGCCGAACCCGGCGTGCGACTTTTACCGCACCGGGCTCTCCACAATTCCTGCCGTCGTG
>JAABUJ010004501.1_pt1 | contig 14609 bp, 12 predicted proteins | sample 5559131 | NCBI WGS metagenome assembly JAABUJ01 (sample SAMN10711875, study PRJNA513366) | rock metagenome | isolation source: Antarctica rocks | place: Antarctica: Victoria Land, Mt New Zealand nord | collected 2016-01-07 | reverse complement strand
AACAGCAACGTCATAGGTTCATCCATGCTCGTGGCCTCTGCAGCTGACGGTTGTGAGAGACAGCCAGCATGTCGAGGCCACGAGCCTCACCTACAGCGCGACACCCCCGTCAACTCCGAAGAGCCGCCAACCCGATCAGTGACCATCCCGACGCCGAGCTGGCGAGCAACGCCATCAAGATCGCCGTTGCCAGGCGCGGCGGCCGGGCGGCGATCAGCGGAGTGGTCTTTCACACCGACCGGGGCTCAACCCTGGGGCCGAATGGAGTTGACACAACCAACCGCTGTACCGCAGCCTGCGGTACAACTTGTCAGTGGGGGCACGTCCGGCCAACCGCTCGACCGCAGCGTGCGGCTCACGCGGTCCGTACGTAAGCCGTCGACCCTCCCGGTTTGCGTTCGTTTCCGGCTGGCGGCAGCCTGCACCACACGGTGTTGCTAGGCAGCTACCTGTCCCCGACTCTCCGAGGCCGAGATGAGTCGGTGACTGACCGGAGCGCACAAGGCTGGGCCACGAAGTCGACACCGACTGCTACCACACATGGGCGACGGTTGAGGGGCGCACCGCGGATTACACCGACATTTGGCCGGCCGCAGCGTAGGTACTGGCCTTCAGTGACACTGACAACACCCGACTGGGAGCGATGACCGATCGTGAAGCGCCTGCGAGCTGGGATATATGGGCTAGTAGCAGTCGGCTGCTGCGTGGCCGTTCTCCTACTTCTCGAGAAGCAGATGTCGGCTGATACCAGCAATCGGGCTGCAGGAATCGACAAGACCCCGCCGTTCGCCCTCTTCGCGGTCCTTCCCGGCCTGATAGCACTGGTCGCCGCGATCAGCGCGGTCGGTATTCTGATTCGAGAGGCTCGCGAGAAGCCCCCTTCGAGGCGCGGGACAGAGGCTCGGACGGTTGGATTGCGGGACCAAGTTCGGAGACAGATAGCCACAGACGCCGCAAACGTCGAGCGCCAGCGGAGTTACGCTGAGGAGAGCGAAATTGACGGCCTTCGATCCAGTGCTCACTACTCGTGGAGCCGGCTCGGTGTCAGCACGACTAAGGAACAGTGGAGAGTATCAAGCACCGGGCGGGGGGCCGAAACCAGGGTAGACGGACATCATCTTAGGTATTCTGAAATCCCGTCTTCACATCCGGACGGGGGTTATGAGGAATTTTATTCTATTGACGGGAAAACGTTCAGGGAGAAAACGGAGCTCGCAGCGCTGCTGGGACTAGGCTGAGTAGCCTTTCCACGGCTCAACGGGGGCTATCTCTGTGCCTTCTGCAGTGACGGGATACCTCATGAGGGCAGAGGATAGCCAGGATAAAGAAGCCTTGAATTCGTGGAATTCATGCAACCGACCGACCACTGTACTGAATTGGAAACACGCACCCGGGGACCAGCACCTTTTGCCGGAGGGACACCAGACACCGCAGACACGCAAGACCTAGAAGTTAGAAAAGATATTCGGGTAGTGGGAGGGAGAGAGGGAAGTAGCAACCGGAGCAGATCCCAAGGGTGAAGCTCTTATAGGGGGAAGGGAGCCTGATTTATTCTTTCTCCCAATAGTAGTAATGCTCCGCGTGGCGACCCTGTGATCCAACGCGAAACTGCTCTGTCGAAACCAGACGCCAACCGTGCTCAGCCCACGCTTGGGGCGGTGCTGCATCCGGACCTGGCGCTGGCCGCTCGCCGTAACTCGTGCTTGGGTGCGTGGCGATGGATGATCGCCACATGCGCGGAGACCAGGGTCGCGAAGCAAGGATGACGTGGCCCCACGGCTGCCGCCCTCGGCGCAGCGACGGTGCTCCTGGCAGCCGTCGCGTTGGCGGATCGCCCGCACGACCAGCTGGCCGCAGCAACCGCCGTCGGTGCTGTCCTTGCCCTCGTCCTGCTGGCGGCAGGGACCGCCTGCAGTTGGTACAGCTACCCCCTCCGACCTGCCGTCAATATGGGGGTTGCGGTGGGTCCCACCTTTCTGATCACGTTCGCGATCAGCCGCCTTCGCCACGGCGTGTGGGTGCCGGCTGCGATCTCGTTCGAGGTCTTCATCGTGACCGCGCTCGTCGCGGCGACCTGGCTCCATGCCCGGCGACGGCTTCTCTGACCGACCCACCTGCTCGGCGGTCCCGACACCGCACGACTCCGACCTAGTGCCGCGGCAGTGAACTTTGGCCCTGTTGCGACACGCCGGGTGTGGTCGTAGGCGGGATCGCTGGTTGTCGTGATCTTGGGGTTGTCACTTCTGACTTCCCCCAGGAGGACGGCCATGGCCGAGCGGGTGAGAGTGCGTGAGATCAGCAACGAGGAAGGACAGCGGCTGCTGCGGATGGTGCGACGCAGCAGTGGGTCGGTGGTGACCTGGCGGCGGGCGCAGATGGTGCTGCTGTCCGCGCAGGGCATGGACGTGGGCGGGATCGCGAAGGTCGCGTTCACCAGCCCGGACCGGGTCCGGGACGTGATCCACAACTTCAACGTCGACGGGTTCGACTCGCTGCTTCCCAAGTACGCGGGAGGCCGTCCGCCGAAGTTCACGCTGCCGCAGCGGGTCGAGATCAAGAAGGTCGCCCTCGGGCGTCCGGCGGATCACGGGCTGCCGTTCTCAACGTGGAGTCTGCCGAAACTGGCGGACTACCTCGTCGTGAAGGGGGTGGTCGATGACATCAGCCATGAAGGCCTGCGCCTTCTCCTCCGTGAGGAGGGAGTCAGCTTTCAAGCCGTGAAGACCTGGAAGACCAGTACCGACCCGGACTACGAGGCCAAGAAGAACCGGGTGCTGGCGCTCTACGACATCGCCGACGGCAAGGCCGAGCCGGGTCCGGATGATCCAACGGTGATCTTGTGCATGGACGAGTTCGGGCCGTTGAACCTCCAACCCCACCCCGGTAAGCAGTGGGCGCCGGCGGCGAGCAAGGCCACCAAAGGCGCACCCGGCGCCTCGCCGCGGCGCCGCAGCCAGCGGGCGACCTACACCCGGCCGCACGGGGTGCGGCACCTGCTCGCCGGCTACGACCTGTCCACCGACACCGTCTACGGCCACGTCAAGACCCGCAAGACCCGCAAGACCCGCAAGACCCGCACCGAGTTCCTCGCGTTCTGCCGCTACCTACGCTGCCTGCACCCCGCCGAGGTCCGGATCGCGATCGTGCTGGACAACTTCAGCCCGCACCGCTCGACCAAAGCCGACACCAGGGTCGGGGACTGGGCCGCCGCGAACAACGTCGAACTCGCCTACACCCCGTTCTACGGCTCGTGGCTCAACCGGATAGAGGCCCAGTTCACCGCGCTGCGCTACTTCGCCCTCGACGGCACCGACCACGACAGCCCCCGGGAGCAAGCCAGCATGATCCGGCGCTACCTGATCTGGCCGAACACGCACCGCACCGACCCGCTGCTGCGCAGAGTCGTCCGCCGCGCCGAAACGATCAAACGGGCGAAGGTTGCCTGACGCGGCACTAGCAGCTGTAGACCGGGAGCTGAAGGCCCAGCGGCGACGGTGCGGCCCCTGACGACCTTCAGTTGGGGATTCGCTTACGGCAAGCGCAGGAAGGTTGCCTGGAGCTCGTCGCCTGGATAGGCCATTGTGCAAGCTGGCGCCGTCGTGGCCCGAAGAGGGGTGAAGCGATCGTAACTCGGCGTAAGACGTGCGTTCTACGGTTATCCCGACATCTACGGTTCGGTCTTCTCCGCCTCGCCAGGCGCCGGCTACCAGCCGCCTGCTTGTGATGCCGAGCCCGCTACCGCGCACCTACCTCGTCGCACGGCACACAGGAGCCGTTCTTTCTTGAGAACGCGACCCGGTGGGCGGACGCGCTGCGCGATGCCGGCGCGGACGTCGTAATGAAGGAGCGGGTCGGAAATCATGGCGACCCATTCTGGGATAGCGAGTTCCCACTTACTGTGGCGTGGGCGTTTGGACGCTGAAACAGCGCAGTCGAAAAGGGCCAAGGACGCATGACACCAAGTCCGACGCTTATAGCCGTAACGCCGGCTTGTCGCACAGGTCGGTCCCGACGGTTGAGGACACCGACCGACAGCCCGCAAGCCAGGGAACGTCCACCGGGACGTCCGCTACTTCGTTGGTTGCTCGCCAGTGCTGCCGTCGGCCCGCTCGCGCAGCAGGTCGATGTGCCCGAGGTGACGTGCGGTCTCCTCAACCAGGTGCAGCAGTATCCAACGCAGCGACATGTCACGGGAGGCGGATGTGACGTCGAGCGAGGGCGTGGCGGTGACGACGATGTCGCAGCGACGGGACTCCTCGGCGTAGTCCGCGAGCAGCTCGGACATGGTCGTGCCTGCCGGCACCCGCCACTCCGCTTCCGGATCGTCTTCCGTCCAGTCGTAGCGAAGATCGCCCTGGCCGGCGAAGACGTCCCCCAGCCATGACCGCTCCACGTTGGTGAGGTGGCGCACCAGCCCGTGCAAGCCCATCCCGCTCGGTGTCGCAACTGAGCTCAGGACGTGGTTCGGGGCGCCCTTGAGCTCCACGCGACGAGGTCCCGTTGACGCTGCAGCGCCCCCAGCAGCGTGGCGCGCTCGTCCCCGTGGTGCGCCGCCTCGGTTACTTCGAAACGGGTGCCGTTCACGGTGCCGCTGGCGTCATTCACGAGCCGAGCCTGGCACCACCCGGCACGGAAGACGCGTCCGGTTGGGATCCGCCAGCGCGACGAGAATCGAGTGACTGCGCGGTCGGTGTGGGCGATCACAGACGTTGCTTGGGGTGTTGCGTTCTGCGGCTCCCGGACGAGCTGGTGGCATTCTGCCGCTCGCGGAATGCACGCGCCTTCGCCCGATTGCCGCACTCGGCCATTCCGCACCAGCGGCGGCTACCGCCGCGTGAGGTGTCGACGAACAGACGGGTGCAGTCGTCCTGCGCGCACTCCTTTACCCGCGCGAACGCGTCGCTTCTCATCAGCTCGAACGCGTCTAGGACGATCGTTGTCAGCAGTTGGTCGACAGACGCGACGAGGCGTAACGCGCCTTGCGCGTCGAGCGTGACACCTAGTGGCCTGCCGGCCGATGTTCGGTTGAGCAGCGTGCGGTCACGCGCCGGCGGTGGCTCGCCGGCGAGCCGCGCTGTCACCGCTCGGTATAGCGCCTCGCGGACCGCGCGGACCCGCCGCAGGTCGTCCGTAGTCGCAAGCATCGGTGTGTCGACCAGTCCGGCGCCGACCGCCCACTCTCCAATCTGCTCAGTGAGGAGCAGCTGCTCCTCCGGCCGCGAGCGGCGGCGCCATTTCAGGGTGCCGACCAGATTCAGCGACGGATGGCCGCTGACGTAGACGAAATCCACTGAACCAGCTTGACCGGTTACTGCCTTCAGGACAAGCTGTTAACCACGTGAACCGGTAGCGAGGATCGATTGATGAGTTCATCGCGGCATGCCGCCGACGGCGTGGCCGTCTCGACGGACGACTACCTCTACTTCGTCGGGCGGGCGGTGCGGGGCATGGCCGCGATCGTCGAAGCACTCGGCGACGACCTGGCCGGCACCCGGCCCGACCTGCCCGGCGCAAATACGCCGTACGGCCTGCTTACGCACTGCCTCGGCGTCGTGGAGTACTGGGCCGGCCAGCTCGTCGCCGGCCGTGACGTCGTGCGGGATCGGACTGGCGAGTTCGAGGCACACGGCACCGTGAAGGAGCTGCTGGCGCGTACCGAGGACGCGCTGCGCCAGCTGGCGGTCGACGTAGCCAGCGCATGGTCGCACGAACCGCTGCGCCGGAACCCGGATGGGTGGGCACAGGGCCCGGACCGCCGGCTGACGCAGGGGGGTGTGCTGCTGCACGTCTATGAGGAGGTCGCGCAGCACCACGGCCAGATGGAGATCCTCCGCGATCTGCTGCGCGCTCAGCCAACGGAGAAGGCAGATGTCAGCCCATGGCAGCCGCCGCTGAGCTGGCTGCGCGCAAAGCGCGGCGTGAAATGGCGGCGCCCGGGCCCCGACCTGCTCCCAGCCTGGGTCGCGGACATGGACTTTCCAGTGGCACCAGTGATCCGGGCCGCGATCAGCGACGTGCTCGACCGCGGCGACCTGGGCTACCCGGATTGGCTCAACGTGCCCAGGCATCCACTCGCGGACGCGTTCGCCGAGCGGATGTCCCACCGGTACGGATGGACACCGCAGCCCGCTCACGTCCGCGGCGTCACGGACCTGATCCAGGCCGTGCAGATTGTCCTCACCCTCGATAGCCGCCCCGAGCAGGCGGTCGTCGCGCACACTCCGAACTACCCGCCCTTCCTGGCGACCATCGCCGGGATGCGCCGCCTGATTGCGGCCCCGCTGATAACGACCGGGCATTCCTGGACGTGGGACCACGCCCGCCTCGAAGCTGACGTCCGCGACGCAGACGCGGCGGTGCTGCTGCTCGTGAACCCGCACAACCCGACCGGCCGGGTCTTCACCCGCGGCGAGCTCGAGCAGATCGCCGAACTGGCACAGGCCCACGACCTCATCGTGATTAGCGACGAGATCCACGCCGAACTGAACTACGGGGGTGCACCGCACATCCCGTTCGCCGCGCTAAGTGATGAAACGGCTGCCCGCACAGTTACTGTCACCTCCGCCACCAAGGCTTTCAACATTGCAGGGGTGCGGACCGCGGTCGCGCACGTCGGCCCGAACCGGCTCCGCGACGCGTGGGACGCACAGCCTCCCGATCTCTACGGCACCGCCAATGTGCTCGGCGTGGAAGCGACTCTCGCGGCCTGGCAGCACGGCGACGCCTGGCTGGCCGGCACCGTTGAGCACCTTTATCACCAACGCGACCACCTCGTGGAGCGCGTGGCCGAACTGCCCGGCGTCACAATGCTCGCACCCGAAGCTAGCTACCTCGCGTGGCTAAATTGTGCCGACGCCACGATCGAAGGGGACCCCGCAGCGTTCTTCCGGCGCACGGCCAAGGTCGAGCTAAGCCCCGGCCCCGACTACGGACCTGGAAACGAGCGACGGGTGCGGCTAAACTTCGCCAACTCGCGTGACTTCCTGGACGCAATCCTCGACCGGCTGGCGACCGCGCTGCACTGACTTACACATCCTTGGCCACGAAAGCTGTGGGGGCCCCTACCCGTCATGTCGGCACCAGCCCTCGCGGAGGCACTCCCCCGGGCCGCCGTCCTACGCGTTCACGCCGTCGTCCGGCGCGCCGGTAGAGCCGACCGGCCAGCGACAAGAGTTACGTGGAACTCCACGATCGTGCGCGGGAACTCCGGCCGACCCACGCACCGACCCTAGCGGAGCCAACCGGATAAGCATGAACGGTCGTTATCGGCTTCAGCCGGCAAGATCTTGCTAATCCCGCCAGCGCTGCCGTCCGGAGCTCCTACCGGAGGTCCTCGCGTAGAGGAGAGTCCTGAATTAGTACCGCTCCCCGGCCATCGACCGTCCGCCACGCCGGACCCGCCATGGCCGCCTCCACCGCTCACCGTCGCCGGGGCCACGTACGGCACACCTGCGACACAACCGGTAGCGGCATCCTTGCTGGCGGCCACGGGTAGCCGGACGCCCCGGCCGGTCGAGGCGCCACATCAGCGCGCGCACCGCCGGGATCCGGGTCGACCCGCCGACCAGGATCACCTCGTCGAGGTCGTCGGCGACGGCGACGCCGGCCGCGCCCACGACCGGAGCGCCGCGGGGATCAGCCGGCAGCCGGCGCATGAACGCTGGTCGCACACCGTCGGCGGCCCGGCACCGGTCAGCCAGGCTCACTAGCCACCTGGAGCATCCCGGCCAGCAGCGACAGCTGCCCCTCCCCCATCCGGACCGTCACCGCATCACCACGTCGCGGCGCAGCGGCGACCCGCCGGGTGACCCGTCACCGTCGACGGAACGCTCAGAGGCGCCGTCACGGGCGGGCGCGCCGGCGGCGGTGACCGGTTCGGGCGGTCGGGGCGGCAGGTGCCGGTACAGACCGGTCCGAGCGATACCGGTCATGGCGACGATCGCTGCGACGGTGCGGCCAGGGCCGCGCAGATGAGCCGCCCCAAGCCAACGTGGCCGCATCGATCACCTCCGGCCGGCCGATCCGCCGGCCCTTGGGGGTCGCCACCGCCCGGGCGTGCGCGGCCCGCGCGAGGGAGGGGCGGGATGTTGGGGCGTGCGTTGGCCGGAGGAGCCGGGGCGGTCTTGCTCGGGCGAGGAACGATCTGGTTACACGGACGCCCGCCGGAGGTCATCGGGTCCGTTTGTGAGCCCTTGGGTGCCGGTATCGGCTGAGGAAGGTTGCCAGCGCCTCGTCGATCACCACCTCGGCCGCAGGCAGCGCTTCCGCCGGTGGCCCGATGGCCATCACCTTCGGCCACACCACGAACTCCTGGACCAGCCCGAAGAATTGGTGTGCGGCCAGTTCTGGCTCCGTGCACGCCAGGAGCTGCGCCTCCGTCAGCTGCGCGAGCAGCGCGGTTAAGGCAGCGAGCAGAGGCTGCTTGCCCAGCCGGTAGAACTCCTCGGCGATCCACGGCAAGCGCCGCGACTCGGCGACCACCAGCCGAGTGAAGGCGACTTGTTCGGTCGCCGAGACGAAGGTGACCAGCGCCGCGGCGAAACGACGAAGCGCCGCCTCCGGGTCGTCCAGCGAAGCTGCCGCTGGCCGCGACACATCCTCGAACTGGAACAACGTCCAGTGCCGCTCCACGACAGCCCGAAAGACCGTCTCCTTGCTACCGAACCGGTTGTACACGGTCTGGCGGGCCACACCCGCCCGCTGTGCCACCTGGTCAAGGTTGACCCCGTCGTAGCCCGCCGACAGGAACAGCGCCGTCGCGGCCTCCACGATGCGCTCCGCTGTGGACTCCGCGGCCGCCGATACCTGGGCCTGTGCGCTGCCGCCGGCCGCCGGGGCGGCACGTCGCTCCGCTCGAGCCACCTGCCCCCGTCCACCGCGCATCCCCTGGTCCCCTTGCCCCTGAAGGCAGTCCCGAATCAGCCGAACCCCCCTTGCCCAGTGACTGGACTAGACGGTACAGTCTAGATCTGGATTGGAGGCTCTCATGATCGCTGCTGGCCGCTCCACCACGGAGCTGTCGATCGACGAACGGCTGGACCGGCTGCCGGTCACCGGCGAGCACAGGCGCGTCATCGCGATCCTGGCTCTCGGGAACTTCTTTGAGATCTACGAGTTGTTCCTGTCCGGCCTGCTGGCTACCACCTTGAAGAAGACGTTCGCCCTCAACGGGCTGACGCTGTCGGTGGTTCTGGCCTCGGGCTTCGTCGGCGCGTTCCTCGGTGCCATCGTCATCGGCCGGCTGGCCGATCGCCGCGGCCGGCGCCAGGCGTACGTGTTCACCCTCACCCTGTACTCCGCGTTCAGCCTGCTCGGCGCCTTCGCGCCGACAGTGTGGGCGCTGGTCGTGTTCCGGTTCTTCGCCGGCATCGGGCTGGGCGGCGAGCTGCCGGTCACCGACTCCTACCTCAGCGACGTCCTGCCCGCCCGCAACCGCGGCCGGTACGCCGCATGGGCGTTCACCGTCGCCTACCTGGCCGTGCCAGCCGTCGGGTTCCTGGGGGTCGCCCTGGTCGACGCCAGCCCGCTCGGCGTGGCCGGCTGGCGATGGATGTTCGCGATCGGGTCCCTCGGCGCGATCACCACGTTCGCCGTCCGCCGCCGGCTCCCCGAGTCCCCACGCTGGCTCGAGTCCGTCGGGCGGCACGCCGACGCCGACACGGTCGTGCGCCGGTTCGAGGCCGCCGCCGCAGCCGAGGGCTGGACCCCGCTGACCAGCCAGGCCAGCACCGGGCGCGCACCCGCCGCACCAGCAGCCTCCGCCAGAGCGCTGCTGCGGCCACCGCTGCGCCGGCGCACCAGCCTGATGGCAGTTGCCTGGGTAACCGTCACCATCGGGTACTACGGGTTCAGCAACATCGCCACGCTCTCGCTCACCCAGCGCGGGTTCAGCGTCACCAACTCGCTGCTGTACAGCTCGGTGTCCTTCATCGGCTACCCGGTCGGCTCGATGATCTCCGTCCCCATCATGGACCGCTTCGAGCGCAAGTGGATCCTCGTGGGCTCGCTGCTGGCGATGGCCGCGCTGGGACTGGGATTCGGGTACGCCGCCACCTCGATGCAGGTCATCGCCTGCGGCTTCCTGCTGACCTGCGCCGCCAACGTGATGTCCAACGCCATCCACATCTACCAGTCCGAGCTGTTCCCGACCAGCGTGCGCACGACCGCAACCGGTTGGCTGTACTCCCTGGGCCGGCTGTCCATCGCAACCGTGCCCTTCTACCTCATCCCCCTGCTCAACGGCTACGGCGCCGGCGCCGTCTTCGCGCTCATCGGCACGGCGCTGCTGCTGGGAGTCACCGCCCTGGCAGTCCTCGGCCCGCGCACCACCGGCCTGACACTCCAGGCCATCGCACAGTCCCGCACCGCCAACACCGCCCTGCCGCAAACAGCGGCCATCGCAGCGCCCACGCCGTGACCAACCGCCCACAACCGCCAGCCACCGCTGCGCACCTGCCGAAGGTCAACAGCCGAGGCGACCGCCACCCACCGCCCGTACGGCCCGATCCACCACGAAGGAGCTCTCGTGTCTGAGCACGCCTGGAACCGCATGACCGCACAGGCGCTGCAGAAGCGGGCCGGGCAGGGAGCGACGGTACTGCTCCCGATCGGGTCAACCGAGCAGCACGGCCCGCACCTGCCGACCGGCACCGACGACTTCCTCGCCGCCGAGACCTGCGCCCGCGTCGCGGCGCTGCTCGAGCCCGAGCACCCCGTCGTGATCACTCCGGCGGTCTGGTGCGGCCTGGCCGAGCACCACATGGCCTTCGGAGGCACCTTCACCCTCAGCCTGGCCACCCTGCACACACTGCTGCGCGACCTCTGCACCTCGATCCTGCGCTGCGGGTTCCGCCACATCCTCATCGTCAACGGCCACGGCGGGAACATCCCCGGCCTCACCGCCATCACCACCGAGCTGACCCGCGAGCTCGGCACGCCGATCGGCTGCACCACCTATGTGCTGGCGGCACCCGAAACGACCCGACACACCTTGCAGCACCAAGACACCGTCATGCACGCGTGCGAGGCCGAAACCTCAATGATCATGGCCGTGGCGCCCGACCTGGTGCACCACGACCAACTCCCCGACGCACACGGACCGGCGCTGAGACTGACGACCGAGCTGACCGGGCTGATCTACACCTCGCGGTCCTTCGCCGAACTCACCCCGTCCGGCGTGGCAGGAGACGCCCGCACCGCCTCGGCAGCCAAGGGCGAGGCACTGCTCACCGCCTACGCGCACGGCATCGCCCACGACCTGCTACACAACCAGCCGTGGGCCGCCGCCGCGCCCGCTCCGGCGCCGTCCCACCGCCAGCCACCCACGACACCGCTCCACGACCCGACCGCTCCACTCCACCCGACCGCTCCGCCCCGCGAAGTAGCCGAGGCGCCCCAGCCCCCCGAGGAACACGCGACACGTCACTCAGCCGCGCAGCCAGGCCAGGCATGACCGGCCTGGAACTGGGCGCCGTCGGCGTCACCCGGCTCATAGAGTGGACCGGCCCGGTCCTGACCGTCGATGCGTTCTTCCCCGACGTCGAGCACCACACCTGGGCCGAAAACCAGAACTGGCTGGCCCCAGACTTCTGGCGGCCAGCGGACCGCGCCCACCCGGTCGCGCTGCAGAGCTGGCTGCTGCGCAGTGAGGGCCAAAACATCCTCATCGACACCGGCGGCGGTAACGGCAAAAGCCGCCCGAGCAACCCGGCCTTCGACCAGCTCGCCACCGGCTACCTCGAGCAACTCGCAGCCGCCGCCCTGGCACCAGAGGACATCGACCTGGTCGTCAACACACACCTGCACGTGGACCACGTCGGCTGGAACACCGTCCAGCAAGACGGCCAGTGGGTCCCAACCTTCCCCAACGCCACCTACCTGCTCCCGGAGCGGGACCTGGCGTACTACGCCGCACCAGGAACCGACCCCACCCGACGCCTACACATCGACGACAGCGTCGTGCCGGTCCTGCAGGCCGGGCAGACAGTCGCCTTCGACGACAACTACCGCATCGACAAGCACCTGACGCTGGAGAGCGCCCCCGGACACACCCCAGGCACCAGCTTGGTCAAGCTGCGCTCCGGCAGCGACCAAGCCGCGTTCATCGGCGACGTGCTGCATAACCCCATACAGATCATCAACCCAGACAGCAACAGCTGCTTCTGCCTCGACCCGACCGCCGCGCGCAGCTCCCGCCGCCGGCTGCTGAGCTGGGCAGCCGACAACCACGCCCTCGTCGTTCCCGCCCACTTCGGCGGCCCCGGCGCCGCCGAAGTGGCCCGCCAAGGCAACACCTTCCAGATAAAGCGCTGGGCTCCATTCGCCGCACCACCGCCGATCTGAAACCAGCAGCAAGCAATGGCGCCCCCGAGCCCGAGCCACAGCGCCTGCCCATCGACACCCGGGGTCTTGCGGCCAGCATTGTGCTGTGTCACCCGTCGGACACTGTGCAGCGTGTTCGATCGGCTCCGCAGCGTCAGCTTCTGCAGGTCACGGACCCTTGGAAGGTCCCCAGCCTTCGACGCCTTGAAGATCCGCTGACGCAGCCGTCTTACGTCGTCCTCGACCGATTGCCAGGGAACTGGTCCCATTGCAGGTCCCCACCGAGGTCGTCGTCGTGCGGTCCGTTCACCGAAGTGTCAAACTTGTCCGCGCGTGCCGTCGTTGCCATCGTCGTCCCTTCATGGGCCAAACCCGGATCTCGTCCCCCTGAAAGGAAGGGCCGCCCGCCACCGCCGGTAGGCGAACAGTTTCGGCGACTGCCCGCAGCAGGCGCAGCGACGTCGAGGACCACTCCATGCCTGGTCAACGTAAGCCCACCGTCCGCGCCCGCCTCGGGGCGCGACCCCAATCCCACCACGATGAACGGAGTGCCATGCGGGTCGTTCACCGCTGCCGCCGCGGCGCTGGGCTACACGCAGTCGGCCGTGTCACGAGAGATGGCCGGGCTGGAGCGAGCGAGCGGCAGCAGGCCTGTTCGACCGGCGGGCGGGCGGCGTCCGGCTGACCCCGGCGGGTGTGACGCTGCTGCGGCACGCATCGACGGCGCTCGATGAGGTGGACCGAGCCGGCCGCCGGCTGCAGGGCACCGACCCGGCGGGGGGCACGGTGCGCCTGGGCGTGTTCAGCAGCATCGGGGCGGCGCTCGTCCCGGAGGCGCTGACGCTGGCGCGTCGGCGCCTGCCCGACGTCGAGGTCGTCACCCGGGAGGGCTCGACCCCCGCGCTGGTCCGGGGACTGCGCGCCGCCACCCTGGACCTAGCGCTGATCTCGTCGCGGCCGCCCTACCCCGCCCCCGACGACCAGGACCCGCCGCTGGAGCTCGAGTGCTGTTCGAGGGCGACCTGCTGGTGGCGGTGCCCGCCGCCGGGGACCTCGGCCGGGACGGTGCGGTGACGCTCGCCGAGCTGGAGTCCTCCGTCTGGATCACCAGCCGCAGCCATTGGGGGAACCCGGGTTGGGGGTGTGGCCGGCGCTGGCGCGCCGCCCGACGGTCGGGTACCAGACCGGGGACTGGCTGTCCAAGCTGGCCCTGGTCGCCGGGGGCTGGGGCGTCACCACACTGCCGCCGTCCCTGGTCGCTCTGGTGCCCGCCGCAGTCCGCGTCGTGCGGGTCACAGGCGGCGCGCCGGTGACCCGCCGTCTGTGGCTCGCCCGGGTGCCCGGCGTCGCGGACGGGGCGTTGGACGGTGTCGCCGGCTGCCTGCGGGAAGCCGCCGCCCACCTGCCCGTACACTGACTCATCTGACCGTGGGCGGCCGGTCAGCGGCTCGTAGGCACCTTGTCCGCGGCGATGCGCTCGTCGAAGCCGGTAGCCGGATCGAGCCTGCGGCCGTCGGCCCACCAGTTCGCCGACGCCGACTCGACCACGTTGATGTAGATGTCCCGCGTCTCCAGGTCGGTGCGCCGCGTCAAGTTCTCCACCAGCGTGCGGTACAGCCGCTGCAGAACCTCCACCGGGCGCGGCCCGAAGTACGCCTGGATGAAGACCGCCTCCGGGCGGCGCTCCAGACCGAACGCCACCGGCGCCGTGATCAGGTTGTCAGCGTCGAGCTCATGGAAAACGTGGTACTTGTCATCGTCCGGAATTCCGAGCACCTCGACGAGCGACTCGTGGATCGCATCGGAGGTCGCCCGCCGGTGCCCGGCCGCGCTGCCTTTGCGCAGGTAGATCTTAGTTATCGGCATCGGGTGCTCCTCACGTCGTCGCCGGCTGGTGCCCGGTCGGTCGCACGACACAGCCAACCCGACGCCGGACCATGCGTCCAACGACTGCTTCGCATGTCCTGCATGCCGTTAGCGCACAAGCAGCAGCCGGTCCGCCTGGACCGTCAAGACTTGGCCTCGCAGCGGCACGTGACGGGGCTTCTCGCAGGGCCATCGGCAGGGATGCCTCGAGGTCGCCTCAAGGGATCGTGCCGGTACGGGAATCGTGCTGCCGGACGACTGGCCGGTCAGCGGTCAAGCCACGCTGTCCCAAAGGGGCTCTTCGCGGTGACAGGTGATTGATCTTGGTGGGGGTGTCGTAGCGGGCTGAGGGGCCCGCGGCCTTCGAGGGTGGTTGGTGTCGAATCACCCAGCCTCGAAGGGCCGCGAGCATGGAGCACGGT
>JAABUJ010004499.1_pt1 | contig 14616 bp, 9 predicted proteins | sample 5559131 | NCBI WGS metagenome assembly JAABUJ01 (sample SAMN10711875, study PRJNA513366) | rock metagenome | isolation source: Antarctica rocks | place: Antarctica: Victoria Land, Mt New Zealand nord | collected 2016-01-07 | reverse complement strand
GTACAAGACGTTTGTCCTCTACAGCCAGAAAAAAAAGCCCGAGCGCCTTAGCTGGCACCTGCTGTATCGGCAGTTCGGCAGCGATCCGGCCAAGGCAGGCGACAAAGGAACGGTGGATAATTTCCGCACGGACGCACTGCGTGAACTCCGCAAGTTAAAGCTCTGCTGGCCGGGCCTCGACTATGCGACCCCAAAAGGCTTTCTTGAGGTGCGGGGCTGTATGCCATCCATCCCCCCGCAGAGCTTGCTGCCAAAGGCCACAGGAAGCCCGTAGAGCGTGGTTGTAGGTTTCCGCTAGGGGCAGTGGCTCAAACGCCCGAACAACGCACTACAGGCTGACGGTTAGGGAAATGGCGCAGGTCTGCCCCAGGGATAGACCGCCTGTGCGAAAGCCTGTGAACCGCAAAACTTGTCCACGCTGAAACACCAAGACTCCACAAAAAGTCTGCACAAATACGATTTATCCTTTTATTGTCAATCACTTAGCGACCGCTGAAACACCAAGACAAGGCCAAACAGTAAAGATTGTCCACGCTGAAACGCCAAGACTAGCGACCGCTGAAACGCCAAGACTTACAAGTAGTAGAAACAAATAACTTATTTAAACAAGTAGTAGAGGTCGCTTTCGCTGTGTGAAATCGTCCTTTGGACACAACTGAAGGCCCATTTCTTGGAGCTGAGCCCCTAAAACCCGGCAGAAACAAAAGCAAAACCTTCCTGATGAGAGATGAGGTTGGCACGAGCAGTTGAGGCTAACGATCAAACGCCTCCACAATCGAACAGAAAGGCACCCAAAACAAGCCGCAACGCGGCGAGTGGTGCACCAGTATCAAAAACACGACACAAAGCCAGCCACGAGGCTCCAGTGAGGGGCCAAGGGTGTGCCGAGGCCGTCGGGCATGAGCTTCGGCAATCCGGCTTGTCGCCAATGAGGGGAAGCATCAATCAGACCGTTTCGAGGGGATGGGCAAAAATCCACCCAGATTCCGTTGTGACCACTTTTCACATGTATCCCGAATCTGCCTGCCAGGGCTGAGGTCATGTTTCGGCGACTTGGGCTTATCAGGCGAGGCCCGCCAAAACTTTAGAGACGGCAAGCTCTCCTGAGAAGGGAAAATAATGGGGAAGGGGAGTGCGGTCAAGAATCCTCCGTCCGCTCAGTGCCGAACGGATCGAGCGGACGTAGGGACGGAGGCAGGGCGGCTCCGCTGCGCTCATGGTCCTCTTCGCACGAGGCGAAGGAGAACCAGCCGGGCGAGCGGCCCGGCGACAAACTTTAGAGACGGCAGAAGCCGAAGAGGAGCACCCATGCGAGCGATCTTCGTCCGGCACGGCCAAAGCCGATCCCACTGACCGAGTTGGATGGGGGCAGAGCAGGGAGGTGGCGGCGGGCTGGACCGAGACTCCCGACCTGATCCTCACCTCGCCGTATCTCCGCACACGGCAGACGGCCACCGCGACCATCGAGCGTTTTCCAAACGTGCCGGTCGGGGTCTGGCCGATTGAGGAGTTCACCTACCTCCAGCCTAGCCGATGGAATGGAATCCTCAGCTGCATCGGCTAAGAGGTTTCCTTCCCCCGCCGAAGTCCGTTTCGCTGACCGCGCTTGTGGGCGGCGATGAGCGGGTGCGGGAGGCGCATCGGGAGAGCGTCCGCGTGGCTCTGGGCGAGATCGAGCACTACACCCAGGCGCGGATCGGCAACGTGCATGCCCCAGAGACGACAGGCAAATTCGCCGCCGCCACCTTCGAGCACGACACAGCGCGGCCCGTCGATGGCTACGCCGCTCCGCAGCTTCATACTCATGCCGTCATTTTCAACCTAACCGAGCGCGAGAATGGGCAGACCCGCTCCGTGCAGTCGCACGAGCTGTACGCTTCGCAGCACTACGGCACGGCGATCTACCGCGCGGAGCTGGCCACGCGCCTCGAAAAACTCGGCTACGAGCTGGAGCGCGGCAAGGACGGCCAGCCGGAGATCAAGGGCTACACGCGGGAGTATCTGGAGGCGTCGAGTCCGCGTCGGCAGCAGGTGCAGGATTACAAGCGGGAGCAGGGAATCGACGGTGCGGCGGCCGGGCAGATCGCCGCCCATCGCACTCGCGACAAGAAGGAGCTGCTATCGTCGGAAGAGGTGCAGCGGCAGCATCGGGAACTAGCCGGACAGCACGGCCATCAGGCCGACCGGGTTGTGGCCGAAGCACAGGAACGAGCGCAGCGACTCACCCAGGAGCAATCCCCAGCCCAGCCACGAACGCCTGAGCAGAAGGCGCAACAGGCCGTCACCTACGCCCGCGACCATCTCTTCGAGAAAGACGCCGTGCAAGACCGGAGAGCGATCTACGAGACGGCGTTGAACCGCGGCATGGGCGATATCACCTACACCCAGGTACGGCAGGAGTTCGAGCGCCGGATGGAGGCAGGCGAGTTCCGCGAGGCGCAGGCGTCCGTGCGCGGCCCGCAGATCACGACCACGCAAATGGTGCGGATGGAGCGGGAGATCGTCGGCCAGATGCAGCAGGGCAACCGGCGCGGCTATCAGGACCCGATGCTGCTACAAGGCCGGGAGCGCTTCGATACGCTGGAGCGGCACCCGGAGCTGAACCGTTCGCAGCAGGAAGCCGTCCGGGATGTCTTCGCTTCGCGCGAGAAGATCGTCGGCATCGACGGCGTAGCCGGAGCCGGAAAGACCACGACGCTGGCTGTCATCCGCGAAGGATCCGAGGGGGAAGGCTACAGGGTGGAGGGTTTCGCGCCCACGAGCCGCGCGGCGCAGAAGCTCGGCGAGGCTGGCATTGAGACTTCAACGTTGCAGATGCACCTGGCGCGGCGGCAAGGGCCGGATACTGGAGAGAAGCGGCTCTATGTCCTCGATGAGTCCTCCCTCGCGTCCACCAGGCAGATGCACGAGTTTGTGACGCGCCTGCACCCGAACGACCGCGTGCTGTTGGTAGGCGACCGGCGGCAGCATGAGGCGGTCGAAGCCGGAAAGCCCTTCGCGCAGTTGCAGGAAGCCGGGATGAAGACCATCTCGCTTGACCAGATCGTGCGCCAGAAGGAGCCGGAGCTGCGGCAGGTGGTCGAGCAGCTCGCGCGTGGCGAGGTGGGAGCTGCGGTCAAGAACCTCGACAGCCAAGGCCGGGTGCATGAGTTCCGAGGCCGCGAGGAGCGGATCGACGCCATCGCGAAGGAATATGCGAAGTCGCCGGAAAACACGCTGGTCGTCTCGCCCGACAACCGCTCCCGCGCGGAGATCAATCAGCGCATCCATGCCGAGATGCAACAGCAGGGCGTTGTGGGCAGAGAGGAGCATCGCGTCGAAACGTTGGTGCCGCGCCAGGACCTCACCGGAGCGGCCCGCACCTGGGCCGAGCGATACGAAGTTGGAGAGGTGCTGCGCTATAGCCGGGCGTCGAAAGAGACCGGCATCAGCAAAGGCGAATACGCCCGCGTGGTCGGCATCGACGCTCCGCACAACCGGATCACAGTGGAGCTGAAGGATGGCACGGAGCGTACCTACGATCCGCACCGCCAGCAAGGAGTTTCGGTCTACCGCGAGGAGCCGCGCAGCTTTTCCCAGGGCGACCGCATCCAGTTCACCGCGCCCGCGAATGACCTCAAGGTTGCGAACCGCGAGCTTGGCACCGTCGAGAGCATCGGCGAAGGCCGCATGTCGCTTCGCATGGACGATGGCCGCTCCGTGCAGCTCGATCCAGCCAGGCATCCGCATCTCGATCATGGCTATGCCGTGACCAGCCACTCCAGCCAGGGGCAGACCGCCGAGCGGGTGTTGGTGCATGTGGACACGGAACTGAGCGCGAAGGACCTGCTCAACAACCGCATGGCATACGTCGCCATCTCGCGCGGAGCGCACGATGCGCAGCTCTTCACCAATGACCGCGAGAAGCTGCCCGCTGCGCTGGGGCATGAAGTCTCCCGCGAAAGCGCCCATACGCCGCAGCACAAGCAGGAGCAATCCATTCAGCCGCCACAGCAGCAGGAGATCGCGCCGAAGCACGAGCACAGCTATGGATTGGGGCTTGGCCTTTGATTCGTATCTAGGGATAGCCAAGAAGGAAAATTTACGCACGTTTAGGCGGCTTAGCTGCGCAGGTATCCTGCTCAGATGGCGACAACGCCTCTTGATCCTTTTGCTTCTTGGCAGTGTTGGTGCCATCGTATGGGGCGCCGAAGCTTTTGCGGAACACCTTGGACCCGTCGCAAAGCATTTAGGCACCAGCACAGTAGCTCTTGCGATCCTGCTCGCTGGGGCCGAACCAGAAGAGCTTGTTACCGCAGTGACGGCGAGTTTACGACACTCGCCCGCTATCGCTTTGGGCGATGTTATCGGTGCGAACGTCACCATGTGCCTGGTCGCTCTTGGAGTAGGAGCCGCGATCGCACCGTTGCCTTTTCGAGGAAGCGCACTCCGTTACGCTTTGCTCGGACTGCCGCTTGCAGCGATAGGCTCGTACATCGCTTGGGATGGGAGGGTCAGCCGAGTGGCGGGTGCGGTCCTGATCGTGTTGTATGTCGCATACGTCACAGCCATCTGGTTAATTGAGAAGCGCCCCCCCGGCTTTGGGCGAGGTGGGAGAGCTGGACGAGGCTGGCGAGGGTGCGGAACGACCGCTCCGGGACATCTCCCTGGTTCTTGGAGGTCTGGTCGCAATGGTGCTCGGCGCAACAGCTCTTGTGGAAGCTGCTCGGCGCTTGACCCATGCGGAATCCTCACAGACGCTTCTTGGCTTGACCATCGTCGGCTTCGCCACGGGTTTTGAGCTGGTTGTGCTGGCGTGGTCCGCCTCACGACGGGGCGCGCCGGAAATTGTGGTTGCGGGCGTCGTTGGATCGTTCGCTTACAACATGACGATGACACTCGGTGCTGCGGCTCTGGCCAGGCCCCTTGCGCTTGCGGACACGACCTCCCTGCACAGACCACTGGCCGCGATGATGACTTCGTTTGTTGTGGTCGTCTTTCTGGCAGTTGTGCGAAAGCGAATTGACCGGCTGACAGGCGGGCTGCTGTTGGCAGCCTATCCACTGACGATCTGGTTCGTTTTTCTGAAGAGAACCTAACTCCTGTTACGTCATGCCTGAGAATGCTTCTCGAACCGCCCGAACCTAAGAGCCAATGTGGGCAGGACCAGCAGATTGAGCGCGGTCGAGGTAATCAGGCCGCCGAGAATCACAATCGCCAGCGGCCCTTCAATTTCCTGTCCTGCATTACCACTCCCAATTGCTAACGGCAATAGTCCGAGAGCGGTGACGAGTGCAGTCATGAGAATGGGAGCCAGCCTTTCCGACGCGCCTCGAATGGCTGTCTGGTAGCCCCACTCCATGCCCTCCACTTCGACCAGGTGTTCGTAATGTGAAATGAGCATGATGGAATTGCGGAGCGTGATCCCGAACAAGGTGACGAAGCCAACCATTGCTCCGAGGGAGAGCATCCCGCCGCCTGCAAAAACCGCGAGCACGCCTCCGACCAGCGCAAAGGGAATATTCGCCAAAACGAGGAGCAGATTGCGCCAGTTCATCAGGACGATAGAGAGAAGCAGAACAATCCCTAACCCAGCCAGTATTGAATGAACAATCAGGTCGCGGCGTGATTGAGCTTGAGCAGCCGCAGTCCCGGTAAATTGCACGTAGTTGCCTGTGGCCAGAGGAACTTTGGCGGCGATCTGTTTCTGGGCCTCTTGAACGAATGCACTCACGTTACTGCCAGCCACGTTGAGTGTAATCGTCTGGACGCGTCGTGCTCCATCATGCAAAACCACGTAGCGACCGGACGTCTCATACACGCGCGCAAGCTGCCCAAGAGGGATGTAGATGCCTTCCGGATTCTTGACAGGTAACGTGGAAATTGACTCCACATTGCTTCGCAGAGCAGGGGAGAGAATGACGGATACGGCGAAGACCCGATTCCCCTCATAGATGTCACCGACCTGTTCACCTTCATAGGACGTATGGACATCCTGTAAAACGCTTACAGGATCGAAGCCCCAATGCAGCAATTCTGGGGTGCGTAGAGCAACGGCAATCTCCGTTGTTCCTGGGGGAGACTGCATTTGCACCTCCGTAGCTCCTGGCACTCCGTTCAAGACGCGCGCGACTTGGCTAGCTTCGCCATCCAATTGATCGAGATCAGTCCCATAGATATTGACCACAACCGAGGCCGTATAACCAGAAAGGCTCTCTTCAATGCGCTCCGTCAAAAACGTTTTGAGGGAGAACGAGAGTCCCGAGAACTGAGTGAGTGTTTTTCTAATCTCGCCTTGAGCCGCCTCGGCTCGGTCGCCACTCATCGGCTTCAAGTCGATTTCGATTTCGCTGTAATGCGGTCCCCATGTGTCGGCGGCCAGTTCCGCGCGGCCCACTCTTTGGGCAACGGATCTTACGAACGGCAACTTTTGCAACGCCACCGTGACTTCGCGTCCTTCGCGAAGGGAATCTTCAAGCGAGGTGCCAGGGACCGCAATCATGTGCAGGATGAAATGGCCCTCGCGCAACTCCGGAAGAAAGCTGGTTCCAAAGAACGGCACGGCAGCGATTCCGCAGATGGTGATGACGACGACAAATCCAATGACCAGGCGCGGTATGCGCTCGATTTGTTCCAGGAGAGACACATAGCGAGCCTTCAACCAATGCACCACTGGAGGCTCATCCGTGCGGAGCTTGCGATGGCCTAATAGCAGCATCGACAAAGCCGGGGTGACGGTCAGCGCAACCACAAGCGATGCCATGATCGACAGAATGTATGCAACGCCGAGTGGGGCAAAGAGCTTCCCGGTAATTCCCGACAAAGTGAGAATCGGTATGAACACCAGGATCACGGCAAAGGTAGCGTAGACTACGGCGCTTCGTACTTCAATGGAGGCGTCAAGAACAACATTGAAAATTGGCCGGGGACTTTCTTTGGTTGCGTTCTCGCGCAAGCGACGGAGGATGTTTTCAACGTCGATGACGGCATCATCCACCAGTTCCCCTATGGCGATGGCAAAGCCGCCCAAGGTCATGGTGTTTAACGAGTACCCCATTCGTTCCATGACGATGACCGCTGCCAGTAGCGCGAGTGGGATCGCCGTACAGGAAATGGCCGCGACACGAATATCAAAGAGGAACAAAAACAGAACGATGACCACAAGTGCGGTGCCGATCAGAAGAGAAGTCCGGATGTTATGGATCGCGGTGTTGACGAAGTTCGCCGGCCTGAAGAGGTCAGGCCGCATGATGATTCCTTCGCGTTTCAAGGCCGGGTTTAGGTCTTGAAGGGCCTGCTCGACCCTGGTAGTGACATCCGATGTATTGGACCCGTACTGAGCGGAAATGTCCAAAATAACGCCTGTTTTCCCTTCGATCGACGCAGCACCAAAGGGCGGCGCTTCTCCTTCTCGCACATCGGCCACCTGCCCTAGAGTGACATTCGCGCCATTCTGGCGGACAAGCACCGTCGCGGCAATCTGAGCAGGGGTGAGGGACTGTCCTTCCGATTGCAGGATGAGGCGCTGATTCTTGCCCTCGATAAAACCCGCACCGAGTACTCCAGTGGCCTTTTGCGCGGCAGCTACGATGTCATTCAGCGAGAGCCCGTACTGCACAAGCTTTTCGGGAAGAAACTGGACCTGCAATTGTTTAACTTGCCCACCAAAGACGGCCACGCTCGCCACGCCGGGAACGGCGAGGAGGCGCGGCCGCAGCGTCCAGTCCGCTGTCGTCCTTAGGGACATAAGGGACTGTTGTTCGGAGGTAAGTCCCACCACCAGCACCGTACTGGTAGAGGAGGTGAGCGGCGTCATAATGGGGGCCTTGACACCAGAAGGCAACTGCCCAACGATGGTCGCAAGCCGCTCGGCTACGAGCTGGCGGTCGAGATAAATGTTCCCGCTGGTCTGGAACATTATGTTAATGACGGAAAGTCCCTGAATGGAATTCGAGCGTAGCGACTCGATTCCAGTCACACCGTTGACGACATTTTCAATTGGTTGCGTCACCAGCAGCTCGACTTGCTCCGCAGACAACCCTGGCGCTTCGGTCTGAATCGCAACCAGGGGAGGAGCGAACTCAGGAAATACGTCATACTTTGCTTGGCTGAGCGAGTAGATTCCGTACCCAAGCAGAGCTAAGGCGAGCGACAGGGCCACACCACGGAAACGAAGCGAGAAATGGACGATTGCATTCAACATTGATGTTCCTCCTCGCTCCGATTAGTCCTTGTCTGCCTGAATCTGAGAACGAAATTCCTCAGAAAGCAACGTCTGCGCGCCCGTCGTGACGACGCGCGCGTTGGGACCAATGCCCGCTGTCACGAACCACCCTCCCGGTAGGGGATTGGTGGTCTGGACCGCAGTGCGCACGTATCTGCCGGACGATTCTTCGACATAGCACCAGGCGCTCCCCTGTGACCACACGACAGCTCCAGAAGGAACGACCACTCCGTTTTCAGGCGAACCTGATGGCAAGAACACGCTGAGGTTGATTCCAGGTACAAGTCCAGGATGGGCCGCGACCTCGTAGAGCAGACTTGGCACCTGCAAACGCGGATCGAGTTGAGGCAGAAGCGACACAAACCGGGCCTGCGCGTGTGTGCCATCCGCATACTGCACGAGTGCCTGTTTGGGCGTGGAGAATCGAGTGGCTGTCGTTCCGGTCACCTGGAGTAGAAATCTCCGTTGCATCAGGAGAGCATCGAGTTGCGGCGAATTGCCCTGAAGCCAGCGGGCGACAACCGGCCCCCAATGGAGCAAAGCGCTTCCCTTCAAAACGGTGATAGCTTGCTCCGCATTTTGTACAAGAGCGGCATCGCTCTCGGCAGTTGCACGCGCCGCTTCGACGGCTTTGTCTGAAGCATTCTTGCCATCCTGATTCAATTGGCGGAGGCGGTCATATTCCGTCCGTGATGCCAAGGCATTGGCACGGGCTTGTATGAGGTTCGTTGCCGGGGTGTTGTAGCTGGCCTTCAAATCGAGCAGCGGCTGAAGCTGCACGACAACGCCAGTAGCCTGGTTTTCAATTTGCTGCTTTTTTGGGCTTAGGACAGAGGTAATGATGCCATTGGCCCTCTGCGCCGGAGCATCGAACGTAAGGACAGCGTGTCCGTGCTCGGATGCGACCCGGGACGGAGCTTGTACCGGTGTTTCACGCTGCGCTTCCGCAGCTTGCTCCCCGCGTCCTGCGAAATAGCCCCAGATCAACCCGCCGGCAATGACGAGGAGTACCAGGGAAAAGATGACGATGCGTACGATCGATTTCATGATGACTCCTTCGTTATCGTGGTGCATCCGCTGGAAGCGGCTGTGTTGTTCCGGGACTTATGGGCCGCTGCAACGCGTCTTCCACCAGCCCAAGAGATAGTTGGGCTTGGTGAATGGCATCCAGGCGGCTGCGTTCGGCAACCGATGTTTGAAGCTCGGCCGCCGTGAGTGTGAGCTGTTCGGTTTCACCCGACTGCAGCATCCGCATCGCCGCCCGTTGCTGCTTTTGAAGTTGATTGACTGAACGATCTGCTTCGCTCAGCGTGGTGTACGCGGCTATGTATTGCCCGAGGGATCTATCCGTGTCCGAGATCACGGTACTCTGGACAGCGAGCAGCTGCGAACCCACTACTTTGCGCTGGGCTTCCGCTTGCGCAATCGGCCCTTCGTTGCGATTACGAAAGGGCAGAACTGTCGACAAGCCAAGCTGAATGAAGTGCGAGCCTTCTTCATAGGCGTAGGAAGGCCCTAGATTGATGTCTGGATACTGACGCGCCACTTCGAGCTGCAGGGCAGCTTGCGCTGCCTCATACTGAGCGAGCGCCCGCTGTACGTCCAGGCGATTCTGTACCGCCTCACTCCTTAAGGTCTGCGGAGGGAGAGATTCCGGGGCGGGAGGATGATCGACCTCCCGCCAGATCAGGTTTTTGCCCACCAGACCGGATTCCGGAATACCAATGGCCGCTGCCAAAGCAACATGCGTCGTATGCACCTGCCCTTCGGCATTGCGGAGCGCGAGGCGTAAAGCCGTCTGATCGATGCGCGCGGTCGTTACATAGGGAAGTGGGATTTCGCCGGCACGGAGGCGCCGCTCCGTTAGGTCCACATACGTATTTCGTAGTGCTTCTTCTTTCCGCAATAGCTCGGCGGCCTGGACGGCGAACAGATAGTCCACCAGGGTAGCGCGGACCCGGCTTCGCACAACCCATGCCGTTTGCCCCAACTGCAGGCGACTTGCCCTGCTTAACTGCGTAGCATTGGCGATTCGATAGCCGCGCTTGCCTGCAGTCTCAATCGGCAAAGAGAAGTCGAAGGACGTAATGAACTGCGTCGGGTTCGGCGTTTGGTAGCCAGGGGCGAAGCTCACCGAAGGATTCGGCTTGGCTGCAGCGGTGGTAATGGCCGCGTCGGCGGCTGCTGCATTCGCGCGAGCCACATCGAGGTCCGGGTTGAAGTAGAAGGCAGCCAGGGTGAGCGAATTCAGATCCCACTCACGCAGCGGCCAGGAGGACGGCTTAAACCCCGCACTGTGATCCATCCAGACCCGCAGGTCGGGATCATCGAGGCTGCGAGCCTCAAGGACCTGGGACAGCGCAGGTGGCGAGAGCGGTGCAGGGTGATATTTATAGTGCGCACAGCCCGATAGCATTCCGACGGCTGCAAGAAGAACGGTGGAAGAGACGATGGGGACACCGGAGTGGTGGCGACGGTGAAAAGCGAGCTTCCGTGGCCGGAGTCCGAATCGGTGCAGGATCGAGGCTGTTGCACACAGCAAATATCGGGCCATGCGCCCCAAAGTGGTGGGCGCAACGTAGTGGAAAGATTCGATTATGGTCATGCAGATACCTCAAACGAAGACACAAGGACGTGGAGCGCACAAAGGCGCACGGTCAACGGTCAGGTTTGAGGTCTAAACGAGCAAACTGAGGCGAGGAGAGAGGGGTGGAGATTCATCAGCTGCTTTGCGAGCCAGAAGAGCGAAAGGAAGAGCACACGGCGGCTTCCACGGCCCAGTTTTCACGAACCGCGTTCGAGTGAAAACCTGGAAGAGGGCTCGCCCGGCCACTAGGACCACACCGCAGAACGTCACAGCGGCTATCAAGCTGAGAGCTGTATCGTTGCCACTCCTTGGAAATCCATCCCAGTGATCGAAGCACTCATAAACCGGTGCGAGTAGAAGTATGGTCAGCAAGAGGAGAACCACGATTTGAATGATCCGCCGCTTGCCCATTCCTTAGATTGTAGATTGCTGGATGCTTTCTCAACAGGCCTGCTCAAGTTTGAGCCACCCATAACTTCTTCTATGGGTGGAGTCTGGCCGCGTGGCCCTTGGGTTATGAACCCAAAGATTTGCTGCGACGAAGATGATGGCAGCACATTTGTCCTATATGACGACTTATCGCTCACTTGGATGCGTGGATGCGGGAAACGGCTGGAACTACTTTCTGCCGGCTGACGGTAGGATGCCGTTCATGCGCAGGTACTCAACCATCTGCCCGTAGTGATCGAATGCATGCGCAACACCGAAGCCGGCGGTTGTGGCACGCGTCTCGATGCCTGGCTGCGGCGACTTGACGACTTGAAAGGCGTTAGCCAGGGTGAGCGTGGCAACGGCCTTGTGCGCGAATGCAAAGGATGCCGCCAGTGCCGCAACGACGTCTTGCTTTTTTGTGAGGTTGCCGATTGCTTTTGTATCCACGTCAGGCTTGAAGCCGCTGACGATGCTGTACAGGAGATAGTTGACCTGGGCCACATGGGTGGCCTGCTGAGCGAACGTGCGTACCGTGGCGAACTGCGTGGTTTGTCCCGGAACAAAGATCGACGCGTGCGGCGCGAATCCAAATTTTTGAGCGGGCATTGCTTCTACCAAGCCCATCATTTCAAGTTGAATAATGTTCAACTGCGCGTCGTACGCGGTCGCGGGCGTTGCGGTGGACTCGGCCGCTGGCGCTTTCGCGCCGTTCGACCCCATCTGCGCGGTTGCAACCAAAGAGCTGACGCTTAGCACAGAGCACGCGATCATTTTCCAAACGCGCATGGGAGACCTCCACAGGGTGCTAGTTGAAAAGCGGCGCATGCGATTTTAAGATGCCGCCATTGGGGGAACAATACTATTTTTCGGCTACGTCCCAGAGTACAACTACTGGGGTAGATTTTCGTGATTTCCGCCACATCGTTCTGCCGAACGCCAACATAGTGTGAGCTACTCCGCTGAAGGCATAAGCGCCGTCGCGGCGCCGTCGAATGGCAGGAATAGACCGAAGACGGTTCCGTGGTGTTCTTCTCGCTGGCTGCTGCGAACGGCGATGCGGCCACCGTGCCGCTGCATGATCTCGGTGCTGATCCAGAGGCCCAGTCCTGTGCCGCTCATACCCTTCGTCGTATAAAACGGTTCAAAGATGCGTGCCTTCGTCTCGGCGGACATGCCGCTGCCAGTGTCCGCAAACGTTAGCGCAACCCCGCGTCGTCCTGTCTTCCAATCGAGCGTTTCCCGACTTCGGATCAGCAGGCGGCCGCCGTGCGGCATGGCGTCGATTGCATTTCCGAGTAGGTTGCTGAGCACCTGGCGAATATCCCCTTCGTAGACGCGGATCGGCCTCTGCCCTCGATCGCGTTGCTCGACCGTGATCGCCGAGTTGCGCAGTTTGCCCTCGTACATGGAAAGCACCGTGGAAACGAGGGTAGGGCAGCTTATCTCCCGCGGCAGGGCGCTCTGCTTATGGAACATCAACGTCTGGTTTGCAATGATGGAGACCCGCCTTAACTCCTCGTCTGCGGTATCAAGGTAACGATGTACCTCGTCGATATCCTCTGATCCTCTGGCCAGGAATAGCAGATTCGTGACGGACTCGAGAGGATTGTTGATTTCATGGGCGATTGACGAAGCGAGGCGTCCAACCGCTGCCAGCTTTTCGGTCTGCATGAGCGCCAGTTCTGCTATATGCTTCTGCGTAACATCGAGCGAAACCCCTGTCATTTGTGGCAGTGTCCCGTCCTCGAACTGAATAAGGCCACCGCTCGCTGAGATCCAATGCAACGAGCCGTCAGGCCAGACTACGCGGTACTCTGTTCTGTAGACCGTTTGCTCCTGAATTGCGCACTGCACTGTGTGAATGACGCGCTCCCGGTCTTCGAGGTGGAGACTCGCGAGAAGCTCGACATAAGTGAACTCATCCTCGGGCTTATAACCGTGGTGCGCCTTGAAAATCGGCGTACTGTTCACCAGCGTGAGAGTCGCGATATCGAGGCGGCAATAACCGAGCTGGCTTACTTCGGCGGCAATCCTATGTGTCTCCTCGCTCATTCGCAAGGCGTCATCGGCCAACCGAATGTTCGTGATGTCAAAGACGACGCCGGGGAAGCGTACAGGGATTCCAGAGGCATCGCGCTTCAACCGCCCAACTGCAGAAACCCAACAAGGTGAGCCATCCGGCTGCAGCAGGCGGTACTCCTCTCGGTACTCTTCGCCGGTGAGCATGGCGCGTTGGATCGCCTCACCGACCCGCGCAATGTCCTTTGGGTGGATATTGCGTGTGAATTCCTCCAGGCTAACGCCTACCGCGGCCTTCGCGGGGTCAACCCCGTAGATCCTGGCGAAGCCTTCGTTCGCGTAGACGCGGTTTTCCACGACATCCCAGTCCCAGGTTCCAATTCCATGGGCTACCGTGAGCGCGAGGCGCAGCCGTTCGTCAGTGTTTGCGAGCGCCTCGCGCGTTTGACGATCTTCTGTAATGTCTGTGTGGACACCAACCCACTCGCGTACCAAGCCGTTTTCATCGAGAGCCGGCAGCGCTCTTATGGAGCAGAGCCGATACTGCCCGTCCGCACGCAGGACGCGGTGTTCGAATGCGAATAAGCGCTTCTCGCGCACTGCTTCCTGCCATTTATCGATGGTGGGCTGTGCGTCGTCAGGGTGGACGGCCGTCGACCATCCGTAGCCGCTATATTCCTCCTGCGTCTGGCCGGTGAATTTTGACCAGGCCGGCTGCGGACCGTGCATCTCGCCGTTGGAGTCATTGGTCCAAAGCACTCCGCTGACCGCCTCGGTCGCTATCCGGAAGCGCTGTTCGCTTTCCCGGAGAGCATTGACGACACTTTCGTCAAGCACGATTTGCGCCACTGAATCCGATTCGTCCTCGGCCCTAACCTTCATGCTTTATAGCCCCTGGGTTCGCACAACGGGGCAGCAATGCGTGTCGCCCAATTGAACTCATCTATTTTATAGATTGTCCTGCATGGTGCGTTTGGGCGTCGGACCCTGAGCTCTGCGGTGATTTGCACGCAGGGTAGTCCTCCTGCGGCCCGGTTTTAGCGATGTCCCGGAGAGCTTCGTGCGATCCTCGGCAGCCTTGGTCAGCATATCTGCCGATCACTCGCGGTGATCTTTGCGAAGCAGCTCTGCATCGACATGACGCCCGTCCAGCTTGGTTCCCCGCTCCTTTGCCGCCTGCCGATGCTGCCTTGGTGCGCTTGGAGATGGCTTCGGCGTCCTGCTCAGCACCCGCATCGCCGAGCTCCTCCCTGGAACGTCGAACTTCCCACCCATACATGCAGTCGCTGGATAGTGCAGTAGGAGTCAGGTCTAGCTGGCCTTTGTAGCCGTTAGAGCCTCGGCTTCAATTCGGTTTAGGCTGAACTGGATCTCT
>JAABUJ010004497.1_pt1 | contig 14620 bp, 13 predicted proteins | sample 5559131 | NCBI WGS metagenome assembly JAABUJ01 (sample SAMN10711875, study PRJNA513366) | rock metagenome | isolation source: Antarctica rocks | place: Antarctica: Victoria Land, Mt New Zealand nord | collected 2016-01-07 | reverse complement strand
GTCCTGCCACTGGCGGTCGGCCGGGCAACCGCAACGGCGCCCGACCAGATCGATCCGAACGACGCTTCCCTGTGTTCATCGCTACCCCCTTATCATGGTGTTGCGACGACCGCTTGAATCCACCCTGGCTGCCGCGGTCGGAATGATGCAGCAGCCCTGGGCTGGGACCCCTAATCAACTACGGCGAGCGGTTCCGGTCAGGGGAGCGCATCTCGTCCGCCATGGCCGAGAACATGGTCAACGCAGTGGTCAGCAAGCGTTTTGCCAAGCGCCAGCAGATGCCGTGGACGCGGCGCGGCGCCCACTTGCTGCTGCAAGCCCGTACCCGCGCCCTCGACGGCACCCTCTGGCCCTTGTTCGAGCGGTGGTATCCAGGGCTGGCGAACGACAATCCCGCCAGTGCCGGTCAAGCCGGGGCGGCGTGAATACCACACACTCTCTCATGGTCCCCAGGTAGGCGCGCTCATATCCGACATCACTCCGCGGAGTTCGGTGCCGCGATGCTGAGTGGCACGGTGCCACCTGACAGCGCCATGCAGCTTGCTAAAGGTAGCTCGCCGTCAGCACCGATCCGGCGCCGAGATCCCGGCTGGTTCCCTCCTGCACCACCCAGCCACGGCGCAGCACGTAGCCGCGGTCGGAGGCGCGTAGGGCCAACATAGCCGTTTGTTCCGCAAGAAGGATTGTTGCGCCGGACTTAGCGGCATAGGCCGTGATGAAGTCATAGATCTGCGTCACGATGATGGGTGCCAAGCCCAACGACGGCTCGTCCAGCAGCAGCACGCGTGGCGCGCGGATAGTGGCGCAAGACAGGATGACCATCTGCTGCTGCCCGCCACTCAGCAGCGCGGCAGCAACCGCCGCCTTGTCCGCCAGAACGGGAAAGCGTTCGTAGACCTCGCCCAGCGCGGCCCGCCATGGGACCGTCCGAGCACCGAACGACCAGCCGAGCCGCAGGTTGCTTTCCACCGAAAGCTGCTTGAACAGCCGCCGACCTTCCATGGCGTGCGCCAAGCCCATCTGCGCCCGTGCGGCGGCGGGCAGCGCCGTCACGTCCCGGCCGTCGAGCAGCACTTGTCCCCGGGTCGGCCGCACCAGGCCCGACGCGGCCCGCAAAAGGGAGGATTTGCCCGCCCCGTTGGCGCCCAGTATGGCGGTGGTGGTGCCGGGCCGGGCAACAAGCGTGACGCCCCGCAACGCTTCGACCGCGCCGTAGGACACGCAAAGGTCGCGAACCTCAAGCAGGAGACAGTTCCTCGTGCGGCGCGCCGAGATAGGCGGCGATCACCGCGCGATCCTGACGCATCTCGTCCATGGTGCCCTGGAAAATGAGCTTGCCGCTGTCCAGCACCACGACCTCGTCAGCTAGTTTGGCCAGGAAATCCATGTGGTGGTCAATCACAAGCACGGCGATGCCCATGTCGCGCATGTCCAGGATCAGCCGGGCAAGCCGCTCCACCTCGGTTTCCGACAATCCGGCCGCAGGCTCGTCCAGCAGCACAGCGGCGGGGTTGGCCAGCAAGGCGCGGCGCACATCGGTGAGGCGCCGAAAGCCGTAGGGCAACGTGTCGAGCTGCCGGTCCGCGACGTCGCCCAGGTCAACCAAGCGGATGACGGTCTCCACCCGCGCCAGCACCGCGGCCTCGGCGGCGGTGGAACTGGGCAAGGCGAGCGCGGCGGCGAACCCGGACTCGGCGGCAAGCCGGTGCGCGCCCAGCATCAGGTTCTCCCGCACGGTGAAGTTGGGCACTAGGCGCGGGTCCTGGAACGTGCGGATAAGCCCGGCCCGCGCCATCTCGTGGTCGCGTCGGCCCGTCATATCGCGCCCCCGGAAGCGCAGGCACCCGGCGGCGGGGCGATACAGCCCGCTGATCACGTTCACCAGCGTGGACTTGCCGGAGCCGTTCGGCCCAACCAGGGCGATGATCCGCCCGGCGCGAAGGTGGAGGGACACGGCATCCAGCGCAGTGAGGCCGCCGAAGCGCAGCGTGATGCCGTCGGCTTCCAGCACCGTGCCGCACGCCGCGGCTGCCGGCGCGCCAACGAGCTTCCCATCCAGCATCTGCGCTCGCCGCAGGGCCGCAGGGCGGATGAAGCGGGGGGACGTCAGCACCAACCCGGCCAAGCCACGCGGCAGCAACAGCAGCGAGAAGGTCAGGATCAGTCCATAGGCGATGTATTGATATTCCGCGAACATCTGCAGCTTTTCGGGCAGGAAGGTGAACAGCGTCGCGCTGAGCACCTGTCCCGGAATGGATCCGAGTCCGCCGACGATCGCCACCACCAGCACCTCGACGGACCGGTTCAGCCCGAAGCTATCAGGCCCCAGATAGCCGACCAAGTGGGTGTAGAATCCTCCCGCAAGGCCCGCCGCACCACCGCTAAGCAGGAAGGCGACCTGCTTGCAGCGCCCCCGCGCAATGCCAAGGGACCCCGCCGCAACCTCGCTGTGGTGGATGGCGAAGAAGGCCCGTCCAATTCGCGAGCGCGTGATGTTGCCCATTACCAGCAGGAAGGCGGCGGTGCTCAGCAGCACAAGGGCGAAATAGCCTGGCATTCCCACCGGGAACCCGACCAGACGAAGCGTCCGCAGCCCAGCAGAAGGTATGCCCGTCAGCCCCATCATCCCGCCCGTGAGGTCGTTCCATTCTCGGACCACCTCGAAGAACACCATGCCGAAGCCCAGCGTCATCATGGCCAGGTAAACGTCCCTGACCCGCCCGGCCGGGAAGGACAAGAGAAAGGCCGCCGCCGCCGAAACCAACGCGCCCGCGGGAACGGTTAAGTATAGCTCCAGCCCCCAACGCTTGGCCAGGATTCCCACGGTGTAGGCGCCGATCCCGAAAAATACGGCGTGGCCCAGCGAGATCTGCCCGGCGATCCCCGTCAACAAGTTGATGCTTTGAGCGAACATGATCCCGATCAGCACGAAGCACAGGATCTGCAGTGTGCCCTCGGTCATGAACGGCGCGCCGGCCAGCAGCGCGACGATCGCAGCCGTCATTGTCAGCGGGTGGGTCACGGTCCGGGTAACGGCGGCCTTCATACCTTCACTGCCTCCGCCCGGGCGAACAAACCTTGCGGGCGCACTGCCAGCATCAGCATGAGCACCGCGAAAGCGATGCCGTGCTCGGCTGCGGTCGACACGTAGCCGCCGACCAGCTTGCTCAACAACCCCACCACGATGCCGCCCACCAGGGCGCCGACCGAAGAGCCCATGCCGCCCAGCACGGCGGCGACAAACCCCAGAAGGACTAGGTCGAACCCGAACGCAGGGTCCACCGTCCCTCCGATTTGCGCGATCAACAGACCCGCCACGCCCGCCAGCACGGAAGACATGATGAAGGACAGCAGCACGACCGCGCGCACCGGCATGCCCTGCATCCGACCCAGCTCCGGATCGAACGACACGGCCAGGACTACCTGCCCCCAGATCGTGCGCCGCAGGAACAGCTCCAGCGCGGTGACCAGCGCGACCGCCAACACGAAGATGACGGCATATTGCAGTGCGACGGGAACGCCAAACACCATCACTACGTCCTGCGTGCTAAAAAGGAACTCGGGGAAGGCCACGGCCTGGGACCCGAACACCTTGGCCGTGACGCCCTGCAGAAAGGTGCCGAAACCCAGCGTGGCAACGATCCAGCCCATCGACCCCGTGCCAGAGCGCAGCGCGGGCCGGATGGTGAAACGCTCCACGAACGTGCCCAGCGCGTCCACGACGAGCAATCCGCCCAGCACCGCCGCGAACAGCGCGACGCCCTGGGTGGACAGGAACGCCGCCAGCATGGCGCACAGCATCATCAGCGAACCCTGGCCGAAATTGAGGGTGCGCGTGGTCCAGAACGTCATGTTCAGCCCGATCGCGATCAGCGCATAGGCGGACCCCACGCTGACGCCGGCGATCAGCAGGGAGAACAGGAACTCCATCGTCCGCTCCCCGCCGGGGCCCGCCGCTACTCCTTGACCAAGTCGAACAGGATCACGCCCTCATGCTTCTCGAGCTGGTAGATGGCGAGGTCCGACGCCTTGAGCGCGACGTGGTTCTCCGGGGAAAAGGAGATGGACTGGACGGAAACCCCGGGCAGGCCCGCTGTTGCGTCCAGCGCCTTGAGCACGGCGTTCGGCGCGGTGCTCCGGGCGCGACGGATGCCGTCCAGCAGCACGTTGGCGCAATCGTAGCCCGAGGCGACCGCGGTGGCGAGCGACAGCTGCGGCTGGTTGGCCACGGGACCGTACCAGCGGTCCAAACCGTACTTCGCGCGGTAAAGGTCCACGAACTTCTGCGCTTCGGCTGGCATGGGCCGCATGCCCAGCGTGATCGCGGCGACGCCGAACGTGCCTATGGCCAAGTCCCCGGCGCCCTCCACATAGGGCGGCGTCATCGCCCCCGCACTGCCGTACAGCGGCAGGGCGATGTTTAGCCGCGCCATGTTTTTGCGGATCACGGCAAAGTCGGCACCCAGCCCGATCACCTGGATGGCCATCACCCCCGCGCGCTGCAGCCGCACGAGTTGCGCGGTCACGTCCTGGGCGCGCTGGTTGTAGGCCTCAGTCGTCACCTTCACCGCCCCGTTCGCGGCGGCGATCTCCTTCTTCACCAGCTCGGCGCCCGTGACGCCGTAGCCCGTGCTTTCGTGCAGCACGCCGACCGCCTTGTACCGGGCCGCCAGCGTCTGCCCCAGCTTCTCCCCTTCCACGGCGTTGGACAGGGCGACGGAGAACACGTTGGGGCGCGGCGGCTTGTCCCGCCCATTGGGATACACGATGGCGCGGTATTATGTAGCAGCCACACCTAAAACCCCATCCCGCTAACCCCTTGATTCACATACAATGATTGCCCTCCACAGACAAGGGCGATCTCATGACCGGCCACGTACTTTCGGGCCTCACGAAGCGCCGCGCCGATCTGACCGGAGAGGCGGACACACTCCGGGCGCGGCTGGCCCAGATCAGCGTTGACGTGTGCCACCTTGACGCAGTGATCCGGCAGTTCGATCCGAACTATGATCTCGCGACCATCCGGCCCAAGCGCCCGCGCGGCCCGAATGTGGCGCGGCCCGGCGAGATGAGCCGCTTCGTGCTGGGCGTGCTACGGGAAGCCAAGGAACCGATGCCGACGCCCGATATTGTGGCGCGGTTCATGGCGCAGAGGGGCATGGACGGGCAGGATCGCAAGCTTGCCGAGCGGATCACGAAGCGGATCGTGTCAACGCTTCGCCACCAAGGGCAGAAAAGCACGGTGCGGTCCCAGCCGGGGCCAGGGCGGGTGTTGCTTTGGGAGATCGCACGCGAGCCGTAGGCGGCACATGGCGAACCGCCGCCTTGTGGCTCAGACGATGAAGCGGGTTGGGATGGCGCTTAGACGGTAGAAGGCAAATGGGGCTGCTTGTGATATGGAAGGTTGCCCGTTAATTGCAAAGCGGATGGCGAGCGGCACGATAACTAAACAGTCCGCGATACGCCCTGCCCGGCGAACCGCCCATTATAGACCTTTTCGGCCGTTCCAAGTGTCTGCTCAAAAATCAATTGGCAGATTTTCATTCCAGGTCGAAGCCGTATCGGCAAAGGTCCATGGTTAATCATTTCTAAACGAATGCGACCGTTAAACCCAGCATGAATGGTAGGAGCTGTGACATGAACACCGAGACCGATACGCCCAAGTGAACTCTTTCCCTCAACTCTAGCAGCGAGACGTGGGGACGGCCTCAAATCCACTCTCTCGGCGGTCCAAGCCAATATCAATACGCCGGACATTAGCTCAAATCTGTTTTCATCCGTGATATTGATTGCATAGGTCTTCTCACCAAGGGTAGCATCAATATCGTAATCAGCTTTACCAGGATCAAAGTAGCTATCAACTACAGACTTTTTGAACATACTGATCTGCGGATCAAGGGTGAGATCAACGCTCGTAGAAGCGTAAGCTTCAGTGGGAGGCCGGGGGTCAATGATGAGTGACCCCCTATCCAACTCCAGTCTTATCTCACGGTCTGTGAGTATCATGCCGGCACGGGCATACTGTCTAATACATCAGATTTATTTAGCCAGACTCTCCATTGTCCGCTGGTAGTCTCCCTTGGAAGCTCGACAAGAAGACGGCCACCGTCCTCCCCGACAGGGTAGCCAATATCAAATGCACCATTCTCAATGGACGTCTTGTCAAGATAAAGCGTTTGTTTAGTTCCATCTGCCGTAATCAGCTTAACGGCAACTTCACTAGGGTGCTGTCCTGGGGCAGTATCCCTTATTCTAATCCATGCCACGTCGCTAGCTCCCCCAGTTTGTGCTTCACAGTGTGTGAACAATAGCCTATCCGTCAACGTGTCCAGTTCGCCACAGTTCACGAAATCCGTAGAGGATTGATAATACCAGTGTTCACGTTTTAGTCCACCGATATCGAATCCGCCTCCTCCGCTTTGTCAAGAGGTAATGTCGACATACGGTTTACGAATCGGCTGATTGGCGCTGGCAATACCCCGCCCACTGCCGCGACACCGGATGCGCCAGCGCCGCACTTGTAGCGGCCTGATGCAGCGCGCCGTTCGGCATCCGGCGGCTATCCTCACGCCACGCCATCTCGACGGCGTAGGCCGCAAGGTACTTGCCGCTGATGTGATGGTGCTGGCCCAGCTCAGCACGGCGCATGCGGGAGAAGTAGCTCTCCGCTTGGTTCGTGCACGCGCCGTTCAAGGAGAACGCGACCGAGTGGTTGATCCGCATCACGTCGTAATAGGCGTGCAGCCGGTCCCAGCCGCCTGCCTCGTCGGCATGCACAATGCTGCCCATGGCGATGCGCTCGCGGAGCAGGGCGACGGCATCGGCCTCCTGGCGCACGATAAAGGGCAGCGTCCGCCCGGTTTCGCCGCGCTCGCGGGCGACAACCACGACCTGCCGTTTGCCCGTCTGCTCTGACGCAAGGCGACGGTCCTTGCGGTCGGCCTTGGCGTTCTCCTGCCTGATGTGCCCGCCGAAGTAGGCCCCGTCCACTTCCACCACACCGGCAAGCTGCGCCTCGCTCTGCTCCTTGGCGATGGCCTCGCGCAGCTTGTGGGCCAGGACGAACGCCGTTTTATACTGCACATCCAGATCGCGCCCGAGCTGCAAGGCAGAGATGCCCTTGACCGCATTCACGAAGATGGCGGTCGCGGCAAGGTAGTCGCGGATCGCGAGCTTGCGGCTGGCGAAGATGGTCCCGCTGGTGACGCTGAACTGGTGCTGGCAAGCTTTGCACTTCCAGATGCGCCGGGCCGCGTAGGTGTAAACCGCGGTGCATTGGCAGCGCGGGCAGAAGGCGCCGCCGCCGTTGTCGGCGAAGCGGATGGTCGTGAACGTCGCGTGCGCCTCGTCGTCGCTCATGCGGAAGATAGCCTTGAGGCTCAGCGTCCGGGCGGCGGCGGTGAGGAGAAAGTGCTGCGACATCTGCGGCCTGCGATAGGTTTCTAACGCATACAGTAGGACTGCCCTATTGTAAGGTCAACAGAAATCTATCATATTCCGCAGATATCCAGTGTGAGGCGCAGGCATGGCTCAAGCGGATCGAGAAAAGGATTGGGGAAACCGGGCAAGCCGCCTCCTCAAGGCGGAGCTTAGGCGAGCCGGGATCGGTTATAAGGAATTAGCCGAACGGCTAAACAGGCAGGGCTTGAAAGAAACCGAGACCTCCATCACCGGCAAGCTGGCGCGCGGCACGTTCGCGGCGTCGTTCTTGCTGGCTACCATGGAGGCGGTTGGAATGGAGCAGGTCCGGTTACAGGACTTCTAAGGCATCAGCCCTCGCGACCCTATCCAACTCGGCAAGTTCATTGGCGACATCGCCATCGGGCAGGCCGAGGACCGGGTCGGGGGAGATACGGTGGGAGCTTGTGGTGTGTGCGGAGCATCAGGTTCGGGATCGACCGGATGATAGGAGTCGTGACCGGGATACACGGCATCGCATCCGTATTGTGGGGGAATTACGATCAGAAACCGGTTCGTGCCCTTAGTCTCACCACGCCCGACGCTACATCCATCCCCATGAGCCAGTATCATTTTGGGCGCGTTGCCTCCGTCCTAGATCAAACTTTCACCGCACTTATTGATATGTCTGATTGGACAGGGCGTTCGGAGAACGCCGTTCAGGTGGCTTTCCGCTCTCGCGCGCTGCGGTCCGCACGCTATCCGGGGTGACGCCGTACCGTTCCCATGCTGCACTGCCTACCGTGCCGACCTCCCCCGCAGCCATCGAAGCCTTCATCACCCGCTGGAACGGCACCGCGATGGCCGAGCGGGCCAACGCCCAGCCCTTCTTATCCGAACTGTGCGACGTGCTGGGCGTGCCGCGCCCGGACCCGGCAACGGGCGGGATCGGCCCTTACCGCTTCGAGCGCGACGTGACCCATCACGAAGCGGACGGCACCACAACCACCCGGCGCATAGACCTGTACCGCCGCGGTTGCTTCGTGTGTGAAGCCAAGCAGGGCGGCAGCGCCCACCGTCTGGGCCTGTTCGGCGCCGAGACGGAAGCCCAGCACCGCGCCAACGTCCGCAACACCCCGGCATGGGTCCGCCACATGCAACAAGCCAAGGGCCAGGCGGAGGGCTACGCCCGGGACCTCCCCCCGGACGAAGGCTGGCCGCCCTTCCTGATCGTGTGCGACGTGGGGTTCTGCCTGGACCTGTATGCGGACTTTTCCGGCACGGGGAAGCACTACGCCCAGTTTCCCGACCGCGAACGCTTCCGCATCTACCTGCCGGACTTGCGGGACCCGGGCATACGGGACCGGCTGCGCGCTGTGTGGCTGGACCCCAAGACGCTGGACCCCGCGCTGCGCCGGGCGGAGGTGACGCGCGGCATCGCCGCCCTGCTCGCCAAGCTGGCTGCGGCGTTGGAGGGCACGCCGGCCAAGCCGCGCCACGACCCCGGCAAGGTCGCCACGTTCCTGATGCGCTGTATCTTCTGCATGTTCGCGCAATCCGTGGGCCTGTTGCCGGAGCGCACCAGCTTTTCCGACCTGCTGCGGCGGTGCGAGGGCCACCCGGGCGCCTTCGTAGGGCTGGTGGCGGAGTTGTGGCGCAGCATGAACGCGGGCGGCTTTTCCGCTGCCCTGGCCGCCACCGTGCTGCGGTTCAACGGTGGCCTGTTCCGAAACGGAGCGGACGGGGATGCTGCGCCGCTGCCCTTGGAGGCGAACGAACTGGCGCTGCTGATCCTGGCCGCCGACAAGGACTGGGCGGACGTGGAGTCGGCCATCTTTGGCACGTTGCTGGAAAACGCCCTGGCCACGAAGGAGCGGGGCCGGCTAGGCGCCGAGTTTACCCCCCCGCCCCTTCGTGGAACGGCTGGTGCTGCCCGCCGTCATGGAACCGCTGCGAGAGGATTGGGACGGGGTGCGCGCCGCCGCGGAAGCGGCGATGGAGGCCAGGGACGCCCCAGCAGCCGCGGCGCTGGTGCGCGGCTTCCATGCCGCCCTGTGCGCCGTGCGCGTGCTGGACCCGGCGTGCGGAACCGGCAACTTCCTGTATGTCACCTTGGAGTTGATGAAGCGCCTGGAAGGCGAGGTGCTGGACGCCCTGGCCGGCTATGCCCGGGGCGATGCCGGGCTGCTGGACCTGGCCGGGGCCACCGTGGACCCGCACCAGTTTCTAGGCCTGGACGTGAACCCGCGCGCCGTGCCGGTGGCGGAATTGGTGCTGTGGATCGGCTACCTGCAATGGCACTTCCGCACCAACGGCACCGCCCCACCGGCCCCGCCGATCTTGCGGGACTTCAAGACCATTCGCCAGGCCGACGCCTTGCTGTCCTACAGCCGCACGGAAGAGGAGCGGGACACCAAGGGCAACCCGGTGACGCGATGGGGCGGGCGCACGAAGCTGCACCCGATCACGGGGGAGCAGGTGCCGGACGAAAGGGACCGGTTGCTTGTGCTGCGCCCGGTGGGCGGCAAGGTGGCGCCCTGGCCGGATGCGGACTTCATCGTGGGCAATCCCCCCTTTGTGGCGGGCAAGGACATGCGGGATGAGTTGGGCGACGGCTACGCTCGGGCGCTATGGGCGGCTTACCGGGAGGTGCCGCCGTCCGCCGACCTGGCCCTGTTCTTCTGGTGGCGGGCGGCGCAGCTTGTGGCGGCCGGCAAGGCCCGGCAGTTCGGCTTCATCACCAGCAACAGCATACGCCAGGTGTTCTGCCGCCGGGTGGTGGCTGCTGCCCTGGACGGGCGCAAACCGCTAGCATGTGGCGTTCGCCATCCCGGACCACCCGTGGAGCCAAGGCGCCGGCAGCGCCGCCGTGCGTATCGCCATGACGGTTGCGGCACCGGGCCGGAAGCCGGGGCGGCTGCTGACAGTGACGCGGGAAGGCACGGGCGACGTGCCGGACGTGGCGCTTGCGGAGGTGGTGGGCACGGTGAACGCCGACTTGACGGTGGGGGCCAGCCCGGCGGATGCCAAGCCGTTGCAGGCCAATGACCGGGTGTGCAGCCCCGGCGTGAAGCTGCATGGCGCCGGGTTCATCGTGACACCCGCCACTGCAAGGGCGTTGGGGCTGGGGCGCGTGCCGGGCCTAGAAGGGCATATCCGGCCCTACCTGAACGGCAAGGACATGACCGGGCGCAGCCGGGGCGTTATGGTGCTGGACCTATTCGGGCTGGCCGCAGATGACGTGCGGGAGCGGTTTCCCGAGGTGTTCCAACACCTGTTGCTGAATGTGAAGCCGGAGCGGGACGCCAACAACCGGGACAGCTACCGCAATGCGTGGTGGGTGTTCGGGGAACCACGACGGGACTTCCGGCCGGCGCTGCGCGGCCTGCCCCGCTACATCGCCACCGTTGAAACGGCAAAGCATCGGGTGTTCGTGTTCCAGCCGGCAGCGGTGTTGCCGGACAACATGCTTGTCTGCATCGCCAGCGCAGAGGCTTGGCACCTAGGGGTGTTATCATCGCGGTTTCATGTCACATGGGCGCTGGCAGCCGGCGGGGACTTGGAGGACCGGCCCCGCTACAACAAGACGCGCTGCTTTGACCCGTTCCCCTTCCCTGCCGCCACCCCAGCGCAGCGAACCGCCATCGCCCGTCCGGCGGAGGTGCTGGACCGCCACCGCGCCGCCCGCCTGGTGGCACACCCGCACCTGACCCTAACCGGCCTGTACAACGTCCTGGACGCCTTGCGCGCCGGGCGCGTCCTGACTGATGCCGAACGCGACGTGCTAGACGTCGGCCAGGTCGCCACTCTGCAACACCTGCATGACGAGTTGGACGCCGCCGTGGCCGACGCCTACGGCTGGCCTGTCACCTTGCCCGCGGCGGAGGTGGTGGCGCGCGTGGTGGCCTTGAACCGGGCACGGCTGGCGGAGGAAGCCGTCGGCCAGGTGCGTTGGCTGCGCCCGGACTACCAGGCCCCGGCGGAGCAGCGCCGCAAGGCCGCACAGGACGCCGAGCAAGCCGCCCTGGACGTGGACGTGGAGCCGCCCTGCCCGCCTGGCCCAAGGGCGTGCCGGCGCAGTATGTGGCCTTGCGCGCCGCCCTGGCCCGCGGCATCACGTCCGCCCCCGCCGACCTGGCCCGACGATTCCACGGTGTCCGCCCGGCCAAGCTGGCACCCATGCTCCAAGCTTTGGCGGCGTTGGGGCAGGCTCGGGACGCTGGCGGGGGGCGTTACGTGGCCTGAAAGGGATCAGGACATAGGTCGGCGAAGGGCGCTATTACAACCGCCGCCTGATCGGCCCTCTCCGTGCAACTGATCGTGGTGACCGAAGCTTATGAGGCACCCTCGCTTGAGGAATATCTCATTCGTGAGTTGCGGCCCCATTTCAACGGAACACGGCGCAGCCCCGGCGGGCTTTCCGCCTCCATCTAATCGCCGTCCTCGACCCGGTCGGGGACTGTGCAGGATTATCACAGAGCTGTGAGGTGTGGTTGCTCCATAATACCGGGTTTGAGCACCTTGGGCGGGATGAAAAGCGCCCTTGTTGTTATCGCGCGTAGCTCAATTAATCGGCGCCCAATCCTACGTGCGACCGCGTGGAGCGGATTCTTAGCCAAGAGCAGCCAGTCCGACGTCGTCTTTTGCCGTAAGCGGACCATACGCTCGGTCTACATGCTGCTTGGAAAAAGCGGCGGGTCGCCGGATCGCCCCGGATCCGCGAGCGCTCGTCAGGGACGGCTACGTCATCACTGGATCGCAATACCGCAACCAGCAGCAATCGCGCTGAACGACCTGATGCGTCTGCCCGGCCACGAACGAAAACGAAGCGCTTCGCCGTTTTGACGCTTGGGCGCGAATGGGTTCACGTTGTGCTGGCTACCTGCTGGACGTCGCAAGCCAGCGTCGTTGGAGCAGCGCACTGAGGAGGAAAAGAATGGATGACGTCGCGAGCAAGTCCGGGCTGCCCTGCATCAGCCGGCGTCGACTGGTCAACGCTGCCATTGTTGGTCTGGCGTTTCTGGCTGTAACGGCCGGACCAGCTCGCGCGGCCGGGCCGGTCTTTGCCTATGTCGGCTCCTACACCAAAGACCCGCCGGGTGGAGGAAACGACAACCCGGTTGGCTTGTCCGTCTTTCGGTTTGATCCAGATACAGGTGCCCTATCGGTGGTTCAACAGGTTCGAAGCGCCAATCCCTCCTTCGTCGCACTCGACCCCTCGCAGCGCTTTCTGTATGTGGTCAACGAGATCGACGACTACGAAGGCAAGAAGAACGGATCGGTCGAGGCGTATGCGATTGATCCAGCCACCGGCATGCTCACCTTCCTCAACCGCCAGCCCGACAAAGGCCCGATCCCAGCCCACCTCGCGGTTGACCCATCAGGACACCACCTTGTCGTCGCCAACTACGTCGGCGGCAACGTCGTCGTTCTGCCGATCGACGCCGCCGGGCGCCTGGGTCCGGTCAGCGGCGAGGTGATGGACAAAGGCAGCGGACCGGACAAGGCCCGCCAGGAGGCCCCTCATCCGCATATGACGGTCTTCGATCCTGCTGGCCGCACCATCGCCACCGCCGATCTCGGCACCGACACGATCCAGACGCTCCACCTTACCGGTGACGGCCTCGAGAAGGTCAGCGAAGCATCAGTAACGCCTGGTGCTGGGCCACGCCACATCGCATTCCGTCAGAACGGCCAAGCACTCTACGTCGTCAACGAATTGAATGCGACGGTGACGGCGTTCGCCTACAACCCGGCAACCGGGCAGATCGGAAAGCTGCTGCAGACGATCTCGACCGAGCCGTCCGGCTATAGCGGTCCGCACAGCACGGCCGAAATCACGGTCCATCCGACCGGCAGGTTCCTTTATGCCTCAAACCGCGGTCATAACAGCATCGTGGGCTATCGCATCGATCCCGCGACCGGCCTGCTCTCGACAATTGGATACGCCACAAAAGGCATGAGCTACCCACGCAGTTTTGCCATCGAACCCAGTGGCAAATGGTTGTACGCCCTCAACCAGAAAGGCGACACCATCGTCCAGTTCCAGATTGACCAGGACACGGGTGAACTGAGTGCAACCAGTCAAGTCACGCCCTCGATCACGCCAGTGACCATGGTGTTCCGGACTGCGAGTTAGGCCATTCGGGACGACATGACGTCCGGGTTAGTGGGGCAGCAGAAACACGACCGAGCCGCATAACAGATCCAACCTGCGATGGTAGGTACCTTAAGACGCAGTTTCCACAACTACCCTGAGTTGAGTTGGCCTGGCTTTTGGCGGGCCGTGCCGATGCCCATCTCTGGAGTTTGCGGAGATGGGACAGCTTTGGACACGAGGATTCTGGACCTGATCGCGACGGCGATCGAGTGCTGCGAGCCGTCGCCCGAGCCTGCGCCGGGGCACCCGCCAACGCAGACCGTGCGGGTGCTGGCCACCCTGCGCCGGTTCCTGCGCGAAGGCACGCCGTGGCGTAGCCTGCGGGCAAGCGGGGACGAGGCGAGCGGCTTCGACCCTGCGCCGTGCGTTTGAGCGTTGGGCGCGCACGGGCCTGCTGCGCAAGGTGCATGCGCTGCTCGTCGCTATGCTGCGCGGCACCCCAACCCTGATCTTGGACAGTTGCTCGGTGCGGGACAAGCGCGGCGGCGACCTCACCGGACCCAACCCGACCGACCGCGGCAAGAAGGGCACGAAATACCACGTCGCGGTGAACGGGGACGGCGTGCCCGTCGCGTGCGTGGCAACAGCGGCCAACGTCAACGACACCGTCCTGTTCGAGCGCTTGTTCCTGGCTGCCTTTGCCGTCATGGCCCGCATCGGCACCGTGTTCGCCGACCGCGGCTACGACGCCGAGGGCAGCCGCGCCCTGTGCCGCAGCTTCGGTGCCGAGCCGCACATCCACAAGCATCGCCAGCCGAGCGGGTCAAGCCTGGGCCAGCAGCGCTGGCCGGTGGAGCGCAGCAACGCTTGGCTGCTGGAAAACAAGCGCCTCGCCCTGCGCTATGACCGGCTCGGCTTCATTGTTCAGGCCCTGCTCCAAACAGCGTGCATACTCCTGGTTGCAGGACGCCTCGCCCGTGAATTGTGAAAACCGCCTCTAAGCTCGACTTTGGCCATTCAGGCGGCGTAGCAGGCTGCGCCGATCAGGGCGTTGATGGTGGTGCGAGGTAATTTGACGAGGCCTGGTACGGCCGCGGATGTGCGGAAATCATGGTGCGTCCA
>JAABUJ010004496.1_pt1 | contig 14624 bp, 8 predicted proteins | sample 5559131 | NCBI WGS metagenome assembly JAABUJ01 (sample SAMN10711875, study PRJNA513366) | rock metagenome | isolation source: Antarctica rocks | place: Antarctica: Victoria Land, Mt New Zealand nord | collected 2016-01-07 | reverse complement strand
TGTGGAGGTGGTGGGGATGGTGTGTATTGGGATATGGATAGGGACCGGGCCCCTGTATGTAGCTCCTGGATGGTAGAGATTTGGTCGATAGATGGAGGAATACATGCTATGAACGGCTACATGAGCCTGCAGAACGGGGCAAAGCTAGAATCGATGCATGGTTATTCAAATGGTCGCAAGGTTGAACGCTTCAGGCATGAGGATGCTTGCCGTATTACATATGTATCTTATTCATCTTTCGAAGAGAAGCCTCTATGGTACCGATAATCGATCAGACCAAGAAACCGCTCAATGTGCACCCAACGCCTCCAATGCCGCATTCCAAAAGCAAACCGCACCAGAAAGATCCCCCTTCAAACGTTGACCTAGACCCAAATCTCCCCTCCAAAAGCAGGCCTCAGCAGGAAAGGCCCCCAACACTAACCCAGCCCAACCCAGCCCAAGCCCCAGAATTTCCTCTTCTTTGTCTGATCCCTCTAATCCCTTCCCTCTAGATGATATAGTGGGCCCCGCAAACTCACGCGAGAACTCACCGAGCCAGTTATGGCCATCTAACAAGAACCGCCACGGAGTACTTACACAACAAGCTTCTACATCCTAGACCGGTCTCCTGAGCGTATGCGCCTCCGTGTTGAGCACGAACTCATCCAGGTCCAAGATCTCGGGCTCGCTGAAGATGGCATAGAAGTACTTCAACGTCTCCGCCAGCCAGAAGCTCTCCATCTTGTTGTCCTTGCTCGGCTGCTCGGCCGTCACGTCGTCGATCTGTGCGCTCGCGATCTCGGTCTTTGTATGCTTTTCGATCTGCGTAAACATGCGCCAGGCGGCGTCTTGGAGGGTTTTGTCGCCGGTCAGGCGGTACAGGATGAAGACTGATTCGATGGCTTCGGGGCGCAGGAGGTAGCGCGGGTCGGGGATGGCGGTGAAGCCCGTGGGGAGGCGGTGTTCTTTGAGGAGGTACTCGGCGCGCTGGGCGGGGTCTTCGATCTTGGAGGAGGTGGTGTCGGTGGGCTGTTCGGTGAGGACGGCGGCGTGGTAGGCTGAGGCGTCCCAGGCGCAGTCAGAGCTTGAGGAGGAGGAGGAGGGGGAGGGGGTTTTGCAGGGCTGCATGAGGAAGATTTCGGGCATGATGCCTGTTTGCGTGGCGTTGTAGGCCCAGATGCAGCCGTCGACGAGCTGGCGCGCGATGGCCATGTCGGAGGGGTGGGCGAAGGCTTTGGAGGCTAGGGCGACCATGCCGCCGGTGAAGCAGCTGAGGTGCTGGCCTTTGGACTGGGGGGTTACGCTTGGTTTTCCGTCGTTAGTGCCTTTGAAGCGGGTGGAGCGCGCGCTGCCGGAGATGAGGATGTTGGCGTTGTCGGGGGTGAGGGGGCGGAAGAAGATGTGTTCCTTGATTGGGGGTAGAGCGGCTTCGTACATTTCGCGGTATTGGGGTGTGAGGCCGCCGAGGAGGAGATGTTGCTTGGGCAGGTATTCGTAGACGGAGTCGGCCATGCCGCCGAGGGTGAAGGACGTGTCTTGGAAGGTGAGGGCGCGGGCGTTACTTGTGGTGGGCCAGAGACCGGGAAGGCTGGTGTTGGGCTGGGCGGTTTGCAGGACATTGGTGATGCGCTGGACGGCGTCGAAGAATTTGGGATCGCCGGTCAGTTGGGAGAGACGGGTGAACTCGAGGGAGAGGGAGCCGAGTTCGGCAATGAGTGTGGCTTCCCCGGCTTGTTGCTTGGTGCCTCCGAGATATTCTTTCCATCTCCAGCGCGTTATGGGCATGCGGTTGGGGGTGTCGAAGCAGCCGTAGACGAGATTGCCGACTTCGAGGGCTTTTTCGAGGAGTTTCGGGTATTTTCCACCGCTGATGTCGTAGGCCCCGAGGAAACCACCCATGTAGCGGATGGTGGTTTCAAAGACGTTGATAGCCGTACTCTCCGTCTTGCTGAAGTCGATTGCGTCAAGGCTCTTGAGCGCTTCCTCGAACTCTTCTTTCATCCCCATCATCCAGAGGGTGTCTAGTGCGTCTACCAGCGTTGCTGCCCATCCACCAAAACTATCGACGTATCCGGCATTTAAAGGGGTGACCTCGTCCTTGAGCCATGCGTGCTTCTTGTATCCCTCCCACGAATGCACGAAGCTGGCCTTCACCGCCGTTTGCCTGTCCAATCTTTCTTTCTTGTCTGCTTCGCTTTCCGGCCCAAAGTCATGCTGAAGCTTTGGCATCTTGGCGGGCTTGCCAGTGGGCAATGGTATCCAGGAGGACACGGGATAATGACCGGAAGGTTTAGTTGCCAACTGATCATGTAGGCTCGAAGTGGCCGGAGATTTGGGCGATGCTGCATCTGGCGGTAGTAGAGACTGTTGTTCGATAGGCTTATTGGTGACAGGCCTCTCTGGTCCTGGTATCCATTGCGGAGGAGTAGAGATATGGTGCGTAGTATAGAAGTACCAAAAAGTCAAGCAGAAGCAGAAGGCAGTAAGGAGGGATGTTGTCTTCCTTCGAGGGAACATGACGGATCTATACCGCAGGAGAAAGGGGTAAAGAGCGGACGATGGAATTCTCCATCAAGCTGGCTTCCTGGTTAGTCGTTCAATTGATCACTGAGAGTCGGACGAGTGAGAGTATTAGTGATTGGCTGAGGCCACAGTGATGGAGTCGATCCTCCCAGGCGGATCCACCCCTGCCAGAGTGAGCAGGATGTCACCGAAGATGCCTCACCTGCCATCTTCAGACCTCAAACCTTAAGCGCCTGCCAAGCATTCGGTCCCTCATCAGAGCATGGACTCCAAAGACTTCTTCCGTTGATGTTGAGTGCCCCGACATCAGATGAAGGAAGGCCATTAGAACCATTCCGAGCGACCACCCTTTCTTCTGGCACGTCTTAGTATGCAGCTGCGTTTCGGCTGTGCAGATGATCCTGAGCAGCACAGACCGTCAAGGTCACCCTGCACTGCGAGTGTCTACGCCGACTCCAGTCTTGGTACAGCCACGCTGCAAACACAAGTATCTTCGTTACTTCGTTTGTTCGTATCTGCATGATGCGGGACGAGACGGTAAATTATCATTATTGGTCAATGGCGAGGGAAGTCGAGGGTGTTGGCTGACGTTGAAGCTGAGTATCCCCTGCCTTGGCATAGCACCTTCCCGCCGTTCGTCGGGCGTCAATTGCGTCAAAATCATCTCGGTCTGTAATTTGTTCTCCTGGGTCTCTTGGCCGTACAAGTGGAATGCTTGGACGTTATGACTCTTCAGCTATGGACCGTCATTGGTTAATCTGCCTGTCACATCATATACTATGGAGCCGGCTGCTCGAGATTCGGAATTCCATCTGCAGCCTCACATAGCTCTCTCGAGCGGGACATGAATTCGACCCTACAAGGCTGGGTTGTAAATCCAAACACTCGAGGCACGTTCGACATCATTCGAAGCTCTTTCTTGACGATATTCCTTTGCACATGGACTTGTCTCCATCTCAATGTCCCAGCGGCCAAGGAAGGCGCTTTGAAACCTACACTTCGAAAGTTCCGCTGGATGGTGCTCACGATCCTTGGGCCGGAATTCGTGGTGGCCCTCGCTGCTGGCCAACGTGCCAATGCAAAGCGTATACGAGATCCGCAGAAGCGCTCGCTTCACTTCGGGCGATTCCTGCTGGTTGCTTCCAGACCGTGGCTTGGGCGACCTTCATTCCGCATTTCTAGCAAGGACCTCTCAAACTTCGTTTCTCTATCCATGAAAGGCAGATGTCATGGTCATAAGCCCTGTAAATGAACAGGTCTTGGAACTCTGGATATGCGACTCGTCGACAACCTATGTCCCACTCGTTACAGTATCCGAGACAGCAATGAAAGTATGAAACGCCTCGAAGTGGCTGTCGAAGCAGGAGGGACTGGTTCAGAAAAACATTCACAGGAACATTACAGGATATTGGATCAGCTGGCCTTCTTGTAGAGCTATGATCATGCTACTAAGCCTAGGGGCTCCAAGCACTTTCTGCTCAGACCAGTCTTTCTGGGCCGCGTAGTTTCGTAACAGCTGACCATGAACGAGGCGGGATACTTGCCAATAATGATTGAGGTGTGAAGGAGCGCAATGATGACACGTGGGTCACCTCGACCAGTCCAGACCTTATAGGCTACGCATCTTGGAGTCTTTTCGACTCAGGTTGCGCGTGGAATTCGATTTTTGGATTGGCTCAATCATGCCTTGATTCAGATCTCCATTTCAGAGAGATTCATACCTCAAGCTGAGAGGCTATCTGCAGATTGATGGCAGGCTGCCCTCTCGGACGCGGGGAATAACTCTATTTGAAATATATCGGTGCCAACGTACAATCTAGTGGGTCAAATCCGGTATGGCTTCAAGAAAGCAGAGAAATGATCGGGTACCAGGCTATGGTCTTCCCCTCAAATGGCAGCAAGACTACCAGGATATAGCACATGTGCGGCATTCGCACAACACGTTTCTGAATTCAGCTCTTGATGGCTCAGAAGAAGGGTATCGTCGTCCTCAGCGTAGGTACTAATCCCCTTACCCTCACTAACGTTGGAATAGTGGCGAGGCATCAGACCCTCTCATAGTTCCGGAGCTTCTCACGCTATCTCTTATGAACGACATAACGGATCAGCCCCATTGGGATCGAAAGATTTCCGAGAAGCCTTTTACGGACGACTGGAAAAGCCAGGCATTGTCACAACATCCAATGGCGACCCACGAAATAGTTGACTGGGTTCGTCTTGGAGATAGATCTTGCAGGAATCTGCTAAGGACTTCATGCAGTGTGTCCAGGAAGTGGAGGACAATGCTGTTCTCTTTCGCCAGACCGGAATCATTCCCGCTCTCGAATACGGCATTTACAAATCTGACACTTTGCTCTCACCATCTGTGAAGTCTTCATTGCAAGCATCGCTTAGACGTCTCGAGTGGACCAGCAGACGTGACAAGAGTCTTTGCTCTGCCGGACTCGAGACTAGAATTGTGGATCCATACCTGTATCCCCTGATCTTCGGGAGAACTAAGATCGTAAATTGCCCCTTTCACAACCCTGATGACTCTATCACATTGTGTGGCCAAGGCAGCTCTGGAATCTCTTGGTCCCCTCAAGATCAGGATTACGGGTCACTCAACGGCGGGGAACGATTCTGTGGCGATACCAGCTACATGTTCCGCAATGCATGGTCGGTCCGATACCAATGGCTACCATGTGGCGTTGATTTCGAGCTGGAGACCGGCAAGGCACGGTGAGCATGCTATTGGAGTGATCGACAGGGGCGTGGCCAACCATTAATGAGCGCGGCAGGATCGTAAGCTGGATCAACAACGCACATCCTTCACTCGATAGTCAGTTTTACATTGTCGCCAATGAAGTCATTTCTTACTTGGTTCCTCTATTCAATGCTACTCTCATTACTCTTAGGTTTCAAAGGCTCTATCATCGTCGAGTAGATCCAGCAAAGCGTGTGAGCGGAGATCACGGTTGGCCTCAGCGGGAGCCCAGATCTTATCAACCCTTGGTATCGAGGATTTGTTCGAAGTATCTAGACAAAGATTGGAGATTGGAGAGATCAGTCGATGTGGACCTCAAGAGAGAATTTTGGGACGCCGGGATACAAATCATCATTCAAGTTTTTAGCATAGATCTGACTCCGGAAGAGCCAAACTACCCTGGCAAGGAGTGGCATGTTCAGGGCCAATTGGTACGTATGACGGCTGGCGAAACGATCTCCTCGAATCAGGCTTTGTGTTGACTTGCCTGCAAAATGAACGTATCTGCGCTAGCGTTATCTACTGTTATAACTGCGAAAACATCTCAGATGCATCCATGTCTTTCCGTTCTCGAGTCTCAAATGAAGAGCCCATGTGGCTGAATTCGGTCGCTAAAACAACCATGGAGACCGAGGACGTGTATGATATCGAAGACCTTACATCTGCAGTGCAAGAACTTGGCCATTTGACCATTCGAGAAGATCGAGTGATCAGCTTCCCCAACGTAAGAACTCCCCTATCATGTCGTTGGCGGGAAGCCTAACAGACAGCAAGGTTTTTCAAACGAAGATAAATCCGTTCAGCCTTCAAGACAAGTCCAAACCCGGCCAATGCAAGTTGATGATCGTGCATCTTGTCGATCCGAACAGACGTATCATGTCAACATCAAATGTGCCCTGTCAAAGACGGGACTGGTGGGCTCATGACATTCGCCGAAACACTCCGGTGCTTTGGCGGCTTCCTTTAGAGATCTTTGACCAGATCATCGACACAAGTTGCTACCATGAGTCTGAATTGAAGCCTCTTGGCCAGAATGTAATCACCGAATCTCGTACAAGCAATCCAAGATTCAAGCTCACAGCCACCGTAGATGGTCGACGAATTTCCTATTTCCCGCCGCGACGCCGTGTGGTCTAGGGATGGTTTCAACAAAGAGAGAGCTGAGTTGTTAGCAACTCCTTTACTTTTGTTTCGAATCTTTTTCTTCTGACGCACATTTCAAGCACGAAAAATCATACTGCGGCCATGTTGTCCCACAAGTTCGACCTAATATCAGAAGCGCGACGGCATGAAGAGGAAACGGGATATCACTCTCCGTGGAGTCGCGCATTAGCCCGACAAGAAGGGGAAAATATCGACCATCGCCCGATCCATCCGCGAGCCCCCTGAGTCCAACTTTATCGCTGTACCATTGCGATAAACTCTTCTCGGCCTTACAGATGTACATTATGCCTTGTCAGGCGACCACTGCGAAGATACTGGGATATGGGTCACTGCCGATCTCGCTCGAGAGGCTAATCCTGTCCGCCTCAAGAAGCAGAAGTCCACCGCGTGCCATGAGGACGTCGGAATGGTAATAGGATGGACTCGCTTTAATTAGCCAGAGCTTGGCTCAGAGCTACGTTACCGAGAGCAAGACGGTCTCTCCTCAGAATACCCCCAATGGCCCACCAGCATAGCAGCCTTCAAGTCAGTGAAGCAAGTGATCAACATGACTCTCCTCATTGATCTGCTCATCGACTGTGCTTCTCGCCCAGCGAGTTCGTTGTTGCACAGAAGATGACAACGTGTCTGGTCGCTATCTTACATGGCGAGATCTGACATTCAGGGTGTTACCAACACCGGAAGAACCGCCCACCATAGCGGTGGTAGTCCTATCGAATTGTTTGAAGAATCATACCTTCGACGGATCTAAGTGGAAGAAGTCTGTGGTCCAGCTACTTTCGCCTAATCTCGCCTTCCAGGATTTCTGCAGAATGTTCGTGATTCTGGCACTATATCGTGGGTACTTCAAGCTGTTCGAAACATGGGCCCAACTGATGAGTTGCCGGCCATCGACACACGGAAGTCGATCAAAATTCGTGGACTCATGTCAAGATCTCGCTGTCATCGACTCTGCAAGTGCAGATGACTATCATTATCTTCCGGGCCAGCCAATGAGACAGCATACCGCTCAGCAATTGTGTGACGCTCTCACAACGCTTCGCGGCGACGGCGAGAAAATTGGGAGCAAACACGGAATTCCTGTCAAAGAGGTTTACCACAGACTCCCAACGCGTTCGTCAAGGACAGGCAGCTAGGGAGACCACTTGTTCTCGTCTTTACGTCTGGGGCTCAGCAGCAATGCACCGACTAGCTTCAGTATCAACGCAATCAGCGCCATTGAATCCCACCCTGAGTACAGAAACATTTCTCCAGTTTTAGCAGAAGCACGGGCTGTAGTGCTCTCTCCTTAGGGTACGCTAAAGGCAGCTCGACTTGCCGGCTCGAATCTCTTCGCCGCAGTCACGAAAGCACACATACGCCAGGCCAATGTGTTCACCAGACTTGCGAAACACGAGTTTCGCAAGGAACGCGAGGCTGTTATCGAGGAAGATAACGCCGCGAAGCCAACGATTGAAGACGGGCCTTGTTTGACTATCATCCACAGAGCGCATAGCTCCAATGATTGGGGGACTCTGAGGATATGAACACGCAGGAGAACATGGTACCTCAAACACCAAGTCATCTGATTCCCCAGCAGACAGATGTGCTCGTTTTGTCGGTCCCGGAAGCGGAAGGCTATAGCAGTGGACAAAAGGACGCTGACGGTCCAAATAATCAGCTGATGAATGATATTGTCCAAGAGATATGAAGCAAGCGATATCGTAATCGTCTTCTCTTCCATGACTCCAAGAAGTACATGAGGGCATCAGTCAGAATCACGACGCCACTTTGGACGAAATAAGGACCTCTCTCCTGAGCCTATTCAAGCCTGAGCGCCGTTTAAGGCAAGGGATATACCCTCACAACCACATTACCGCGTGGTATGCGGTGAAAGACCCAGCCCCATGAAGTAGGCATCACAACCGAGCAAACGTGAGATGTTGTGGAAATACTTAAAGAAGGTTCGACTATACTGTCTGTTCACAGCAATAGCACACTTCCCAGCCGTCGCAGCTATTACCTTCCATATCCTCAATCGCCCATAAAAAGTTCTAAGAGATCACACCCTCCCTCTGCAACCTCAGCGCTTTCTCCTTCAAACTCCCCCCTTGTGACCAACCTCTCCCCCCTCTTCCCGCACAGCTTATTCGTGACATCAAACAGCAGCGCTTCCAACGACGCCTCGCCCGTCTCGTGTCCCACCTGCGGATGCAAAAACGAGGCCTGCCCGCCCCGCACGATCTTCACCATGCTCATAGCAGGTCTGGCGTCGGAGTCGAGGATGCTGCAGATGCTGACGTTGGAGGGAGGCTCATCGGAGTGGAGTTCTTGAGCTCGCTCTGCGGGGCGTAAGCAGAGCAGTGGTAATGGCGATGGGGGAAGTTCGGTGCGATGCTTACCGGTGGCTGTGCTGGCTAGGACCATCATGTAGCCTCTGAGGTGGACGGGGTTGGTGGAGCCGGATAGCGTGTCGGCCATGGTCGTGCGTTCGAAGTAGTGCCTCTTTTGGAGTCGGTTGAGTCAGGGAGTGTACGTTAAGGGGGTCTTAGGGAGTGTGTGCGAAGGGAGGCTGGGTACGTACCATTGATGGGCCGCAGCAACGATCTGAGTCTTTGTTGGAGCCACAGTAGCATTTCTCCGAAGAGGCGGCCATCTCGAGCGTTTGGTATTTTAGCCTCGGTAATCTGGGGGTGTAGTAATAATGTTAAGTCACAAGTTCAACTGCTCCTTGGGGTTCTGCACAGGAGGGATGTACATTCGAAGCGCGTGTCAAAGAGAATGCTAGAAGTGAAGCAAGTTGAAAGCAGCCCGGAATGTTTACTTCTCGCTCTCTTGCTCTCACCGCTCGTTTCAGACATCATAGACCTGCGACCTACCGTCTCCTGTTTGCTGTCAAGTCGTCCGCTAGCTTTTCACTACCCTTACGTACCCACTTGCAGGCCTCAATCGTAAGCCCGCCTGATCAACCTCTAGTAGTACGAGCATACAGCTGTCTTGTTCTCCAATCTTCAATGGGCACGAGAACCATGATCTAAACATTCAAAAGCGTTAGCAAGAATGTGTTACTGACGAAGCCATGCAGCTCCTACGGAGTACACCCACCGATGGTGTATTCAATCCATTAGAGAAAACCCATCTCTACCTTATCAGCATTTGCTCCTGATCCCTCCTCGCAAGCGAGGTCGATCACATCCAGCTTCTCATCTTCGTTCAGAGCGGCTAAAGCGTCCATGAATCCGTCTGTCGTAAAGAGAAGTCTGACGATTCGAGGACTTCCTGCCTCTGCTCGGTTGTAAGCCTGGTGCAACACGCCGATGAGTGTTTCAGGATTCGAACGATTGGCGGCTGTGTCCAGCAGCTGTAACCCATCGATCATAATGTGGAGCGCCTGTGGGGCGACTGTCAAAAGATCCTTCAGCAACGAGTTCGCCGGCCCGGCGGTGGATACTGTCTTGTCAAGAAGACCGAAGCGTGCGGACGAGAAGTCAGCCTGGCTGCAGAAATTGTTGGGTAGGATCTGGACGAGCTGTGTAATCAAAGTGCAGGCCATTCCGACCACGTCGTCGGTTGATGGATCGCAGAAGACCGAAATTGCCGGGATATTAGCTCGCTGGGTAGTTGCCACCATGTATGCGCCCAGCAGTGTATTCGAGCTGCATGAATTTGCAATGACCCACCGCTAGAGGAAGACAGGGTATATTCTGGGGATTGAGTGACGTGTGACTAGAGTGAAGTAAGCTATGGAGCATTCATTTTCTATTCAAGGCTGTAACGCGGCGGCTAAATCTGTAAGTAGAGTCTCTCGCTATTCGGAAGACCTTCGTTTCTCCAATCATTTTCGAGTATCATCATCAAGACATGGTGGTGCGCACTACTAATTTCTGCCTCTGAACGCTCTTGTACTAGACCTTCTTGGTGTGTCTAATGGCTTCTATGCTTTGAAATGTTGCTCGATCCAGAAGATAGTTACTATGTCAAGCTTGCTAAGATGATGGGGTCTCTCGATTCTCTATTTGAAGTCGAGAGCACAATCCTTCTGACGTTTTGAAAGCATGCGACCACAAAGCTGAAAGCAGAAACGAAACAGGTCGATCGAAGCACGAGCGGCGTGTATCTACGGTGCAATGTCATATACAATCGACTTAGGAGCTTTATGACCCACCTATCTCTTAAAGAAAGCTACAGCTCTTCTGTTCGAGGGAACGTAATTTCGTGATTTCGCGCATTTGATCGTAGATCCCAGCCGCTAAACTCTCCTATTGATAAATCAACGGCAATCCTCATGCCGCAATAAAAAGTCTGCGGTTCGCGCTCAATGGAAATAACTCGCGTATCTGCGTCGACTCCTTGTACAAGGGATACTTGATCCTCACATGTAATCAAAAAGTGAGCTATCCTGCCCCCCAGAAAGTGTGCTGCTCAATCTACTTATTTCCTTTTGAGCAAATCTCCTCATCACCCGTCCCGGTACGCATCGTATGATGTTTCTACCCTTCGGACGAACTTCACTAACTGTTAGCGATACTCTTATAACAATATTCCGCGTCTCGGAAGAGCTCCGAACGGTCTTCTTCCTGTCCTTCTGGTCCGGATAGCTATCACTTCACTTGCTACTGCTGCATCCTTTGGCAACAGATGTGAGTGAGTAGCGGTCGATGGTACCACAAAAGAACAGCCGTATGAGTCCACCCTTACAATCAGCTCCCAGGCGTTGAGCGGACCATAGAACAAAAACTCGATTATTGCTGCATCTGGCATAGAGGGCCCTCCGGCACCGCGGTCCTTTGTCCGTCTCGTATTCCATGCGTTGGCATGGTGCACACATTCTTTAAGTTCATCCGGTCTTCTGGGTGCGAAGCTTCGGTTAAGGGGCAAGATCCAGCCCAAGAGTCGATGACAATAAGAAAGGCCGTGCGCTCGAGCCGAACAAGTCCGAGATAGGAGTATTCCATGCCCTATTATGTTGCCCCTTCTCAGTGGTCATCTACGTCAATGGGTACCTTCAATCCTTTGTTCGGGCTCTGAAACCGAGCCCTCTCAATGTGTTAGTGCAACACTTCGACTCTTTGCCTTCTTAGCGTTGGACTCTGACTGGCTTGTTCGGCCTAACGTCGTTCCGTCATCTCGCTATTTCGTTGGTGCAGAAAGTTGAGCGCACCAATGTTTGCCGGCGCATCGATAGTAGACTGAATAGAGAGCATACATATGCAGAGCGCATCTGGACACCGGATTTGTCTGCTTGTTATCTGATTGAGCAAGTGCTCAGGCTGCCTGATGTGCTTTGTTCGATTGGACAAATAAGCGCAAGTAATAAAGATCTCCCAAAGCCGTAATAAGCGTTCCTTTGCCTTTCCTCTTGATCTAATGCTCCACGGACCAACTGCTATACAATTCAGAAAGGTCTAATATAATATATAGGATCACTTACCGAAGTATGGAAGGGCGCAGGCTTATATAACACGACGTCCACAGATGACGTGGGTTGGACATTGTTGCAGAGGGCACCGATAGTCTCTCAGAGTGAAAGATTTCGACAATGCCATGGTTGTATTCGGGAGTGTGGTGATGAAGGAGAAGCCCTGAACACTTGCAAATGTTGCTTCGACAGAACTTACTCGATGTGATGAGCATCTTTCATCACTGCTTCTTGCCCCATTGGAGTAGTATATAATCCTCTCTCCCCTACCCTTCCAGGAAATACCTCCTTCTCCATCAACCTCCAACTTGCCCTCAAAGCACTTGTCTAACATCAACTTCCCACTTTTACACATCCAGAGCGACCTGCTACCACTCACAAATACCAAGAGTGCCACTAGAAAACCAGAACGATGGGCAACGTCCACTCGCGTCAGCGCTACTACGAGATAGCGGAGGATGCATTCATCAACGCCGAAGACCTTCAATATGAGATCGGTGGACCGCCATGCCAAGGTGCAATCCTCGCGTACATTGACGGCGCAATTTGTGCTCGTCGAATGATACACGACTGCACGCCTCTTGAATTGAACGAATTCCAGCGACTGGCATACCCGATATATGCCCGTTGGGCCGAAGCCAACTACGACAAATTCCCGTGTCGACCAGTCCGTGGTCGTTGCCAGTACCCAGACGAATTCATTCATTCCAATGCGTGTCGATATCGGGTACCATTACCGCCAGATATCGAATACTTTTCGGTTGCGGGCCCTCGACCAGGACACGCTTCCCATACTCACGGTCGACCTGGCCATCATGGTTTTGGCGGACACTCAGGCCCGTCCAACCCCCGTCCCGGTCGTCGTGATAATGATCGCGATTACGGCGGATCGTATTATGGATATTCGGAGGACGACTATGAGTATAGTGAGGATGAGGACGGCGCAGCTTACTCGGATGAAGAAGATCTTCACGCTCGGAGCGTTTCGCAAACGTCCGATCATGGATTTAACCCAGGTCGTCGTCAAGGTGGAGCCACTCGTGGTGGAGCTTCCCGCGGTAGTGCCAATGCTCAAGGTAGGGGCTCCGAAGGTGGGGCACCTGATGCTGGCTCAGCTCGTGGTGGTCGTGCTGCCGCACCCGGTAGGGCCTCTCAGGGTGGAGCTTCAGGTGGAGTTGCTGCTCGTGGTGGTCGTGCGGCAGCTCCTGGTGGAGCCTCTCGCGGTGGGGATGCTGACACCCGTACCACTCGTGTCCATGGCGCATCGACTCAAGAAGGTAGTTCTCGCGGCCAATCTTCTCATCAGGATGCTCCGCTCGACCAGCTTCCTCGTGGGCGATCTTCTCGTGCTGGAGCTTCTCTCTCTGAGGGTACATCCGTACATGACTTTGCCGATGAAGACGCTGCTCCTCGTGCTGGTCCATCCCGCGGTGCAGCCGCGCAGTCGAGCGCCCCTCGTACCGGGACCGAAACATGTCACGGTGGCCGGCGACGACGCTGAGCTGTAACAGGCGGAGTGCAAGGTCCTGCAGAAAGGCGGATTGGGAAGGCACAGGTCTGAAAGAGTGGTAATTTGGTGATGGTCATGGAGAATCATGGACAGCCGACTGAACAACATGCATGCTTTTGTATTCAGATCTTAGCTTGAAAAAGCCATTCCCTGCTGATTTAATGTCCATTCCGTTAAACGTGAATCATGTACTGTTGAATTGATAAATTACGAATCGTTGATCGAGTTTGGCTGGCTTCCGCTCACTGATTTTGGCTCAGGGGACGAAGCCGATGGTGTACCTCGTACATCATCCGCTGCGGAGAAAGGTATCAAGATTCCTTCGGAGCCGACGAAGTCTAAAACAAAGGAATGCAGTAAGAATATAGTAAAGACGAAAGATGACAAAATCGAGAAAGCAGGCGCTTAGAGCGGCAAGAGACCTACACTAAGCGAGATCACGTGCCATGAGCAAAAAGAGCAAAGCATTCAATTAACGAAATGACGATTTAATTGTCCTGGGGTGGACTTATCGAACACGCTCAACATGGCGGATGGTCAGGACGTGGATGACCTACCCTTCGAACTTACCGTGACCGACCACCAGAACTTGGCTCAAGGCGATGAAAAGTTCCAACCTCATACATGGGATGAATTGAAGGAAATCATCGGTATTAGCTATTTCGATCACCTTTTTCGGGTTCCTTACTGAAGGGTTCGCAGCCAAAAATAACCTCTCGATCCTCAAGCGAAAGCCTTCAGACCTCGTCCGCTATATTCGCTGGACGCGCGAAACCATCGGCGCCTACGGATCAATGACAAATTTCGTCTTAAAAGAGCGCCTGTACTGGCAGCCTTTACCTACATCGACGTCTGAGACAGGTCCGCTTTTCGATACTGACAGTGACGTTCCCTTCGGCAGTGCGAAAGACTTCACTATCCTATACAATGACTGGCCGTATGGAATGTCGCCTGGAATCACCCACCTAGTGATTTGGCTGAAGACAAGGGTTACAGTGGAAGGGAAGGAAGGGTATCTGACTGCCCAGTCTCGGGACCTGATCGACGGGTTCGTGAAGAGGACCTTCGTCGATAGGGTTCAGAATGATGCAAGAGCGGACGACAAGGTTATGTGGTTCAAGAACTGGGTGGGCCTGCAGAGCGTTCGAGGAGTAGAGCATGTCCATGTCCTAGTACGCAGCGTCCCTCAGTCCATCTTGGACGAGTGGACAGCACCTAGCGGGCTTCATGGACATTGATGTGCTGTGTACAAACAAGTCTTCGTCTTCCCAAGAGACTAGATGACGTATAGATCGCGACAG
>JAABUJ010004493.1_pt1 | contig 14639 bp, 11 predicted proteins | sample 5559131 | NCBI WGS metagenome assembly JAABUJ01 (sample SAMN10711875, study PRJNA513366) | rock metagenome | isolation source: Antarctica rocks | place: Antarctica: Victoria Land, Mt New Zealand nord | collected 2016-01-07 | reverse complement strand
ACCTCGACGTCCTCGGCCACGGCCTCGAAGCCGAGGACGACTCGGTGCCGCAGGACCCGGTGGGCCAGGGCCTTGATGTCGTCGGGCACGACGTGGTCGCGACCGGCGAGCAGCGCACGGGCCCGCGCCGCCTGGGCGAAGGCGATGCTGGCGCGGGGGCTGGCACCGAACTCGATGAAGCGGGCGAGCGCGGGGTCGATGTAGTGCTCGGCGTGCCGGGTGACGTAGACGAGCCCCACGGCATACCGGATGATCGCCGGGTCGACGTAGACGCGCCGCGCCAGCAGCTGCAGGCGGCGGACGTCCTCCAGGCTCACGACGGCCTCCTGGTCGGACAGGAAGACCCCGGCGTCGATGCGGTAGAGGACCTCCGCCTCCTCCTCGAGCGTCGGGTAGTCGAGGTGGTCCTTGAGCATGAAGCGGTCGAGCTGCGCCTCCGGCAGGATGTAGGTCCCTTCCTGCTCGATGGGGTTCTGGGTGGCCAGGACGAGGAACGGCTCCGGCAGCGGATAGATGTGCCCGCCGATCGAGGTCTGCCGCTCCTGCATGGCCTCGAGCATCGCCGACTGCGTCTTGGCACTCGAGCGGTTGATCTCGTCGAGCAGGACGAAGTTGGCGTGGACCGGACCGAGCTGGGTCTCGAAGCTCGCCTTCGACACGTCGTAGATCTGGGTGCCGACGATGTCGCTGGGCAGCAGGTCGGGCGTGCACTGGATGCGCTTGAAGCTGCCGGTGACCGCGTGGGCCAGGGTCGAGGCCGCCGTGGTCTTCGCCAGACCGGGGACGGACTCGAGCAGGATGTGGCCGCCCGTGAGCAGGCCGATGAGCAGGGTCTCCTGCAGGCGGTGCTGTCCGACGACCTTGCCGCCGAACGCCGTGGACACCGTGCCGAGCACGCCTTGTGCCCAGTCGACCTCCTCGCCCACCAGGATCGGACCGGCCGGCTGCGACGGACGTGCGGCCTGTTGGTGCGGTGCCTGCTGGCCGTCACCGGACCACTGCTGCGTCGGTGCGGCCTCCGTCGTCTGCTGCTGCCCGGTCCCCGGCTCGCCGCCGGGTCCGACGGGGACCGGCTCCGGGTCGTGGGACGGCTGGTCCATGAGCGGGCTCCCCCACGGTCGTGTCGATGCCGGACGGGTGCCCGACCGGTTCATCGTAGACGGACGGTCGAGGTGTCCTCGTTCCGTCCGACGCCAGGCGGCGTCCTCCGTCAGGCGTCGATGCGGTCGCGGTCGAGGGCGGCGGCCGAGTCGATGATGAAGTCCTTGCGCGGGGCGACGTCGTTGCCCATGAGCAGCTCGAAGACGCGCTCGGCGTTCTCCGCCTCTCCCATGGTGACCCGGCGCAGGGTCCGGTGCCGGGGGTCCATCGTCGTGTCCGCGAGCTGGTCGGCATCCATCTCGCCGAGGCCCTTGTAGCGCTGGGGCGGTTCCTTGATCCGCTTGCCCCGCTTCTCGATCGAGGCGCGGGTGCGACGCATCTCGACCTCGTTGTAGGTGTAGACGTAGTCGTTCTTCTTCCCCCCGGCGTTGATCACCTCGAGCCGGTGCAGCGGCGGCATCGCGGCAAAGACGCGGCCGTCGTCGACGAGCGGGCGCATGTAGCGGAAGAACAACGTCAGCAGCAGGGTGCGGATGTGGGCGCCGTCGACGTCGGCGTCGCTCATGATGATGACCTTGCCGTAGCGCGCGGACCCGAGGTCGAAGGAGCGCCCGGAGCCGGCGCCGACGACCTGGATGATCGCGGCGCACTCCGCGTTCTTGAGCATGTCGGCGACGGACGCCTTCTGGACGTTGAGGATCTTGCCGCGGATCGGCAGCAGCGCCTGGTAGTCCGAGGAGCGCGCCAGCTTGGCGGTGCCCAGCGCGCTGTCGCCCTCGACGATGAACAGCTCCGAACGGGCCACGTCACGGGTGCGGCAGTCGGCGAGCTTGGCCGGCAGGGACGACGACTCGAGCGCCGTCTTGCGGCGCTGGGTCTCCTTGTGCATCCGCGCGCTGATCCGCGACTTCATCTCCGAGACGACCTTCTCGAGCAGCAGGGCCGGCTGCTGCCTCTCGCCCCGCCGGGGGTTGACGACCCGGTCGGTCAGCTCCTGCTCCACGACGCGGGAGACGATGTTGCGCACGGCCGACGTGCCGAGCACCTCCTTGGTCTGGCCCTCGAACTGCGGCTCCGAGAGCCGCACCGTGACGACGGCGGTCATCCCGGCGAGGATGTCGTCCTTCTCGACCTTGTCGCTGCCGACCTTGAGCCGCCTGGAGTTGACCTCGAGCTGCTTGCGGAAGACCTTGAGCAGCGCCTGGTCGAACCCGGCGACGTGCGTGCCCCCCTTCGGGGTGGCGATGATGTTGACGAAGGACTGGAACCGGGCGTCGTAGCCGGTGCCCCACCGCAGGGCGACGTCGACGGCGCACTCCCGCTCGAGCTCCGTGGGGGTCATGTGGCCCTGGACGTCGAGGACCGGCACCGTCTCGGTGAAGGTCCCGGAGCCCTGCAGCCGCCAGACGTCGGTCACCGCCGGGTCCGGCGCGAGGTACTCGACGAACTCGGCGATCCCGCCGTCGTGGTGGAACTCCTCCTCGTGCGGACCCGACTCCCCGGGCGTGCCGGGCAGTCCTCGCTCGTCCCGGACGACGAGCCGCAGGCCGGGGATGAGGAACGAGGTCTGCCGCGCGCGCGCCGCGAGCTGCTCGTAGTCGAGCACCGCTCCCGCCTCGAAGATCTGCTCGTCGGGCCAGAAGCGCACCCGGCAGCCGGTCACCCCCCGCTTGGTCCGGCCGAGAACCCGCAGCTCGCTGTTCTTCAGGTATGCCGTGAAGTCGGCGTCCGGGGTCGGCTCACCATTGTCGGTGAAGACACCGGGCTCGCCCCGGCGGAACGACATGCCGTAGGTCTTCCCGCCCCGGTCGACCTCGACCTCGAGACGGGCGGCGAGCGCGTTCACGACCGACGAGCCCACCCCGTGCAGGCCACCCGTGGCGGCATACGAGCTGCCGCCGAACTTGCCACCGGCATGAAGCCTGGTGAAGACCACCTCGACCCCGCTCAGGCCTGTGCGGGGCTCGGTGTCGACGGGAATGCCCCGGCCCCGGTCACCCACCTCGACCGACCCGTCGGGGTGGAGGACGACGTCGATCCGCTCGCCCGCGCCGGCCAGGGCCTCGTCGACCGAGTTGTCGATGAGCTCCCAGATGCAGTGCATCAGGCCCCGCTGGTCGCGGGAGCCGATGTACATCCCCGGCCGCTTGCGGACCGCCTCGAGCCCCTCCAGGACCTGCAGGTGTCGCGCAGTGTAGGCCCCGCCGGAGTCGGCAGGTCGGCGTGCGGCGGTGGCCACGGATCTCCCTTCGGTGCTGCGGTCCGAGCCCAGCCGACAAGCCTGCTGTGAGCTCGGGTGGATCGACGAGCGGGTGCTGGGTGCAGGCTAGCCGCTGGGCCCGACAGGCCTTCGACGGCGCGCCATCCGGACGCCGTTCGGCGACGAACTCCTCACCGGCGGATCACGGTTTCGACATGACTGGGTCAGACGGCGGCCCAATGCCCAGTGGGAAGGAACGGGCATGCTTGACTGTTGGAACCGGAGCAGAAGACGCGGCATCCAGCGGCGGACGATGGACGTCATAGGGAGATGACCGGTGGGACCCGCAGGTGGGGTTCCGCCCGACCGACAGGAAAGACAAGAGAGAAGGCAGACGTGAACACGACTATGGCCCCGAGCCTCAGCGCAGCGGATCGTTGTGACCGCTGCGGTGCCCAGGCCTACCTTCGCGCCCGCCTTGTGAACGGCGGCGAGCTGCTGTTCTGCGCCCACCACGGGCGTGAGCACCTGCCCCAGCTGCAGGAGAAGGCGAGCGAGATCCACGACGAGAGCGACCGGCTGGTCGAGACGGGCAACGCCACCCAGTAGGACTCACTCTTTCACCGAGACAGGGGTTCGGATGAACCTCACGGCGGTCACCGGCCTCCTCATGCTCGTCGGGCTGGTCGGGATCGTCGTCCCCGTGCTCCCGGGGTTGCTCCTGGTCTGGCTGGCCACCGCCCTCTGGGCCTACGACCACCCCGCCCCCCCGGCGTGGGTGGTCTTCGGCGTGTCGACGCTGATCTATGCCGCCGGGATGGTCAGCCAGTACCTCATCCCGGGACGCCGGCTGCGGCAGGCCGGTGTGGGGACGTGGACGCTGCTGCTTGCCGTCGTCCTGGCCGTCGTGGGCTTCTTCGTGCTCCCGGTCGTCGGCGCCCTGGTCGGCTTCGTCCTGGGCATCTTCCTCGTCGAGCTGTCGCGCCAGCATGACCGCGCCGCCTGGGCATCGACGAAGCATGCCCTGAACGGGGTCGCGCTCTCGATGGGGATCGAGCTCGCAGCCGGGTTCGCCATCGTGCTCACGTGGCTGGCCGGCCTGTGGGCCCTCGGCACCGGTTCCTGACCCGGCCCCCGACCGCGGCTCTGTAGGCGTGCTGGGCGGCCAGCACCTCGGTGCGGGCAAGGCCGGTTGTCGGGTCAGCGGGAGGCGCTCACCAGTCGTCGTGACGGCGCTTGTCCCAGCGCTCCTCGAGACGCTGCATGAATCCGGTCTTCTGCTGGACCTTGCGAGCGCCCGACGCACCGGCCCGACGGACGGAACCGTCCTCCTCGACAGCGCGCAGGACCGTCTTCTTGGTGGGCGTGAAGGCGTAGGCACCGCCGGCCACCATGGCGGCGAAGCCGACGGCTCCGAGCCAGATGATGGAGTGGAGGGCCGCGAGGACGACGAGGGCCAGGCCGACGACGACGCCGAGACCGCCGAGGATCATCCGCCTCTTGTTCTGGTGCAGCCCGTGGTTCGTGATGTGGGTGGCGAACTGGGGATCCTCGGCATAGAGAGCCTGCTCCATGGCTTGGAGCACCTTCTGCTCGTGTTCTGACAGCGGCACCGTCGACCTCCCTCGCACCGGGCTTCTCAGCAGTAGGACGATCGGCGCTGCGACAAAGTTCGCGGGGCGACGTGTTCCACTCGGAAGCCACTCTAGTTCTTCAATATAGGTCGGTGGGAGGCGGGAGGGAACCCGTTGGGCCCATCGGCTCCGGCAGCTGTCGTGGACGCCGGATCCACGGGTCACGGCACCAGCCTCCAGAGCCGCGGCGGCGTTGCGTCGGTGCAGGTCGGGTTTCGCGTCGGTGCAGGTCAGGTGTCGCGTCGGCGGCAGGCCGGTCGGTCATCCGGGTGCTCGGCTCAGGGCCTGGCGCGGCGGCCCGCTCGGTCGTCACGGTCGCGGACGAGCGAGGCGGGACGCACCGACCCGGCGCCGAAGCGTGCACTCGCCCGGTCCACCGCCCGGTCAGCGTCCCGCCAGCCGTGGGCCGGTTCGTCGAGCATTCCCTGCAGCGGGGCGCGTTCGGCCTCGAGAAGTCCTTCCATCCGCACCCCGACCAGCCGGATCCGGGCCCGCTGCAGACCCAGCGCGTCGAAGAGCGACCTCGCGGTGGCATAGATGTCGCGGGAGACGTCGGTGGGGTCGCGCAGGGTGCGGGCCCGGGTGATCGTGGTGAAGTCGGCGAAGCGCACCTTGACGGAGATGGTGCGTCCCATCATCCCGGCCGCTCGCACCCGGGCTGCCGTGCGGTCGCTGAGCCGGAGCAGCTCACGGTGGATGACGACGGGATCGTCGATGTCGGAGGCGAAGGTCTCGTCGGCGCCGATGCTCTTCTCGCGGCGCTCCCGCACGACCGGACGCTCGTCGCGCCCCCAGGACAGGTGGTGCAGGTGCGACCCAGACACCTCGCCGAGTGCACGCCGCAGCGTCTCGACCGGGGTGTGGGCGATGTCGGCGACGGTGCGCAGACCGAGCCGGGTCAGCGCCTCCTCGGTGCGTTCGCCGACACCCCAGAGGGCGCCCACGGGCAGCTGGTGGAGGAATCCGAGCACCTCGGCCCCGGGTACGACGATCATGCCGTCGGGCTTGGCCAGGCTGGAAGCGAGCTTGGCCACGAACTTGGTCGGCGCGACCCCGACGGAGCAGGTGATGCCCTGCTCGTCGGCGATCGTGTCGCGGAGCAGCTGGGCGATGGCCCGCGGGGCGCCGAGCCGTCGCCGGGCGCCCGAGATGTCGAGAAAGGCCTCGTCGAGCGAGAGTGGCTCGACGATGTCGGTCACCGAGCGGAAGGTCGCCATGATCGCGTCCGAGATCTGCGCGTAGCGGGTGAAGTCCGGCTCGAGGACGACCCCCTGGGGGCACATCCGCCGGGCCCGGGTCATCGGCATCGCCGATGTCACGCCGAACGTGCGGGCCTCGTAGGTCGCCGAGAGCACGACGGAGCGGCCGCCGCCACCCCCGATGATGACCGGCTTCCCCTGCAGGTCGGGCCGGTCGATGAGCGACGCCATGGCATAGAAGGCGTCCATGTCGACGTGGAGGATGGTGCACCCGGTGTCGTCCGGCTCGTCGTCGCCGGAGCGGGTGGGCGCGGCGTACTGGCGGCGGCTCATCCGGGCGCCCCGGACGGGGTGCGGGCTGCGTCAGACCCGCCGGGCCAGGACATGGATGCCTGCTCCGAGTCCGCCGAGGAAGGCGTATGCCGGGTGGTCGGCGACCGCCTGCTCGAGCTCGAGGAGGGTGGCCCGCTCGGCCGCGCTGTCGATCGACTCCGACGGCACGAGGTCGCTGAAGAGGCGCACCCCGTGCACGTGCTCGCTCGTGAACCCGGCCCCGTCGAGCAGGGACTCGAGCTGGGTGACGTCGAACCGGCGCGGTAGCGGGTCGGTGCGGCCCCACCGGCCGTCGATGCTGGTGAGGGCCTCACGCGCCTGGGTGAACTCCCCGGCGAGGACCTTGGCGAGGACGACGGCCAGCCGCCCGGCGACGAGGAGCGACAGGTGTCCGTCGGTCGCGAGGGAGACGGCGACGGCGGCCAGGGCGGCCGCGGGGTCGTCGACGACCTCGAGGACGCCGTGGCAGCAGACGAGGTCGAAGCCGCCCGGGGGTCGGACCTCGGTGAGGCTGTCGGCATCGCCCTGCCGCGCCGTGATGTGGTCGGCGACGCCGGACTCGGCGGCGCGCCGCTCGAGCGCCGCGAGGGCGTCGGGGCTGGGGTCGACGACGGTGATGTCATGACCGAGCTCGGCCAGCGGGACGGCGAGACCGCCGGTGCCGCCGCCGAGGTCGAGCACCCGCAGGGGACGACCGAGTGCCTCCTGCCGGGCGGTGGCCAGGTCGGTGACAGCAGCCAGGAGGGCGGCGGTGCGCAGTGACGTCGCGCTGCAGCGTCGGGTCGGGCGCCGTTCGTCCGCCACGTCGATCTCCCTCCGGTGCCACCACCACTCGTGTGTCCCATGACGTGTTCTGTCAACTCTAGTGCCCCGAGCTTCCCGGGCTGGAGTGCCACAGCTTGCGCGGCGGCGTGCCGAGGTCCCGCTCCTCGCCGACCACGCCGTCGTGACCCGCACCCGCTGCCGGGTCCGGGACGGCGCTCCCGCCGCCGAGCTCCCGTGCCGCCCTGGCGTCACTGCCGGCCGGCTTCAGGTCGGCATAGGGCGACTGCCTGAACCCCGACGCGTGGACGAGCACCCGACGGGTCGGGGCACCGCCCATCCCCCCGGCGCGCCCGCTCCCACCGACGCCGCCCAGCCTGATGTCCGCATGGTCGCCGTCGTCCTCCCCCGCTCCAGCCGTCTCACGACCGCCTGCTCCACCGGACCCGCTGGCTCGCGGGACGCTGCGCGCGTCGGCCTCCTCGGCCGCGGCCAGGGCGCCCACGTTGCGCTCGATCGCCTCCCGGTCGGCTGCCTCGAGGGCCAGGACCACGGCATCCAGGCCGCCCCGGGTCCAGGCCTCCCACAGTCCGGACAGCTCCCACGCCCCCGTGGCCCGCACCGAGATCCCCCGATGACCCGTCCGCCGGACGATTCCCCGGACGAGGAGCATCCACGAGTGGAAGACCGTGGTGGCATAGGGGCCCTGGACGTCCTCGAAGAACGTCGCGTCGACCGGTCCGGTCGCGTCGTCCAGGGTGAGGAAGACGACCCGGCGACCGGTCCGGATCGGAGGCGTCTGGGTTGCGACCTTGACTCCGGCGACCCACACCTCACCTCGGCTGCGCGCCGCGAGGAGGTCCCTGGACCGCGTCACTCCGAGGGCCTCGAGCATCGGTGCGTAGAAGTCAACGATGTGGGCACTCGCATCGAGGCCGAGGATGTCCAGCTCGGCTCGGACCCGCTCCGGCCCGGTCATCTCGGGCAGCCCGCACCCCCGCTCGAGCTGGGGGGTGTCGCCGAGGTCCAGGGTCAGCTGGGTCGGCTGCTCGGCGGAGGGCACCACCGCCCGGGCCGCCTGCGACTGGGCCGCAGCCAGCGCCGTGATGTCGCCCGCCGACCCCTCGCGTCCGGTCCCCGTCATCAGCGCCTTTCGGCTCCCCGTCCGCCTCGACCTGCTGTCCGGACCGCGGTGGAGGGATCTCGACCACCGGTCGAGCTCGGCGACGTGCAGGAGCAGGTCGCGTCGGGTGATCCGGCCCCGTCGCCCCAACCCGGCCCCCGGGGCCCCGCGCCCCTCGCCGGGCCGGCCGCCGAGGGTGGCGGTCGCAACCGACCCGATGCCGTAGACCGAGTCGAACCCACCGGCGAGGACCAGCCGCTCGAGGACCGGGCGGGAGACATGGGCACGGTTGCAGAAGTCGGCCAGGCTGAAGTACGGCTGGCCCGCGACGACCCGGGCGACCTCCGCCTCCGAGATCCCCTTGACGTCGGCGAGCGAGAGCCGGATGCCGAAGGCGCGACCGTCGGGCAGGTCGCGGTGCAGCGGCGCGGAACGGGGGTCCCCGACCCCGTCGGCACCGCGATCAGCAGGACGGAGGACGACACCCTCGGCGTAGGGACCGAGCTGGTCCAGGATCCGCGGCGGCGGTTCGGCCCAAGGCTCGATCTTCTCGATGCGGTACTCCCCTGTCGAGGCGTTGACGTCGAGCCCGAGGACGGCGATGCCAAGGCTGCGGGCGTCGTCGAGGATGAGGCGCTTGGGGTACATCCCCGGGTCGTGGGTGAGCACTCCTGCGAGGAACGCAGCCGGGTGGTGGGTCTTGAGCCACGCCGACTGGTAGGTCGGCAGGGCGAACGCCGCGGCGTGGGCCTTGCAGAACCCGAACGACGCGAACGCCTTGAGCACCTCCCAGATCTGGTCGGCGACGGCAGGGGGGTAGCCCCGCGCCAACGCCGCCGGGCGCCACCAGGCCTCGACCTCGGCCTGACCTCGAGGTGACCCCAGGGCGCGTCGGACCTCATCGGCCTGGGCGAGGGTGACCCCCGTCGTCTCGGCGACGATGAGCAGGACCTGCTCGTGGAAGACGACGACGCCCTCCGTCTCCTGGAGCGCCGGGATGAGTGTCGGGTGGAGGAACTCCGGCTGCTTCCAGCCGTGGCGGGCGTTGAGGAACGGGACGATCATGTCCGACTTGACCGGGCCGGGTCGAAAGAGCGAGATGTCGGTGATGAGGTCCTCGAACGTCTCCGGGCCGAACTTGCCGATGAGCTCGCGCTGCCCCGGGCTCTCGATCTGGAAGCAGCCGAGGGTGTGCGTGGTGCGGATCAGCCGGAAGGTCGCCGCGTCGTCGAGTGCGACCTGCTGGCGGTCGTCGAGGTCGATGCTGACCTCCTCGACCCGACGGACCTCCTCGACGGCATGGGCCATCGCGGACTGCATCCGGATGCCGAGGATGTCGAGCTTGAGCAACCCGAGCGTCTCGACGTCGTCCTTGTCGAACTGGCTCATCGGGAAGCCGATCCAGCTCGCCTCGACGGGGGTGAGGTCGAGCAGCCGGGAGTTGGACAGGATGACGCCACAGGGGTGCAGCGCGATGTGTCGGGGCAGGCCGTCGAGCCGCTCGACCAGGTCGAGCATGAGGTCGAGCCGCGGTGCATTGAGCCCACTGGCCCGCAGCTCGGGCAGGTCGGCGATGGCGTGCCGGACGTTGCGGGCCGAGATGTGCGGGAACGCCTTGGCCATGGCATCGACCTCGGACGGCGGCATCCCCAGGGCGGCGCCGACGTCACGGATCGCGTGCCGGACCCGGTAGCTGTCCATCATCGAGACGCAGGTGACCCGCTCCCCACCGAACCGCGCGAGGACCTTCTCGTAGATCTCGGTGCGCCGGGCCGACTCCACGTCGATGTCGATGTCCGGCAGCTGGGCGCGCAGCGGGGAGCAGAACCGTTCCATGAGCAGGCCGTAGCGCATCGGGTCGACCCCGGAGATCCCGAGGAGGTAGTTGACGAGCGAGCCGGCTCCGGACCCCCGGGCGGCCACCCGGACCCCCATCTCCCGGATGAGGTCGCACACGCTGGCGACGGTGAGGAAGTACGTCGGGTAGCCGAGGCCGCCGATGACCTCGAGCTCGTCCTCCAGCCGCGACCCGACCGCCGCCAGCTCACTCGGCGACTCGTGCGGGTAGCAGCTCGCGACCGCGTCCCGGCACCGGGCGGCGAGCACGGCCTGCGGGTCGATGTCGGGGGCGATGCCGAGGACGGTCTGCTCGGGCAGGTGCACGGCCCCGATCCCCAGGTCGGCGGCCGGCTCCTGGACGCACTCCATGGCGAGCGCGACGGTCGACTCGAGCAGCGCCCGGGCGCCCTCGCGGGCCAGGGTGCCACCACCGCTGATGCCCGGGCCGGAGGCCTGGAGGATGTCGCACGCCACGGCATACATCGCCGGGGTGGGGCGCAGGTGCCCCGCGGTGGTGACCCGGTCGAGGTGGCGCACGTCGAGGGCGACCAGCCGCCGGGCGGCGTCGAGGACGTCGACGGTGGCGGCCTCCTGCGGGTCGGCGTGCCGCACGGCGGCGGTGAGGACGACGCGGATGCCGTGCTGGCGCGCGAGCGCGTGGAGCCGGGCCGCGTGGCCCAGGCTCGCCGGGGTGCCCTCGGGGCCGCCGTGGCAGACCACCTCGATGGCGATTGCGTCGGGCGGCAGCAGGGCCCGCCACCTGGCCAGTGCGGTATCGGCCTGGTCACGACGGCGCGCGAGGACCGCACGGCCGACGTCAGAGTCGGGCCCGAGGAGGACGACGAGTGGGCTCGGGCCCCCTTCGGACGGGTCGGCTCGCCGACCGACGGCCCGGCCGGGCGCGGTGGCCAGCTCGGCGATGAGCTCTGGCGTGCTCACCGGCTCACCCCGCTCACCGGACAGGTGGGTGCGGGTGACGAGGCGACAGAGCCGGCCCCAGCCCGCTCCGGGGTCGAGCCCGAGGTGGCGTCCCCGGGCGAGGATGGTCACCCTCGGCAGCCGGGGGTCGACGACGGCGCCACCCCGGACCGGGGTGCGGGGCGGGGCAGCGGACCCGTCGTGCGGCCTCTGGCGAGGGTCCGGCGTCCGGTGGCGGACGGCGAGGTCGACGCCGAGGATCGGGGCGATCCCCGCATCAGTGCAGGCCGAGGCGAACCGCACGGCGCCGTAGAGCCCGTCCCGGTCGGTCAGGGCGAGCGCCGGCTGGCCCCAGGCCACCGCCCGCTGCACGAGCGCCGCGGGGGTCGAGGCGCCGTACTGCATGGAGTACCCGGAGGCGACGTGCAGATGGACGAAGGTGTCACGCATGAGCAGGTCCTCAGGCGCCGCGGGTCGGAAGCGAGGACGCTTCCGACATCAGGCCGCGCCCCCGTCCGGACCTCGAGCCGTGCATCGAGCCGTGCACCGAGCCGTGCATCGAGACCGGAGCGATGTAGTCGGGCAGCGGCTCGGCGCGCGGCACCCCGAGGAGGTCCTGGACGATCTCGAGGAAGATCTCGGACTGGCGCAACAGGTCGTCGGACTCCCGGGCACTCAGCGGCCCCCCGCGTTCGACCGCGGCCCGCTGCCGGGCCGTGCCGGCAAAGAACGTCGCCCACTCGGACAGCTCCGGCGCGATCCTGGGGAGCACCTCCCAGACGCTGCAGGGACGCGACCGTCCCGACGAGCTGCTGCGGGCAGCGAGCAGTGCGGCCGCCGCCCGGAGGGCGCCGAGGTGGGCCTCGACGTAGCGTTCGCCCGCGTCCCCGGTGCGGCAGGCGGTCAGCAGGCTCCCGCGGGACCGGTCGAGCAGGTCGAGGGAGGTCGCGGCGAGTGGTGGGCGATGCCCGCCGGGGTTCAGCGCGGGAGTGCTCCGGGTGCTCTGGATGCTCATGGGTCTCCTCAGTCGGCGACGCGGACGAGGCGCCAGTCGGTCTGCCCCGCGTGGGGCACGTCATCGTGGACGAGGTCGAAGACGCCGCTGCCATGCGCCCGCCCGGGACTCGCCTCGACCCGCCACACCTGCTGCTCGCGGGAGGCGATGTCGATGCCGACCGGCTGGCCAGGGTCAGGGTCGGGGTCGAGCGCCTCGTGCCACCAGGCCCGCCGCTCGCGCCAGTGCCCGATCACCTGGCGCACGACGTAGAGCCGGCCCCGCCAGACGAAGGCCTGGGGTGGCGGCGGCGGGGGATCCTCGAGGACATTGGTCGCACCGTCTGTCGGTTCGTTCGCCTGTCCGTCCGGCCGGACCTCCGGCCGCCCCTGCGACTGGACCTCGATCGGATCGCTGTATCGGCGCATGACGACATCGCCCCTTCCAGGCACGGTTTGGACCCGAACTCGTACACGTGTTCGATAGAACAACGGTACCCTCCCTGCCCGACAGCCTGTCAAGCCCGGTCCCCCGGCTGGGGACAACCCCGGCCCCGCACCGGCCCCCCCCTGGCTGGCTGGGCCAACCGATCGAGGTCACCTGAACCGGTCCGGCTCGCCCGAGCACGGCGGGGAAATGAGTATCCGTACCGATGCCCGAGGTGGAGGAGACCACCATCCTTGGCTCCGCACGGGCGTCCGGCTCACAGCAGGTCGCGCAGGGGGCGACCTGCTGTGAGGATGCGCAGGCCCGTGGTCTGTACGGGTTCGCGGCGTCGCAGGGCTCTAGGTATGCCGGGTAGCCGGCGTCCCGGCTGGTGTCACTGCGCGGCGGTCATCCCGAGGTTGCCCCACACCTGCAGCGTCGCGGGCGAGCGGTTCATGGTGATGAAGTGGATCCCCGGCGCGCCCTCGGCGAGGAGCTGCTGGGCCAGCTCGGTCGTGATCTCGACCCCGACCTGACGCACCGCCTGCGGGTCGTCGGCCACCGCCTCGAGCCGCGACGTCACCGAGTGGGGCACGGGCTGGCCGGACAGCTGGGTCATCCGGGCGAGCTGCTTGACGTTGGTCACCGGCATGAGGCCCGGGATGATGGGGATGTCGCGCCCGCGTGCCGCTACCCGGTCGCGCAGCCCGAGGTAGGCCTCCTTGGCGAAGAAGAACTGGGTGATCGCGTACTCCGCGCCCGCGTCGGCCTTGCGGACGAGCACCTCCGCGTCGACGTCGAGACTCGAGCTTTCGGGGTGCTGGTCGGGGAAGGCCGCGACGCCGACGGTGAAGGCGCCGAGCGACCGCACGAGGGAGACGAGCTCGTCCGCGTGGTCGAGGCCCTCGCGGTGGCGGACCCACTCCTGGCCGGGACCACCGAGGGGGTCGCCGCGCAGCGCAAGGAGGTTGCGGATGCCCACCGCGGAGAAGGCGCCGATGACGCTGCGCAGCTCGCTCACCGAGTGGCCCACGCAGGTCAGGTGGGCCAGGGGCGTCAGCGTCGTCTCGCGGGCGATCCGCTCGGTGATGCGCACGGTGCGGTCCCGGGTCGAGCCACCGGCTCCGTAGGTCACCGACACGAAGGTCGGCCGGGTCTTCTCGAGCCGGCGGATCGCCTCCCACAGCAACGTTTCCGCCGCGTCGTCCTTGGGAGGGAAGAACTCGAAGCTGAAGCTCGGCAGGTCGCTGGCCAGCGCCAGCGGGATGGAGCGCGTCAGGTTCGCGGGACGCGGCAGGCTCGCGGAGGTGCCGATGGACATGCCAGCAGACTACGGCGCGCGTCCCCCGGACGGACCGCCCGCGGTGCCGGCGTGGCGCTGGCCGGGGGGCCCGTGGGTCACCGCCGCCGCGGTCACCCGCGCACCAGCCAACCCGTAGGCTTGGCGGGCACCCGCCGACGCCTCGGGAGGACCCGTGACCAGCCCGCTCGACCGGCACGACCTGCGCGCTCGGGTGCAGACGGCCGTCGACGCCGAGATCGCCACCCAGACAGCGGTCCTGGAGACGCTGGGCGACGACCTGACCGACCTCGTCGACGCGGTCGCCCGCCTGCTGAGCGGCGGCAAGCGGCTGCGGGCCGCCTTCCTCTACTGGGGTTACCGGGCCGCCGGCCAGCCGGACTCTGCCGCCCTCGTGCGCCTGGCGACGGCGATGGAGTTCTTCCAGGCCGCCGCGCTGCTCCACGACGACGTCATGGACGGAAGTGACACCCGCAGGGGTATGCCGTCCGCCCACCGCGCCATCGCGGCCCACCACGCCGATGCGGGATGGTCCGGAAACAGCGTCCGGTTCGGCGAGGCCGCGGCGATCCTCGCCGGCGACCTGTGCCTGCAGTGGACCGACGAGCTGTACTCGACCTCCGGCCTGCCGGCCGAGCACCTCGCCCGGGCCCGGCGGACCTTCGACACGATGCGGACCCAGCTCATGGGCGGGCAGTTCCTCGACCTCCTCGCGGCGGCCCGCGGCTGGGACGGTCTCGACACCGCGGCCCGGATCGTCGGCGCGCGCAACGTCATCCGATACAAGAGCGCCAAGTACACCATCGAGCA
>JAABUJ010004492.1_pt1 | contig 14642 bp, 11 predicted proteins | sample 5559131 | NCBI WGS metagenome assembly JAABUJ01 (sample SAMN10711875, study PRJNA513366) | rock metagenome | isolation source: Antarctica rocks | place: Antarctica: Victoria Land, Mt New Zealand nord | collected 2016-01-07 | reverse complement strand
CGTCCTCTCTTGCGAGGGTAGCGGGTTTGCCTGCTCAGTGGGGCCGTTTTCGCCTGCCGTTCGCCTCTCTTCTGGGGCCGTTTCTCAGTGCCGAATACACACTCTGCGGCGAACAAGCGTCTCCTGGTGCTCAGCCATCCTGCACCTGGATCCTGCCCCCGTCTAGATCTATGCGGCACCTTCACAAGTGCCCTCATGTGCTTCTGAACACGAGCGCGCTGGGACGAGATCGCAGCTGGTAGCAGTTATTGTCACACCGGGTTTAATCGGTGGTATACGATATGGATTCTGCATCTCCAGACACGCTGTGGGAACGATCTTCATCAATGAGAAAGTCACGAGCTATCAGCACATCGTGTGCATGCGGGCACCGCAGCGATGAGCGCATAGCGTGTATGACCAATGTCTCACAGGTCCAAGGTAAACAAAGCTGGTGGAACAGAGGCTCCCCCCCTCCTATGTACGACCAGTCACTGTGTCACAGGGGAATGGGAGATATGGCAACCCTACAGCCCGACAGAGCGGTGCGCAAGGTGGTCCCGCTCCAGTTCGTAGTGCCAGATCGGGATGTCCCGCCACTCCAGTGGCGTGCTCACGATCTGCGCGAGGGAGGCATTGCCACACCAATACTCCAGCGCATACATTGTGGCACGATGGCCGATGACCACGATCACTCGGTCGTCATACACTTGCATGACATCCTGCAAGAAGGCGCCCACGCGCTGTACGACCATCTGGAGACTCTCCCCCTGAGGGAACGGCTCCGCGATGCGCTTTACGAATTCGTCGTTACGCGAGCGATGGGTGCCTGCGTCAGGTCTCCATAGTCGTATTCACGCAGGTGAGCATCAGGCATGATCGGCAGGGCACGTGGGGCGAAGGCGATCTGCGCGGTGGTCGCAGCGCGCCGGAGGTCAGAGCAGAAGATGGCATCTAAACCTTTGGTCGCGTAGTGCTGACCCAGCTTCTGCGCCAGTTGCTGTCCAGCAGGGGACAGCGGTACATCAGCGTGACCAGATGCACGTCCTGCCTCATTATCCACGCTGGTCATATGAGGGGAGTAGAAGAGTGTCAGCATATCTTTCTCCAGGTCTGAGTTGGCCGTCATTGCCTTGCGCTATCACGTCTGCCGTGTCGGCCCATGAGGCTGGCTGCATATCTGCTAGGATAGCGCATCGCCCCCCGGCGGCCTTCATGAGCTGAGATGCGAGCTATCAATGTCATCCTCGCGCAGCAGCAGGGCCACGTGGTGGGAGCGCCCACATTGCACGAGGCTGGTGCGGGGCAGGCTTGCCGCGTCGCGGATAGCCAGTCACTCGAATGGATAACTATACAGCGATGGTGGCCAATGAGTTGAGCGCCTGTGGGTGCCTGAACTGGGCGGCGATCGCCGCCGACGGGAGCGTATATCGTGCAACATCGCAACTCGAACGGGCTCCGACACGTGATGGCAGCAGCGCCCACGGGTGCTACACCATCTCGCTATGTGTGAGCGTCTGCACCTGTTGTAGCGGCGAACGCAGTAGTCTCAGAGATGCCAGACTGAAGATGACGGCGGCGATCACCAGTGTGGCTCTGAGACCGACGAGGGAGCCGAGTGCTCCCCCGACGAGAGCTCCTACAGGCTCCGTACTGAAGGTCAGTGTAGCCATGGTCGCGGTGAAACGCCCTTGCAGACGGTGGGGCACCGCAACCTGGGACAGGCTGAACCAGGTGATGTAGTAGACAGTCAGGAACGTCCCCTGGAGGAACTGCGCAGCCGCAAGGAGCAGGATCATTGCGAGGGGAACCGCAAACAGGCGGCTGCCCGCCAGGGGCACCAGCAGGGCTGACCCGCTGGTGAGCACCAGAGTTGCCAGGATGGTTGGTCCCACGCCGAGGCGGCGGGTCACGTGCCCAGTAGCCAGAGCCCCGACCAGTGTCCCGCTCCCGCCCACGGCATAGAGCAGGCCCACATCCCGCGGCGTGAGGCCAAGATCGCGCGTCAGATAGAGGATGTAGGTGGCCAATCCAAAGCCTTGGAACAGGCTGAGGGCGCTGCCGGCGCCGGCCATGACGCGCAGAACCGGCCTCCTCCAGATGGTTACAAGCATGTCCCTGATCTCCCCAAGGATGCGCGGCTGATCCGCAGAGCGTGCGGCGCGTCCGCTCGGGCTGCGGATCAGCGCCAGGGAGACGGACGTGACCAGGTACGAGAGCGCGTCGAGGCCAATGGCGAGGGGACCGCCCACCGCCTGCACCAGAACACCGGCCAGTCCGGGTCCTGTGATTGCGGCGAGAGCGCTACTGACCTCCATTTTGCTGTTGCCATCCACGAACTCGTCCGGGGCGAGCAGCGTGGCGAGGAAGGGGCGGTAGGCGGCGCCGGAGGCGTTGGAGAGAATATCATGCAGCGCGAATACGCCATACAACTGCACAAAAGACAGCAGGTGGAGCAGTGCCGCGGCGGGTATGGTTGCCAGGAGCACGGCGCGGCTGACGCTCAGCCCCACGAGCAGTGGGCCATGGCGGCGACGATCCACCCACACACCTAGGAAGGGACCCAGCACCACACTGGCCACACCCACTGTGCCTAGCAGGCCCATCTGCAGGGGCGATGCCGCGAGGGTCACGGCCGCTGTCAGCGGGAGTGCCACCGTGCTCATCCGTGAGCCAATGAGCGAGATCGTCTCGCCCGCCCACAGCTTCAGGAAGTCGGGCTTCTGCCACAGCCCGGTTAGGCGAGGAAACATGAGGTTCGCTACCCTTCTTCCGTCCCCCGCACGATAGAGCGGGACAGCACACGACACGGTCGTCAGACGGGGACGTGTGGAAGGGTGGTGTGCGGAGGGAGGCGTGCGACACACCTTCGGCCGGGGGACGGACTATGACGAGGCGACGCAGGACAGCATCCGAGATCTGACCCTGCTTATCTCCACTGCCCGCAACCACCCAGCCTACGCTATCATGCCGCGAAAACCTCCTTGCTGATTGTCACGCGCCAGTATAGCACGGTCAGATGTCGTGTGAGCCAGAGGGTGACGACGCGAGCTATGCTCCTCCCACACCATCTGTCTTAAGCGCTTTGCTCGTCCAACCTCATCTTTGAGAAACAACAAGGATGGACATGATGTCAGCACGCCGTGCGCAGCAGGTTCTATAGCGTAACAGCCTTGGACTGGCTCCGCAGGCTGCAGACGCATCCAGAAGGGTGGATACTCATGCATCGTCAGGGACGGGTGCTGGGATAGCCAGTGGCTGCTTGCAACAGCGTCGAAGCTCACACGCGGGGAGCGCATAGCATACGGCACGCTATAGCGGCCAGGCCAGCCAACAGTGCTGGATCTCACGCAGCTAACGATTCGCATGTGTCCCCACTCAGCCGCCCTGCGCACGTCCTGGCGTACCGCCGCAGCGTCCCTCCTCGTTCCAGCGGTCGCAACCCTGACGCGAGGCCAGTCCCTGTGCGTGCCGCCGGTCCCAGCAGAAGACATACAGTAGCCCTTCGCCCGATCGGCCACCCCTGCTTGAGGACAAGCTTGAGGGATCGGTGTATAGTGATGCTGAAGCACAAGCTCGTGCGGGCTGGTCTGGGAATGCTTCGTCAGTGACGCCGACGCGGAGCACAGGAAGGAGAGATGGATGACACCCATGCAGGACGCAAGGACGCTAAACACGCCGGCAGCGTGGGGCGCGGGTCCGCTCGTGCAGAGCAACGCTGACGCACCCTGGAAGCAGCGGTTTCGCGCGCCCGTCGTGCTGTGGACGACGATTGCTCGGAGCGCGCCGGAGCGCGGCTTGGTCGCCAGCAACCGGAGTGGGGTGTACCAACTCTACGCATGGGACGTGTCGACCGGCGCACTGACGCAGATCACCGATCGGCCCGAGGGCCAGGTCTTTGGCAGTCTGGCACCGGATGGCCGCCACGTCTACTACCTTGACGACACGCTGGGCAATGAGATCGGCCACTTTGTGCGGGTGCCCTGTGCGGGCGGTGATCCGCAGGACGTGACGCCCACACTGCCCCTCTATTCGCCTGCCGGCTTCACTATCAGCCAGGACGGTCGCCTGGTGGGACTCACCGCAGCAACAACGGAGGGCTTTCAGCTGTACCTGCTCGATAACGCGCCGGAGGGCGTGCCGGGCACACCGCGTCTGCTCCACCAGAGCGATCAGGCGACCTTTGGGCCCACCTTCTCCCACGGCGGGGAGGTTGCCGTCCTGGCCTCCACCGCGCAGTCAGGCAAGATGCAGTTCTCCCTACTGGCCTTCGACACCGCCACCGGCACACAGCTCGGTGAGCTGTGGGACGGACCAGAGACCAGCATCGGGTCAGGCCCGTTTGCGCCGCTGGCCGGTGACACGCGCCTCCTGGCCACGACGAACCGCAGCGGTGTGACCCGCCCGCTGCTCTGGAACCCCCGCACGGGCGAGCGGATCGACCTGGCGCTGGGTGATCTGGAGGGGGATGTAGAGCCATGGGACTGGTCCTGGGACGGGCGTCGTGTGCTGCTGTGCCAGATCCACAACGCTGTGCAACAGCTCCACATGTACGACCTGCAGCAGCGAACTGTGACGCGCCTGGAGCACCCCGCCGGCAGCTTCGGGGGCGCCTACTTCACCCCGCAGGACGAGATCTTTGGCCACTGGCAGGACTCAGTCCATCCGTCGCGGCTGATCGCCCTCGACAGCGCGACCGGCCACCAAACGCGCACGGTGTTGGTGGCGGGCGACGTGCCGCCGGGGCACGCCTGGCGCTCCGTCTCCTTTCCTGCCTCGGATGGACAGCAGATTCAGGGCTGGCTGGTTGTGCCCGACGGAGAGGGACCCTTCCCCACCATTCTGGAGACACACGGGGGGCCAACTGGCGTGGTCACCGAGTCCTTCTCGCCCGAGAGCCAGGCATGGGTCGACCACGGCTTTGCCTATGTGACGGTCAACTACCGTGGCTCGACCACCTTTGGCCGCGCCTTCCAGGACCAGATCATCGGCGACCTGGGCCACTGGGAGGTGGAGGACATGGTGGCGGCGCGCGACTGGCTGGTGAGGGAGGGCATCGCCCAGCCGGCGCAGATCTTCCTCACGGGCTGGTCCTACGGAGGGTACTTGACGCTGCAGGCGCTAGGAAAACGGCCCGACCTCTGGGCAGGGGGCATGGCCGGCATCGCCATCGCCGATTGGGCCATGCAGTATGAGGATTCGGCGGAGGTGCTCCGAGGGGTCATCGTCGCCTTCTTTGGCGGCAGCCCCCAGGAGAAGCCCGCGCAATTCGCGGCCAGCTCGCCCATCACCTATGCCGAGAACGTGGCTGCGCCCGTGCTGATTATCCAAGGGCGCAACGACACGCGCACCCCACCACGTCCGGTGGAAGCTTATGCAGCGACGCTGCAGACGCTGAACAAGCCGGTTGAGGTGCAGTGGTTCGACAGCGGCCACATGGGGTCCTTCGCCCAGGTCAACCTCTCTGTGATCCATCTCGAGCGCATGCTCCGCTTCGCGACACAGATCGTCGGCAGCCCTACCCCGGCCTCCGTGTGAGAGAGGGATCTCCTTAGCAGGGGATCGGGCGGCGATTCTTTCTCGCCGATGCTACGCTGGTGCCGCAGGCTGTGCTGACCGCTTGGCTCATCGGACCTGCCCCCGTGCCGTCAATCATGCAGCTCCATGGTCATAAAGGAGAGCACCAAAAAGCCGGAGGTCTGGCGTTACGGGCATCGTTGTGATCGCTGTCTGCGCAAGCCCGCTCAGTGGCTGCCCCTGGCTTTTTTAGTGCTCTCCTCCCTGGCCTCTGAGAGGCATCTGCCTCTGGGTACGACCATAGGCCCTGTGCTGGCCGCGTGCTTCATCTGGCCTGTCCCCGGGCTGCCGGTCATCCAACTCCATGTTCAGAAGCAGCAAAGCCATAAGACATCAGCGCCCGGCATGCCTGAGATGCTAGAGCCAGCGCCAGTGGGCTGGTTCCTCCTGGCGCATAAGCATCCAGCAGTGTGGATACTCATGCACCACCAGAGACTGGCGGCGGAACGGCCAATGGCCGCTGACAACGGCACCGAAGCACACACGCGGGGAGCGCATAGCACATATTGCAGCTTCTCAAGCTGAGCATTAAGGGGCAGAGGAACGCCACCTACAGCCTCCTCATCCCCGCCTTACCTGAGGTTTGCGTTGTCCACCAGGACCAGCACATCGGCCACAAGGGAGGCCAGGATGCTGGCGCGCTCGCGCTGGCCTGCGTCGTCAAAGGGGCCGTGTACCACCATCGCCCACCGGGCGAGAAAGGTGGTTGGGAGCAGTGGTAGGGTCGGGAGGATCGTGTGTTCCGCCCTCTTGTCCGCCGGGTCGTAGAGGTCATTGAGCGCGTAGAGCAGACTCAGAAGCGCGTCCAGGGCGCGGTCAAGGAAGAAGAGGAACACACGAGGGCCAAACCCACGGTGGGCGGCCTCCGTGAGCTCGGTGACGTAGCTGCTGAGGAGGGGACCCCACTGGCGCAGGAGATGCGCTTTGAGCAGAGCGGGAAACGCCTGTGCTTGGGCCTGCCACTGGCGGATCAGTCCGTGGTGGTCAGACAGAACCCAGGCCCTGAGCAAGAGGGCCGGCAGTGTGTAGGGCCGGAAGGGGAGCTGCGGCGTCGTGACGGCACCCTCGAGGAGCACTGCATGGAGCACCGCCGTGATCCAGGACGCTGTCTGGTAGTGCATGCTGACGCGGATGCCCCCGATGTCCCCCTCAGAATCGACCCCAGCAAACAATGCATTATCATCGGTGGTGTCCTGCCAGTGCCACCCGCTCCCCAGCGGCGCGAGGAGTTCCTGGCGCTCGGCCAAGGTCAGAGGCGCCGTGTGGCAGACGGCCAGGATATCCACGTCGGAGTGCGCGTCCACGTAGCCTGTGGCCACGGACCCGAAGACGAGCACGGCCACCACTGCAGGATGAGCAGCGAGAGCAGCGTCCACCTGACGGGCCACCCGCCGCCGTGCCTCTAGCAGGTCTATGTCTGTCATCACATCTCCTGTGGTGGCCGCAGGCCTCATCAACGCATTTGATCACGATCCAATGTTCAGAAGCAGCAGAGTCACGCGATGGGAGCACATGTCACGCATGGTGGCTGATGAAGCAGAACGATGCCATCTGGCGCGAGGAGCCGTGCCACAGGCCCGCACTCGCCTGACACGACGGCCGCCTCTCCTGAGCGGATCAGGGCCGCGCCCCGATCCCTTCCTCGGCAAGCCACGCCACGACCTGCTCCCGCAGGCGCGCGTCTGTGAACGCGCCCCAGCGCGCCCGCTCCTCCTCGTGTGCGGAGAGGACACGCCGAAAGCGCCCAAAGGCTCCCCGTCCCTCAATGGCCTCCGCCAGCCGCTCCCGCAGACGCGCGTCGTCCACCGTCCCGATGAACTCCTCCATGGCGCGATAAGCCTCCTGGGGCTGCTCCCGGGGCACGACCACATAGCGTGTCCCCAGGCCCCGCTCCACCTGGTCCGCCTCCAAGAGCGCCTTGTGGCGCCAGTCGGGCAGGGCGCGTTGACGGATCGCTGCCGCCACGCTGGCTTCTGGGAGGTCGGCGTCCCCGCCCAGCGCGGTGTAGATCTCCTCCAGGTCCGCGCGTGTCTCAGCGTTGACCAGGGCCACGGCGCCAGTCTCCCGGTGCAGGTAATAGCTCAGCTCGGGATCGCTCGTGACCATGGCGGTGACCACCTCGTCCACGTCGACGGCCACGGGCTGCTGGGGGAACGGGGACATGTTGCTCTGATCAGGCATGTGCTCATCCTACCATGGCTGTGGGGAGAGTGGCACGGCCTGGCACGGACCAGCACCCCCCCAGGGCTCCGTCTGCGACCTGCGGCGCTGGGCTCGTGCTTCCTGCTGCATCGGCCGCGGCATAACAAGCCTGGAGACACCAGGGTCAGGCAGCGCCACAGACAGGGGGCGCCCTGGCCAGTGGTCGCTCCCACCAGCGTGCGACGCACGCACGCGGGGAGCGCACGTCGCACGCTGCGGCGGTCAGGGTAGCTTGACGGAGAGGCCCACAACCGTACCTCCAGCGCGGCGGGATGGTCGCTCAGCACGGCGGTGGCCGGACACGCCGTGCCTCCGTTGGGCGGCGGAGGCACGATATACTTGAGCAGGAGCATCGGCCCATGCCCCGGTGCGCCTGTGCGGTGCGTGTCCCCCGAGACAGACACAACTCCGAGGAGGTCCTCCCCGTGCCATTAGCCCCACCGGCCATCCCTGGGCCGATCTTGGAGAGCGTGCGCCAGGTGCTGGCCCAGCGCGGCGACACGACCGCTCTTCGCTCGGTGCAGCGCGCCCCCGGCGGCTTCGAGAGCACCTCCGTCTGCCTGACCACGCGGCGCTGTTCCTACTTCCTGAAGTGGAACCCCTCCCCCGCCCACGAGGGCTTCCGCGCCGAGGCAGACAATCTAGCGCTCCTCGCCGCCACGGGCGCTGTGTGCGTGCCCGAGGTGCTCGCGGCGTGTGACCCCGACGCCACGGGCGCGCCCGGCTTCTTGTTGCAGGAGTGGCTCACGCCCCCCTCGCGGGACGCGTTTGCCCGCCGCGTCGGTCGGGAGCTGGGACCCGCCATCGCCGCCTTGCATCGCGCCCGCACCGTCGGGGAGATGAGGATAGAGGGCTATGGGCCGGCCACGGCCATGACGGGCCGCGAACAGGAGCCCTGGCAGACGGACTGGGTGACGTTCTACCGCGATGGCCTCGTGCGGCCGGAGCTGGAGCGCGCGGCGCGCGCCAGCCTGTTGCCCGGGGAGACCGTGGAGGCGCTGGAGCAGCTGCTGCCGCGCCTGGGCGATCTGCTGGACGGAGGAGAGCAGCGGCCTTCGTTGCTCCACGGCGATCTGCACCGCCAGAATGTGTTGTGCAACGCGCGGGGCAGTCTTGTGCTGATCGATCCTCATCCCCTCTTCGCCGTGCGCGAACTCGAACTGGCCTATATGGATTGGGTCGGCTACTTCCCTCCTGCCTTCTGGGAGGCCTACGACGCCACCTGGCCGTGCGCGCCCGGCCGGGCTGAGCGGCGCGACCTCTATCTGCTGCTTCCCCGCTTGCGCCGCTTGAACTGGGCAGGGGACCGCCAGCAAGCGCAGGCACTGGCCGCAACGGCGCGACTGTCCCGCGCCCGTGGCCACACCCTGCCGTGATGCGGTCCGCCTCTCACAAGCGAGGAGGGCCTGTGTTGTCCCTTTCGATCATCCCAGCACATGTTCACGAGCAGGAGAGTCACGCGAGATGGGAGCGCATGCCTCATGCCAGGTCTGGCCTATGTCAGGTATCGCGGGTGTTTCACCCCTCAAACGAGGCTGGCAGCCATCCTGGCAGCCCGCTGGGAGAGGACTGTGGTGCTAGCACCCTAGCTCGACGACTGCGGCCCCGCTAGCCCAGCCGCTGGATCTGGCGCTGCACAAAGGGAGGGAAATGGCCGCTGTAGCGGGCCTGGAGGTCGGGCCGCTGCCAGTCATTGCCCGTGACGCGCTGTCTGCACCCCGGAGCGCCACAGCGGCACGGCGCCAGACAGTAGGCGGGAGCAAAGATGGAGAGGGCGTAGTCAGTCGTGACTTCCTCGCCTGGATGCACGACCCGTTGAGCCACCCCGCCCCACATGTTGGGAGCACACGAATGGTTGAAGAGGTAGCTCATGTCGATCAGTGTGGCGCGGTAGAGATCATCATCAATCTGATCCTCGTTGTATTTCTCTGGGTCCAGGCGCACCGTCCCCGTCGCCCAGTCCTGCGTACTGTAGACAACGCCGCCACCGCCCTCAACAACCAGCTGCTCACCGACCTGAATGACCGCCGTGGCGAACACACCCTGGCCCTGGATGGACGAGGCGCGTACCTCCAGGCGTGGATCGAACCAGGATTCTTCCGCGCCGCTCACGCGCTGGGTCAGCGCACTCTCCGCAGTGGGAGTGGTGTCGTCGTCTGTCCGGTTCTCCATGATCTCCCCTTCTTCCTTTGCGTTGCAGGACACGTCCAATCGTACAGGGCACCCTCGCCAGTCTGTCCACCCCAAGGGCCAGGCTGGGAGGGCGCCAAGGACAGGGCGACTGGCGGCGCCTTGAGTATAGCGCGGGAAGAGGGTGGTCGCTCCATTCTTGCGCGGCCTGGAGAGGCACGACCATGCATGGGGATGCGCCAGCCACCCTCACGCTCTCTTTGCCCTCCCAACGATTCGCCACAACAGGATCATGTGTTCGCGCTGAGCGCATGTCTACTCTCATCGTGTTGTTCCCCCCGTCCAGGGTTTATTGACATGCCCTGGGTTCCATACTGATAGAGGCGCGGCACTAGACTGAGGCGCGGACGAGGCAAGCAGCCTTGCGTGCCGCCGGTCTTTTGGCCATGCACTCCTAGGATCTGCTGTTCTTCATGAACTCAATACTTCAATCGCCGTTCCCCTCCAGGTCGCATCGTGGCGCCAGTAACAGCGCGCGACGATTGCGCTGGGGATCGCCAGGTGCCATAATACAGATACTCACCTCCCCTCTTAAGGGTGCGTCACGGTGGCCGGGCAGGCTGCGGCACAGGCGACGTGAGAAGACAGCGGAAAGGAGGGCAGAACCATGATCGTTGGTATGCGCACGCGACGTGGTGGTGTGCTGCTGGCCCTCCGTTCCCGTGGCGGGCAAGGCTACGCCACCCCCTTGTAGACGCTGTTCTCCTGCAAAGAAGGCGCCACAATCGCGCGTGCATGCCCGGTAGGGAGGTCCCTACCGGGCTTCTTGTTGTGCGATCATCGGCCGGGCTCCACGCCCTGTGTCCCCGGCCAGTCACCCTGCGCTCAGCACAGGAGGAGATGCCACGCGATGAAACTACCTGACCCGACTGCGGTGTCGAGCGACATCGTCGCCGCCATCGCCGCTCGCCACGCACTGGACGCCCGGACCATCGTCCCACTCCCCCAGGTGGGGATCATCAATACCGTCTATCTACTGGGGGATGATCTGGTGCTGCGGGTGCCACGTGCTCACCCAGCGCATGTGGCCCTCATGTACAGGGAGGCTGTCGCCGCGCCGGCAGCGCGCGCCGTCGGCGTGCGCACACCACGCCTGGTCGTGTTCGACGACAGCCTCACCCTGTTGCCGGTCCCGTACACGATCTACGAACGCGTCCACGGCGAAACACTTGGGTTGCTTGACCTGGAACCTGCCACGACGCCCGAGGCATGGCGCGAGCTAGGGCATGACCTCGCCGTCCTCCATGCGGGGGTGAGCGCGGATGGGCCGTGCGGCAGCCTTGCCGTGGACGAAGAGGTTCTCGACCCCCGCGCCCTGGCCGAGGCGCGGGCCTCCGAGGGATGGTTCACGACGCTGGAAGCACGCTGGCTGGTCACCTGGCTGGACCGCCTAGCGCCTGCTATGACGGCCGCTGTGCCCCACCGTTTTGTGCATCGCGACGTGCAGGCGACCAACGTGATGGTGCGGACACGGGACGAGCCCCGCTATCTGGCGCTCCTGGACTGGGGAGAAGCACGGTGGGGCGACCCCGCCTCCGACTTTGGCGCCCTACCGCTGCGTGCCGTGCCGTACGCTCTGGAGGGGCACCGCGCCGTCGCGCCGCTGGATGGTGACGAGACGGCGGAGGCGCGCATCCTCTGGGGCCACCTGACATGGGCGCTCTACACACTGCCGCGGGGAGCGACGCCTGGCCTTTCCTGGGCCGAGTGTCCTCTGGCCGTTCTGCTAGAGACACTGCGCTTCTGCCTGGATCAGCCCGGCGGGCGCTGGCGCGAGGTGATGCCGTGATCGTGACAGCATGAGGCAGACGCGCACCCCGTCCCGAGCCGACCAGTGACACAGGACCGTGATCAGCGCGACCAAAGCGCTACCGCCGACGTGCCAGATCGCGCCGCCTCCGGGGCACGCTTCTGCACCGAGTCACGCTATGACCACTGTCCGCATTGGGTGGCATCTGTCCTCGTCTCTCCGTGTCACTGGCCCCTTCTATGTGGTCATTGCCATGTGCTGTGGCCGCCGTGCTCAGCTACCTCTTGTACAGAAACAGCAGAAATATGAAAAATGTGTACTGGGCAAGAGGTTGTTGCACACGCGGGACTCCCTCAGCAGCCTCCGATGCGATTGGTGGACGCGGTGCAGGGTTGTCGGCGCCCGTGTTCATGACTGTGCAACATGCTTCTGCGCACTACAGAAATATGAAAAATGACAGCGCCTCGCCCGCATGCAGGCACAGCATCGAAGAGCGCATGCCTCTCGCTGCAACGTTGTTGATCCACCTCGCGACAATCTCACAGGTTCGTTATCGGGCCATTAGGCAACGTCACCTGCGCCCGCGGTGCCTGAGGCCGCAGGGCCGCCCTGCTCTTGGACAAACTGCTCAAGCCCGTACTCGGGGGCCACACCCTGGGCGAGCAGCGTGGCCACGCGGGCCAGCTCCGCCGCCGCGGCCTGATCCTGGGGCCGCCCCGCCGCGCGCTTTGAGGACACAATGGCGCTGAGGGCAGCCACGGGCACAACGAGACCAAACGCTCTGACCAGGACCGCCTGTGGACGCAGATCCCGGTAGGTCACACTGGTGCCCCAGCCGCCTGGTCCCAGGGGTGCGGGGAGGATGTCGATGTCGCCCATCCGGGTGGCGAAGAGGTGATGTTCGGTGGGATCGTCGAGCTGCAACGTTGGGGCATGGGCGAGGTCAATGGCGCTCAGGCCCCGGGGGGGCACGCGGAGCAGGCGCGCCTCAGACGCCCGGAGCAGGGCAGCGAGACGGGTCAGGTTCTCCGCGTCGAGGGCGGGGCAGAGGTCCACATCGCGCGTCCGGACCCGCGCTCCATGCGCGACAGCTCCCAGTGCTCCTACCAGGACATAGGCCACGCCGTACGCCTCCAGGGCAGCAAAGATGCCCGGCAGATCCATCTCCGTGTCCTCCCTTCTGCGCAGTCCGCTCAGAGCGCTGGTGTGATGGGCTCGTGGGCCTTTCGCGGGCGCCTCGTTGGGGCCGCTCAGACGCCGTGGTCGGCTACGGCGGCCAGTGCCCCGCCCGACTCCTGCGGTCCGCTGCCGCGACCACCTCGGGGCGCCGGCCCCGGGGGCACGTCCTACTAGGCCGGTCCTGGCCCTGCTGCCCCCACGTCTCGTGGCGTGAGGACGTAGCGACACGTGCGCCACTGTGCGAGGCACGAGGGCTCCGCACGGCGGCATGGCGTGTCCTCCTGTCCGCGCTCTCGAGTGTAGCACGTAGACACTGCCTGTTCCATCGGCCCCTGATCCTCAGGAGACCCGATGCACGGTAACCGCGCCGAGTGTGCATGAGACTGGCGAGCGGCAGACCGGTGGCGTGCTGGATAGCCATTCATGGCCATGGATAAAAATACAGCGACAGTGACCGCTGGGTTGGGTACCCTTGGAGGCCTGAGCACGCTGAGGATAGAGCATGGCGAGAGCGCACATCGCACATCACGAGAGCACGAACGTGCCCGAATGAGCCAAGCGGCCATGGCGGCGTCGCCGCTGTACGGGCATTGACCGGGCCTACCGCAGCGGATGCTCCTTGCGCACGTGCTGTGGTTCCCCACCACGGGTCGCGCGCAGGCGTTCGACGTCCCGTGCCGGCGTGGTCCCAAAGTGCTTCTTGTACTCACGGCTGAACTGGGAGGCGTCGTTGTACCCGACCCGCATCCCGGCGCTTGCGACGTCCAGGTCCTCGCCGAGCATCAGTCGCCGCGCCTCCTGCAACCGCACCTGTTTCTGGAACTGCAGCGGGCTCATGTCCGTGATGGCCTTGAAGTGGTGGTGGAAGCCCGACGCACTCATCCCGATCTCCTGGGCGATGCGGTCCATGCGCAGCGGCTGGTCGAACTCCTGCCGCAGCCGCTCGATGGCCCGAGCGATGGGGTGTGCGTTGCCGCTGAGGAGCGGGAAGTGGCGCAGACGATGGCCCTGGTCGCCCAAGAGAAGACGGAAGATGATCTCCCGCTTGATCAGGGGCGCCAGCACGCTGGCCTGGGGCGGCGCGTCGATAAGCCGCATGAGGCGCAGCGCCGCATCGAGTAGGTCGGCATCCAGGGCGCTCACGACGAGGCCCTTAGCATCGGTCTGGCCGCGTGGCGCCGGGAGCCCCGCCTCGACCATCACCGAGCCGACCAACGCCGGGTCGAGATCCAGGTTCACGCACAGGTACGGACGGTCCCAGGACGCCTCGATGATGCGCCCGGTAAACGGGAGCTCCACCGTCACGAGCAGATAGTGCTCGGCGTCGTAGTCGTAGCTGCGATCACCGAGGGTGATCTCCTTTCTCCCCTGTGCGATGACGCAGAAGGACGGGCCGTACACGCTGTGGGTCGGCTCGTTTGTCCTGGATACGCGGTGCACATGCACCCCTGGGAGGGGTTCCGCGGAGCCGTCTGTGCGCACCACCTGTGCAATCCGCGTGGCGAGTTCCGCACGCGTCGCCCGTTCCCGCTGCTCCGCGTGCGCGTGCACGGATGCGATCATGACCGCCATGCCCGGCTCCTCCCCGCTCCCGCAGGTCTGCAGGATTCCACAAGAATCATACAGGATCGTCCATCCATCCTGCGTGTCAATACTCTAGACTGGATTAACACTACAACGTCAGTTCATGCAGCAGACGGAGACGCCGTTTGCTGTGGGAACATTTGACCCGCTCGTTGCGGTCTTGGGTGGCGGTCAGCCAGCC
>JAABUJ010004491.1_pt1 | contig 14642 bp, 9 predicted proteins | sample 5559131 | NCBI WGS metagenome assembly JAABUJ01 (sample SAMN10711875, study PRJNA513366) | rock metagenome | isolation source: Antarctica rocks | place: Antarctica: Victoria Land, Mt New Zealand nord | collected 2016-01-07 | reverse complement strand
CGTATCGCACACGGTACACAATGATCGGGTGGTTTTCATACCCAGTTTGGTCGCAGCCCTCTGTTCTGTTGAGGCCACACTGCAAGGCGCGTCAGCAACGCCTGCGCGGCGCCACCGTGGCACCTTGCACTGCAACAACCACAGCTCGACCGGTGACTCTATTAGCTCTGAAAGGCAAGCCCTTCAGGTTCCCAGCCTGCACCGCGTGGAGGAAGAGTCTTCGCAGGCCTAGAATCTTATATACATGTTTGTAATGTGACTTGAGATTGTCTGAATATATTAAAATATTATTGAGATATATAATTACAAAATCATCAAGATATTCTCTCAATATGTTGTTGATAAGTCTCTGAAAGATGACTAAGACATTTTTAAGCTTAAATAACATAATAATGTATTTATAATGTCTATATCTTATTCAAAATGCTATTTTTCATTCTTTGCTCTTCTTCATATATATATGATAGTATACTTTCTTCAAATCTAAACTTATAAATTATTTAACTCTTTTTAGTCTGTCTTGCAACTCTTTTATCAGTAATAGAAAATAACTGTCTTAATATATTATCTTATTGAGCTGTCTATAGTTGACACATAATTGCTTGATGTCATCTTTTTTTAATACAAAAAATATTAAATAATCAATTAATGACTTTAATGATTTAATAAACTCTCTTTTTAAATTCTTAACAAAATAATTCTGAACTTTCTTTAACTAATCTTCACTCATTAAATATAAAGACATTCACTTTGATTGCTTATTATCTATAAATAATATTTTATAATTTCAAGACTTATACTCTAATAAGCTCTTTTTTAATTGTTTAAAGATTTTGTATGCATTCTCTGTTGCATAGAGTTCTTTATTGATTCAGTTAATCTGAGAATTCTTTTTATGTAATCAAAGTATTTCTAGTATAACATCATACTTAACTGACTTAAAAACATTCAGTGTTAACTTCTGTAAATTATTCAGTATTATAACTTCAATATAAATTTCTTTATAAATTCATTTGAATTCTCTATTAATTATGTATACTTATGTAAACTTTAACATCTTTGTAATGTCAATTTTAGCTGTTTAATTGCTCATTGCAATATAAAATTATTAATTGCTTCTGAATTTATTATTACTTAAAGTTGTTTCTTCAGTGATATCTTAATATTAATTCATATTTTATAATTGTGTTGTTGTCAATTCATTAAGACATTAAAAGCTTCTTATTCTTTAATTTTATTGAGAAAGCTTTATTGAATATAACTCATGATAGCTTTGTTATTTGTGTGATGTCACCTTTTAACAGATTATGAGCTCAGATTAATGAAGTGATTTCTTGTCTAAAATCTCATGAAGATGTGTGTCTAGACTATCTCAGTTGGTGATTTAAGTTCATGATGAGAAAGTAAGCTCAAAGATTACAAGTTTAAATCATTATCTATGTGCACTCTTTACACCTGCAGGACACTGAATGTCATGATGTATGTGTGTGCTCTAGAGAATTGTGAGTTAGAAAAAGTGTTGAATATAACTCACAATAGCTTTGCTATTTGTGTAATGTCACCTTTTAACAAGCTTAAGATTTTTTAACTTCTTAAAGCTCTTTACTTCTATCAAAGCTTGCAGAATTTAGTTCTTGCTTTAAAGTTCATTAAACTTTTTTTGAGATTCTTTAAACTTTATTGACTTTGCATTTTCTTGTTGCTTTTAAAGATCATCAACTATCTTTTATAAATAACACTGTTCTCACTTCAGTTCTCATTGCTAATCTTTAAGTATCTATTGTTATATCTTAATGTATACATTCTCAGAATGCTCATATTAATTCTTAAATTTCATGTTAACTTCTTAGTTATTGACATCTTCTGAGTTCACATTTAAATTCAGATACATTTAAATGAGATTCTTTAGATCTTTAACTTCTACAGTGTCTTTCTTTTAAATTTTATAAATATCAGTTTCTTCAATTTTATTTATATTGTCTCTAACAACCTTCTCTAAAATAGCTAATCTCTTAAATTCACTCATTATAATGTAATCAATGCTGTATTTCTTCTTAAACTTTTGTAATCATCATTTAACTCTGTCTTTACTGCTTATGTGCACAAAGCAGTTATTGTTGTAGCAGACTGTTCAGCTTAGTTAATTATGCATTATTACTGAATTTATCATTGTAACTTTCTTTCTTTGTCATTAAGATTTCTTGTAATTTCTGACAAGATATTCAGATTTATCACAATAATAACAATTATGAGTCTCTGCTCATTAAGTATGAGACTTGTAAAGCTTACTTATACATTGTTCTTGCTTCATTAACTTAGCTTCTGACTTCTAATTGTGCTTCTTAATATTATTAAGATTCTGTCTTCTTTATTCATCATTCTCATTGTTGACTATCAATGTTAATGAAGATATTTATCATCTTTTAAAGTTCTTTAAGACAATCTTGTTACACTATTTTGTCTTTAATGGATTTATTTAATTCTCAATAGTATTGCAATACTAAGACATCATTATCTCAATCTGTTAAAACTGCAATACACTGAAACTTCACTGAGTATTTAACTGCTAATTTGTTTATTTTTAATATATAAAATTGTTGTTTTGTTACTCTTTTCTCATCAATCACTTTAAAAGTCTTTCAAAGTTCTTTCTTAAACTTCTTAAAGTCACTGAAGATTGACTTTTTATTGACTTTGCATTTTCTTAATGATTTATTTAGAAACTTATGCAGTTTAAAATTGACTCAGTTAAATGCTGCATTTTTAAGATAAACTATTATGTATAAATATTTATTCATCTTGAAGTTGAACTTCTTCTGATTGAAATCTATGTATAAATTAAGTTTTGTTAAGAAACTTCACAACTTTTTATATTCTTTGCTGAATGCATTCAACATCAACATCAACAGTATGTTACTCATCTCTTATAGATCTTCAAAACTCTGAAGATTGACTATATTAATAAAGACTGCTTTCTGTGTGCTGAAGATTATATCTTATATTATAAAAGTATTCAATGTGTTACATTTTGACCAGAGATTTCTCTGATATAGAATTTAGAGATTAAAGCTTGTGATATAAAAGAGATTTTCAGTATGTTAAAGTTAATTGATAGATAGCAGATATTAAATAATAATTATCATTGAATACACTCATCTTCTTAAAGAAGATAGTCTGTCTATATATTATTGAGTTGCTGTGCTTGTCAAGATTGTCACAAGCATATTAAGCTGAGCAATCTTATATTCAAAGATATGCTGTATTTGTGTATATCTAGTTACTACATAATCATTACTGAGTATGACTGTAGCATGAAGCGCACATCAAAACATCACAATCATATCAGCTATTAAAAATTCACTTAAAGTATGTGAAAGAGCTTATTTACATCTTTAAAATTCTTAAATCTTTTATCTTCATCATCATTTTTCATGATGATGAAGCTTCATTTTCAATATCTGAAAATTTTCATCACTACATCATACAATCAATTTCTTTACACATATATTCATCAACCACATCACAAGCATAGTCACTAATAAGAAACAGACTTTGTAGTTGTGTTTAAATTTGTCTTATTTACATTTTACACACTCATCATTTCTCATCATATCTGCTGCTTTTCAGTTCATTCAATTGCAAAGCTCTTTGCACAACCTTCAGTTTTTAATGTTTCTGATTTCTTGCTTATTTTCACACTAAAACAACTCAAAACATCAATACTGCAACTTTTACACATTAAAACAGTCATCTTAACTTCATTATTGCATGCACAATAACAATCAATAAAGATATTAAAAAATCAAAAACAGCACATTTTTCACATTACACTCTTCTGTATTTCATACATCAAAATTGTTTTCATATCTCATTTTATCAGAAAGTTATAAGCAAAAATATCACATCATATTAGAAATTTTAATTTTTCTAACTTCTCACTTATTCAAACAACACAGCAACAACATTAAAAAACATCACATTACATTAAAATATTTATAGAATATCAAAATCACATTTACATCACTATATTTCATCTTTAAAATGGTAAGGTGAATGGCACAGATGACTAGTGTGTCATTTTGATAACCTTAAAGATTAAGCAAAATTTTCAGAAGTAGTGACTTCAAAATTTTTTGCTTAATCTGAAAGGTTGTGAGTTCAATTTCTACTCTCATCACAAATATCACCACCAAATCTGCCATGTTGAATAAGAGAAACAAGTGATAGAAAACTTTCACAGATCTTAGTTGTGTATAAAACACACTAAATTTACACTCATTTAGTCATTATTTGACATAAATATTTCATTTGTTACTACATAAAAGTTAATTAACAACTGAGGAAACAGCCTGACTGTAAAGAAGTGATTAATAAGCACATCTACATGTATCTTTTGTATAATTTATTACATGTATCTAAACATCTACCTAGGAACCGCCATAGCCTTATAGGCTGCATGTGATGTATGAAGAATAAATAAATAAATCATCTTTAAAACACTACTTTTTCAATCTTTTAAATTACTTTCAAAATCTTTCAGACTACTTTTCAAATCTTTTAGATCAAATTGAGTTCTTTTAAATTAAATTTATTGTTTTAAGCTGAATTTACAATTTCTTTGTGCAGAAAGATCTTCTCAATCAAAATTGATATTGAAATGAATTATATAAACTGTAAAGAACATATATTTAAAGCTAAATGCATCATTTAAATCTAGTCTTAAGTATAAAGCATTAACTATGTTATCTTATCTAATTGGTGATAAAAGCTCATTGTAAAGTCTATTTACTTTAAGTGAATTAAGATAGTAAGCAAGATTTAAAATAAAGAATTAAGACTTTCTTACTTTAAATCAGAAAGAAATCAATAAGAACTTAATTTAAAATCTTAGAAATGTTTAGCTTGTGAAAAGCTGAGCAATTACTACTAGAAAAGATCTTATTTATAAATTTAAATATGAACTCTCTTAAAAATCTCATGATACTCACAGTACTCATTACATCAAAAGTCAAATTCATAACTTCATTAACTTATCTGACACATTTACACAATCAGTTCATCAGATCATAAAATCTCTAAAAAAACAAAGAGCTATAAATAGCTCTATCTTTTCAATAAACTTTATCTTTAGCATTCACATCAATCTGCTGAATGATGACATCACATCATCATTTACTTAACAAAATAGCAATCAGCTACTTCAGCAAGCTAAAATTCTTTTAAAATTAGTTTTTCAGAAGATTAAAGCAGCAAATTAATCAAAACTAATCATTAACATTAATGTTATAGATAAAGTTTGAAAGTCAGAAGATCTTAATTCTTTAGTGACTGAAGAAGAAATCTTCAGCAAAGAACAATAAACAGTTTAACAGCAACTTAATAAATTTAAGAAAGAAGTGAACATTAAATTAAATTAAATTCTCTGTTAAATGATGCAAACAGCAAAGAAATTTATCTTTTAGTCAGCATTTCAATTTACATTCACATCAAATGATGTCAAAACAGCTGCTATACATTCAAAAAAAGCCTCAAAAAAAGCTTAAAAAACTGTTTTATAACATTAAACATCAAAATTCTATGCTACTGCACTAAAGAAAAATCTAGAAGTCTCTGCATAGATAACTGTTCAAAATGTTAAATTAAAAATCATTATTACATCATGAAATACCTCATCTTATAGAGATAGACATCTTATTATTATATCAATAACTGTTGTCAAGACATTAGACTCTATTTCTATAAGAAATAACATCAATAATGTTCTTAAATCTGTAAATCTCAACATCATGATAGTCACTGTGACTTTGTCTCAGTTAAAATTCAACATAGTCAAAACAGTCATGTCTGATATTACAGCAGAAGATCTTTTAAAACATTAGAAAATTTAACAACATGTTTTAGAATTTACAAGGGTCAAAAAGAATGAAAAGTGATACAAAGTAGTAATATATGACATTTTTACATTTATTTTTAACACTGAAAATGACATGCAACTAATCAAAGAAGAAATAGAAATCTTCAATAAAGAATTAAAGATCTTAAACTAATCTGTTTACTCACATAGCTAACTTCATAAGAAGTTTAAAGTCAAAAAGTACATTTCTTAGTGATTTTAGTCTTTGACTCTGATCAAGAGATCAAAAAAGATCTGAGAAATAAACTGATTATAACTGAAGTTTCAGTCAAAATAGCTGTTTATAATGTCAGTAAATCAACAGATCAATGTAACAAATGTTAATAATTTAAATATTATTTTGTAAAGTATTAAAACACTGTTAAATGTCAAATTTATGTACTGAATCATAACATTATACAACACAACTGCATTTTGTGTTCTCAGACTGAAAAGAGAAACATATATGTTCATACTGTGTTGAAATGCAGCAATTATCAAGAAATGTATAGAGCAAATAGCTTAAAATATATGACTTTTAAAGCATTACAGTCTATTTTCATTTCTTCAACAACAGAGTATTTAATCATAAAGTCATAATGAGTAATACATCTATATTATTCATAAACATCACAACATCAACATCTAAAATTTAGATTGTACAACACAACTGTGTTAGAAATGTCAATGTCATGCATTCTTTGCTAAATTCAGTCATGAACAAAGACATAGTCTTAATTCAAGAATTATGAATTTTTAAAGACAACAAAATAAATATTTTACATTCAGCATTTACTATCTTATTACTCTCATCAACTCTAGATGTTCAACCATGTATCATAATCTTTGTCAATAAAAATAAACAAAATTTTGTCTGTACATCAACACTTAACATCTTTATAAACTCAGATTTGCAAATTATCACTATATCTATCAACAACTCTTCAGAAACTGTACTTCTCCTTAATATTTACAATGAGAAATCACAAGAAGAAGATAGTGATATGTGAACAGTTAAAAGAAAGCTGAAAGATATTTGTTTAGCTACTTTTAAAATTTATAATCTATAAAGATTTCAATTCACATCATGCATAATGAAATTCAGAAGTTAAACACTTAATTAAAGCTATAGTCTTAACATAATGACTAGAAAGTTAAGACTGTGAATTACTTAACATATTTGATAAATTCACATACACAAATTACTTCAAAAGCTCTTCTTCAGTAATTAATTTGACTTTTATCACATCAGCAATGCTTGCTTTTGTTAAAAACTGACAAATTGATGAAGAAATGACTACTGATTTAGATTATGAAGTTATACACTTCATAATATTAATAAATAAAGCTGAAATGATTAAAAATTCATTAAATTCATCATACAATACAGTCAAAGCAGACTGAACAAAGTTTGCAAATCAATTACAACAAAAATTAGAAAAGATTTCAAATTTAGTAAAGAACTTAGAAAATAGTCTGAAAGATTTAAAAAATATAGCTATTTCTTTCAGAAATCTGATTTTGAATGCTGCAAATCAATATATTTTAAAGAGAAAATTCTTTATAAAAGCTAAAGTGTGATGACATAATGATCTTAATGCATTAAGAAAGTCAATAAATTTAACTAAAAGAAACTGAAAATTCAATAAAACTGAAAGTAGCTGAAAAGAAGTTGTTTTCTTTAAAAACAAATACTTTCATGCTATTTGAACAGTCAAACAAGTCTTATAGACTACATTTCTTCAGGGTGTAGCAACAAAAGATGTGTTTACAGCATATTATTTCATTAAATCTCAAAAATAGTCAAAATTTCATCAATTCAGCATGAAAAGAGTCTTGAAATAACTTTTTTGAAAAAATTCAAAATGTTTTTAAAGACTTATGTTTTCATCATCTTCAGAATCAACAGTCACAGCTTTAAAATCTGATGATTCAGACACAATAACATGAAAGTTAACTACTTTTAAAGAAATTAAATAAGCTATAAAGTCTTCATTACTCAGAAAAGCATTTAAGTCAGATAAAATCTCTTTTTTAATTTTATAATAAGCATTTCAGACTATTTCAGAACTATTTTTCACTATATTTGCAAAATTACTGAATAATGATTATCACTCAACATGCTGATGTCAGACAACTGATGTTATTATAAGAAAAGAAGAAAAATCTGACTATTCTGCATTCAAGACTTATCAAATCATTATGTTGTTAAATTGTTTAAATAAAATATTTAAAAAGACAATAATTACAAGACTTTCTAAACTAGCTAAGATGTCTAATTTACTTTATAAAGATCAAATTAGTAATAGAAGACAGAGATTCACTGTGAATGCAGTATTATGTTTTGTATATAACATTTAGCTAATAAATCATTATAAAAGAACTCTTTCAGCATTACTTTTAAATGTTAAGAAAGCATTTAATCATGTTTTACTGAGTTAACTTCTGAAAATCATACAAGACCTTTATTTATTACATATTTTGACAAAATAAATTTAACCATTTCTATTAGATCAAACTGTCAGTCTAGTCTTTGATGAAGAAAAGAACTCAGATTAGAAAATTAAATTTAAAATTTTATAAAGTTCATCAATTTTATCTATATTGTTTCTGATATACATCAGATTTCTGTTTATTCAAGTCAAAAAACAATATACAGAACTCACAAATCAAAATATTTAGCTATATTGATGAAGTGACTGTGACAGTTAAGAATAAATCAGTAGAAGAAAATAATATAATGCTTAAAAAAAATAGTTAAATTACTATTTCTATGAGCTAAAAACAATGCAGTTGTCTTTAATGACAGCAAAACAGAGCTTATATACTTCAATAAAAACAAAAAAAATAGTTAATTCAACTGTCACACTTTCAAATAACATCATTATCAAACCTTCTGAAGTTATACAGTGACTAGAAGTGTAATTTAACTGAAAACTCACTTTTAAAGATTATATTAAGAAGAAAGTAGTCTCTGCAACTAGAACTTTACATCTATTACACAGATTGTTAAGTTCAAAATGAGATTTATCAGCTGCTGCTGATAAATAGCTCTATATTGCATGCATTACATTTATTAATGACTATGAATGTCAAGTCTGATTCAATAATCAAGAAAGAATTTCTGAATTCTTTTCAGAAACTTTAAAATTTAGCATTCAGAAAGATTCTTGAGATCTTTAAAACATCATTATTTTTAATAATGAAAATAGAAGTGACTATTTGTTCTCTCATAGTGAGATTTCAGAAAACATGCAGACTATATGCACTCAGAATAGTCTGCATAACTGAAAATTATTCTATTAAACAAAGAACTTCTATTATCTATTCATTAAAATATCAAAGCAGAGTGAATTTGAACAAATTAAATTTTTAAACTGAAATGAATTTAGCATTCAAATCACAAAGAAATATTTAACTCAATTAATTAAAATTTTACACACTCTATTTGAGTTGTTATCAAATACTTCAAAATTAAGAGAATATAGTTCAGAAACTAGCCTAAAAGATTCTGATCTGAAAGAATCTGATTTAAAAGAAAGTTCTTTTTTAAAAGAAAAGTCTTTTAGTCAAAATTCATGAAATATTCAAATCAGCAAAGAAGACAAAGAAGACAAAGATCAAACAATGAAAATTTATTTAAATCTGATTAAAAGAATTCTTTTAAACAATTAAAATTCACAACACACAGTGATTTACACAGATAAATTCAAAATTCTAGTCAATGTGAATGCTGATTTAGTCTATATGACTGAAAGAAAAAGTAATGAAAGATTCTGAAATTTAGAAAATAGTTTAGAAGTCTTTGATGCAGAGTTATTTGCTATATTTCAGATTCTAAAATGAACACAAAGCATTGACTTAAAAAAAATTAAAGAAATTTAAATTTTTTCAGACAGTCAGATCACAATTCAAAGACTTTAAAACATTAAATCAGAATCTAAACAGCATTTAATGATTATATATCATTCAATGTTGCATATACTCAAATTTCAGAATTTTATAACTCACATTCAATGAATTTCTAGTCACAAAGACATTATTGAAAACAAAAAAGCTGATATAGTTACACAAAAAAAAATGCAGAACAGAAGATTAAAATCTGTTCTGAAAGATTTATTTCTATTAGCTACATGAAGATCTCATAAAGACTAAAGTGCTTGTCAGCTAAGAAAATTACTGAAATTTAGTCAAAAAAGAATACATCTACATCAAAATGAAGGTCAAATCACACTGAAACCTGAATAAAAATCTTAAAAACATCAATAGACTTTAGTTTTCTACATTTATTTAGATTAAACTAAATCATGATTATTTTAAATTCTATTTAAATAAATTATCTAACTATAATTCTGATAAATGTCATCTGTCATGTTGTCAAAGACAGACATTAGAACATCTTTTAACTATTTATTATTGTTTTAAAAATGAACAATTAATCTTAAAAAGAAAACTAAAAGATCTATCATTAGAAATCAGAACTCTTTTTATTATAAAAGAAGAAATTCAGACTGTTATACAGTTTATGAGAGAAATAAGAGTAGAAATCAGAAAATGATTATTAGAAAAGAAAATGAAGAAAGAAGTTGACTAAATTGAAAGAAAAGTTGAAAAAAAGTTAACTAACAATTAAGAAAACAGTCTACCTGTAAAAAAGTGATTAAAAAGCACATCAGTATGTGAATTTCTTATGTTGAGAGTTCTATGTGCTATTTTCTGTTTTTAACTGTCATAGTCTTATAGGCTGCATGTGATGTATGAAGAATAAATAAATAAATAAACTATCATGATGTTGAGTTTTGCAGATTTGAGAACATTGTTAATGTTATTTCTTATAGAAATAGAGTTTAGTGTCTTGACAATAGTTGTTGATGTGATAATAAGATGTCTATTTCTATAAGGTGTGATGATTTATGATGTAATAGTGATTTTTAATTTAATATTTTGAACAGTTATTCATGTAAAGACTTCTAGACTTTTCTGTTATGACTATTGTTTTAATAGACTCATTAAATGTGATAAGTTCAATAAACTATGTCTAAAAGATGTACAGCTTAGTATAGATTTATAATGCTCATGAATAAGCTGAGTAAGCTGATTTATGATGCTTACAGATGAGCAAGATAAGCAGTTTAGTATATATATAAATTATCTTTTTTAAGAAGATAAACATATTCAGTACAGTCATGATTTAATATACTGCTATCTATTAATTAACTTTAATATATCTGAAATCTCTTTTATATCACAAGCTCTAATCTCTAGACTCTATATCAGAGAAATCTTTAATGAAAATATAATACATTGAATTTTCTTACAATATAAGCATGATCTTCAGTACACAGAAAGCAACTTTAATCAGTATAATTAATTTTTAAGATTTCAAAGATCTATATAAAATGAACAGCATACTAAAAATATTAACATTAAATATATTCAGTGAAGAGCAAAAAAAGTTGTAAAGTTTCTTGACAAAGCTTAAGTTATATATTGAATTCAATTAAAAGAAGTTTAACTTCAAGATAAATAAAGATTTATACACAGTAATCTATTTTAAGAATGCAGTGTTTAACTGAATCAATTTTAAACTGTATAAATTTCTAAATAAGTCATCAAAGAAATACAAAACTGACAAAAAGTCAATCTTTAGTGACTTTAAGAAGTTTAAGAAAAAACTTTGAAAGACTTTTAAAGTGATTGATAAGAAATAAGTAGCAAAATGATAACTTTATATGCTGAAAATAAATAAGTTAATGATTAAGTATTCATTAAAGTTTCAGTATATTGCAGTTTTAATAGACTAAGATAATGACATCTTAATATTACAATATTATTGAGAATTGAATAAGTCTATTAAGAATAAAATAGTGTAATGAGACTGCTTTGAAGAACTTTAAGAGATGATAAATATATTTATTGACATTGACAGTTAACAATGAAAATGATGAATAAAGAAGATAGAATTTTATAATGCTTTAAGAATATAAGAATGATAATTTATTACAGTATGAGTCTTTTTATAAGTTTTACAACTGTAGTATTTCACTCAGAAATCAGTTTTCAGCCTTATATAAGTCTTTTATAAGTCTTGTAACTGTAATATTTTCAGTATATAATCATTAATCTGTTATAAATCTTATGTTTATCTAATTAAACTACATTACATCTAAGTCTAGACATGATTGCAAGTCTTATATATTAAACAGAATGAAGACATATACTTTTTAAATGCAATAAGTCTGTTTTAAAACTTATTTTTCATAACATAACTGTTGTATCACTCTTCTGTTGTAGTCAAACAACTATGTTATCTTTTTGCAATGTAATTGAACTGATTATGACTGTTAAAGCATAATTGAAATACTGTAAATAATTTATCTTAATATATTACTGTGTTGCATAACTTACTCATTCTTTATAAGAAATCATTTCAGAATCATAATTTACTGTAAATTATGATTTTTTAGTAAGTCTTATCATAATAAAGAAGTTTAATAATACAATAATTTTAATAATATAAATTTTTTTACATTCATCTGATCACACTCTGAGACTATATACATATATAAACAATCTTAAAGTATTATATACTGATTCTATTCATCTCTGTTATGTAACTTATCTAATTAATGTTTAACATCTTAAACTTAACATATCAAATTACATAATTTTGCATACAATCTCTTTCTTATATAACTATGCTTTCTCACTCTATTCAATACTTATCAATGCAGTAAGATTTCTCTGAATTAAAATGAGATTTATTATATTATATTATATTAATTATTAAATCATTCTGTAAAGCTTTTAATTCAAAGTAATAGTCTTCTCACAAGTCTTTAAACAACAAATAAAAATCTCATAATTGATTAATAAATAACTATAAAGTTTTTCAGTATCAATTACAATATTCAGAGTAAAGACTGATGAGTATTTATTATTAAGTGCATTACTGATATATTTATCTTCTTAAAAATATCTTTATGTGTTTTTTTTTCATTGATGTTCATTTAAGATTAATAATAATTAAGTATGATGTTGTTTAGAGTCTTTAACTATATTTAATGCAGTTTAAAAAAAGATTATTAATGACATTGTATTAATGAAACTTAAAATTATATTAAAATATTTTTTAAGATTTTTAATAGTCTTTTTTATTCTTAAATGTACAATAAATTGAATTTTAATCAGATCTTTAACATAAATAATAGACTTTTTTTATTTCTTAAAAGATTTAAAGCTCATTATATATACTTTCTCTTCTTCATTACTCTGTAGCTGATAGTGACAGTTAATGATGATATAACAGTATTGTTTTTTGTTCTTTTTAAAGCAACATATTATCTTATATAATATATCATAATTGACTCATTCTTAACAAATATAATTATTATAATTAAAGTCTACAGATCAGCCTTAATTTCTATGTATATTAATTATATATAATATAATAGCAAATACATGATAATTTGAGAGTCTGACATTTAATGAAGATAGAATGTTGTAATTATAATTATTATATTGAAAAAATTTATTATATAATGATTAATCTTTTCATAAGCTTTGTGCAACATAATTTATTGCATCAATACTGAAACTGATGAGTTCAATAAACTTATTTGCTTAAATTAAATGATTTACAATTTCTTTAAAATTGTAATTATATTTCTTCACTAATTCTGCAGACTTCAAGTAATAAAACTTTAAATTAACACAGTATACATTCTTAACAACAATATCAGTCTTAATAATTACATTAAACTTCATAATGATAATCTTTTCATCAATAATGATTTGCTTCTTCTCAATAATCTAAATTATATCATTCATATCTACATTATAATCTTTATCTTTCACAATTCTCTTCTTATCATAACTTTCTTTAAAACTAAAGTCTTCATAAACAATCTTATGTTTTTCTTGAATACAACTGCTAGACTTGCTTTAACTTATATAAATAAATATGAAAAGATTAAATGACTAAAAGCTGTGTAAATTACTCAATGTTAAAGTATAATGATTAGACTTTGCTTCTTTACATAATGTTTATGATAAATATACTGAACTTAATACATTTAATGATGAGTTTTAAAAAATCAATTAACTTTAAATTACTGTCTTTTCTTTCTAAATTCATGACTGACATTCAGATATATATATGTTAATATATAAATCATTAATATATATATTTTAAAAGAATATAAGTCTGAATCTTGCATATCTATATAAAGTGATGTGTCAGACTGCTGATGTTGTGTTAAACTTTTACATAATTAATTTTTAAATTAAGTATTTAAGACAAAAGCTATTCACAGTATCTGTAAAGATTTATGTTGTGTAATGAAAATTTTAAAAGAATTTGCTATTTATTGAAGTATAAGTCTTAAGAATAAGAATTTGAGAACTGTGCTTAATATAAAAAGAAGAGATTGATAAGTGTGTGTGTTGATTTATTAAAATGTGTAGATATAAGAATGACATATTATATAAATAAAGATATTTCACAAAGCAAATATACAAATAGTCTGTAACAAAATATCATTGTTTATACATTAAATAGTTTATTTCAATGATCAGTTTATCTCACTATTTCATATTATTGTTAACTGTATCTTAAACTGCACTTTTATAATATACTTTAGAGGCCTGCAAAGACTCTTCCTCCCCGTGGTGCAGGCTGGGAACCTGGAAGGCTTGCCTTTCAGAGCTAATAGAGTCACTGGTTGAGCTGTGGTTGTTGCAGTGCAAG
>JAABUJ010004489.1_pt1 | contig 14644 bp, 17 predicted proteins | sample 5559131 | NCBI WGS metagenome assembly JAABUJ01 (sample SAMN10711875, study PRJNA513366) | rock metagenome | isolation source: Antarctica rocks | place: Antarctica: Victoria Land, Mt New Zealand nord | collected 2016-01-07 | reverse complement strand
GCACCGACAGGCGACACGTCGGTGGCCGGCGCGCGCCCCCAAGACTGGTGGCCGCCAGCGGGACAAAGCACTCAATGCCGGGATAGAGGCTGACGACGCACAAGTGTCCGAGACGCGCATGCGTCGTGATCCTCATTAAAGGAAGAGCGTATCCGTACAAGCGATGGGCCGGGTCAACGATCTCAACCATGTCGCCAGCGCGCACACTCTGATCTTCGGTGGTCTTTTGCTCATCGGGGTATCGCCCGGACCCTGGGCGTGGGCCGCCACACGATCCGCACCTTCCTGCGCACGGGCGCGTTCCCCGAACGCCGCGCGCGCACGACGAGCGGCACGATCCTCACCCCCTTCGATCCGTACCTGCGCGAACGGTGGGACGCCGGGTGCCAGCACGTCCCCACTCTATGGGCGGAGTTGCGGGCGCGCGGGTTCACCGGGTCGATGCGGACCGTGCGGGGGCATGTGGCGCGTTGGCGGTCGGAACCGGCGCGGCGCGGCGCGCAGCCCAAACACCCGCTGCGCAAGCGGGTGTCGACGCCGGCCCCACCCGCCGTCCGCACGTTCTCTGTGCGCCAGGCGACATGGCTCATGCTCCGGCAGCCGGCAGACCTCGACGCGGAGGAGCAAGCCTATCTGGGAGAGTTGCTGCGCCTGTGCGCGCCCGCGGCGATGGCGTGCCACCTCGCCCAGGCCTTCTTCGCGCTCGTCCGCGACCGTGACGCGGCGGCGCTCGACGGGTGGCTCGATGAGGCGACGCAGAGCGATCTGCCCGAGATGGGCGGATTCGCCGGGGGGATACGGCGCGACCGCGCGGCGGTGGACGCCGGGCTGACGCTCGACTGGAGCCAGGGGCAGACCGAGGGATTCGTAAACAAGCTAAAGACGCTCAAACGCCAAATGTTCGGCCGTGCGGGCCTCGCCCTGCTCCGCGAGCGGATGATGGATGGGGGGTAAAGCACCATCAAATGTGTGCATGAGCCCACTTTCAAACGCCGAACACACAAAACCTTCTTTCGGCCGATAAAGCGGACAGCAGGGGGAAAAGCCTACTCAGTGGATATGACGTCTTGGGGTCGCTACAACATGATGTCCCGGTAAATCCCCGCTAAGAGCGACATCACGCCAAGCGGTTGCTGGCGAGACGCATGCGGTCGGGTACACCCGACCGAGATACAAGATAGACGTTATGTTATGATAGGCGTGCTCCCGTCCGCGCATCGAGGACGGCGAGACGACCGTTTCCCAGCGCGACGAAGATGTGACCACTGCGCGCGTCGGCAACAATGGACGTCAGTGACGGTCCCACGAGTCCCACGGCGGTCACCCGCAGCACACCACCACTCACCGCATCGAGCATCATTACGTCCTGATTGGTGAGGACGAACACATGGCGGACCCCTGCTGCTACGGCGACCGCGCCCGTCATGCCACCTGGCCGTGTCACCACCACCGCGCCGGTGCGCGTATCCAGCACACTGACATGGCCCTTAAACGTCCCGTGATCGTAGCTGGTCACGAAGACGCGCCCCGTGCGCGCATCGACCGCCACTCCGTTGGCCAGCACGCGCGGCGAAATGGTGACCGTGCGGACGACAGCGCCGCTCCGCCCGTCCAGGACCACGACGGTCCCATCCTGGTTGGCGACGAAGACCTGGTCCGTCTGGGCGTCGACGGCCGCGGCAATGGGGCCGTGCAGGTCAGGGACCGTGCGCAGCAATGCTCCGCTCGTGGTATCGAGCATGCTGACCGTGTTCGCGCCGACGATGGGCCGTCCCATCATATTGTTGTAGGCGCACACAGCGAAGGCGCGCCCCGTGCGCGCGTCGATGGCGACCGGGGCGAACGCGGCGCCGCCCTGCGGGATCGTGCGCACCACGGCGCCGGTGCGCGCGTCGAGCACACTGATGCTGTCGGCATTGGTAACGAAGACGCGCCCCGTCGTCGGCGCGACGGCCACGGCCACGGGGTTGGCGCCGACCGGAACAGCACGCAGCACGCGCACGCGCCTTTCGTCGATGATGGTCACGGTCCCCTTGGCGCCCAAGGTGGGACCCCAGTCCGCGATGAAGAGGCACCCCAGGCGCTCATCAACGGCCACCCCCCGCGGTCCATCGCCGGCCGGCATCGCTCCAAGGGGGGTGCCGGTGGCGGCAGTGTACACATGTACCGTCCGCACAGCGTCGGTCATAAAGACGCGTCCGGCCTGCGCATCGACCGTGATCATGTGCGGGTTTACGACCAGGGCGCCGGTGCGCGCCCGCGCCACGCTCGTTGCCCCGGCGCTCGCTGGAGCGAGGATGGTCAGAATTCCCACCCCCACGCACCCGCCCACCATCACTGCCGTCCATACGTTCCTGTGTCCCCTGCGTCTCATCGGTTCCTCCTTGTGGTAGGCTATCGCCGCACCTTGATCGTGGCGATGAGCCAGGAACAACTCCCCATAGCTACACTCTACGCCTCCTCACGGTTCCCGGACATGCCACTGCATCGCTGCTTGGACGCGTTACAGCGTCGCCTTAACCTCTCGGGCTGATCACTCTGCTCGTCGCGGAACGCTCGGCGTAGAATATTCTTACCAGGCCAAATCTGAGCCGCTGCGACAGCGCATAGACGCACATACAGGAAGCGCCGACAGCGGAGTTGGCGCTGAAAACTCGGCGCGGAACGACGGGGCCACAGAAGTTGGCTAGAGATTGCTGTGTCGGATCGGGGCCTTAGCGGGGAATATCCCGGAAATATTGTTGTGAACCCAGGAAGGTATCGGGGCCGGTCGGGACACCGGCGGCCGTGGCCAAGCGCGCCCTCGCCTCACGGCCTGCGGTCTGGCGCGCCCCGACCGGCAGGAATGCGTCGCATGACTCCGTCGAGCCGTCGAAGGACGCGCCGGATGCGTGGAAGCTGCCACATAATCAGGCCACTGAGCGTCAGCATGGGAACGAAGAGGAACTGGGCCATTTGTTGGGTCACAGTCCCGTAGGTGTACCCGAAAATCCCCAGGGCAGCGAAGAGGTGCAGGGCCCGAAGCGAGAGACGCAGGGTGCGAGCGGACATCACGAACTCCAATCGACGGCCATGCCAGGTGGAACGAAATGCTTGTTCGTGGCGACCGTGCCGTTCAAGCAGTCACGGCGCGCCAGCGACGCTGCACGGCACGAGCTATGACGGTTGTAAGGCCAGACAAGCCGATTACCAGACGCATCAGTTCATGCAGCGGACTCGCCGCTGCCATCATCGAATCTGGACGGGCAAAGTACGCGATGCCCAGGGCGAGGAATATAGCGCCGAGTATGGCAATGGTTATCAGTGCCGCCTTTTCCGATTGCGTAAAGCCTACCACTACTAATACTCCACCCGTAACGAAGTGCATCACTATTTCCTCTGGGCGAGCATTGAACAACCCGTTCAACGCGTTGGCCCCGACTACCACACTCCCTATCCCCGCCAGGAGCAGGAGGATTCCCAGGACTTTCGCGACTGTTTTGACGACCATGGTGATCTCCTTGTGGGTGTTGTGTCCATAGGAGCGTCATACCGCTCCTACCAACAAGTATGGGACCAGCCGGTCGCGTTGTCGTCCGTTAGCGAGCGGCAGCGCGCTACGCAAATGGACGTAGGGCCGGTTAGCCCAGGGGTGTCACCAGACCGGCCTGATGAGCGAACACGACGAGCTGCGCTCGGTCACGGGCGCCCAGCTTGATCATCGCGCGGCTGACATGTGTGCGAGCCGTCGCCGGGCTGATCACCAGCCGCGCAGCGATCTCATCATTGGACAGGCCGTGCCCGACGAGGGCGGTGATCTCGCGCTCGCGTTCGGTCAACGCGCTGAGATCGGGGGCATGCACCGTCGGACGGGCCGCGAACGCGCTGATGAGCCGGCGCGTCACCATGGGCGACAGGAGCGCCTCACCAGCCGCGACGACCCGGATCGCATGCACCAACTCAGCCGGGTCGGTGTCCTTGACGACGAACCCGCTCGCCCCGCCGCGCAGCGCCTCGAAGAGATAGGCATCCAGCGCGAACGTCGTCACCATCACCACACGGGTCCCCACCAGGGCGGGGTCGGCGACGATCGCCTGCAGGACGGCCAAGCCATCCAGAACCGGCATGCGAATATCCAGCAAGGCGACATCTGGGCGCGTCTGTCGCACAAGCGCGAGCGCCGTCCGGCCGTCCGCGGCCTCGCCGGCGATCTCGAGGTCGTCCTCGGTCTCGATCAACACCCGCAATCCCATGCGGATCAGGGGCTGGTCGTCGGCGACGACGACGGAGATCACGGCGACTCGTCCTTCCCACACGTTGCGCCCGCGACAGTGGGAAGGATCGCCCGCACCCACCAGCCACCGGCTGACCCGCGCCCCGTCTCCAGTGACCCGCCCAGTTCCTCGGCGCGCTGGTGCAGGCCCGAGAGCCCCTGTCCGGAGCCGACCGCAACCGCCTCCGCAGGGCCAGCGCTGCCATTGTCGCTGACCGCAACCTCGAGCGCGCGTGGCCCGTACGACAACTGCACGCGCGCGGTGGCCGGTCCCGCGTGGCGCAGCACGTTGGTGAGGGACTCCTGGATCACGCGCAGGGCGGCGGCGTCCACGTTGGCCGGCAGGGCGCGTGGCACGCCGCTGGTCTCCAGCTCAACCGAGAGACCGGAGCGCCGGACCTGCGCGATGATAGTCTCCAGGCGTACAAGCCCGCTCGGCGACGGTCCCTCGGCGCGGCCGGGCGCGAGCGTCATCCGCAACTGGTCGAGCGCCTCGATGCTCGTCGCACGGATCGCCTCCAGCGCCGGCCGGGCCTGCTCGGGGCGGCGGTCGAGCACATGTAGGGCCACTCCGGCCTGCAACGAGATCACCGACAGCCCGTGACCGACGACATCGTGGACCTCCCGAGCGACGCGCAAGTCCTCCTGCTCGCTACGCCGCGCGGCCGCCTCTTCCTCAGCACGCACACTGGCGACGCGAAGCTGGTACGCCAGCGCCCCGACCAGCGCGGGGGCCAGCACCCAGCCTGCCTCCAAAACCGCGTCAACGACCTTGTGGAGCCCACTCCGATCATTGCCGATCAGATCAGCAAGCACGAGCGCGAGGGCCGCTGTGCCGGCTGCGGCTATCGTGCGCCGCGTCCGCGACCGGGCTGTGACCATGTAGGCTGCTACACTGGCCATAAGCGGCAGCGGACCGTAGGGATAACCGGCGGCCAGGTAGATGGAACTGAGGAGTACCTCGAGCGCGAGCAGGACAGCGGGCGCGCGTCGCCATAACACAAGCGACAGGCCCGCGAGAACAAGGATGACATAGGCGGCAGCGTCCAGCGCCCGATGCGGCGGTACCTGCGCCAGTGCAGCCTGACTGGACACGAACAGTAATATGATGACGGCGAGAAGCGCAGGGAGTACATCCCGCAGCGCCCAATCGCCCGCGCGCTGGAGCACACCGCGCATCACCGCCGCGACCTCAGCGTGCGGGTGTGACGGCGCCGACAACGGTGCAGCGCGTGGATTCCGGCTGCTTGGTCGTGACCACGCTCACATAGCTGCGGGTGCGCCACAGCATTGTATTGCAGTTCGTGCGCGATCCCCAGCGCCTCGGCCGGGTGGCCGCTGATGACGCGGCAGCCAGCGTCCTCCAGGGTGGACTCCGTGCAGGCGAACAGGAGCGGGTCATCGCTCACAACCAGGATGGTGGCGGTGCTCATCGTGTCTGCCTTTGCTACAACGATGTGGTGCTTATTCTGCGGCTGTTGTCCTCATGTTACACCTCTACGCGCCGACCGGCCAGATGGGGCCGACACACCCCTCGGCGGGAGAAAGAAAAAGGGATGGCACATTCCAGGGGAAGCCGGGCGGCGACGCGATTCCCATGAGGCAAGGCGCCATCTTGGCCTGAGCGGAATGCCCTGCTATAGTGGGGCTGCGTCTGGACGCCGCCTCCATTGGCGCCTTCCAGAGGAAGATATGGTCGCCACGTTTGCCTACATCACCATCACCATCAACCCGGTCCTGGCGCGTATCGACCCCTTAACGGTACGCTGGTATAGCGTCATGTACGCTGCGGCGCTCGCCCTGGTCCTCAGGGCCACGTGTCACGGCGACGCGTGGCGTGGCATCCTGCGCGACACGATCGACGCGCTCTTCTGGGGCGTCACGGTCGCCGGCCTCGTCGGCGACGAGCGTGGCGCCTCCGCGGAGGCGCTATGAGGACAGGCGAACAGTCGGCGATACGGGCGGCGTTGCGCCCAGAACGCGCGCGGAGGTGACGTGGCCTATCTCTCACGTGAGGGCCGTGCGCGCTCCGTCGGCGGCCTGCGGGGCCGGGTGCTGGAGGTGGGCGCGGGGTCCGGTCCCAATTTCCCGAATCTCCGTCACTTTTGGTGCATCGGCTAGCCTCCTACGCTGCTAACAAAACCCGCTGACGCAGCATCGGGAAAGACGCACGCCCATACATTTGGCGCTTGATCGTCTTGATTTTGTTCACAAAGCCCTCCAAAGGGCCATTGCTCCACGGCAACGTGAGGGCGGCCAAGATCGCCAGTTCGTCCTGTTTGAGACCGTCGGCGAAGGTTTGAAGGGCGGGGAGATCGCTCTGTGCCACGGCATCCAGCCAAGGTGCGAACGCGGACGGTGTCCGCGTGCTGACCATCCGCACGAAGGCTTGTCCCAATGGATAGGTTGTCGCCGCCGCCGGACACCGCTCTTGCACTTGCGTCAAAGCCTCCTGTTCAGCAGGTGTCAGCGCCTGCGAGTCCCGCAGCAAGAGCCAGACAAGACGCCAGCTTGAGGCCCTCCGAGGCGCAAGGCTATCTGTGAGCGTATGCACGGGACCGTCGGCGATCGCCTGCCGGTGTTTGTGCGGCGTCGTTGGAGCGGGCTCGTGGCGTCGTTGGCACACCCACTGCGCAACCATACGACGCGATCCGCCGTAGCCCTGGGCCTGGATATCCTTCCAGAGGCGGACGCCATCGTGACAGCCCTCGGCCCAACGCCGTTCGAGATAGGCCACGTAGGGGAGGAGGTGGCTGGGTTGGCGCCGATGGGGCGCGCGCTCGGGGAAGACATCCGCCGTGACGTAGCGCCGCACTGTGGCCCGCCCCATCTGGAGATGCCGCGCGATCTGCAGGAGCGGCATCCCTTGTGCATGGAGGGCACGCACGGCGGCGTAGCGCTCGCGGCGCTGCTCCTGTCGTGCCTGACGCGCCACCTGCTCGTGCCGCGAACGACGCACCGGGGGCACCCGATCCGTCGCCTCCGGCAGCGTGATGTCCTGCCACTGCGCGCGATGCGCATCGAGGACGCGCTCTGCGGCCTCCCGCAGATTGCGCAACACATGCCACCGATCCGCGACTTGCACCGCTTGCGGCGCTCCCTCGGTGATGCCGTTGCAGATTGAAGATGAGAGTTGCCGCTGCGGCAAGGTTCACCGTCCGATTCAGCACGGCAACTCTCATCGACGGCCCTTCTGCAGGAGCAGGATCCCACCCCGCAGCGATGAAGCGCGGCAGCTTTCTGCTTCCATTCGGGAAGCGCGGCAACCTTCACCTTCCGTTTGTGTTCCCTCTCAACCCATTCTCCACCCTCACGCGGCGGCAAAGAGTCCTTCCGAAGGCGGCAAGGTTCATCTACAATCCGCAGCCGCGCGCATATTCGGTCGCGCGGTCGCGGCTCACGATCTCAATCTGTGGCTGCTGGCGTAGCCACGTTGCAAGGGTGGGGGCGGTGCGATCGGGCAGGAGGTCGATGATCGTGTGCTCTTCCAGGTCGGCGATCACCGTCCCGTAACGCTGCCGACGGCGCAGCGCGAAATCATCGACCCCGATGACGCGCGGCGGGGCAGCCGTGGGGACATCCGCGCGACGAAGCAGGCGGCGCAGCGTGGCCGCGCTTAGGTGAAGACGCAAGCGCGCGATGAGGCGTGCCCCTGCTTCGCCGCTCAGGGCGAACGCTACCGCGCGTACGATCTCCTGAGCACGGATCGTGCGGCGTGCATACGGGAGCAGCAGGTGCGGCAAGCGCTCGGTGAACACGCGGCGGCGACAGTCGCGGACGGCGCACCGAAAGCGGCGGACACAGAGGATGAGGCGCAGGGTCAAGGCGCCCCAAGGCAGATCAGTGGCCTGCCGCTGATACTGGCTATGGATGCGGGATGATGGGGTCGCGCATAGCGGGCAGGCGGCAGACGGGGCTAGAGCGGTAAGCGTGACGGTGAGCACGTCGTCGTCCGCATCCATATCTTCAACGTGGAGGCCATCCTGGAGCGGCAACACGCTGCCGGGAAGGCGCATAGGCATAATCTTCATACCTCTCGTTGTAGCATGCACCTCCGATCATTGCACCAAAAGTGACGGAGATTCAATTTCCCGTACTACCAGGGGGTACACCGGGTGGTGGCGGTCGAGCCCGACCCCACGATGCGTCGGCGGGCCGCACGGCAGGTGCGACTGCTGCGCCAGCAGGGCGCGCGAACGCCGATCGAGGTCGTTGCCGGCCGCGCCGAACACTTACCCTTCGCCGCTCGCAGCTTCGACGCCGCCGTCCTGACGCTGGTCCTGTGTTCCGTCGACGACGTCGACGCGGCTCTGGCCGAGGTGCGCCGGGTGCTGCGGCCGGGGGCGTCCGTCCGCATGGTCGAGCATGTGCGCGCGCCGGACCCCGCGACCGCCGCCGTGCAGGCATGGATGACTCGGCTCAATCGCCGCTTCGGGGGCTGCTACCTCGACCGCGACGCGGTGGGGGCGCTCCGCCGGGCCGGGTTCGAGATTCTGGACTGTACGGGGCACTGGAACGGGGTCCTCGTGGCCGTGCGGGCGCGTGCGCCGTCCGCGCCCGCACGGCCGCCCGCTCCTCCGCACCACCTGGGCGCGCCGGAGCCGGCAGGGTCGCCGGTTGCCGCGTTTACCGCATCGCCAGGGGAAGGAGGCATGGGGAGTCACCCAATGGACCCGGCCGCCGAGCCGGAGGTCGCGCGGCCGTGGCTGGGCCGGCGCGTCCGGTGGGGCTGGGTGATAGCCGGGCTGCTCGTCCTGCTGGGAGCGGCCGTCGTCGCGCCCCGGCTTTTCGTCGCGCCGACGGTCGCCGGTATCGGGTGTGTGCCCTCAACCGGAACTGTCCCGCCGCTGCACCAGCACCTAACGATCGAAGCCGCGGGCCGTCCCGTCCCCGTGCCCGGCGGTATCGGTGATGCGGTCGGGCGGCCGTTGGCGTCCTGCCTGTACTGGCTGCATACCCACGCGCCCGATGGCATCATCCACGTCGAGTCGCCGGCCCGGCGGATCTATACCCTGGGCCAGTTCTTCGCCGTCTGGCGGCAACCGCTTGGCCGCACGCGGGTTCTGGGGCTGCGGGTGGACGCAACCCACCGCCTGCGCACCTATGTCGATGGCCGGCTGTATCGCGGGGACCCGCGCGCGCTGCCACTGACGCAGCACGCGCGTATCACCCTGGAGGTCGGCCCACCCTGGCCGCCGCCGCCGCCCTAGTGGGCGGGGGCTGTGTGCCTCGCCGCTATCATCGAGTAGTCGTGACAACATGCTGGAAGCATTTAGCAGGCGGCATTGAGCAGGCGCAACCCGCTGGGGACAGAGCGCGTGGAAGGAGCGGCGAGGAACGGCAACCGATGGAGGAGAGGTTGCGGGAGCCAAGCCCAGGGCGAGGGGTGCGACACGCTACGCCCGATCACGGCCACGACCACGCGGCCGCCCCGCCCGTCGACCGCGACATCCGTCGGATCGCCGCCCAGGTCGATGACCGCTCGTATCCGGCCGGTTCGCTCGTCGATCGCGCTCAGGCGCCCATTCCCACGGCCATTGGTGGTCGCGACAAAGACGCACCCGCGCCGCCCATCGACGGCCACGGCCACGACGCCCGTGATGGGAAGAGAGCGGATGAGGCGTCCGCTGCGGGCATCGAGGACGCGCAACCGCGTGTCCGTTGCCGCGATGATGCGGCCCTGCTGGTCATCGAGGGCCATGATCTGGCCCGCGTGCGGGATCGTCCGCAGCAGCTTCCCGCTGGACGCAGCGAGGAGATCGACGCGCGCCATGACGTCGGCCGCGCTGACGATGACGCGCCCGGCCCGTGGCGCCACGACGACGTGGTAGGGGGCGACGGGCAGGGCCGTGCGCCAGCGTACGGTCAGGCGGCGGGCGTCGAGCGCGGCAACGCCCCCCTCGTCCGCGGCGAAGATACGATCCCGTCGCTCATCCGCGGCCATCGCGCCGCCGCCAGCCGCGACCACTCGCACGAGCGCGCCCGCGCGCGCATCGAGCACACTCAGCGCCCGGACCGGGTCTCGGCCCACCATCGTGCTGCCCCCGCTGGCGGCGACGAAGAGGCGCCCGGCGGCTGCATCGAGGGCCAGCGGTTGCGCGCCGTATAGCGGCATGGGGTTGACCGCGACCGTGCGCAACAGGACGCCTGTGCGCGCATCGAGTACGCTGACCGTATTGTCCACCCGATCGGCCACGAAGACGCGGCGCGTGGCGACGGCGACGGCGAGGTCGCGTGGGGCCGAGCCGAGAGGCGTGGTCCGTAGCAGCGTCCCCCGCGCGCCGTCGAGCACGACGAGATAGCTGTGTCCCTGGGCGCTGATGACGGCGAAGACGCGGTCGTCGCGCGCGTCGACGGCGAGGGCGGATGGGGTGCCCGGCGTGACGATAAACCGGGGGCCGTCGTGCCCCGTGAGTGGAGGGCAGTCCCCAGGAGGAGCAGGCCGATGAGCCCCGCGAGCCCGACAGCCGCGACGTTCCGTCGGCTCCGTCGCATCCTCCCCCCTTCGCGCTGCATCCGTCTGGTCCTCTATCAACTATAACGTCGTAGCGCTGGAAAAGCGACAGCACTGGCGTGTGGCTAGCGGCTCACCAGCATCCCGCCGAGCACGACGCCGACGACGGTGAGCGCCACGCCATTCGCACGGTGGAATAGGCCAATCGCGCTACAATCGCCGGTCTCAAGCCGAGTTTTGGTGTCGCTTCTGCGGCTATCGGACCAACGCCGACCGCAACGGAGCCTTGAACATCGCGACCAAACTCCGTGCCAGCAGGGGCATGACCGCTGCTGACAGGCCGCCGTCAACCGGCCTATCGTGTCCAACTGCGGTCGAGGCGCAAGCTGTCTGCTGTAGCTGACCGTTGTTGACGTAGATGCTGATTGCCCTGTCCTCAGACGCCTAGAGACGACGGTTCCCGCGCACGATGTCTATGGCAAACATCCGTATGACCTATTGCTTGGCCCTGCGCGTTCGCATACAGTGAGGGCGACGAAGGTATCGAGGGTCCACGGGAGGTGACGATGACCACGAAGAAAGCGACGAAGCGGCGGCGGAAGAGCGACGGCATGCGGTGGGTCGGCGTGATGGGCGCTGGAGCATTTGCCATCACGATGGCTGGCGCTTTTGCCCCGCGCACGACATCGCCGGCACGGCCGGTCGTGCCCGCGGCCGTCGCGACCACCACCGGAGCATACTTGGTGTCCGCGGGGACGAAGTAACCCGTCTGGTACAGGAGGTATGGCCAGGTTGCCAGAGGATGATATTCCCCGGTCCACTATCAGCGAGTTGTCGTGACGATGAATGGACGAGCGGAATCAACGAATCGGGAGAGCCAGCCGACCGTGCAACGTGCCGTCGTGCTAGGCACGGCATTGCCAGGGCATCGCGACACCAGACGCTTCCCTGCTGTGAGGGCGACTAGTACCAACGGGCTATGGATCGCGCGCGCCGCGTTGGATAGTGTGGCGTCAGGTATGGTTGTCCCGTCGTCCCCATGTGTCGCGGGTAGCCGCGTCACGTTTGAGGACACGTCACGCGGGGCCGACGGGAGAACGGCGGCTTGACCATGCTGCGACGGCTATCGACGAGGACCCGCGCGCCCGTCAACCCGCTCGTGCGGAGATGTTTTGGAGTTGACGGGTAGGCAGCCGGGGTTGCGTGACGACCGGCCCTTGTAGTACACTGGCAACGCCGCGCGCCCAGCCCCGCGTCTCGCCCCGAGGAGGGCATATCGGTATGAAACGCCTGCTGATCTTGGTCTCGATCCTTGGCCTCTTCGGGATTAGTCAGGCGTCGTGGCGCGCTCCCCATGCCTCGGCCGCAGGTAAGGGCACGGGGAACACGAGCTCCGGCGCTCCCACCCCCTCGGCCGACCCTGTCGTCACCGCGGCACGGCGTTACCTCGGCTACCCGTACGCCTACATCGGTGACAACCCGTCGCTCGGCTTCTCGTGCGTCGGTTTCGTCCACTACGTCTTCGCGCAGGACGGCGTCTACGTGCCCGAGGAACTGGGCGCGGCCTACGCGAGCGCGCCGCATATCGACGAGAGCAACCTGCGACCGGGCGATCTCGTGTTCTTTCAAAACACGGTGTGGGACGGTATCTCGCACGTCGGCCTCTACGTCGGCGACGGCAAGATGATCGGCGCCGACTCGTTCCAGACCGGCGTGCAGTGGGACACTCTCGCCGATCCCTACTGGCAGGATCACTACCTCGGCGCCACGCGTCCGCTATCCAACCCGACCGGCGCGCCCCTGGACCTATCGTCCATGCGCCTACCGTCCGGCCCCTCGCTGACGCCTCCCGGCGGTCCCACGTTGGCGGTCAAGGCGGGGACGGTCCTCTCGCCCCGCGGCACGGCCACCATATATAGCGGCCCTGGCTCCACCTATGCCGCAATCGACACCGTTACGCCCGACACGGCGCTGACGGTCGTGCAAACACAGGGCCAGTGGGTCAACGTCTCGTACGATGGCGGCGACCAGTATGGCTGGATCCGTGGCAGCGACCTCAACCTGCCGCCTGGCGCGAACGGCCCGATCTCGACGGGGCGACACGCTACCGGGGCGTCCCGCTCACGGTGACGACACGCGCCATCAGCGTCCGCGCCACCTCGGTGGCCGCGCACGCCGGCACGCCCCCCCGATAGGAAGAGCGATCGGTATGCCCTGGCGTTAGGCGATGATCCTCGTGCAGGGGTGGCTGGTCATCCTGGCCTATTTCTTCTCGCTGCTTGCATCATCGTGCCGGCCGGGACCTACACCCTGGCGTTGGTGGCGCCGGCACAGACGAATAACAACCTGCTGGTGTCCCTGATCGGCAGCGGCTGGGCCATCGTCGCGGCGATCCCGCTGATCTGGGGCATCGTGCCCACGGCCCGCTTCACCTTCGTCTTCTTGATCACGGAATCGCTCATCATCGGTCTATTCTTCGTTCTCGGGTTCGTCAAGCTTCTGACGCATGGGGCGGGTGTGGCGCCGTCGCCACACTGGTTCGTGCCCGGCGCGGGGACAAACTACACGCGCCTGCACCGGGCCCTTCGTCCTGCAAGCGCGCTAGCGGCGGCCCGCCGTCATGCGGGCCGAACGCGCGCGCCGCTGAGTATTACACACCCTGACGACGCGGACATGTTCGCGGACGCCAGCTAACACTCCCACGGGTGAAGCCTGCGTCATGTGCGATTCCATGCTCACGCCGACGCATATGGGGCGTCGTCGCGGTCGACGACGGCTATCTCCTGATGGAGCGGCGAGACCACTGTGACGCGATGCGATAGGCCGTGCGCTGCTTCGTTTGCTGTACCCGGTGCTCCCAGGGGGTATATACTTAGGTGGACATGGACGCTGTCGTGGCGCGCGTCGAGAGAAAGATGATGCGTCTCCCCCTGGTGCGGGAGGCGACGTTGATGTGCGGGACGACGACGCGCGGGGTCGCAGTGGGCGATCGAACCCGACGCGGCGATCGAAGAGATGGTGGCGCTGGTGGTACGACGCCACGCCGGTGGAGAAACGGGGACGGGGGTATGGGGGGACGCGGTATGACGTCGCGATGGTGGAGCGGACGACGTGGGGGCATAGCTCTGCTGGCCGTGCTGGTCCTGCTGATCGTGCACCATCCGGCGATGGGCGCGATATCCATGGCGCCCCTGTCAGGCCACGGAGCGCCAATGGCGCTGATGTCGTCAGGCTATGCCCATGTGGAGTTGCCGGGCGCGGCGGCTCGGCCACGCGTCGCCTGTCCGACGTTCCTTGACGTGTGCCCCATGCGCGCCGTCGCGCGTAGTCGCCCCACGTTACTCCTCCCGACCTCGCCCGCTTGGCCCCCCTTTTCGTGGGCCGGTAGCGCCGTGCGCGATGTGCGTCTATCCACTATCGGCGTTAGCCGGGTGGAGCGCTACACCCCGACCGCGCGGGCGCGGCGGGCGATCCTCCAGGTGTTCCTGTTTTGACACTCCCACGACTAAAGCCGAGGGATTCTTGCTTCAACCGGGGCTGCCTCCATCGGGGGGCTTCTGTGCCGTCCACAAGCGTTTCCGTTGTCCGTGTGCCCCACGGCCAACACCGGGATACGGATGTCCGTCAGTCTCAGGCGTGTTCATGGCCCTACTTGGTTCTCGCAGGTCCAGACGCCACCGGACACCTGTATTTTACCACACAGGGGCGACCGTTGACGCGCCGCTTGTCGCGGCCCGTCGGTGTGCCGATCCCATTCATCCCACGACTAAAGCCGTGTCATCCCACGACTAAAGCCGTGGGCTTTCTGGAAGGTTTATGTAAGCCGAGGGCCCGAACGTACTATCGATGCGTCCGCAGCGCAGACGCGCCCCTCATGACAGATACAGATACAGCAAGAAAGATTATCAGGAGGACTCCCATGTTTAGGCCCACACTGT
>JAABUJ010004488.1_pt1 | contig 14651 bp, 10 predicted proteins | sample 5559131 | NCBI WGS metagenome assembly JAABUJ01 (sample SAMN10711875, study PRJNA513366) | rock metagenome | isolation source: Antarctica rocks | place: Antarctica: Victoria Land, Mt New Zealand nord | collected 2016-01-07 | reverse complement strand
CGTGATCTTCGGCGCGCTGGCATAGCCGCCGACCAGCAGCATGGCGGTGATGCTGGACGTCGTGGAGTCGGCCTCGAAATCCAGGGTCGGGTCGATCTTGCCCGTCACGCCGGCGCCATCGAAGCCGACCTTGCCGCGGACGAAATTGAGCGTGGCGCCTGCCAGGTTAAAGGTGCCGCGTTGCAGGTCGAACCCTCCGCTGACCTGGGGGGCGGCGCTGGTCCCGCCAAGCTTCAGCGTGCCGCCCAGTTCCGCGTCCAGTCCGCGGCCGCGCACGAAGATGGCGCGCGGGGCGGCCAACTCCAGCGCCAACGCTATCGTCGGACCTGGCGTCGGCGGCGGCGGCGGCTTTTGCCCGGCCTGGCGCACGTCCAGGACCGCAACCGAGGACGGCAGGTGCTCGGGAATATGGATCTCCGCCCTTCGGATCGTGATTTTCCCCGCCGCGGCAAGGTCTCCTTGCACCTGTCCACGCAACGTCAGGTCGGCGTCGAGGTTGGCGGTCAGCCGATCGCTGGCGAGCGGCTCGGCATTGCGCATCGTCAGCGTGAAGTCGACCGGCATCGGCGCCTGCAGCCCAACGCTGCCGTTGGCGGCGATGACGCCCGGCCCGGCCCGGCCGCTCAGGCTGGCGATGCGCACGGTCCGCCCTTCCGCCCGGATGACGGCCGCGATGTTAGTGATGTGCGCGCCCTGGGAGAAATCCTGCACCTCGCCTTTGGCCAGCTGCACCGTTCCGTTCACCTGCGGCGCCGCGATCGTGCCGGTCACGCCCGCATCCAGCGTGACACGGCCGCGCACCCGGCGGCCCTGCGCCGACAGGATCGGATCGAGCATGGCCAAATCGATCGCGCCGTTCGCACGCAGGCCGAGCGCGCCAGCCGGATCGATCGGCGCGCGGCCGGCGATGGCAAGGTTGGTGGTGCCCGCCGTCAGCCGCGCGTCAACCTGGGCCGAAGCCCCCGCCAGCAGCGCCGTCGCGGCCAGGGTGGCCGGCGGCAACGCGCGCGCCGGTCCGGTCCGCATGTGCAGCCCGGCGGCGGTCAGCTTCACGGTTCCCTCCGGCCGGGCCGAGGTTCCCGTCAGCCGGGCGTCCGCGGTGATGACTCCGTCGGCCGCGACGTCCGGCGCGAACGGGCGCGCCAAATCCGCAGTCACGTTGCGCAGCGCCGCCGTGAGATCGAGGGTGGGAGACACGCGTCCCGCCACGTCCAGCGTCGCCTGCTGCAGCCCGATCCGCAGCCGGTCCACCGCGACGCCGCCGCCGAAGTTGACGCGCGCCGGGGCGAGCAGCCGCACGGTCTGGCCTTTCCAGATCGCCTGCAGCGTGGCGACAGCGACTTGCTTGGCGGTCGCATTCACCACGGCAGCGGTGGTGATGTCGGCGTCGGCGCCCGCGAGGTTCTTCAGCCCGGCCGCCAGGCGAAGCGCCAACGCATCCTCCGGCCCGTTCACGTCCAGGGTGGCGCTGCCGCCGATGCCGCCCGCCTCGATGCCGTCGACCTGCAGCTTGGCGGCGACCACCGGGTGCGTGGCAGGGTCGGCCACCCGGGCGTTCAGCACGGCACGGCCGACGCGCAAGCCGGGGATGCCGGCGTTCTGGGCGTCGAGCTGCAGCCGGCCGGCGCCCTCCTCAAGGTCGGCGGTCGCGGCGATGGCGCCGGTGACGGCCATGCCGACCAGCGGGCGCAGTTCGTCCAGCTGGGCCATCCGCAGCTCCAGATGCCCGAGCGGCAGCGTGGCCCCGGCGGGCAGCGTCACCGCCCCCTCGGCGTGCAGGCTTTTCCAATCCGCCCGGTCGATGGTGGCGTGCAGCGTGCCGCCGGTCCGGTCGGCGTGGACGCCGAGCGCCAGGGGAGCGCCCTCCAGCGTTCCATCGGCGGTCACTGTCCCGCTCGGCTTGGCCGGCAACCCGGCCGCGCGCACCGCCATCGTCACCGGGCCGCGCGGGAAGCCCTTGGTGCCGGCCTCGCCCGTCAGATCGGCCGCAACGGCGAGGTCGTCGGTCGGCCCCTGCGCGGTTCCCTGCACCGTCACTGCACCGGACACCGCCTGCGCCAGCGCCGCGAGGTCGGTGAGGCCTAGTTTGTAGCGCAGCTCCAGCCGGCCATCGTTGTCCGTGCCATCCGCGGCCAGGTTGATGGCGCGGCTGTCGATCTGCGCGCGGGAGACGGTGATGCCGGACCCGGCCAGGGCCACCGAAACGCCAAGCTTCGCGGCGTCGCCGACCAGCGCCGGCACGGGCGCCAACCCCCCCGTGACGCCGAGCGTCCCGTCGACATCGACCTTGGTGACGCCGCCAGCCACGGCAGCCCCGATCGCCAACTGCGCGCGGCCCTGCAGATCGACGCCGCCGGCCGCCGCCAAAGGAGCCAGCTCCGGCACCGACAGGTCGAGGTGCGCGGCGATGTCGCCGCCGGTGGTGGCCGTGCCGTGCGCTTGAACCAATGCGTGGTCCAGGCTGAAGGTGACGGGGCGCGCCGGGTCATCAAGCCGCGCGTCGGCCTGCAGCGTCAGCGGCGACGCTTCGAACAGGCCGGGTTTCGGACCGGGAATGCGCAGGCCCTCGACGGTGGCGTGCAGTCCGGCTGCGCCCGCATTGCCCTGCAGCTCGGCCGTGAGGCTATGCAATGCCGCGCCGGCGGCGGCGAGTTGATCGATCCGGAGACGCCCGGTGGCGTCCGGCCCGTGCACGTGGGCGTCGAGCGCCACCGCCTGGAACGAGACGTCCGGGCGCGGCGTCATGGCCGGGGCGTTGGCCGTCACATCCAAATCCGCGGCTTGGTTGGTGAAGTCGAGCGTGCCACAGGCGGCGGCGCGCAACGGCCCGGCAGACAGCGTCAGCTGCGTCGCCTCGGCGGTGCGCGGGCCGTCGACGCTGGTGTGCAGGCCGATGGCGCCGAGTGCGGGAAGCTTGGCGATGGCGGCAATCAGCCCGTTCGGCGGCTCCTCCACGTCCAGCTTGGCCGAAAGCGACGCCGGGTCAATGCGGCCGTGCAGCGTGTAGGCGCCGCCGGGGGGGTCCAAGCGGGCGACGGCCACGTCCGCGTCGCCGTCCTGCAGGGAGGCCAGGTGCGCGCTGCCCTCCAGCGAGACCGCGGCGGCAACACCCGCCACGGGCGCGCCGATCTCCAGCCGGTCGACGTGCAGCTTCTCGACGGAGACGCGGACCGGCAGGCTGAACGGCTGCGAATCGCTGGGCTGCGCGGGGGCAGGATGTTGCGAATGCGGCAGGCGCGGCACCTGGATGCGGGCCGCCGACAGCGCGTCGACGCGAGCCTCGCGCGACAGCAGCCGGGTCGGCGACCAGTTCAGCGCCACGTCGTCGGCCAGCAGCCAAGCGCCGTCCGCATCACGCACCTCCGCGTGGGCGAGGCGCAGCGCGTCCGGGAAGCGCCCGGCCAGTCCCGAGATTTGCACCTGGCCCCCCGTCAGTTGCCCGGCGAGCCGCTCGACCAGACGCCGGCCGGGATCGACGTTGAGCAGCAGGAACACCAGGCCGATGACGACGATCGGCAACGCGACCAGCGCACCGAAGACCCAGGCGAGAGCTTTCAAAGCGCGGCGCATCAGAATGCCTGCCCCAGTCCGATGTAAAGCTCAAGCGAACTGTCCTTGCGCCGCTTCATCAGCGGCACCGCGATGTCGACGCGCAACGGACCGATCGAGGTATAGTAGCGCGCGCCCACCCCGGTGCCGACGAACACCGTGCTGCCGAACGGGGCGGACGTTTCGCCGACCTGGCCGGCGTCGATGAACACCGCCGCGCCGAAGCTCTTGCCGAAGCGCTGCCGGTATTCGACCGTTCCCGCATCGACCGACACGCCGCCGACCGGGTAGTGGTCGAGCGGGAACTGCGGCCCGGCCGCCTGGTACCGGTAGCCGCGCACGGTGCCGCTGCCCCCGGCGTAGAACCGCTGGTCGGGCGGCAGCTGGAACGTGCTGGCCCCCTGCGCGCTGCCGATCAGGCCGCGGACGGCGATCACGCTCCTGCCCTCCTCCGCGGCCAGGTTGATGTAGGTGGAGGCGCTCACGGTGATGAGGGTGAAGAAGGCGCTGGGGGCGGCGAGCGAGTAGGTCGGCGTCACCGTCACGGCCGCCTTGACGCCATGGGTGGGGTTGAAAATCCCGTCCGGCCCGGTGCTGTCGAAGGTCAGTCCGAGCGGCAGCCCGGCCAGCGTGTAGCTGCGGTTGAGGCCTTCCTGGAACACGTGCTCCTCCTCCCCATTCACGCCCACGGTCCCGGTCACCTGATCGGTCAGCTTGCGGCTGAGCGTGACGGAGCCAACGATTGCCTTGCGGTTGTAAGCGAACAGGTTCTCGCGGATATAGGCCGCGTTATAGGTCAGCGCCTGGTCCCGCCGCATCCAGTCGGGCTGCACGAAGCCGAGGTTGACGTTGTAGCCGGTGCCCCGCTCGGCGGTGCCGCCGGAGGTGGAGGCGGCAGTGGCGGTGAACGACTCGCCGTTGCCGAACACGTTGCGGTAGGTGAAGGTGGCGCTTCCGGTGATGCCGAAATCGGTCGAGTAGTTGGCATCGAACGTCACCGCGTGGCGCGGCCGCTCCCGCACGTTGAACGTGATCGGGAGGGTGCCGTCGGGCGCCAGCGCGGGCGCGGCGTTAGCTGTCACGCTCGAGAAAATCCCGGCGCCGACGAGATCCTGGCGAGCCTTCTCGATCGTGTCGGGGTCGTACGGTTCGCCGGGGTGCAGCAGCAGGCGGCGGCGAACGTAGCTGTCGTGGGTGTCCTTCAGCCCGTCGACGGAGATGACGCCGATATCGACCCGCGGGCCGGCTTCCGCGTGGTAGGCGACGTCGAGCGCCTGCGCCGCCGGGTCCATGACCACGTCGGGCGCGCCGACCTTCGCCAGCGCGTGGCCGCTCGTCTGCAGGGCAGCCAGCAGCCGCGTTTGGCCGGCCAGCACGTCGGAGGCGACCGCCGGCGCGCCGGACTCGATGCCGAGCTTGTCGCGGGCGCTGGCCGGCACATCGCCGTCGACCGTCACGTGGCGGAGATGGAACAGCGGCCCCCTCTCGATCGTCACGGCGACCTTCGCATCGGTTCCAGCCGGAAGCGCCGCAATGGCGTCCGGGAGGCCGGGATCGTCGAGCGGTTTGCCGTCGATCGTGACGGCGGCGTGGCCGGCATAGTAGCCGAAGCTGCGCAGCGCGGTCTGCATCCGGTCCACATCGGACTGCGCCCGCATCACCAAGCCGAATGGCGCGACCGGGGAACTGGTGCGCAGCGACACCAGGTCGGAGCTGTCCTTCAGCGCCCCGTCCAGTGCGCCGTTGCCGGTCGGTGCGATCGCGACGGCGTAGGGTTGCGGGTCGGCTGCCTCGGCGGGGTAGGCCAGCCAGGTGAGGATGGCCGCCAAGAACGCCAGGCATCGGCCGGACAGAGGGGAACGGTTCGACCGCATTGCGGGGTCTATAACTTGGGAATATGACCCCGGCGAGGCAAACCGGTCCCGTCCCGGCCAGCTACTCGCCGATGCTGAGCAGCGCGCCGCGGGTGCGCGCCTGGCGGAACTGCAGCACGAACACGCCCAGCATCACCGCCATCCAAAGGGCGTTCAGCGCGAAAGCGGCCGCCAGGTGGTCCCATCGCACCGTGCCGTCCGCCAGCGCGGCGCGCATCCCCTCGAACACGTGCGACGACGGCAGCGCCCAGGCGATCGGGCGGATGACGGCGGGCAGCACGGATACGGGGTAGAACACGGCCGAGAACGGCGTCAGCCCGAACAGCACCGACCAGGCCAACGCCTCCGCCCCGGCGCCGTGCCGCAGGATCAGGGAGACGACGCCGAGCGACACCCACCAGCCCATGATCATGAGGTTGGCGAAGAACAGCACGACGACCGGCCCCATCGCGAACAGGTTGAAGGCGTACAGCAGATAGGCGAGCAGGATCGCGGGCAGCACGCCGGTGAACATCCGCACCATCGACATGCCGATCAGCGCGGCCAGCAACTCCCACGGGCGCAGCGGGCTGACGAACACGTGGCCCAGGTTGCGCGACCACAGCTCCTCCAGGAACGAGATCGCGACACCCATCTGGCTCCGCAGCGCCACCTCCCACAGGAGCACGCCGCCGAGCAGCGCACCGGCGGCCAGGGTGGCCGCGTTGCCGCCGCGGGCCATCAGGAACGACGAGGTGAAACCCCAGATGCACATCTGCAGGGTCGGCCAGTACGCCAATTCCAGCAGGCGTGGCCACGACCGGCGGTAGAGCGCGAGGTGGCGGTACATCATGCCGTAGATGCGGCGGAGGGACGCGTTCACGCCGCCTGCCTCCGGTCGCGCACGATGTCGAGGAACACGGCCTCTAGGTCGTTGCGGCCGTAGCGGGACAGCAGGGCGTCCGGCGCGCCCTGGTCGACGATGCGGCCCCGCTTGAGCATGACCACGTCCGAGCACAGCCGCTCCACCTCGGCCATGTTGTGCGACGCGAGCAGGATGGTGCAGCCGCTCTCGGCCCGGTAGCGCTCCAGCCAGCTGCGGACCATGTCGCCGGTATCTGGGTCCAGGCTCGCGGTCGGCTCGTCCAGCAGCAGCACGTCGGGACGGTTGATCAGCGACTTCGCCAGCGCCACGCGGGTTTTCTGCCCGGCGGACAGCAGGCCGGCGGGGCGGTCGAGGAACGAGGTGAGGTCCAGCTCGCGCGCGAGTTCGGCGATCCGCGCGCCAAGCTGCTTCACGTCGTAGAGGTGGCCGTACACGCGCAGGTTCTCGCGCACCGACAGGCGGGCAGGCAGGGCCACGTAGGGCGACGAGAAGTTCATGCGGGCCAGGGCGGCAAAGCGGTCGCGCGCCATGTCGTGCCCGAGCACGTGGATTGCGCCGCTGGTCGGGATCAGCAGCCCCAGCAGCATGGCGATCGTCGTGGTCTTGCCAGCGCCATTGCCGCCGAGCAGCCCCAGCGTGCCTCCAGCGGCGACGGTAAACGAGATATCGTCCACTGCAACGGTCTCGTCGTACCGCTTGGTGAGGGCCTCGACCCGGATTGCATCCATGGGGCGGCATTAGGCTGCCGTGGCGCGTTCGCCAAGGGGGCCGGCGCGACCCTGCACTGCGGTGCCTTGCACCAGGCCGATGCCGGCCGATCGCGCCCACGCGACCGCCGCCGCATCGTCGGCATGGTTGAGCACGATCCGCTCCGGTCCACTGGCGATGATGCCGCCGGCCTGGCTGGGCAGGTCGGCCGACCAAGGCACGTCGAAATAGTCGACGTCGAGCGCATCGAGGGCCAGCACCTCGGCCAGGGGGGGGTGACGCTGCGGAGGAGCAGGCGATACTGGCGAGCGCGCGCGAAACCGCGGGCAAAGGCGAACGCAGCCGGGTCGGCGAGGATATCGGCGATGTCCAGGTTGAGGACGACGTGGCCCCGGTGCGCGGGAGGCAGGCCGTTGTCGAAGCGGAGAAACTCAGGGCTCAAAAGGCTCGCAACGTTCAGGTCGAAGGAGAACGGCCTCGCCTGCGCCAGTTCGCCCGGCGCCGTCAGCAGCGCCAGCATGCGCCGGTCCAAGGTGCGGGTGAGGCGGCGGAACAGCCAGGGGTCGGCGTGCATGTCTCGGCCGGGCGCCAGCTCCGCGCCCAAATCGTGAGCGGAGAAGGTGCGCTGCTCCCACGCGGGCGCTAGGGCCGGCAGGCGCCACACCGTATGGCGGCGGGCAAAGCGCGCGAGGTCGGCCTGCGCCAATGCCGCTTCCAGCAGGATCAGCGTGGCAATGCCGAGCGGTTCGGCAGGCGGCGCTGCGGGCGGAGGCGGTTTAGCAGATTTCTGGACCGGCGCGTCAATCGCCGCCAGCAGCAGCGGGCCTGCGTCCGGGAGATCGTACAACCCAATCAGCTCCGCAAGCGCGGGCGCGTCGGCCGGCCCATCCTGCAGCAGCATCTGCAAGGCGGCGATCACGTCCAGCACGGCGTCTTCGGCGTCGCCGCGCCAAACGACGGCAATGCGGGGGCCTGGTAGGCGGAAGGCCTGCGCCCGGCTGGCCCGCAGCAGCGGCGCAAGGGCGGCTTCGGCCAGGCGGAGATGGTGCGGACGGGTCAGGGCCAGCGGGAGCCGGTCGGCGCGGAGCAGCATCGCGCGGCGGCCCACGCCCGATGTCACGCACTCCCTGATCAGCGCCGCCAGGCGTGCCGTCTCCCCCATCACGCGCCCGCCGGCGCTGGGCAGCCGGCGTTCAACCCGGCAACGTTGCGGCAGCCAACCCGGCCGGCCGGCCCCGTGGCGGAGGCTCGTTCGACGCATTGCCGCAGGGTGCAATCGGCGGCGAAGCGGCACGCGGCGAGGCGGGCCGCGGCCAGCATGGCGTCGACGTGCCGGCCCGAGAACCGGCGGATGCCGTGCGCCATGCCCCAAGCCACCGCCGCCTCCGTTTCGGACCGTTGCAGCACGACCCGGTCGGGCCCGATACGGTCGAGCGCCTCCGCCAATGCCGCGGCGTCCCGCTTGGAGCAGGCAGGGATGCGAGCCGACCAGTCCAGCTTCACCACGTCGGCCCCGGCTGCCTGAGGTCGGGCCAGCAGCAGCGCCGCGTGACCCATGCCGTTGATTGCCACCGCAAAGCCATGGCCGCGCAGGCGGGCAGAGGCTACATGGAACGCCGCCGGGTCCGCACCTGCGTCCAGCAGCGACAATCCAACGGCGGCCTCGACGCCGGCCTGCTCGATGGCCCGCGCAAACGGCAGGAACGCGTCGGACAGCACGCCCGTGACCGTCAGGTTCACATGCAGCGGCAGGTCGCCCGGCGGCAGCCGCTCGGCCATGCTGCCCAGCATCCGCTCGTCCAGCCGCGCGGCCAGGTGGTGAAGCAGGAATGGATCGCCCTGAGCGGGACCCATGACGGCGATCCGGGCCTGGAGCGCCGCCGTCGAGAATGCCACCTCGCGAAAGACCGGACGCATTCCGCCGTCGAGCCGGATGGCGATTTGCTGCCGCAGCAAGTCGCTCAGGCGCGCCGTGGCCAGCAGCGCATCGATGGCGTTCGTGGCGGCGGGGAGCATGGGGCTTGCTGAAAGGTTCAGCTTTTCCTCTAGCGGCGTGGCGGCATCGTCGTCGCGATCGGCATAGGCAAACACCGACGCGGCATCGGACGGCAGCCGCCAAAGGGTCAGCAGCGCCTCGATGCGGGGCGCGTCGACGTGGAACAGGCGCGCCAGCGTCTCCGCCGTTCCAGCCACGCCGTCGGTGCGGCATAGCATCGCCAAGTCCCCACTGGGCTGCGTGAACACCTGGCCGCCATGGCGCAGCGCGGCGTCGCTCAGGATAGCGCCCGCGATCCGGCGATGGTGCGGGCGGGGCGCCGGCGGCAGCAGGGCCGACAGGTGCAGGACGATAACGGCCCAGTTTTGGCCGGTGCGAAGGCAGCGCTGCACTGCCGCGTGCAGCCGCCCTTCGATTCGTCGATCCGCTATGGTGGAGCCGGCCAATGCCTGCATGGTTGTCCTGCGCGCCCTGACCGTTACCATGCTCCCGCATGATGACTGGTTCGTTTACAGAACAGGATATCGAGGCGCCGGGCCGGCTGGCGGCAGGCACCCGGGTCTACGCCGTGGGGGATGTGCACGGTTGCGACACGCGGCTGGCGGCGCTGCACGACTCGATCGCAGACGACCTCGCGCGCCGGCCGATCGAGCACCCGCAACTGGTGCATCTCGGCGACTACATCGACCGGGGCCCGAATAGCGCCGGCGTGGTCGCCCGGTTGGCTGCCGGCCAATCGCTGCCCGGGGTTCCCACCGTGAACCTGCGCGGCAACCACGAGCAGATGATGCTCGACGCCTTGGCCGATCCAGGCGCGACGCCGCAGTGGCTGGCCAACCAGGGGGCGGACACGCTGGCGAGCTGGGGCATTCCCGCCAACGCCGATCCCCACAGCTGGACCGGGCGCATCCCCCTCAGGGTCCTGTCGTTCCTGGCCGGGCTGGAGCTGATGCACGTGGTGGACGACTACGTGTTCGTGCATGCCGGCCTGCGACCCGGCGTGGCGCTGGCCCGGCAAGCTCCGGATGATCTGATGTGGATCCGCAAAGGTTTCCTGGATTGGCCCGGCCAGCTCGTGCCGGACATCCCAGGATTGATTGCCGTGCACGGGCATACCCCGGTGCCCGCTCCGCAGGTGCGGCGCAACCGCATCGGCATCGATACCGGGGCGGTCACCGGCGGCGCATTGACCTGCGTCGTGCTGGAAGGCACCCGGCTGCGCTACTTGACGGCGTAGCTGCCCGCAGTTCCAGGGGCGGAGGCTGGTCTTGGCCCGCCAAGGACACTCAGCGCGTCAATCGCTTGCCTTCGGCTGCCTCACCCTGTAGCGAACCGAGATGGATACCTCTCCGCGCGACGGAAGCGGCACGCCCGCGACCGACGCCACCATCACGGCCGAGCTCACCGACGCCATCAAGCGGCTGGCCCGCACCAGTGTCCTCGTCGTCGGCGACGCCATGCTGGACCGCTACGTCTACGGCGACGTGCTGCGCGTCAGCCCGGAGGCGCCGATCCCGATCCTGTGCGTGGCGCGCGAGGTCGCGATGCCGGGCGGGGCGGGCAACGTGGTGCGCAACTTGACCGCGCTGGGCGCCGCTGTCGCGTTCGTCTCGGTGGTGGGCGACGACCAGGCCGGCTCGGACCTCACCGGGCTGATCGGCGGGCAGCCGAACGTGGAGCCGTGGCTGCTGGTGCAGGGCGGCCGGGCGACCACGCTGAAGACGCGCTACATCGCCCAGGGCCAGCACCTGCTGCGCGCCGACCACGAGGACGTCTCGGCCATCCACCCCAAGCTCAGCGAGCGGCTGCTGCGGATCGCGGGCGACGCGCTGACCGCGACCTCGATCACGGTGCTGTCGGACTACAACAAGGGCTTGCTGTGGGGGGATATCCCGGCGCGGATCATCGCCATGGCGCGCGACACCGGGCGGCGGGTGATCGTGGACCCAAAAGGCACCGACTACAGCCGCTACGCCGGGGCGGAGGTCATCACCCCGAATCGCCGGGAACTGGCAATGGCGACGGGAATGCCGGTCGACAGCGAAGCGGACCTGGTCGCCGCCGCCCAAAGCCTGCTCGCGGCGCACGGGTTCGCCGCCGTGCTCGTCACCCGGGCCGAAGATGGCATGAGCCTCGTGCAGGGGTCCGGCGTGCACCATTTCCCGGCCGAGGCGGCGGAGGTGTACGACGTCTCCGGCGCCGGCGACACCGTGGTCGCGACCTTGGCCGCGGGGATGGCGGCTGGGCTGGCGTTGCCGTTGGCGGCGCGCCTGGCCAACATCGCAGCAGGGATCGTCGTCGGCAAGGTCGGCACCGCCGTCGCGCGGGAGGGCGACCTGCTGGCCGCCGTCTCGCCCCAGGGTGGCGCGCTGCGCAAGGTCGTCACGCGTGAGCAGGCGGCCGAGCAGGTGGAACGCTGGCGGCAGCGCGGCTGGCGCGTCGGGTTCACCAATGGCTGCTTCGACCTGCTGCACCCCGGGCACGTCCACTTGCTGGAGCAGGCGCGCGCGCAGTGCGACCGGCTGGTGGTCGGGCTGAACTCCGACGCGAGCGTGCGCCGGCTGAAGGGTCCGTCGCGCCCGGTGCAACCCGAAGCCGCCCGCGCCGCTGTCTTGGGCAGCGTGGCCGCCGTCGACCTGGTTTGCATCTACGACGAGGACACGCCGGAGGCGACCCTGCAAGCATTGCGGCCCGACCTGCTGGTCAAGGGATCGGATTATACGATCGAGACTGTCGTAGGCGCCAATTTAGTGCAAAGTTACGGCGGACGCGTCATGTTGGCGGAAATCTTGGCTGGGTTCTCGACGACCGCGACAGTGCAGCGGCTCCGCAGCGTCTGACGACCCCGAACTTTTCAGGAGGCTTGATGCTGGACAGCCCAGACGCCCCCGCATGCGCGGATGCTTGCCCGCAAGTCGATCTCCGGCGCGTGGGCGCCCACCCGGACCACTGGTATCCTCTCGCGTGGTCGCGGGAGCTGAAGCCGGGCAAGGCGCTGGCGGCGCAGTTCGCCGGCGACCCGATCGTGCTGGTGCGGCCAACCGAGGGCGCCGTGTTCGCGCTGGAGGACCGCTGCGCCCACCGGCAGGTGCCGCTGTCCAACGGCGTCGTCGCCGGGCAGGCGCTGCGGTGCTGCTACCACGGCTGGACCTACGACGGCTCCGGCAAGTGCATCGACGTGCCGTATCTCGGCAAGGGCAAGCTGCCGAACGGGGTGCGGTCCTATCCCTGCCAGGAGAAGGACGGGCTGATCCTGATCTGGCCCGGCGACCCGGCGAAGCTGACGCCCCTGCCCGCCCTTGGCTCCGTCGCGGACCTGGCGTTCAAAACTCGCCGCTTCGGCAAGGTGGTCGGCGCGCACTACACCTTCATGCACGAGAACCTGATGGATATGAACCATCAGTTCCTGCACCGCCGCCAGATGGGGCAGGTCTCCCCCCGCTATCTCGGCCGCCGCCGCGGCGAGACCTGGCTCGAGATCGACTACAGCTTCGCGCGGACCGGCGGGAAGCAGCCGTTGGGCGAGGCGGCCATCCTCGGCAGCCGACGCCGTGGCGTGTCGGACAAACCCAAGGATTTGATGACGATCCGGACCGAGTACCCGTACCAGACGCTCAAGATTTGGACCAGCGACGCCGAACCGGTGATGGATTTGTGGATCGCCTACGTGCCGCTGGACCGCGCGCAACGGACCAACCGCACCTTCGGCCTGCTCTCGGTCCGCAAGCCGCCGAAGCTCCCCGGCGTGCTGACGGCCGCCTGGCCCGTCCTGATCTGGTTCACCGAGCGCATCTTCAAGGAAGACCGCGAGATCGTGGAGATGGAGCAGGCCGCCCACGACCGGCAGGGCGCTGACTGGAACCAGGAGGTGTTCCCGCCCATCCGCGACCTGCGCAGCCTGCTCGCCGCCAACGGCGTCGCTACTCCACCCGGAGCGCCGCCCGCAGCGACGCCGTGATCAGCGGGTCCTCCAACGCTGCGAGCCGGCAGGCGGCGATGGTGGCGAAACGGTGCAGCAACGCCCGGCGCCGGGCGGGCGCAAGCGGGTGCGCCGGAGCCTCGCGCACGATCTCGGCCTCCTGGCCGTACGCGACGATCCAGCCGGTGTCGTCGGGCAGCAGGCCGGGCGGGAAGTCGGTGTCGACGGCGAAGTACAGCGCATCGCAGTAGGCGCGATAGTCGGGCCACTTGGTGTCGACCAGAAAGTCGCGCGGGCCTGACTTCACCTCGATGCAGGCGAACCCGCCGTCCGGACGCAGCGCCAGCAGGTCGGCCCGGCGCCCGTTCGGCAGCGGCATCTCGTGCACCGCAGGCCAGGCGAGTTGCCCGCAGAGGCGTGCGGCGGCGCGGCGCACGGCAAGCTGGCGTTCGGGAAGCGAGAGACCCATAGCGCGTTGTAGTGCCTCCCGAACGAAAACGGAACATACGGGAACGTGCTCCGGCCCGCGTGCAACCGACGGCAAACGCTGGCATTTTTACAAAATGGTCCCCACCCGCTTCGCAGTCGCCACGCACATCCTGCTGCTGCTCGCCACGGACCGGCCGGAGGCGGCAACCAGCTTGCGGATGGCAAAGAGCGTGAACACCAATCCGGTTGTCGTGCGGCGGATCACCGGGCAGTTGTCGCGCGCCGGGCTGATTCGGGTCCGGCGCGGGCCGGGCGGCGCGGCCCTGCTGCGCCCGCCGTCCCAGATCACGTTGGCCGACGTGTGGCAGGCGGTGAACCCCGGCGCTCCGCGGCCGCTGCTGCCGGTCCACGCCAATCCGGATCAGGCCTGCCCGGTCGGGTGCCGGGTGCACACCGTGCTCAGCGACGCGTTCGGCGTGGCGGAACGCGCGCTGCAGGGAGCGCTGGCGCAGACGACGCTGGATCACCTGCTGCACGACATGGCGGCGGCGGCCTAGGCTGCGTCCAGCACGCCGCCCATTTCGGCCAACCGCGCCAGATGGGTGTCGGCGTCGCCGAACAGGATCTCGATCATGGTCATGCGCTTGAAGTAGTGGCCGACGCTGTACTCCATTGTCACGCCGATGCCGCCATGGAGCTGGATGGCTTCCTGCCCCAGCTTCTTGCCGGAGCGGCCGATCTGCACCTTCGCCGCCCCCGTCGCCCGGTAGCGCTCGGCCGCGTCGTCCTCGCCCGCCATCATGGTCGCGAACAGCGCCATGCTGCGGGCCTGCTCCAGCAGCACGTACATGTCGACGGCCCGGTGCTGCAACGCCTGGAACTCGCCGATCGCGCGGCCGAACTGCTTGCGCTGCTTCATGTAATCGACCGTGGACGCGTGCATCGACTCCATCACCCCGACCGCCTCCGCCGCCAGGAACGCCAGCGCCTCGTCCGCCACGCGCTCGACCACTCCCATCGCGCCGCCGGGCTCGCCGAGCAGGGTGCCCCGCGCGTTGGCGAACGACACCTCGGCCGCGCGCAACCCGTCCTGGGTCGGGTAGCCGCGGACCGAGACGCCTTCGCCGCGGGCGTCAACCAGGAACAGCCCCACGCGGTCGCGGTCGCGCGTGCCGCCGCCGGTGCGGGCCGTCACCAGGAACTTGCCGGCGACGTCGCCGTGCAGCACCACGCCCTTCTCGCCCTCGATCCGGTAGGCGTCGCCATCGGCGCGGGCGAGGGTGGCGACGTTGCTCAGTTCGTAGCGCGACT
>JAABUJ010004487.1_pt1 | contig 14652 bp, 19 predicted proteins | sample 5559131 | NCBI WGS metagenome assembly JAABUJ01 (sample SAMN10711875, study PRJNA513366) | rock metagenome | isolation source: Antarctica rocks | place: Antarctica: Victoria Land, Mt New Zealand nord | collected 2016-01-07 | reverse complement strand
CGACCCCTCCTGCGCGCCCGCCCCACCTATACGATAGCGCACGCCGCCTTTTTCATGGCCGCTGGTCGCGCCACCTTTTTCATGGCCGCTGGTCGCGCCGCGGCGCGGGGACCCCTCATCTGAAAATGTCCCCACGAGATCCTCCTGATAATGACGTCGTTGGTCGGCGATTGCACGGGCCAGACGCGCCATCGGCTCATCGAGGACGTCGGCATGCTCCAGATGCAAGCGACGCTTCTCGAGACTGCCAAGCCGCTATACACCGAACTGCCGGAGCATGTCTACAATCCGCGTGACATGATCAGGGCTCGTGAATTATCGGCGCGAGTGGGTCTTGGGACGTAGGAGGCGAAGGGCTTTGCGCGGATGGGCGGCGAGGTGACGGCGGTGGGCGGCAATGGCCGTTTCGCCCGCGCGGCGGATGAGGGTGAGGGCGAGATTGCGCAGGGCGGCCAGGATCTGGGGGGCCTCGCCACCGCGCAGGCGGGAGTGATCCTCGCCGAAGGTGACGTCGCGGATGCGGTGGCGGACCTCCACGCTCCAGTGGCCGCGGATGAGGGCCAGCAAGCGGGTGGGGGTGGCGCGGCGGGGCGTCAGGCTGGTGATGAGGTAGGCCGTCTCGGTGCGGGTCTGGCCTTGCTCGCGCACAGCGCGCACGAGGCGGGCGACCTGTCCGATCTGGGGGAAGGGGAAGTACTGCGTCAGGTAGGGGCAGAGGCGTGTGGTGACGTGCAGCGTCCGCGTCTCGGTGCGGCCATGGCAGCGGTCTGTGGTCGTGGCGGAGCGGGCCGTGGCGCGCGGGTCGGCAAAATAGGCAACCAATTCGGCGTGCAGGCGGGGCTGGTTGTCCTTGACCACGAGCACATAGTCGGCGTGCTGGTCAAGGACGACCTGGGCCGTCGCGCTCTGGGTGTGCAGGGCGTCGGCCGTGACGACGCGACCGCGCAGCGGCAGGTGGGGCAGCGCGGCCTGAGCGACAGGAATCTCATTGGTCTTGTCGTCCACACGCACCTGCAGCAGCGTTTCTCCCGTGGCGTGGGTCGAGACCGAGAGCAGGTGGGGGGCGGGTTGGGTGATCGTCACCGCCCCGCGCACCACCTTGCCGTCGAAGGCGACCGGTTCACGGTCACGCAGGGGACGCGTCTGACGCACCCACGCCGCCAGGGCCGCTTCCAGGTGCGCCGCCGAGAGGCGCGGGAGCAACCGCCGGTAGAGCGAGCCTGTCGGCGTGCGGTGACGGCGCGGCCCGAAGTGGCGTTTCAAGAGCGTGCGCCGATCGTGCGTCCATTGCCCCACGGCGTCGAGTGAGTCACAGCCGCAGAGCAACGCCGCGACCAGACAGGTCAGCAGGAAGGGCAGGTCGTAGCGCTGGCCGTGGCGTGAGCGTGGATCGGGCACAGCGGCGAAGACGGCGGCCAGCGTCGTTAAGGCGGCCTCGGGCGATGCGCCCTCGCGCTCAGCGGCGGTGTGGGCGTCAAGCAGGCTGAGTACGGCGGTAGACTGCATAAGGGGTGAACTCCTTCGATGGCACGATGTATGAGTGGCATCTCATCCTACCATCGGGGGCGTTCATCCCTTCCCTCTTCGATAATTCACGAGCCCTGCCCCTCGCAGCGATCGATGTCGGCGCGTACGATGTCGGGGCTGGTCGTCCACGAGGCGGGCGGGCGGATATCGATGCCGAAGCGCGCGACGAACACCGTGGCACCCCCATACACCAATGACACCGCATAATCGTAGGAGGAACATCCCATGGAGCTATTCGTCACCGGCGCAACAGGCGTCCTCGGTCGTGCGGTGATCCCGCACCTAGTGGGTCACGCCGCATTTAAGTGGATATTGCCGAAACCGCGTTTGCACTCGTTTGGCCGGTAGCACATGTCCATCTATTTGCGGCGTGACCCACTAGTCGACGCGGGTCATCGCGTCCACGGCTTGGCCCGCTCGGAGCGGAATGCCGCGCTGCTGCGCTGTCTGGCCGTTGAGCCCGCACGCGCCGACCTCTTCGACGCGGCGTCCCTGCACGAGGCGGTCGCGGGTTGCGACGCCATCCTGCACCTCGCGACCAAAATCCCGCCTTCGAACCAAGCTACGAAACTGGCGGCCTGGCGCGAGAACGATCGCATCCGGCGCGCGGGAACCCGCGCTGTGGTCGAGGCGGCCCTGGCCGCGCACGTCGCGACCGTGCTCTACCCGAGCGTGACGCTGGTCTACCCGGATAGCGGCGACGCCTGGATCGAGGCCACAATCACGCCGCCCGCCCCGCTCCCGCACCTGGTGTCGACCCTGGAGGCCGAGGCCACGGTCGCGCGGTTCGCGGAGGCGGGTGGCCGCGGCGTCACCCTGCGCATGGGGGCCTTCTATGGGCCGGACGTTCCGTCCAGCCAGGAGATGCTACGCCTGGCGCGCCGCGGGATCGCGTTGCTGCCTGGACCGGCCCGCGCCTTTATGGCGTCGATCTGGGTCGACGACGCCGCCCGTGCGCTCATCGCGGCGCTTGAGCGGGCCCCGTCGGGCGTCTATGACGTGACCGACGACGAGCCGCTGCGTCGGGGGGAGTACGTGCAGGCCCTGGCCGGCACCGTGGGCCGGCGGCGCTTGCTCCGCCCACCGCTGGCGCTGCTGCGGCTCTCAGGCGGTGACCATCTCGCGGCGATGCTGGCCCGCAGCCAGCGCGTCACGAACCGGTGCCTCAAAGAAGCGACGGGCTGGGCGCCACGCGTGCCCAACGCCCGGGACGGATTGGCGCGCCTCGCCGCCCAGGCGGAGACCGGTGGACAGACGCACGAGATAGCGCCCGCTGGCTCCTGAGGGGCGACGCGCGGCCCGACGCCAGGGGCCAGGAGAGCGATGAGACCACGCAACACGCGGCGAGATAAGCAGGCTGGTGTGTCATGCTGACGACAAAGAAGCAATCGCTTCAGTGAAGTGAAAGGGTGTATATATCATGGTTGAGCACGCTGTCGTCGCCGCTGACGATCAATTCTTCGACGCGCTGCTGCGCGCGGATAGCGTCGCCTTGGACCACCTCCTCGTCGACGACTTCATCCTGGTGGATGTCTTGAGTGGGTCCGAGATCGAGAAAGCCGCCCTCGTGTCTCTCGTCGGGTCCGGCCACCTCACGTTCGATGAGATCCGGCGTTATCCCGCCGAGGGCCGGGTGCGCGTCTACGGATCGACGGCGGTGGTCACAGGGCGCACGCAAATGGGTGGGCGCTACGAGGACGCGTCGTGGTCGGCGCGCAGCCGGTATACCCATGTGTACATCAACGATCAGGGGACATGGCGCTTAGCGTCGGCGCAGGGTACGCCTATCGCCGCAGGCTAGAGTCTGAGGGTATCATCACATGGGCATGCCAGAGCGGCAACCACACCCGCGGCGTCGGGTGGGCGCGTACGGCATCGACGCGCCCTACGTGCCCGTCATTTTTGGTGTCGGAGGGCTCGTTTTGCTCGGCATCGCCGTCCTCAACGCGGCACAGGGGATCAATCCCTGGGCGATCATCACCTGCGCTCTCAGCGGGGTCTGGTTCCTGGCCTGCGCGGCCTACTACCTCCACACGACGCGCGCCGGCAAGTTCGTGGTCTGGGCGGAGATCATACAGGGCCTCCAGTTGCGGGGCGCCGAACGCGTTCTCGACCTGGGCTGCGGGCGCGGCGCGGTGCTGCTCGCCGTCGCCCAACGCTTGCCCCACGGGCAGGCCATCGGCATCGATCTCTGGAAGACCACGGACCAGTCCGGCAACAGCATGGCGATGACCCGCCGCAACGCCGTGCGCGAGGGTGTCGCCACGCGAGTAACGCTGGAAACCGCCGGCATGCGCGCGCTCCCCTTCGCGGACGGCGCGTTCGATGTCGTGGTCAGCAGCCTGGCGATCCACAACATCCCCGGCGCGGCCGAGCGGGCGCGGGCGGTGGAGGAGGCGGCGCGGGTCCTCAAGCCGGGGGGCCGCTTGGTCATCACCGACATCCGGGCCGCGGAGCAGTACCGCGACGAGTTGCGACAGGTCGGCATGGGCGCCGTGACGATGCGCCCGCTGGGCTGGCGCTTCTGGTATGGCGGCCCCTGGATGGCGGCACAGCTCGTGACGGCCACCAAGCCGTCGTAACGCGCCCACGCCAAGGGGCGCTGAATCCGTTTCAATCGTAGGCTAGGTCATGGCCGGGAGGTTTTCATGGTCGCCGCTGCTTGCCCCACCCCGTCCGCCGCGTCTACCCCGCCCGTCTACCGCGAGGTCGCCCTCCCGCAGGGGACCCTACGCTACCGCGAGGCGGGGGAGGGGCCGACGCTCGTCTTCGTCCACGGTATCGTCGCAAATAGCACGCTCTGGCGGAATGTAATCCCGCTCTTGTGCGGTTCCTTCCACTGCATCGCCCCCGATCTCCCGCTCGGCAGCCACGCCTATCCCATGCGCCCGGACGCGGATCAAAGCCCCATCGGCGTGGCCCACCTGCTCGCTGCCTTTATCGACGCGCTGGACCTGCGCGATGTCACGCTCGTCGGCAACGACACGGGCGGGGCGCTCTGCCAGGTGACCATCGCGCGCCACCCCGCGCGGATCGCGCGCCTCGTCCTCACCAACTGCGACGCCTACGAGGCGTTCTTCCCCTGGTCGCTCAGCCCCTTCCACCACGGGGCGCGCCTCTTCGGCGCGCGGTTCGTGGACGCCCTGGCCTGGGCGCTACGCGCCCGCGCCGCCCAGCGCCTCTTCATGTGGGCCGTGGCCTTGCGCCGCATGGACGTCGCCACGCTCGACGCCTACTTCGGCCCGCTCCTGCGCGAGGGTGCGCCACAAGAAAGTTCCCTAGTGTTTTCTCCGAGGGGTTACTTTGTAGCGGGCCGTACCCACTGGGCAGCGTAGCGAGCCGCCGGCATCCTGCCGGCCTACCGTTGCCGGCAGGATGCCGACGGCTCGCTACGCTGCCCAGTGGACGCCACTTCAAACAAAGCCCCCTGATTCTGCACTAGGCGGAGCGGGGCAGGAGCAGCGGACGTTGCGCGGGCGTCGGTCGGGGACGCGGCGCGGCGGCGTGCGCGGCCATACGCGGCGGCCGTGCGGGGACGGAGGGCGCCACGGGGGCAGCGGGACGCTCCACCGGGGCGGCGGCCGCGTGTGGGGCCGGACGGGGCGCGGTCGCGGCTGGCTGCCGATCAGGGTGCGTCTGCCAGAAGGCCGCCCAGCGCCCCGAGCGCTGCACGGCACGCAGGCGAGCGATGGCTTGACTGCCGGGAACGCCCCAGCGCATGCCGGCCTGTTTGAGCCGCGCTTCGACGAGGCACTTGCAGGCGCTCTCCACGGCCCCCGAGCCGATGGGCACGTGCTGGGCGACGAACCGTGGATAGTCCATGCGGGCCACGTTGCGGGTAAAATAGGTCTGGGCGTCGTCGATGGCGCTCACGACCTCCTCCGTCGTCGGCGTCAGGGCCACCAGGGCCGTGAGCACGGGGGCCGCACCGTGCCGGTAGAGCTGATCCTTGAGCGGTTCGACCCACGCCGCCGCCCGTAGGTTCCCCGCGCCGTAGAGCGCGTTGCCCACCGCCCACAGATACCCATAGGCGTGGTAGATGTCCACAATCTCCACCACCTCCACGCCCGGCAGACCCAGGAAGGCGCGCGCCCGGTCCCAGATCCAGTGGGCGCCATCACCCAGCACGACCACGCTGCGCACCGCAGGCGTGCCCAGGCCGCGCCGCAGCGCCTCCACGTAAACCCGCCACCAGAAGTGCTCGGCGTCCTCGCCCCCCACCCCGTAGCTCGCGGACCCCCAGGCCAGGGTGGCGCGTCCGTGCGTCGGGTCGATGCGCAGGGCGGGGCCGAGTGGGGCCAGCGTGCCCACCTTCATCTCGTGCCACCCCGCCTCCTGATGTACCAGCACCCCATCGACCTCCACCACCAGGATCGTGGTGTCGTCCGCGCGCTGGATCTCCGCGTCCGCCCACACCGGCTGGCCTTGCTGGGCGCGCCCGATGGCCGCCTGCGTCTGCGCCTCGGCCACCGCCCCGATCTGCGCGGCCAGGCGCCGCGCCGTTTCGTCACTGAGCGTCGCGCCCAGCGCCTCCTGTACCTGCTCGACGGCCGGCGTGAAGGTCGCGTCCACCGCGACCCGCGCCACCACCCGCGTCAACCCCGGCGAGACGGTCCCTGCCCCCAACCCCAACGCCGTATCCAGCGGCGCCGCGCCCTGCTTGCAGGCCGCGCACCAATAATAGGCACGGCGCCGTGTATAGTCACCCACCAGACCCACCAGCGAGCGCGAGCGTTCCCGCCGTTTCAGGACACCTTTACACAGAGGGCAGCGCGCCGGACGCGGCAGCCCCTGAGCGTGTCCTGCCGCCACCCACTCAATCAGCCCACCCAGGATCACCCGGCCCACCTGTTGGACGCGCTGTTCCAGCGTCGCCAGGTCCGCCGTCAATAACTCCGGCACCACGGTCGCCAGCGCCTCCCCCATCACAGCCTGCATCTCCTGTCTGATGGCGCTGGACAGCTCTGTTCTGTCCATGGGTATCCTCCGAGGGGCCGCTGTGGAGATGTATCCGCATCTCCGCCCCTCGGTAGGGTACCGCCTTCAGCACGGCGGGAACTTTGCTGTGGCGCACCCCCTGCGCGAGGCGGGCGTCCGGCGTGACCTGGCGCGCTTCCTGGCGGCGGTCTCGAATCGCGACACGCTGGCGGCGGCCCGGACCTTCCCGGACTTCCGGCGCCCGGTGCTCATCGTGTGGGGGAAGAACGATCCGTTCTTCGCGGCGCGCTACGCGGTGCGCCTCCAGCGCGATTTCCCGGATGCGACCCTGGACTATGTCTCCCCGTCGCGCGCCTTCGTCCCCGAAGACCAGCCCGACGCGCTCGCCCGGCACATCGCCAGGTTCGTCGGGACGACGGCCCATGCCTGAGGCCAGGGCCACCGGGTGTCCCGCCCTGCGCGCGGGCCAACGCCTCCCGCCCCTCCCGTGGCAGGACCGGAGCCGCCGGAAACGCGCCGCCCTGCTCGCCGCCCTGCTCGCCGCCCTGCTCGCCGCCCTGCTCGCCGCCCTGCTCGCCGCCGCGCTCGCCCTGTTCGCCGAGCGCGGCTACGAGGCGATATCCATCGAGGAGATTGCCCGCCGCGCCGGGGTGGCCGTCGGCAGCTTCTATCAGCATGTCGCCTCGAAGCGGCAGGTCCTACTCGTGCTCATAGGAACATGATCATGTATCCCACGTCCTCACCCTCTCCGGCCGCACGTTTCTCCTATCAACGAAAGGAACTCTCGTGAGCAACACGCTGACTTCGACCGGTCCTATGATCGTCCGTCGCCCCACGGCTCTGGCCGTGCTCGCGGTGGCGCAGTTCATTATCGCACTCGACTACTCCATCATCTACGTGGCGTTGCCCAGCGTTGCCCGCGACCTAGCCCTTGACCCGGCCGTGGCCCAGTGGGTGATCAGTGCCTATGCCGTCTTCTTCGCGGGATTCCTGATGGTGGGAGGACGCCTCGCTGATCGCGTCGGAGCGCAACGCCTCTTCATCGGGGCGATCACGCTCTTCGGTGTCACCAGCGCCATCGGCGGCGCCGCGCACGACGGACCAATGCTCCTGGCCGCACGCGGCGCCCAAGGGGTCGGCGCCGCGTTGCTGCAGCCCGCGATTCTCGGTCTCATCGGGACGACGTTTCCGGCGGGACCGTCCCGGAGCAGAGCCATGGCGGTCTGGGGGGCGGTCGGCGCGTCGGGGCTCGCCGTCGGCGTCATCCTCGGTGGTCTGCTCACGACCGCATCGTGGCGGCTCACGTTCTTCATCAATGTTCCGCTCACGCTGCTGTGCGCCGTGGGGGCAACCCTGTGGTTCAGTCACGCGCGTGAGAGGACCCCTGTGGTTCAGTCACGCGCGTGAGAGGACCCCTCTGAGCCCCATCCTCCTGCGCGCGTCCATCCTCGGCACGGGCGCCGTGCTCGCGCTGGTCGTCGGATTGACCCTCAGCGCCGCTCAGGGCTGGGATGCGGCGCCGACACGCGGCGCACTCAGTCTTGCGCTGCTGCTCGGGCTCGGATTCATCCTGAATGAGCACACGTCAGAGCGCGTCCTCATCGAGCGGGTTCTCCGGCGGACGCGCTCACTCGGGATAGGAGCAGCGGCAACCGCGCTTTATATGGCCAGTGTCGGGTCAGAGTTCTATCTCGTGACGCTGCTCCTGCAATCCGCGAAGGGCTACACGCCCTTGCAGGCAGGACTCGCGTTCCTCCCGCTGGCCGTCATGGTCACAGGTGGCAACATGGCCGCGGGTCGTGCCGTCCGGACATGTAGTGCGCCCACCGTCCTGATCGGTGGCTTCACGATCGCCGCCAGCGGTCTCGTCTGGCTCTCATTAACCCTGTACGGAGACTCCTACCTCGTCAATCTGCTGCCTGGGCTGATCATCAGCGGTTGCGGGCACGGGGTCATCTATACCTCCATGTTCATCATCGGGACACACGACGTGCCCTCCGCGCACCAAGGCGCCGCGGGAGCGCTGTTGACCACAGCCCAGTACCTTTCGGCCGCCGTCACCGTCGCCATCCTCACGCTCGTGCTCGGCCCCGCGCCGCACAACGACCGTTTCCGGGCGGCTTTCCTGATCACGGCCGCGGCCGCCGGAATCGTCTTGATCGCGGCACAGTATCGTCGACTCGCACCCTCTCTAGCCAGCGATCCTGACCGTGGACGTTGCTGAACATGGCAACGCACATGCGATCGACCGTGGCATCCACCCCCAGCGGGATCATCGGCAAGGACGGCCTACCTTAGGTCGGTCGTGCAGGGAAGAGAGCTTCGGTCATCGATCCTTGTCAATCACCTGGTAAAAGCGCCCATCCCGCGCCGTCGGCACGCCCTCCCGTCCCCGTCCCCGCGCTAGCGCGGGCCCACCGGCGATGACGGCGGAGAGGATGAGCAAGCCGCCGAGGAGTTGCGGCGGGGCCAGGCGGTCCCCCGGCAAGCCCGTAGCCGCAGAGGGCCGCGAACACCGGCTCCATGTTGTTGATGAGGGCCAGGCGCGCCACCGGCATCCGCTGCTGGACGAACGTTTGCGCCCAGAACCCGCCAGCCGAGGCGACGACACCGGTCGCGAGCAGGGCCGGCCACACCGACGGCGGAGGGAGCCGCACCGGGCCGGAGAGCGGCCAGGCGAGCGCGAAGACGGCCGCGACGGCGAGCATCTGCGCGCAGGTCAGCGCCCGGGCGTCGTGCCCCGCGGCATGGTGGGACAGGAGGGCGACGTAGACCCCGAACGCGGCCGTGGACAGGAGCACCAGGCCGTCCCCGCTCGTCGGCCCCGCCGGGGCGCCGCCGGGGCGCCGCCGGTCAGCAGCGCCAGGCCCGCCACGCTGAGCGCGGCCGCGATGAGCGCCGATCGCCGCACGCGCACCCCGAAGAGCAGGTGGTCGGCCAGCGGCGCGGTCACCACGAGGAAACCGGAGATAAGGCCAGCGTTCGTCGGCGTCGTGCCGCGCAGGCCGAGGGTTTGCAAGGCGTAAGCGAGCGCCAGGACCAGGCCGATGCCCGCGCCGACGGCGAGCGTCCGGCGCGTGAGGGTGCGCCGCGCCAGCGGCGCCAGGGCCAGGGCGGCGAGCGCGAAGCGGCCCGCGAGGAAACCCGCGGCGCTGTAGGCAAGGACGGCATCCTTGGTGGCGACGAAGGCGCCGCCCCACGCCGCCGTCGCCCCGAGCAGGAGCGGGGTATCCCACGCGCGCGAGGCGTGCGGCCCAAGGCGACCATCGTCACGCGCGCCCCTGATGCGCCCCGTCATGTCCCGCCCGCCGCGAGCGCCCGCGCGAGACCCGCGGTGAAGGCGACGCCGAGGGCGCCGTCCTCGTCGGCGTGGTCGGGGTTGACCTCCGTGATGGTCAACCCGGCGAACTGGGGGCTGGCCGCGAACACCCCCAGGCAGGCCATGGCGTCCTCGAAGGTGAGGCCAGCGTTCAACTGGTGGAAGTCGGCGATCGGGAAATCGACCGTATCGATCACATCTACGTCGAGATGCACGAGGAACTGGCCCGCGCGCCCCTCGATGTCGGCTAGCGCCGCGCGGGCGGCGTCCCGCGCGCGGCCGGCGACCTGGTCGACCATGTACCCGCGCAGCCCGCGCCGGTCGAACACCGCGCGCTCCCACGGCGTGAGCTCATCCGGGATGAGGCCGAAGAAGACGACCTTGTCGTCGGCGAGCAGCGGGACGCGCGGGCCGATGTGTGACAACTCCCACGTCGCGCCCTCGACGCTCAGGATGTGGGCCATGCCCATCCAGTCGAGGGCGCCGTAGCGGACGCTCGCGGGCACATTGAGGTCGGCGTGCGCGTCCATATAGAGTAGCGCGGTGTCGTCTTCGCCGTGCTGCACGAAGCCGCTGAGGACCCCCACCTCGATGGTACAGTCGCCGCCGATCACGAGTGGTGTCTCGCCCTCCGCCAGGGCCGCGCCCACCCGGCCGGCCACATCCCGCGCGATCGCGGCGACGGTGGGCAGGTTCTGCGCGCGCCGATTGACGCGATCCGGCGCGAAACGCGCGCGGGGTAGGTCGCCCCGATCGACGACGCCGAGGCCGGCGGCGCGCAAGCGCTCGACCAACCCCGCGTCGCGCAGGTAGCGCGGGGCTTTGTCCTGCCCCGCCGTGTGCGCGGCGGCGCTCGTGGGGACACCGATGAGCGCGAATGATCGTGGCATAGCGACGCCTCCTCCAGTCCATCCCTGACGCGCGACGCCGCTCCACCGTCGGCGCCCCTTGCGCCGTCGTGCCCACGCGCGTACCCTCATCTTGTAGTATGAACCCGTTACAGACGATGGTACACCGGGTACGTGTAACGAGTCAAGGGCATTGGATAGGTTACACATGGACAATGCCGCAGTCGGGTTCGCGGGCGAGGGGTTCGGGCTCCGGTCCGCCGCCCTGGATGTGATCAACAGCGACCACTGGGACGGCTTCGGACGGCGGACAGAGCACCTCGACGACCCCGCGTGGCGCGCGGCTTTCCTGGCGCGCTGGGGTTGGGCGGACATGGCCGCGGCGGAGCCACTCCCGCGCGCCGATGTGGCGCGGCTGCGCGCGCGGCTGCGACGCATCGTTGACGCGGTCGCCGCGGGCCAGGGGGTGGGGGACGACGACGCGGTCGCCCTCGATGGGTGGCTCGCCAGCCCTGCCCGCCGCCATCTGGCGCGCGACACGCAGGGGTACACGCTGGAGTGGGCGCCGCTTGAGGCGGGCTGGTCGTGGATCATGGCCGAGATCGCGGCCTCCATGGTAGATATGCTGGTCCCACACCAAAGCCGCCGGCTCAAGGTCTGCCCGAACCCCGGTTGCCGATGGGCCTTCTACGACGAGACCAACGGCAACACGCGCCGGTGGTGTAACGACCGGGCGTGCGGCAACCGGGACAAAGTCCGCCGTTTCCGAGCGCGCCGGACGGGCGTGCCGGCAGCAGCCGACGCCGACGCGGCGGACGACATCACGGAGCGCTGAACGGGCATCCGTTCAGCGATAGACGGAAAAGGTGTGAGATCGTGTTTTAGGGGCGCGGCTATCATTGGATGTGGAATAGGTCGGCGCCTCGCGGCGCTCTCCCCTCCAAGGGTTCCGTTGGGTCCTGCTGATATGCCTGAGAAGACTTGTCAACCATCTCAGCAGCCCCCAACGGAACCCGCTACGCCGCCTAGCTGGAACGTGCCCTCGCCCTCATCGGCCTCGCATCGCCAATGCAATGACCCCAGTCCTCCCACGACTGGATTGACAGAACGCGACAATGCTGCTAACATACCGACATCATGTATGTAAGTGGGATGCAGGGCGGGCGACGCACGCAAGCGGAGCGGCGGGCGACGACGCGGCAGGCGCTCGTGGCCGCGGCGCGGGAGGCCTTCGCCGCGCGAGGGTATCACGCCGCCGCCGTGGAGGAGATCGCCCAGCGCGCTGGCGTGACCCGCGGGGCACTCTACCATCACTTCGCGGCCGGGAAGGCGGACCTCCTGCGGGCGGTCGTCGAGGAGATCGAAGCGGAGATCGATGGGCTAGTCGCTGCGGCGGCGGAGGCGACCCTGCGCGACGACCCCGCCCCCGTCGCGGCGTTCATGGCGGGCACGTCCGCCTTCCTGGACGCCTGCCTGCAGCCGGATGTGCAGCGGATCCTCCTGGTCGATGCGCCCGCCGCGCTGGGGTGGGCGGAGTGGCGCCGCATCGACGCCCGCCATGCGGTCGGCCAGATCGCGGCGGGCCTGACGGCCTTGATGGACCGTGGGGCCCTGGACCGGCAACCCGTTGCCCCGCTCGCGCACCTGTTGCACGGGGCGATCATCGCGGCCGCGTTGTCCATCGCCGCCGGCGACCCCGCAACGGCGCGGACGGCGCGGGAGGAGACAGGGGCCGCGCTCCGGCGGTTGCTCGCCGGCCTCTGCCGGTGAGTGGGCGCGTGGCTGGCGCGTGGCTGGCGCGGGCGACACGACGGCCGACGGCGTGCCGGAGGACAAGGGGATGACGGAACAAACGGAACACGAGGGTACAGGGATGACGGAACAAACGGAACACGAGGGTACAGGGATGACGGAACAACAGGATGACGGAGAGGGGACGGTGCGGATGACCCGACACACGAACGAGACAGCGCGCCTGCGCCGCAGGGCATTCTTGGGGGGCGCGGGGGCTACCCTGGTGCTCGTCACCGGAGGTGGGGTCTGGCGGGCCGTCGGGCAGGGCGTCTTCGGTGCGGGGACCGGGCCGGCCTTTGAGCCATGGGACACGTGGCGTGCGGCGGGAGCGACCGGTCCGCTGGCGCTCGTGCCCGCGGCCATCCTCGCCGCCAACGCGCACAACACCCAGCCCTGGCTCTTCCGCGTGGGACGCGCGCGGATCGACCTGTTCGCCGACACCCGTCGCGACATCGGGGCCGTGGACCCGTTCCGGCGCGAGATGTACCTCTCGCTCGGGTGCGCCCTGGAGAACCTCCTGCTGACCGCGCAGGCCGCTGGCTACGGGTACCGCCTCACCCTCGGGCCGGACCGCTCCAACCCCACCCACGCCGCGCGGGTGGACCTCTCGCCCGGCCAGCGGGACGTGTCGCCGCTCTACGCGGCCATCCCTCACCGGCACACCAACCGCTTCGCCTACGACACATCCCGTCCGCTCCCGCGCGCGACGCTGGACGCCCTGACGGCGCTGGGCGACAACGAGCCGGCGGTCAAAGTCTTCTGGTTCGCCACGGGGGCCCAGCGCCGCGCGGTGGGCGGGCTGCTGGTGGCGGCGGGCCGGGCCATGAACGGCGACACGGAGCAAGCCTACGACAACAACGCCCGATGGGTCCGCCAGGACCAGGACGCGATCGAGCGTCACCGGGACGGGCTCACCCTGGACGACTTGGGCTTGTCGGGGGTCACGCTCCTCGCGGCCAAGATGCTCCCGCCGCCCTCGTTGGAGAGCGCCGGCACGGCGTGGCTCCAGGTCTTGGGGCAGCAGGCCCGGACGGCGGCCGCTTTCGGCATCCTGGCCGTCCGCGACGACCGCGACGACGACCATAGGATGCGCGCGGGGCGGCTGTGGCAACGGATGCACCTGTGGGGGACGGCGCACGGGCTGACCATGCAGCCCATGAACCAGGCGCATGAGCGCGCGGACCGGGAGGCGCAACAGGGCGGCGCGCCCACCTTCGGCCACGCCGTCGCCGCGCTCATCGACGACGCGCGCTGGCGGGGGGTGTTCTCGTTCCGCGCGGGCTACCCCACGGCGGAGGCGCAGGCCAGCCCGCGCCGAGCGGTCACGGACGTCCTGATCTAAGGGGTGACACCCAGACGGCCGCACCGCGCCTCCTGTGTTGGCTTTCCTCGTCCGACTACCAACGGATGAGGAAGGTAGCCAGAACAGGGGAGAGGAAGATGAAAGGGACGAGCATGATCATCAGCGGTTTCAGCCACGTCACGATCAATATCGGCGACGTGGCGGCGGCATTACACTTCTACGTCGATATCCTGGGCAGGCGCCTGGCCCATCGCGGCGAGCACGACGCCTACCTCGAGCGGGGTGTGGCATGGCTCAGGATCCGGAACGCAGTCGGGCTGTGACGCGCGTCAGCCTGCGGCGGTGTCTGCCTGATAGCGCCTACGCCGCCTGCAGCACCGCGCGCACCGCGCCCCAGCGGTCGTGGAAGAGGCGGCGCGGCGCGGCAAGGGACACCGTCTCGTTCAGGCGTTGGTGGGAGCGGAAGTGGTCGCGCAGTTCATCGTGGGCGGCGCAGAAGCGGGCTGCTGAGGTGACCGAGCCGAAGCCGCGCATCGGATAGTAGCGCTGCTTGATGTCGCGATAGTCCTGCTCCATGCGGTTATTCATATACCGGCTGGTGCGGTGCTGGACCTCCGGCCTCAGCGTCTCCCGAATGGCCCGCGGATAGGCGTCGTGCCCGTCCGTCGTCACCTTCTCCGGCGCATGTCCGGCTACCGTGCGTGCGCGTGCAAAACTGCTTGGCCGCCGCGTCGCGCGTCTCGCTCAGCATCGAGTCGACGAGGGTCTCGTCGGCGTCGATGGCGCGATACGGGTAAGTTAAACTAAGCCGCTCCCTCGCGGGAGCGACTCGTCTTCAGAACCGGACGTGAGACGTTAACCTCATCCGGCTCCTCAGCCAAGTGGTCCTTGTCATGGATACCGCGTTGCCGTCGTTGGGCCAA
>JAABUJ010004483.1_pt1 | contig 14656 bp, 15 predicted proteins | sample 5559131 | NCBI WGS metagenome assembly JAABUJ01 (sample SAMN10711875, study PRJNA513366) | rock metagenome | isolation source: Antarctica rocks | place: Antarctica: Victoria Land, Mt New Zealand nord | collected 2016-01-07 | reverse complement strand
AACGAACGGAACCGAGTACTTCTATACGGTGAAGGCTGCCAACGGAACGGCACAAAGCGGGCCGTCCAACGAGGACAGTGACGCCCCCGATCCAACAGCAATTCCCTGGGACACTGGTTCTACATCAGTTATTACGAGTATGATTCGTCAAAATGAGTCAGATCAAACAGGGCTTAACTACTCACCTTCCTACTGCTCCTTGCGAGTTATGGGACCGGATGGTGTTATTTATCAAGAAGGCACCAGCAGTATGCTGCCACCGGATGGTAACATCGACCCAGTACAGGGTACGATGATGCTAGGCAACGTCTTGAGTCCAGCAGGGCATTTCGTTCAAGAAGCAACCTCATCCACATTAACAGCTTCTTCCACTTCCCCGTTGATCGCATCAAATCCGCCAGCCTCGGTTGTTTATGGTGGCGGCATACGACGTGTGACCTCGACCCTTACAGGACCGGATGGAAACGTGTTCACCGGAACTTCCGGCACTGTTTATCTGCCCTCAACTGCCGATACCTCCTATATGTCTGTTGCGCCAAGTTCTTCATTAGGCAATAGGGAAGGACCCAACGCATACATAGGTATGAGTTCAGACGGCGTTGAAGCTGATGCGGGCATAATGTTTGTGCCAGCAAACTTTCCTGTAGGATCGGGTTTGCCAAATCGTTGGGATGCATTCCTGCGGGTTTATGATGGCCCTAAGAACAAGGATTATCAGCCAGTTGCGGGAGTAAATCCATTTCGGGTAATGGGCGATCAGTACTCTTATATTTACGCCGACTCCCAAATTGGCAACGACGCCGATCTGAAGTTCACCATAAACCGTCATGATAAAACATGTGGTCTATTTGTTTTCGGCTATGACTATGCTGGGTTTTATTACGCCAGGTGGTATGTTGCAGCTTCCACGAACATTAAGCCGTTCACTCACTCACTGCAACATCTGCAGATGAAGCGCGAGATCAGCCTAGACCAAACAATAAACCCTGGTGTCAGATACACACCTTTCTCAAATGCAATTACCCAGACCATTACCAACAAGGATGGAACTCACGAGAAGAAGACTACGTTCGGCTACGTTTCGACCGGTTCTTACATGGAGGGTATTGGTTGGCAGTATGGCTCCTTATACCAAGGTAGCACCATGCTTGACTGGACTAGCAGCCTAATGTCGGAGAGTTATTATAGCCAACTTCCCTATGCTAACCAAGTCGTATATCTAAGCCCTCCAGGTGGTAATCCCCAGAACGAGACGGTTGATATTGAACATTTTTAACTTAGCTGTTGAGAGGCAGTAGGTTTTACCGTTGATTAGGGAGGGTGAGACAAGCCTCGCTCTCCCTTTTCCGCCTAAGTCGTTGTTGAGGAATAACAGGAAGATGATGAACCGCATCAGTTACAACATGTTCCTATTTGTTTTCTGGTTAGTTCTTGCCGCTTCCGCTCCTGCTCATCCACAAGCACAGCCCTCTAATCCTCCGGTACATGATCTTGAAGATTGGGGAGCCGAATGTGCGCAGGCACCATTCGCGGTTGCACGGTATCTTTGTCAGGGATTGATATCATACCCAAAGGCAACAACCCTGCGCGTGCAATGGAATTGTTTGGTCGCGGAACACCTAGATCAATTTTATTGTGTTTACAATGTTCATAAAACAACTCTAGCGACCACTTACATGGAGGCGGGAACAAACTACAAATCGGTGTACCGACTGTACCATGTGACGAAGGCAGTTCTGCAAAAAGCTGCCCGCGAGCCTATGATGGTGAATGGCCGAGGGCTAAACTGTAACGAGGCTATGGCGTCATTGCTTCAATATGGGGCGCGCAGAAAGCCTTAGACATACTTGCCCGATTTGCCGATTTGTTGACAATCCGCACGCGAGCGGGTAGACTACCTGTGTTCGGCTTCGTAGCTCAGCGGATTAGAGTGTCTCCCTCCGAAGGAGAAGGTCGTGCGTTCGAATCGCACCGAGGCCACCAAAGCAGTGCTTTCTTTCAGTTCGCCAAAAACAGCCTTCCGCGCCGTGCGGCAGGCTGCTTTTTTGGCAGGCGACAGCACGCTCACAGTAAAGGACAACGGAACACATGACCCAAACAACTCCCCCGGTACTCATTGTCGGCTCGATGGCGCTGGACTCGGTGCGCACGCCCGCAGGTGAGGTGCAGGACGCTTTAGGCGGCGCGGCAGATTATGCAAGTATCGCCGCGTCGTTCTTTGCGCCGGTGCAATTGGTGGGCGTGGTGGGGGACGACTTCCCGCAGGAGCATTTAGACTTCCTCGCCTCGCGCGGCATTGACCTGGGCGGCGTGCAGATTATCCCTGGCGGCAAGACATTTCGCTGGGCAGGCTACTACGACTTTGACCTGAACGTGGCGCACACGCTGGACACGCAGCTCAATGTATTCGCGGACTTCGCGCCTTCGCTGCCGCCGGCCTTCAAGGATGCGCCGTATGTGTTTCTCGCCAACATCGACCCCGACCTGCAATTGCAGGTGGTGAAGCAAGTGCAGAAGCCGAAGCTGACCGTCTGCGACACCATGAACTTCTGGATTGAAGGCAAGCCGGACGCTTTGCGCGCCCTGCTCGGCCATGTGGACATTGCGTTTATGAACGATGCCGAAGCGCGGCAATTGACCGGGCAGATGTCGGTCGTCAAAGCCGCCAAAGCCTTGCAAAAGCTTGGCCCCAAGACAGTAATTATCAAAAAAGGCGAGCATGGGGCGCTGCTGTTTCACGGCGAAGAGCACTTCGCCGCGCCGTCGTACCCCTTGGAAGACATTGCCGACCCGACCGGGGCAGGCGACTCGTTTGCCGGGGGCTTTATCGGGTATGTGGCCTCGCAGGACGACATCAGCATGGCAACTTTGCGCAAAGCAGTCGTCTATGGCAGCGTCATGGCAAGCTACAACGTGGAAGACTTCTCGCTCAACCGCATGCGAACGTTGACGCCCGAAGATATTGCCGCCCGCTACCGCGCATTCCAGGAAATCGCGCACTTTGAGGCGCTACTCTAAAAACAATAATATGAAACATTCAGCGGCATGGGAGCGTCCTAAGCTGTGATATAATAAACGCAGGGCGGCAAATCACACTAAGCTGCCACGCGCCATTGATGGGGGAACAACCAATGATTAAACGAACAAGCATCGCCCTGGCCCTGCTGGCTCTGGGGACAGCCGCCCATGCACAAACAACCGGCGGAGCGGCCTCCGGCGCGACGCAGGATCAGGCTACCGGCAAGACCGCCTCGGTCAGCGGAACAAGCGCCGCCGATGCGAGCAGCGGCACCAATGTTACCGCCAATGCGGCTGTCGCGCACGGGTCGAGCTTGTATGCCGAAACCTACAACCAGGCTGTCGCAGACTACAATGCCGGCAACTTCAACGCCGCCGCCGGCGAGCTGCGCAGCGTCGCCAAAAAGAACCGCAACGATGTCAACATCAACCTGATGCTCAGCAGCATCTACCTGCGTCAGAAGAACTACGCGGACGCCCTGCCCTTGCTGGAGACGGTTGCCAAGCAGTCGCCCAAAGATATTGTCAACCGCGATAACCTCGGGGAAGTGTACTTGCAGCAAAATCGTCCTGCCGATGCCGCCGTGCAGTTCAAGGCCGTGCTGGCCCGCGCGCCCAAAGACGAAGCGGCCATGCAAGGGCTGGCACTCGCACTGAGCCAGACCGGCAACAGCGGCGATGCTATCGCGACCCTGCAAAAGCTTGCCGCAAGCAGTCCGTCTGTATCTAGCTATGAGAACCTCGCCGCCGCGCTGCAAAAGTCCGGCAGGGCTATGGAAGCCGCCCAAACATTCCAAAAGGCCGCTGGCCTCGCCCCGACAAACCCCGATCTGCCCTTTTATGCCGGAGAAACGTATGTGCAGGCCGGCAGCAACGACAAAGCCGTGCCGATGCTGACGCAGGCACTGGCTTTGAAGACGCAGTATCAGTTCCCCACGCATATCATGCTGGCCCAGATTTATTCCACCAATGGCGCGCGCGACAAAGCGATTGCCGAGTACAAGGCCGCGACTTTGGTGCAGCCTGCCGACCCCATGCCCTGGTTCAACCTGGGCGTGCTTCAGCAGCAGGCCGGGCAGACTGACGATGCCAAACAGGACTTTGCTAAGGTGGTGGCGCTCAAGCCCGCCGATGCCGGCATGCTGAAGCAGGCGCAGCAGTCCCTCGCGGCCCTGCAAGCCACGCCGGGCAAGTAGGCGCGTGCGGCACATGGCAAGTAGGACATGGCAGTTTGCCTCGGCGGCCCTGAATGCTCTGCTGTCGCTGCTGTATCCGCCGCGCTGCGCCGTGTGCCGCACCTTGGGGTGCGCGCTGCCGCTGTGCCAAGCCTGCATGGCGGCAGTCGTGCCAATCGCCGAGCCGCTGTGCCTGCATTGCGGGCATGCCCTGGAACCAGGCAAGGTGTGCGCCAATTGCCAGCAGCACCCGCCCGCGTTTGACCGTGCCCGCGCGCTAGGCGCGTACCAGGGTGTGCTGCGCGAGGCCGTGCATGGCTTCAAGTACAGAACTGCCCGGCCCTGGCTGAGCCGCTAGGCGGCTTGCTGGCTGCCCAGGCCCGCACCCAAGCCGCCGCACTGCACGGCTTGAAGTTTGACGGCGTGCTGCCCATGCCTATGCACGCGGCCCGACGGCGGACGCGCGGCTACAACCAGTCGGAGCGTCTGGCACGGGTCGTTGCCCGCGAGCTAGGCCTGCCGCTGGAGACGAGCCTGCTCCTGCGTGCCCGCGCGACACGCCCCCAGGTCGGGCTGTCTGCCGCGCATCGGAGAAGCAATCTGCAGGGCGCATTTCGCGTGTCTCGTCCCCAGGATGCGGCGGGCAAAACGTTTCTGCTTGTTGACGATGTGATGACCACAGGGACATCGCTGTCCGAATGCGCCGCAATGCTGAAGCTGGCGGGCGCGCGCGGCGTGTATGCCCTCGCCCTCGCGGCAGGCTGAAACCCCACTTCGCGCACACAATTCCACACCCTCGCACACACAATTCCACACCCGCAAAGCCTATCACTATGCCTCTTCTGCAAGTCACCAACTTAGTTAAGCACTTCCCTATCTCGCGCAGCACCGGCCTGCTGTCGCATGTCACTGAGCCGTTAAAAGCCGTGGACGGCGTTGATTTGACCCTGGATGCGGGCGAAACACTGGGGCTGGTCGGGGAGTCCGGGTGCGGCAAGTCCACCTTGGGGCGGTGCATCCTGCGCCTCATAGAGCCGACATCGGGGGCGGTTGTGTTTGATGGCGGGGATGTAATCGCCCTGGCCCCCGAACCCTTGCGGCAGGCGCGGCGGGCGATGCAGATTGTTTTTCAAGACCCCTTCGCGTCGCTGGACCCGCGCATGAGTGTCGGCGACACCATTGCCGAGCCGCTGCGCACCCACAACATCGTGCCGCGCGCGGAGACGCGCGCGGAGGTCGCGCGCCTGCTGTCGCAGGTCGGGCTGCCCCAAACCGCCGCCGCACGCTTTCCGCACGAGTTTTCCGGCGGGCAGCGGCAGCGCGTGGGAATTGCGCGCGCGCTGGCCCTGCGCCCCAAGCTGATTGTTGCCGATGAGCCTGTTTCGGCGTTGGATGTTTCCATTCGGGCGCAGGTGCTCAACTTGTTTGCCCGTTTGCAAAAGGAAACCGGCGTTTCGCTCCTGTTTATCGCGCACGACCTGGGCGCGGTGCGCCAGATCAGCCGCCGCGTCGCGGTCATGTATCTGGGCAAGATCGTCGAGCTTGCCGACGCAGACGAATTGTACGACAACCCCCGCCATCCCTACACGCGCGCCCTGCTGTCGGCTGTGCCGAGCATTGACGGCGTCAAGCCCCTGGCACAAAAAGTGGAGGGCGATGTGCCTTCCCCCATCAATCTGCCGTCCGGCTGCCGGTTCCGCACCCGCTGCCCGTTTGCGCAGGAAATCTGCGCCCAGCAGGAGCCGCCGCTGGCTCCTTTTGAGGGCGCACCAGAGGGCCACAATTCGGCCTGCCATTTCGCCGCCACGCTTCCCGTCCTGCCGATGATTGCCGCCGCCTAGCCGCTTCCTTTGACACGGAGTTTCCCATGCGCAAACACGCCGCCGTTCTTTGGAGCACACTGCTTTTTCTTTGCTGCCTTGGTTCCCCTGTTTTTGCCACCACCAAGGGGCTAAACCAGATTGTCACGCCCGATGTGCAGCCTAGGGGCACTTTGTCAATCAGCTTTCAGCAGGTAGACCCCGTTATTGCGAACCGCTACGAGGCGCAATTGGAGCTAGGGCTGACCTCGCGCCTGGAAGTGGCCGTCTTTCAAGGCTTCTCTCCCGATGAGCAAATCTTCAATGCCGAATACGGCATCGTTCAGCGCAAGGACGTGCTGCTGTCGGCGGGCTTTGCTAACTATTCCACCAAAGGCACCGCGCCCCAGCCTTACCTGGAAGGCGGCTACTTGAAGGGCAATACCTATTTGATGGCAGGCGTTATTCGCGTGGGCGTGGAGCAGATGGGTGTCGGCGGAGCTATTGTCAGCAACCACGAGACCCAAAGCATTCTGGGCGCGGCCTACCATGTGACGCCGCGCACGCTTTTGCAGCTAGACTACCAGAGTGGGCGGGGCAACTTCGCCACCGCAGGCTTCACGTACAATATCACGCCCCAGCTTCAGATTAACCCTTCGGCGTATTTGTCCAACGCTTCCCCCCACAAGACCTATGGCTATGTCGTGCTGACCTGGAACATCACCGCGTTTAAGTGACGCTTGGCGCTTGCTCTGCCGCCGTATTCCTTGGGCATTCCCACCGTGTTCTTATGGCGTTCCCTAGGCATATCAACGACGGAACAAATTGTTCCGTCGTTGGTACAGGCTTGCAAAGCACAGAAAAAGCAAAGGGAAAGCGCAGACGGCAGGCGTGCTGCCCGCGCGCCAGAGCTTCTAGCCAGCCACGTTGATGGTCTGCATGTCGTAGGCAAGCTCCACGCCGGGGGGCAGGGATGCGTTGGTTAATTGGTAGTCGTAGTCGTGGGACAGGTGGGTGAGCAAAGTGCGCTTGGGGCGAAGCTGGGCAATGACGTCCAGCGCAGCATCCAAATGAAAGTGCGTTTCATGCGGCTCACGTCGGACGGCATCCAGCATCAGCACATCTAAATCAAGAAGATGGGGCCAGGTTTCGGCGGGTATCTCGCTGACATCGGTGACATACGCGAACTTCGCGCCGAACTTGTACGCCAAAATAGGCAGCCTGCCGTGGCAGACGCGCAGGGCGAGTATGTCTAAATCATGCACCCCAAGGCGTTGATTGGGCTGCACGGTGTGCAAGTCCACCTGCGGCTTGCCCCCACCGGCCTGGGTGGCCTTGAAGATATACGCATAAATGCGGCGCACATCGTCCAGCACGCTCGGTTCGGCGTAGACCGGCATCGCCAGGCCACTGCGATAGTTAAACGTGCGCACATCGTCCAATCCAAAAATATGGTCGGCGTGGGAATGGGTGTAAAGAATAGCATCCAGGCGTGAAACATGGTTCTCAATCAGCGCCAGGCGCATCTCAGGCGGCGTGTCCACCAGCACGCTCGCGCCACTCCTGCCGGTCACCAGAATGGCAGGACGGTAGCGCCGGTTGCGCGGGTCAGGCGACGTGCAGACCGCGCACCCGCACCCAATCATCGGGACGCCATGCGATGTGCCGCAGCCCAGAACAGTAATCTTCATACCAGCCATTGTACCCAATGCAGGAAGGGCGGCACGAAAGCTCTTCACCCTCTCTGTTCACGCGCAAACAGCCAGGCAAAGCAAAGGCCGGAGCATGCTGCTCCGGCCTTTGTTTACACGGCGAGGCGAGGCTAACCGCCACCGCCCGCCCCGCCACCTGCACCACCACCGCCGCCCGAGGCTCCCCCGCCGCTTGCACCACCAGCGCTGCCTGCGCCCGTGCCGCCTGCCCCAGAGCCGCTGCTCGCCCCGCCCGCACCGCCGCCTGTCCCGCTGGATGCGCCCACGCCGCCCGAACCGACGCCGCCGGTCGCCCCTACACCGCCGCCTGCGCCCGTGCCGCCGACGCCTGCACTGCTCCCGCCCACACCGGCCCCAGCAGACCCCGCGCCGCTAGACATGCCGCCCGGCGCGCTGCTGCCGCCACTGCCCGCGCCAGCCGACGACCCCGACGTGCCTGCGCCAACGCCGCCTCCGCCGCCTGCCGCGCTGACACCGCTGCCCACGCCTGTGTTGCCGGAGGCTGCGCCGGTTGTGCCCGTACCGCCGCCCGCGCCCGTGCCGCTGCTTCCCGCACCACCGCCCGCGCCGGTCCCACCGCTGCCCGTACCACTGCCGCCTGTGCCGCCGCCTGCACTGCTGGACGCGCCGCCTGCACTGCCTCCATTCGCGGCCCCGACTGTCCCGCCGCCCGCGCCTGTCCCCGACCCGCCCCCGCTACCCGCCGCGCCTGTTCCTGCGCTGCCTGCATTGCCCGCCGCCGGTGCTGCGGGGCCGGACGCCACAGGAGCCGTATTGTTAGCCGTGTTGTCTCGCTCGCTGTTATGGTGCGTGGCGAGCGCAATGATTAAAATCAGCAGAGCAATCGCCGTGCCAATCACTAAAAGCTGCCGCTGCTGCTGCGCTTTCTTGACCTGCTCCCCCGGCGAGCCAGGCGGAGGAACCGCATTGCCTGGCGCAATCTTGTGCGGGTCGGGGCTGGAAGGTGTCGTTGCCATCGTGTGTGTCTCCTCTAATTCTGTCTGCGTTGAATGCCTAAACTATGACATGCATTTGCCCGCTTTGGGCTGAACACAAACTGTACAAGCGTTGTGTCCCGCGCCGCATGGGTATAACCAGGACGTAACACAACGCAAGGAACACCCCGCCCATGCCATCGCCCTCCGTCCATCGCCTAGAAGACCTAGTTGGAAACACGCCCCTTGTTCGCCTGCGCAACATTGAAAAAGACACGCCCGGCATAGAGATTTACGGCAAAGCAGAGTTCTTCAACCCCGGCGGCTCCGTTAAAGACCGTCCGGCCCTCAACATGATCCTCACGGGCGAGCAGAACGGCACACTCACGCCCGGCAAAATCATATTAGATGCCAGCAGCGGCAACACCGGCATCGCGTATGCCATGATTGGCGCGGCTAGGGGCTACCCTGTCCGCATCTGCATCCCGCGCAACGTCACGCCGGAGCGCAAAAAGATACTTAAAGCCTACGGCGCGGAGCTTGTGTATACCAACCCCGCCGAACAATCCGACGGCGCTATTCGCATGGTAAAAAAGCTCTACGCCGAAGACCCCGACCTGTACTTCTATCCCGACCAGTACGGCAACAATGCCAACTGGCAGGCGCACTTCAACACCACCGGCCCGGAAATCTGGGCACAGACCGACAATCGCATCACACACTTCGTAGCAGGCCTCGGCACAACCGGAACCATGATGGGCGTAGGCCGCTATCTCAAAAGCGTTGCCCCCACTGTCCAGCTTGTCGCCATGCAGCCCGACTCCCCGTTCAACGGCCTAGAAGGGTTAAAGCACCTGGACACGGCTATCGTGCCCCTCATTTATGACCCCCATGTCCCCGACCAGCAAATAGAATGCCGAACGGAAGACGCTTACGTGATGGTCAAACGCTTGGCCCGCGAAGAAGGTTTGCTTGTCGGCATCTCAGCCGGCGGCAATGTCCACAGCGCCGTGCAGGTTGCCAAAAGCGCCCCCCAGGGCAGCGTCATCGTCACCATCCTCTGCGACAGCGCCGACCGCTACCTCTCCGAACGCTTCTGGACAGAGGGCGAAGAAGACCCCCACCCCATGATCTAGCCCCTCAAAACAACACCTCGCCATAGGCTCTACATAAGCCCGGTCGTACTTTTATGCCGTAAAATGACTGTAAAACACCAATACCGCTCAGGCACGCCCCAAGGGATTTGACATCCCGCCGCCACCCTGCTACAATAACCGCAGGAACGTCAAGCCGCCATGAGCCACCCCATCGCACCCACCCAATACGCCCTGTGCATCCACCGCGCCCCCGACACCGACCTGCACCTGCGCAAAGCCTACCCTGTCCTACCCGCCGCGCCCAATGAAACCGGCTGCCTGCGCATCATCGACGAATCCGGCGAAGACTACCTTTACCCCGCCGACCACTTCATCCTTCTCGACCTCCCCGCCGCCGCCCAAGACGCCCTTCGCCATGCCGCCTAGCCGTCCCTAGGGTCTCTGCCTTCCTTCTTATTACTTGATGCTTAAGGTTAAAGAATGTTATGCCTAATTCGGTAACAGTGTTTATTAGCTATGCCCAAGAAAACCTGCCATCTAGACACAATCAAGAAGTGTTAGATTTTGCTAACCGCCTTCGTGACAACGGCATAAACGCAGCTTTGGATCAATATGAAACAGCCCCAAGTGAGGGCTGGCCCCTATGGATGGAAAAGCAAATTCGGGATGCAGATTACGTTCTAATGGTTTGCACTCAAGCCTACTACCGCCGTGTCATAGCTCAAGAGCCGCCGGGAAAAGGCTTGGGGGTTCGTTGGGAAGGCAATTTGATTTACAGCCACCTTTACCAAGATGGCATGATCAACGACAAATTTATTCCTGTTATCTTTAATGGATTAAGCACATCTGTTATTCCGCCTCCCGTGCGAAATTCGACTTATTACAGGCTGCCGGAACAGTATGAACTGTTATACCGTCGCTTAACCGCACAACCTTTAGTTGTAAAACCAGCCCTTGGTGCAGCACTTACGTTGCTACCAAGGCAAGCCACTGCAAGCGCGCCAGTGGAAGATAACCCGAAGTTTTTACTTCGGGATATTTACACCTATGCGGAGGATTTGTATTATCCACCGCGCAATGGGCCGCATTACCCAAAGCATTTACTAGATGCTTCTGCTATCGCTCTTTCTTTTACGATTGCAAATGGAAGCAGCAGTGTACTACGTATACAAAGCATTTTTTTGCAGGTTATAGAAGCCCCTTCTTACCGCCTTTCCACCTTCCCGGCTTATGGCTTGGGTGGCAATGGCGCGGAACCCATTATTAGTTGGGTGGAAATCAAACCCCATGTTGGCATTTACAAAGTAGAAACAGAACGTCGTTCAATGGTAGGGAGCGGCATACAGCCTGCTGATTATTGCATCCGTGTTTTTTGCAAAGAGGGTTATAAGTATCGTCTCACTCTTCAAGTTGACTGGCTGGACGTTAACAACCAAAACCATTCAGGAAGACATGAATTTGAAAACATTATTGTGCTGGAAGCTCCAACTATAATAGAGTGGACAGAACTTGCGGCTAATGCAACACATATCAAAGCCTTCTTTGAGGGCGACGGCAAGCCACTAGCCAGTGAATTCAAGGCACTGAAGTCGCACCCCCAATACACCATCCTTGATCCATCACAGTACTCTGGACAGGAAAACTCACTTGATGACCCAAACGTAATTTATGCTTCATCATTTAGCGAAACTGATGCGGAAGCCTTAGTCCGTTACATAGGAGGTTCGGTCGAGTACGCACGGGTACAGCGATTCATGTTGATTGATAGCAAACTTTTGCTCCTTGAGGCAAAGGTACTTGAAGCCGAGATTATCAACGACATGGAACGTATCAAGCCTATTGAAGCTATGTTTGATGCTTTGGTTAACAAGTACAAGAAATAGCTTGCAGACAGGCTTAAGACGCATTGTTTGTAACCCGCGCAGGCGGGTTTTGCAGCGTCAGCACGGGGTTTCAACCCCGTGTTCACGCCGCGCCTCTCATGCTTTCACATTGCCACAAAAAAACTTCCCCGCCCTCCCCAAAAAACTTTCCCCACTCCCCCTAAAGTTTCCCACGCCCCCACCCGATAACATTACTAGGGACGCAAGATCAATCCCCACATCAACAACCCTGGAGTGTATCACCCTATGAACAACGCCCTGAAACTTGTCGCCGCCAATGCTCTGGCCGCGCAGCGACCCACCCGCCTTCCTTCGCAGAAGCAAAGCGAAGTCACCGCCAACCTTTCGCTCATTTCCCGCACCTGGCGCACGCTTTCCGACCAGCAGCGACAAGGGTAGAACGCCCTTGGGCAAGTCTGGTCTCCCAACGGCAAACTGCCCACCAAGGGCATCACCGTCTTTCAGTCGCTCAACGGCGTCCGCCTGAACACCAATCAAGGCGACATCCTGCCCAATGCCCCGTCCCAGCCCGACTTCATCGGCAGGCTGCCCGGCTTCAGCGTCACCGCCGAGCGCAACATCCCGCCCGCCACCCTCACCCTCACCGACAGCGCCCCGCCCCAGGATAACCCCGGCTTCACCCTGTACATCGAGTCGGCTTCGTTCAGCAGCCCCGTTCTTGTCCTTGCCACCCGCCCCCTCTCTGCCGGCGTCACCAAGCCCGACCCCAAGCAGTTCCGCCAGATCACCTGCCTCCCAAACCTCACCGGCCCCATCACCGACCTGTCCGGCTTCTACTACAGCCAGTTCGCCGCGCCCGCGCCCGGCATGAAAGTCGCCATCCAGATTGCCACCGTCGCCGCCATCGGCTAATGCCCGCGACGGAAACAAACACTTTCTGTGCGGCGTCCGATTAACACAAGATTACAAACACTGCACAGAAAGGCCCAAGCTCATGTTTGCCAATAAGTCCACGGGAACCGCCAAGAAAACCCTCGCCCTTGCCGCCGCTCTTGCTTCCCTCGCCTCCACCACCGCCTTCGCCGCTCCCAACGACTACGGCCTGGGCAACATCTTCGGAGGCCATCACTCGTCCTACCAAAGCCGTCTGGCCAACCGCCAGCAAAACAAAAACACCTGGCGCAACCTGGGCGCAGCGGGAGCCGCCGTCGCCGCCTACGGCCTGCTTAACCACAACAGCACCGCCACTGTTTTGGGAGCCGCCGGGGCCGCCTACTCTGCCAACCGCTACGAGCAGGATCGCCACAGTCAGTCCCAGCAGCAGAACAACTATCGCAACTATCGCTTTGACCGCCGCCGCTACTAATCTCTCGCCCAAACCTAGCAGCAAAGGCTGGACGCACCAGCGCCCGGCCTTTTTTATTGCCACCTGCGCAGGGTACAATTCAGCACATGAGCACCGCCCCAACAACTGACCCAGACCGCGCCAGGTTCCGCGCCACTATGCAGCATCAGCAGGAGTTTGGCGCAACCCCCCAGGAAGCCCTCGCCGCCCTTTTGCAGCGCCTGCCCCCCGATACGCCTGCCCCCATCGTCATCTGGCCCTTCAACCAAGGCGATGCCTTCTGGACAGACGCCCAGCAATCACGCCTGCAAGAGCTAAAGCACCGCCTCCCTGCCCTTTCGCCCCAAGAACACGCCGAACTCCAAGACTTAATCGCCTCTTCCTTTGATGCCACCATTGCCCGCACCCAATCTGTACCGCTGGTGAAATCATAAATCCTTTCTACCCGGACATCGCCGCGCGTGCCGCCAGCCGTTGCGAATACTGCCGTGCCCCAAAGCAGGTATTCAGCTTCGCCGTCCAAACACGCGCCCGCCGCCACTGGGTACGCCTCGGCCTGTACCCGTAAGCAGCACGCCGATGCTTCTGCCTTTGGTAGTCCCTGCAAAGGACACAAACCGCAATGCTGGAAATTAAGCCTCTGCTCCCCCACGAATGGCCCATCTTGAAACAAGTGCGCCTGCGCGCACTCGCCGACGCTCCCGAAGCCTTCTCCACCACGCTTGCCCAGGCGCAGGATTACACCGACACCGACTGGCAGGAGCGCGCCCGCCGCTTTGCCCACCCTCCCCCAGCGGCGGTACGCATCGCCTACCTCAGCAACACCCCGTGCGGCATGATGACCTGCTACCCCGCCTCGCCTCAGACCCCCCTTGCCGCCCCCATCGCCGAACTGACTGCCGTGTGGGTAGACCCCGCCGCACGCGGGCAGGGAGCAGGCGAGGCATTGGTAGCCTCCATTGTGACTTGGGCTGTCACACAAAACATCCGCACATTGCAAGCCTGGGTCATGGAAGACAACCCGCGCGCCCTTGCGTTTTACAAGAAAGTCGGCTTTGCAGAAACAAGCCAGCGCCTCCTCGAACCCACCGACCCTCCTAGGTACGCCCTCCTGCTGACGCGCCTTGTTTGAAGCACGTCTGCTCTTGTCGCGAAGGCATTCCCCGCCCATGTTAAGCGCCTACCAACGACGGATGGTTTTGTTCCGTCGTTGGTACACGCTGGAAACGAGGGCACAACACCTAAGCAGTGCCGGTACAAAGGCCGGGGCGTGACACAAAAAAAGGGCGGCTCCCGTTGGGAGCCGCCCTTGCTGCACGCGCCTACTTGGCGTTGGACAATGTTTCAAACTCGGCATCGGTCAGCGTCACCTGCGACGCGCCGACATTCTCTTCCAGGTGCGCCACCGACGATGTGCCGGGAATAGGCAGCATCACCGGGGAGCGCTTCAGAAGCCACGCGAGGGCAAGCTGCGCAATCGTGGCGCTGTGGCTCTTCGCCGCCTCGTCCAAAACGCCGCCCGGACGCGCCAGGTCGCCCGCCGCCACGGGGAACCAGGGAATAAAGCCTAAGTTGTTCTTCTCGCAGTATTCCAACGCTTCCTCGGACTGACGGTTGCTCAGGTTGTACAGGTTCTGCGTGGAGACAATAGGCACAATCTTCTGCGCCTCTTCAATCTCCTGCGCGGACACTTCGGACAGCCCGATATGGCGTATCTTGCCCTCGTCCTGC
>JAABUJ010004480.1_pt1 | contig 14670 bp, 6 predicted proteins | sample 5559131 | NCBI WGS metagenome assembly JAABUJ01 (sample SAMN10711875, study PRJNA513366) | rock metagenome | isolation source: Antarctica rocks | place: Antarctica: Victoria Land, Mt New Zealand nord | collected 2016-01-07 | reverse complement strand
TCTGGTATGTCAACACGCCTTGTCCCAGCCCAAACTGCGCCGCGAACGTCGTCCGCTCCACGCGGAACTCCTGCACCATCTCGAACGGCGGGTTCACGTTCGTCGTATAACCCTCCGTTTCCGGCTGAGGAAATGCGATGCCGTTATAGAGAATTTCCTGCTCAAAGTCGACGCCGCCACTGATGCGGTGCGAGAACGTATTGCCTGTCGTTCCCGGGGCCAGAAACTGCAGCTGGTCGATTTGTCGCCCACGCCCCGAGACCTCGTTAGGCAGCGCTCTGACCACCTCCGGCTCGATCGTTGTACCCAGCTGCGGTTGCGTCGTATTCAGCGCAATCGAGTTCGCTGTGACCTCAACCGTCTCGGACGCTCCGCCCGTAACCAGCGCGAAGTTCACCGTAGCGATCGTGCTCACGTCGATGTTCACGTTATTTTTCACGGTCTTGCTAAAGCCTTGCGCCTCGACTGTCACGTTGTACCGGTCCGGCAGCAGACCAATGACAGAGTATGTTCCCGCAGAGCTTGTTACCCGCGTCGTCGTGATGTGCGTGGCCTTGCTCACAATGGTGACGGTCGCCCCCTGGATTACGGAGCCGCTAGGGTCCGTGACCGTTCCCGTAAGCCCGGCACTGGCCTGGGCAAGCAGCCTTGGTACGGCGGACCCGGCAAGCAGCAGGAGGACGGCGCAGCCGGAGAGAACTCGTCTGAAGATTGTCGCGGAGCGTGCCGTGAGGGAATGTGTTTTGCGTTTCATGGTGGATCTCCTCCGTAATGGATAATGGCTCGTTCGTACTGTCCGTGTTCGGCAACTGAATGCGCCGATACCGGGGTTCATTTGCGCTCGTTCCGCGAGGATGGGTGCAGGCTGGTTACACGTTGGACGGCGTTTTTCGCGGGCAACCGAGATTGCTGCGCAACCTGGCACTCGCGAAAATCAATACGTTCGTGACGGAAATATCATTGTTTGAGTGACCGCCAAAAACTAAATCACCTTTTTAGTGATGTCAAGAACTTATTGCGGGGAGAATTTAACAAGCGGCGAGCGACCTGGCACCGGAGATCGGCGCAACCGTCCACTCTTGGAGACATTCAGCCGGACCGACTTCTCAGGCACCGGATGCCGCAAGGTCGTTCCGATGCGCTGGGGGCCTCGTCAGGTTCGGCACTGCAGGCACTGACGCCAAGCGAGCACGTTCAACGCCCGCGCTGAGGGCTTGGAACAAAGCTCCCTGACCTAGGAGATGGCAAGGCGCATGCGGGGGAGCACTCACCGCGATTGAGCGCCTTCTACACGCTTTACCTGAGGATAGGATTGTCGCAAAGACCGGCACAGGGCGGTTCAGGTCGCTTGTGCCCCAAACTCTTCTGAGTGTGCTCTATTGTCCGTTCTCTGACTGGACCTCTGATAAGGCAGAGCAGCGCCGGATGTTCCGAGCGCTGCTCTCCTCTTCTAGTTGATGCAGCAGTGAACGTGTCTGCCGTTTGCAAATGAACCTACTTCATCGCGGTCTGCACGGTGTCATGCTGCAGCGTGTCGAACAGGGGCGCAGCCGGTGTGACGTCCGGCCCGGTTTTGGCCATTGAGACCGCCAGCACACGCACGTGCTCGTTGCCGGGCAGCGTCAGTGTGGTCGTTCCCTGGGGCACGTCCATGGCGTAAGCGAAGAGATACGAGTAGGCGTAGGGCTGGTTCAGGCCCTTCGCTGTGTGATGGTGCGAGGCGTACCAGGCGACCTCGGCGGGCTTGATGTAGCCTTCGCGCAGGCCGACGTAATCCTGCGGGTAGCGCGGTGACTCATCGGGACGCTCACTCGCCTGCATGTCTGCAGGCGGCCAGGTTGCATGATGTGCGGAGACGGCCCAGTCGCGGTACGTCCTACCCTTCCAAACCCGAGTGTCCCACTGGCCGAGGAAGCCGCCCCAGTCTTCCACGGTCGCCTCCTCGGTATGCGAGCCTATGCGAAACTTTACGGCTTGATCCCCATCGTCGCTGGCGGCGAGGACATATACGCGGTTGAAGTCGCCGGAGGGCAGCTTGATCTCCTGTCTTTTGGCGACGACGGCGTTGGGGGTGCCGGTAGCCGCCTTGGCGAGATCGAAGTTCACGCCTTGAAAACTGAGATGCTCAGGCAGCATTTCGGCTGGGTAGGCGTCGCCTTTGCCGTCGAAGCCGCCGGCGGGCGTAAGGGTGTCATCGGCGGTGGCGGTGGCGAGATCGTAGGTCAGCGCGACCGGCTGTGAGGACGTCGCTGTTAGCGAAGCAGGTGCCGCCCCGAACTTGAGCGCGAACGTCTTCGGCTCATAGCCTTTGAAGCTCGCGGTCAGCGTACCGTCGCTGACGGTTACGGGGGCTGCACCTTGGAGCGGCAGCTCCTGACCGTTGACCTCGCGGGCCGCGGTGACTGGGCCGGCGAAGCGGATATGCACATTGGAGAGAGGCTTGCCGTCGAGCTCGACCACGCGCAAAACAGTCTCGTCGCTCATCTCAGCCTTCTTCATAGCGAATACGCGCACGCGCGTATTATCCACACGCAGGAGCGAGAATTGCTTGCCGAGCGGCCCTGGATGCGCGGTTGTGGAGAAGACGCGGATAGGATCGTTGAGCCGATAGGCCTGCCAGTCGCTGCCCGCCTCGCGCCAGCCGTTCGCATGGCCGGTGAGCCCGAAAGTGATCTCGTGATGCCCCCAGTCCTGGTTGGCCTGGTCGCTGTAGCCGACGTTCGGCGCAATCCCGGGAGTGCGCAGCAGGGTAAGGCGAACGGTGTTGTCGCTGGGTTTGTCGGAGGCGTTCTTGGCATCGGTCAGGATGGTAACGCCGTAGCTGCCGGACTTATCGGTGAGGTCGATCCAGCGGTGCGAGAGAACCTCAAACTGGCGCTCGGTCGCATTGGGCCGCTCCACGACGCCAACGTCTTCGTTATAGGTTGCGTCGAGGTTGGAAGCGGTAAGCGGAAAAGCAACCTTCAGGTTTTCGGCCTTGCCGCGCCAGTCGATGGAGTTGGCGAACTCGACGCGGTTGCCGGCATCGCCTGCAGCCAGACTGACGGTCTGCACGTATTTTGAATCGCCTTCAGAGCGTGTAATCTCGAGCGCAACGCGGGCCGGACCGTCTTCCTTGATGCGAATCTGCGCTGGGCCGGAGACGTAAGCGCGCGGCTTGGCCTCGACCTGGTCGAAGTCCATGTTCCACGCCGGCCACTGGCTCGGTGTGTCGGTGGTCAGGGCGAGCCGAATCGGAGCGGACAGCAGCTCCTTTGTAAGCTGCTTGTCGTAGATGCTGCTGACGTCCCCATCGGTGTTGACCTTGACGAGGTAGCGCGCATTCTCAAGCGAGTTGTTGGTCACCTTGAGCGCCTTGCCGGCCTCCGCCTTGGCTCCGCGCATCACGTGGTACACGGCGTAGCCAACCGAGGGCACTTTGGCCGAGAAGACAACCTTGCCGTCGATCACCTCGGCGGTTGAGTTCTTGCCGTCCGGCCCCTCCACGCGCACCGACTTGGCGCTGGCCATGCTGCCTGGCAGCTTCGCTTCAACCAGGTCTTCGCGATCGATGTTCAGGTTGTTGTAGAGCACGAGCGGCGTACCGGTGCCGGAAGTGTCGAGTCCCGATGCCACTGACTGTGTGGCGCTGGTGAAGATGCCCGCGAACTGGTTGGCGGTCAGCACATCATCGTTCCAGGCGAACTCATAGGCGCGCGGGGAGGCGGTCCCAGCGGCGGTGTCATGGAAGTGGCCGCCGAGCGCGAGTGTCCATGCCTCTGTGAGCCGCTGCTGCGGATAGGGCTGTCCGCCCATCCAGGCCGCGGCAATCGAAGCTTTTTCCGCGGCATCGGCCAGCGTTTCGTTCCGCATCACCCAGCGCTTGTGATACGCCTCCGAAGTGAGCGAGCCGGCGGAGTGACTGATCAACTCGAGATCGCCTTTGACCGTGGGCATGCGAGTGGTCATGTCCGGGTTGATGCGACGGAACATCTGGTCGGCCGTGGAGATCACCACGCTCACCGGCCCCCCACCGACGTGCACCGGGCTGCTGTCGGCTTCGGCCGAGGTGCGTAGAAAGGCGGGCAGCGGCTGCTTTGGCAGGACAGTTTCCTGCTTGGTGACGATTGCTTCGAGCAGCTTGACGGTGGACTCCTGCGTGGCGCCGCCGATGTCTCCGGTGCCGACGTAGTGGTAGTCGGCATAGACGCCGGTGACCTTGCCGTCGAGATCGATTCGCTTGACCCAGTCCGGTTCGTGGCGCTCGGGTTCGCCCATCGCGGCATAGTAGCGGCGCTGTCGCGGGGTGAGCTTGGCGAGTTCCTCTTCAGATAGCTTTGGGATCGCCGTCGGCCCGGGTTCCTTGCTGAGGTCGGTGTAGGTATTGCTGCCGTAACCACCGGGGTTCAGCGCGGCGAGCTCGCGGCTGCCGTCGGGTCCGATCCATACGCCGACATTGAAGGGGATGCCCTCAGGCGTCTTCTCGGGCGAGTCCGGGCCGCCAACCTTGGGCGCAGGCTGCCAAGAGGCGTTCAGCTTCTGCGTCGAAAATCCCTTCACGCCGGAGTGGACGAGAATGCTGGGCAGCGAGGCCGGAAAGCCGAAGCAGTCAGGCAGCATGTACTCTTCGCTGGCCTTGCCAAAGTCGTGGCGGAAGTATGTGTTGCCGTAGAGCACCTGGCGGAAGATGCCTTCGGCGCTGGGAAGGTTCACGTCGCCCTCTTCAACCGAGGAGCCGGCGGGGAACCAGCGGCCCTCGGCGACGTACTTCTTCATGCGAGCGTAGTCGTCCGGGTAGTACTCCTTCATCAGGCGATAGCGGTTGGAGCCCGTCCAGTTGAAGACGTAGTGTGGGTACTTGTCGATATAGTCAAAGTTCACACGCATGGTCTTCAGCAGGTACTCGCTGATGACCTGCGGGAACTCCCAGCGCCACTGCGTATCCAGGTGCGCGTAAGGAACGACGAACAGCGTCGGGTCCTTGGTGATGTCGGGCGCCTTCATGGTCTGCGCGGGGAGGCTTATCGCAGCCAGCGCGAGCCCAGCTGTCGAAGCAAGAAGTCTCAGTCGCCGCGAGCGGTTGGCCCGGCGCTGCTGGCGTTGCATCTGGCGGCGAATCGAACGTTCTCTGGACATAAGAGCAGCTCCTTGGTTTCGGTTTCCTATTTGTTTCGCAAAACAGTGTTACATGTTTGCAGAGTGCTTGTACTCAAGTGGAGTAACGACTGGCAATGGCTTTTGAGCGCCGGTGGCTTGGCGACGAGAACTGAAGATGGTTCCCGACTTACACGTCCGGGGCTGCTGCAATGTAAAAGCTCTGTTCCAAACTAGCGACGGGGGAATGCCCGTTCTTGGTACACGCCCAGGTCCGTAGCGGATCCCAGCTCGGCTACCTCAGCCCAGTACAGTTCGGAAGGCAAGTGAGCGCCCGACAAAACGCGCTCGCAGCATAAAAGCAAAGTTCAACAGCAACCGGACAAAAGTCCAGAGCCAGACGCTTCTGAAAGACGCATTCTGAGGGCAAGGTCACTGTGCGGCCACCAGGAAGGTCTCCAAATGCCCAACGCGGCCACGATTCGCTTCACGGTTGTTCTTCACTTTCGCTTTCCGGACTGGGCGTTATGGAAAGATTGTCAAACTGATCCGTGTCATAGCCGACCAGTCCTATGCCGATCTGCCCCGCGCCGTAGGAACTGTCTGTGAGCGCGGTGACCCGCTTTCCGTCCAGGGATGCCACGATCTGATCGTTGTGAAAGATGAGACCGAGTCGATGGAATGAACCGACACCAAGGGCGGTGATTGACCCCTGGCCCAAAATGGTGTGCTTGCCGTCGGAGTTGCTCCTGAACAGAGTCCATTCGCCTGTGTCCGACACCCGAAAGTAGTAGCCCTGCTGGTGTGATTGTGGCCGCTTTTGGATGCCCGCGCGGCCAATCAGTTCGAGCGTTCCGGGCTTGTTGAGTTCCGCATCCACACTCACCGTGTAGTTCGTCCATGATGGATCGCCGAGGAGCGTGAACGCGTCACTGTCGTCTTGCCATTCAATAGGCTTCGTCGCCGCCATCTGCTGCAGGCATTTGCCCGCTCTTCCTGCGGCACACGGCTGAATCTCGAAGGACCCCTGCATGTCGGAGGCGTATCGCGCCTCCTGGCCGACCTTGTACTCATCAAAATTATCGTGGTACGGCAGGCTTAGCGGACTGGCAGGCGGAGCTGTCGTCTCTCCCTTTCCGGCTTTGGCCAGTGTGCTGAACGTATACACATAACCGGGACGAAGGGTGAACTGGTAATGACCGGACCCGTCCGAGTTTACGTCGGATATATGCCTGAAGAGATCCTCGTTAGACGTAGCATCGAGGTTTGTGGCCCAGACGTGCACTGGCTTCTTCGACAGATCGCCCTTAACGCTGAACGTCACCATGGAGGGGGCGTTTGCCGTCGTTGTCTCTACAATTGTGCTGTAATCGGCAACGCCCGGTGATCGTAGAGTGACATAGCTGCCGTTGATACGATCGTCGCCAAGGTATCCGCTGGCGCTCTTCAGAAACAGCCAACCTGGCTGGCTGAACTGAGTGACCTGAGCCGTAGCCCAGAGACTCTTACCGACGCTGTAGTTTCCCGACCAGGGTTGTGAAGCGACCATCAACCCAACAGTCGGATAGGGCAGATTGGACGTAATCGCGGCGAGCAGTGGCCAGTTCAGAAATCCGGTCATCTTCGCGTCCACGTATCCACGAGTGATCGCTCGGATCAGGGGGCCAGCGCCGGTATTGTCGTCTTGCGAGCCGTTTTCGCTGTCCCAGAGCGGCTTATTCGTAGCGATGCCGTTCTTGGTGGAGTGGCAGGCGTCCGCGCTCCCACCGTCGCCACCTTCGCACGAGTAATGCACGCCGATGATGTCGATGGAGTTAGCGAAGACGGTATCCTTGACCATATCGTCTGCGACGCGCCAATCAGAATCATCCCCAACGACCTGGGTCGCATAGTGCTTCGCGGCAAGCGCGGTATGCAGGCTCTCGTACCAGGTCTTGTTAAACCCCCTCTCATTCCATCCGCCGAGATAATCGATCGTCAGACCATGTGACTTTGCGCAGTTCATCCAGGTCATCAGGTAGTCGACTGTTTCCTGGGACCAGAAGTTGCCATGATCGATCCAGCCAGGCGCAGCCCAGGCCAGGCCAGGCCATAGAGCCTAATGTTCGGGTTGCGGAGTTTGGCTTGCTCTGCTAACCAGAACTCGTACCCGGCGTTGCAATTCACCGTGCCGGACGTGTGCTCCACGCTAGGCTCGGAACCATCGGTGGAATTGGCATCACCCCCGATCTCCAGTTTCAATACCTGCAGGGCTGCCCCATAGCCGGGCTTAAACAGGTAATCCAGAATCTGGCTTTGCTGCTGAGCAGGGTAGTCGATCAGGAGTCGCGAGTTGCCGCCTCCCCCACTGATGGCACCCACTCCGCCGAAAATGGGACCTGTCTCCGCATTGTCGATCTTGATCGGAGTAATAACGGTCGCGGCTGTTTCTCTGGTGAGTTTCCTATTTCCATCCTGACGCGGCACCGTACCAGCGGGTTGTGCTCCGTTTGAAGCGCCCGGAGACCCGAACGATTGTGGTGTCGCCGGGATCGCCAGCGACACCACAAGAAGGATTGCGAAACGCGTACTAATCATCTTCCAACCACTTTCCTAACACTTATGCATTGAGCTGCAAACCGGCTCTCCCCAGCGAACTTGGCCGAGAGCTGAACCTGGCGGGGCAGATTGCTTTGTCGCTTTCGATGAACTGATGATACCGCTTACATTTTAGTGAGCAATAGTCTGTACCCACGCGAAGAGGGCTGTCAAGAAAAAATCTTCAAGGTAGCCAAGGTGCTGCTTAGGCCGTTATCGAATCAGGGCTGAACACAAGCGATGCGGTGGCACTTGGAGCATCGCTACGCCGACCGTCTGCGTGCGCCCCCCTCAGGATGCGCTGCTGATCCCTCACGGCAGAAGCGCTCCAGATAGGCGTCCGGTGACCAGATGGCGGGCCTATGGCAACGGCACCCAGTGGTTGCCGTGGAAGGAGCCGCCTTGGCATGCGGCAGGCAGCGATATCGCTCGAGGCAGGCGTTTCGCTCAAGAAGGTGTCCCGGGTGCCATACGTCCACGAAGCCGTGGCGGTGCGGGATCATCATGTAAGGTCTACTTTACTTGGTGGTGATCTTCAGCTCTTTGCCCTTGGTAAGATCGTCCTGGGTAAGGTAGTAATCGCTTATCGTTCGTCCATCCACCGTCAAGTCGGTAATTTTTTCGCCCGAGTTCTTTTTCACTATAGTGAAGCGCTTATCCTTCAGTGTCAGAGCAACTTTGTTGAAGAGGGGCACTGTAACGATGTATTTCGGATCGGCAGGAGAGTATGGGTAGAATCCCATCGCATTGAAGACATACCAGGCAGACATCTCTCCGGCGTCATCCATACCCGACAAGGCCAGACCGTCTTTGCCCATCCCATAGAACTTGCTCATGATCTGGTTCAGGATCGCCTGCGCTTTTTCCTGCTTTCCGATGAAATAATAGAGATACGTGAATCCGTGATCCGGCTGATTTCCCTGGCAATACTGGCCAATAAATGTATTTATATTTTCAGCGATGTAGTTAGGATTCCACGGTATGGAATATAGCAAATCCAGCTGCTTCTCAAAGTCGGCTTTGCTCTTATAGAGCCCGATCAGGCCCTCTGAATCTTGCGGTGCAAAGAAGGACGACTCCCAGCCGTTCGCCTCGCGATACATATATTCGTAGTAAGGATATTGGGGATTGAAGTTCTTGATCCAGTCCCCATTCTCCAGCCGGCCGCGCATCAGGCCGGTCGATGGGTCGAACACATTCTTGTAGTTCTTCGACCGTTTCATCAGCGTGTCGTAGTTCGGCTGGTCGTTGAATGCCTTCGCGAGTAAGGCGACCGAGTAGTCGTCGTAGGCATATTCGAGTGTCTTGGTCACACCGGCTTTGGCTTTGGTCTCGACGACAGGGTTGGCTATATCGGGGGTGGAGATATAACCCTTGGCCATGTACTCGGCAATATATGGGCGGGTGCCTCCTTCAACGGTGGCGTTGCGCAGCAGCAGGTGGTATGCGCTTTGTGCATCGAACCCGCGCAGGCCGCGCATATACTGGCCGGCAATAAATGCCGCGGCGTGGTCGCCGTGAAAAAAGGTAGGAATAAAGCCGGTCTTTTCGCCGCGGTCGATCAGCGAGCGAATAATATCCCGGGTCACGTCTGGGGAGAGCAAGCCAAGAAGCTCCAGCTTGTTTCGATACGTATCCCAGAGCGAAGGGAGCGTGTAGAAGTTCCAGTCGTCCCTGACTACATTTCCTTTGACGTCGGTGTATTCCCCGTTGACGTCGCTGCGCAGGGCCGGCCATAGAAAGGAGCGATACAGGCAGGAATAGAAGAGCCCCTTTTCGCGCTCGGAGCCGCCAGTGATCTGGATCTTCGAGAGCAGCTTCTCCCATGTGTCGGAGGCTTCGGTCTTGATCTGCCTGAAGGTCTTGCTGCCGGACTCCTTCTCTAGATTTTGCTTCGCATTTTCGGTGCTGACGAACGAAAGGCCGATGCGTATCTCCACCGGCTTTGTGCCTTCGGCGAAGTTCACGACGGGCAGAATGCTGGTGTCGCGTTTAAGTCGTTCAATGCCAGTAATCTTGTAGTTGCTGACCGCATAGAAGTAGAGCTTTTCGCTGAAGATCTGGTAGCCCTTGAAGGCGTAGTCGCCATCCTGATCGATCTTCCAATCCCGGATGCGCTCGTTAGCCATCGCCATATCTACTACGAGCTTCTTGGGCTGGGTGTTGTCGGTGTAGGTATAGCGGTGAAATGCAGTGCGCAGGGTGCTGGCGAGCTCGACGTTGACGTTGTACCGGTCCAGATAGACCTGGTAGTAGCCCGGATGCGCCGACTCATTCTTATGGCTGAAGGTGGAGCTGAAGTCGTTCGGATCGACGTTGCCGCTTACCGGAAGGATGGGAAGATTGCAGAGATTCCAGTGTCCCTTGTTGGTGTGGGCAAAGCCGTAGATGGTGTTGCTCTCATACTCGTAGCCCGCGCCGCTGTGCCACTTGGAGATGGGGCTGAGCTGCACCATCGCGTTCGGCACCGATGCGCCGGGGAAGACCAGGCCTGCCCATACCCGCCAGGGCGGTTTGAATCCGATGTCTGCTGGATTGGTCAGCGGCGCCGTTCCCAGGAACGGATTGACGTAGTTAGTAAGCCGCTTCTGCGCCTGGATGGAGAGGGTGAGCGTGAAAAACAGAAGGACGGCGACGAGGTACTTTTTCATGGGATGTGCTCCAGCACAGAAACACGTCAGTGTGGTTGAGTTGCTTTCAGGCATGCATCATATTCGCGATGTGCCTTCCTGATGTCGATGTCTAGCTTGGCGGTGGTAGCTAGATACGATAACGTTGTCATGAATCCAGCGTCAAGGATCAATCGAATACTAGCAACACTCCGTCACAGAGTGGACGGCCCAAATAGCGCAGCCCGGCATGCCGTGCGTAGCCGCTGGTCTTGATCGAGCGTGTTCCAAGGGATCGGACATACGTAGCGCCGTCGTCTGCGAACCGGGAAACCTACACTTTACGTCGATATAAAATTTCTCTTCTTCTGCTCGTCTTTTGCCTGTATGCTGCGCTGCCTGCGCGCGCGACGGTCGTAGTCTCCAAGCTGTTTTTCAAGCCATATGGTCCTGCAGCGCGACGCGCCTATCCACCTCTGGGGACTGGCCGATGCCGGAGAGCAGGTTGGTTTCTATGATTAAAACGGAATTCTGTCTCTTTGAGATGGAGGTAGAAGGTGTGTCTGGGCACTCCGCAGAACTTTGCCAAGCGTCGTTTTGCGAGGCTCCAGAAGCTCTCAATGCGTTGATGTGGTTGCCCTGGCGGGCGAACTCGTTGTCCCGATGCTCGACCGGAAGTGCTTGTCGAAACCCAGGTCGACTAATCCGTTGTAGCCTGCCCAGGAGCAACACGAAAATCGCGTCGCCGTTGAAATGGACCAAGCCACGGTGGGCAAGCGGCGTCATTCGCGTACCCGGGCCGCGGTCCATTGTAGACGTATGGGGCGAAATTCGAGAGTTGCTGGGTGGCAACGCGGGGCTTGCGGCCAATGCCATCTTGGAGTATTTACAGAGGAACAATCCAGGGCGTTTTCAGGATGGCCAGTTGCGGGCGTTGCAGTGGAAGGTGAAGAACTGGCGGCGACCGGGCACCTTGCCAACTCCCACAGCGCGTTCTGCAACCCCTTCGCTCAGACTCTCGAAGCTCTCGCGGGAGGCCGCGTGACAATTACAGCTAAGGCGGCCATGGCAGGAAAGCGTCGTTCTCGAAGCACGTAGTCTTACCGGCTTACTACCTCCAAAATACAGGCTGATGTGGCCCTTGTAGTCGCCGCTGCCGATCGCCGGTTGGCCCGTGGGACCCATGGTCTTGGGGCCGCCGAACTTGTTGCCCACAGCCGGGATGGCGTTGAGGAAGGAGATTCCGGCGGTGGGGAACGGAACCAGAGTTGGACCGGCGAGCGCCGGGGGCGGTTGCTGCGGAGTGAAGATCTGCACGTAGGTGGGAGAGGCGGGATCCTGGTCGACCATCGCGGTGATGGGCCCCTGGGTGGTATTGAGTTCGACCCAGCGCATGCCGGTGTAGAAGCCCTTGAAGGGCGGGTAGTCGAAGTGCTGGCCGGGCTTGAGGTCGTCCGGATCCCCGACGATGGTGTTGTTGTAGGGGCGGTTCCAGACATCGAGGATGCCGCCGGCGAGGCGGTTCTGATAGACCGCGCTGGGGCCATCGCCGAGAAAGCGCATGCCTTCAACGTTGGCTTCGGGATAGTCGAAGCCGATGCCGAAGTACTCGTGTGGGCCGGTGACGGTGTAGACGTAGTCGATGGAGAGCCAGCCGCTGGGCTTGAGGCGGTAGGTGAGCGACTTCATGGGGCCGTCGAAAGCAGCGGTGATGACCAGATCGCTGCCGTCGGTGGTATGGGTTAAGGACGTCAGTATGGACGCTGGTGCGTAGACGGCGGGCTCAGGCGGTGGGGGCTGCGGGGCTGGCGGTCTTTGCCTGCGCTCAGGAGTGGGCCGGGGGCTCACCGACACGACGCGCGGGCCGTTGCCGAGTGACAAGGCGTTGCCCTGCCGGGTGGCCGCGAGCAGCAGTCCGGTGGTGGTGTCGATCTGCACCGAAAGGTCGCCTGCTGTTGCGGTGAGCGTGCCGTAGGATTCGGTGGCGGTGGGGGTTGTGAGGCCGGCAGACGGCTCGGACTGGTTGAGCCGGTGCTCGAGGTCGCTGGTGGGCCAGACGTAGGTCCGGATGAGGCGGCCGGTGTAATCCCGGATGAGGAGCCGGGTGGCGTCGGGGGTCTTGTTTGCGTTGCGGCCTGTGAGTGCGGGCGGTCCCCAGTTATCCCAGGCTGCGGTCGTTCCTGGCGCGAGGGAGCGGCCGCGGTCGTCGCGAGACGCGAGGATGATCGAGCCGGAGGCGTCGTCGCCGGGCTGACGGAAGGCGATCAGCTGCCACTCAAAGTTGCATTCATTGATGTTGATGAAGGAGTAGCGGTTGGCCACGGTGTAGGAGTGCGATGCGGCGTCAGGCGGGGTGACGACGATGGGCGACCAGATCTGACGGATGGTGTAGAAGCTGCCCTCGCGCTCGCGATAGGGGCCGACGATGCCGTCGGGTGCCATGTTGCCCTGGGAGTCGAGGATCCCGCCCTTATCGGTGCGCTTGACATCTTCATCCAGAAACGACCAGATGAAGCCGCCGGCACCTGCCTTGCTCTCGATAATGGCGGCCCAATAGTCGCTGAGACCGGCGCCAGCGCCGCCGTCGTAGTTGCCGTGCAGCATCTCGGTGGGGAAGAAGACGGGGTCGGCGTCGAGCTTCTTCAGCAGGTTCGGATAGCTCGGGTAGTGATTGGTTTCGGCGATGCCGGCAGGGAAGGCCGACCAGGGGTGGAGGACGACGCGCTTCTCGGGGTCGTATTTCGGGTAATCGGCGTCAAGGTCGAAGTTGAAGCCGCCTTCGTTGCCGTTGTCCCAGAAGATGACGGAGGGATGGTTGACGTCGTGCTCGACCATCTCCTTGACCAGCTTGTGGCCGATGTCGGTGTCGTAATGCGCCTGCCAGCCGGCGAGTTCGTCGAGCACGTACAGGCCAAGCTCGTCGCAGTCATCGAGGAACTGGCGGTCGGGCGGATAGTGGGTGGAACGGACGGCGTTGCCGTTCATCTCTTTGATAAGGTTGATGTCGTCGCGTTGGATTTGCGCGGAGAGGGTGCGCCCGGAGTCCGGCCAGAAGGAGTGGCGGGCGACTCCCTTGAGGATGATGCGGGTGCTGTTGACGAACATCCCCTGGCCGGGGCGAAGCTCGATGGTGCGGAAGCCGAACCTCTGATGCACGGTGTGAATGACGGTATCGCCGAGCTTCAGGCTGACTTCAAGCTGGTAGAGATTGGGCGTCTCGGCGGTCCAGAGGCGCGGGCTGACCAGTCTTTCGGAGAGGTGGGCGGGCGGGCTGAAGGAGGCATCCTTGACGGTGACGGGAGGGCCGACCGGCTTGCCGTGGAGGTCGAGAACGCGCATCTCGACCGAGGGTGCGGGGCCGGCGGCGGGGGCGGTTCGAGTGTCCGAGAGCCGGACATCGACGTCGATAGCACCGGCGGCGTTGGCGGCGATGGCCACGTGATCGATGAAGGTCTTGGGGAAGGCCTCGAGAAATACAGGGCGGAAGATGCCGCCGTAGTTCCAGAAATCACCGCGCCGTTCGGCGTGGTTGACGCTCTCGTTGGCGGACTCGTCGTCGACGTCGACCTGGATCTTATTCTTCTGGCCGGCGGACTTGAGCAGGCTGGTGATGTCGTACTTGAACGCGTAGTAGCCGCCTTGGTGAATCGGCCCGGTGGATTTGCCGTTGATGGTGACCCGGGTGTCGGTCATGACGCCTTCAAAATCGATGAAGATGGACTTGTCGCGCCACTTCGCGGGCGTGGTGAAGGTGCGCTTGTAGATGCCGTGGACGCGAGGGAAACCGCCCGCCGGCTTGACGCGGCCGTAGGTGTAGATGCCGAAGCTCTTCAGTTCCCAGTTGGACGGTACACCAATGGTCGACCACTTGTCGCAGTGCTGGCCGTTGTCGCACTTGAACTCCCACTTCACCGGGTCGTCCTTGCCCAGCCCGGAAAGGTACTGGATCTCTGTCTCCGAAGCGCGTGCCACGGAAGCAATAAGAAGCAGAAACAACACAGCATAGCGAATTGACGAACGCATCAGAAACCTCCCACAGCCGTAATCTTGAAGGAATCAATGTGATGGGATCAGACTCCGTTGAATTGCGTTTCGGCCCCGGCTCTGGCCCACTTCTAGATTCAAGGAACTTCCCCACGCGAGGCCAGAGAGGCCGCTATTCTCGGTGCTCGGCAACTGGCCTTGGCTCCTGCGATCCATGTTATTCGTTCTTTGGGCATATGCATTCTCGCGCGCAGAGCAGGCGCATGGAAAAGTGGACAGCAAAGTGCGCTTCCCACTTCTCCACACCCCCGACGGCGACGAAATATCGACAAAGCAAGTGATCGGCCTCGTTATTCCTGAGCCAGATGAAATGTTAGTCTTCGACCGAAACTGACCTGAGAATGTGGAGGTTTTGGATGAAGAAGAA
>JAABUJ010004479.1_pt1 | contig 14673 bp, 13 predicted proteins | sample 5559131 | NCBI WGS metagenome assembly JAABUJ01 (sample SAMN10711875, study PRJNA513366) | rock metagenome | isolation source: Antarctica rocks | place: Antarctica: Victoria Land, Mt New Zealand nord | collected 2016-01-07 | reverse complement strand
TCAAAATGGGTGCCCTTTGCTTGGCAATACTAAGATCTTTGTCTTGATCCTTCTACCTCTCGATCTTTCTGTGGCCATCGAACACGAGTACGCGGTACCATTCCAAGAACTGAATCGTCGCCTGCTCGAACAGTCCGCCGTCGTCCTTTCCGGATGTTTTTTCAAGGATTCCGGGGAATGAGTGCACAGTATAGCCACTGAAAATAGCAACCGCGCATCTACATGCCGTGTTTCAACAGCACCCTGCATCTCTCTGAGACAGTGCCGTCTTGCCAAGTGCAGGCCATTGCGATCGAGCTCGGACCGTAACCCTCCCAGAGGATGTAGCTAAAGCCAATGGGTCGGCTACGAGCCTGCCCCCATTGCTGGCTCCATGATCCTTGGGTATACAGCTTTTCTTTCCGACCTCTTCGGAAGAGCGTAGCCCATCCCTCAGACGGAGTTTCTTGGACAGCTCACGATGACTGAGCGAAATAGCTCAGACCACGTCCCATGGAGGAGACGGCTCCCCAAAGTCTTCATCACTCGTTCGATCCTGCTCTGCATAGGCATTGTCGCGGTTTTCTGCCTCGCGATCGCACTTGCGCACTTCGACCTGAACCTCAATGCCGTGAGGGGTCAGAACAACAATTACTCGCAAGGTGATGTGTTTGGCGAACTGGCCGTGGCCGCAGTCTGTCCATCCCATCTTCTCTTTCCCCTTCCGTCCCAGTCACGGTCACTAACGCTGGGTCTGTCGAATACAGGTATCCCTCTCCGCCGCAACGTCCGCTCTCTTCTTCTTCCAATTCATCGCCGGGCCTCCCCTACATCCTGGCTACTACGTTGCAGGAGATCTGCTGTCCTTTCTGACCCTCACGGTCTGCCTCACTATTGGTTTCATGCTGAGCGCGTTCATAACATTCAACAACTTCGTTGAGGAGTCGACCTGCCAATCGGGTTTTCAGTGGGCTAGATGTGTAGCAGAAGCGGATATTATACAGCAGCTAGAATTAGTAGGCTATTCGTGTGGATTCGTAACGATGTATGCAAATCGAGACACAGTTCCTTTATCACTCGATGATTTCGTCTTCTATCAAGCAATGAGAGTAATTCGATGCTGACGACTATACGAACAGACCACTCCACTTCACTTTGTTCGTAATTGCGTGCTATCGAACGCACGTCCATAATCTGAGGAAGGAGATGTCAAAGATCACTGCAGAGATGACGAGGCAAAACCTCGAGATGAGAATGCAGGACCTCGAGATGCGACAGTATCCGCCTGCGAAAGCCGGCGAGGGGCAGCTCCCCAGGCATCCGGCACACGGTCTGTCGACGAAGAAGAAATTGTTAAGAACGTACAAGGCCGAATTGGACGATAGTGATCGGAGGGAAGAGCTGCAGAAAACGGGATAAGATCATATAGGGGTAACATGTATCAGCGGGTCAGTGATCTAAGGGGGGAATTCAAGCAAGAATTGCTTTGGCCGCTGACGCACGTTCATCTGATTTCGCCACACGTCATCTCACCACTCCGGATTCTGCCTTTCTTCTCGTTCCTGTCCTCTCAATGCTCACTAACACTACCAATTGCCTAGAATAACCCATAATGAGTTCTACTTCTCTTATTATTAGGATCAGCCGTTGCCAGAATGATCTTCTACACGAGAGGTCGTGGCCCAGGTACTAGCAAGGACAATCTAATCATCCACAGGGGGTCGACCTCCAGCATAGCATAGGTGCCAGCCTTCCCTTGACCTCCAGACCCTCAGCCATCTCACCTGGTCTTTATCAAGACGCTTATGCACCTCCATAGTGCCTGATCCTAAACGACATCCATCCAACCCACGGATCTAGCGAACAGGACCGAAAGAAGTGTCTTGGGTGTACATCTTCCAACTAGCTATCCCCATTCCATGAGCGCATCTACTCAAGAACGTTTCTCCCTGCAATGTTGGTTATGCTCCCTGTAACGTCGCCTCACTCTTCACAAAAATCATCTTCTATCCCATCCAAAACCGGTGGTGGTAGATATCCCTTGATAGAGCCTGAATGCATCCTCTTACTTCTTTGCCTTTGCATTTTTCTTGTCGGGTGTACTGATTGACATGTGATTCAATCTTACGAATTTTTCCTTTGGCAATGGGTTCGTTTTCGCTGCGGATTAACGATTCCTTCCGACGTGGTGGAGAGAGTGCCTGGCACGCTGTTGAGAGGAGTACCGTGCCGGCGCTTGGGATACATAAATTCAGTAAATCTTCGGGCCGCCATCGGACATCACGAGTAAAGCGGACGCATCCCCCATGAGAACAACATGCTCTATCACTTTGCGATGACTGCAGTCAGTGAGTCAGCACACTCAGGGCACATGATGGGCAGGACAGTGCTCTGGGCACAGCGGCATTTCGCAAGACGGGAAAGTTGTAACTTTCCATGATTGGAACGTATCTGGACGCCAGCGTAGATATCATCGAGTATCGTGACGTGCATTCCTCCTTACCCAACCCTATGTAGACTTTTGGAGTCATCCCCCCTCCCTCTTTCTCGACTTCAGACCTCCTCAAGCCCTCACGTCGCGCCGCTCAGCGCCGCATCCTGCCTCTCCCCCCCATTACTCCCCACCACCATATTCTTCTCCTCCCCCTTCGCATCCTTCTTCGCCGCCCCACTCGCCTTGAAGCTCTGCTCAAAATCCGCAATGATATCATCAATATGTTCCGTGCCAACACTGATCCTAATCAAATCCTCCGTCACCCCGGAACCCCTCTTCTCATCATCACTCAGCTGCCCATGCGTCGTCGTCCAGGGGTGTATCGCCAACGTCTTCGAATCGCCCACATTCGCCAGATTGCTGATCAGCTTGAATCCATCCACGACCTGCTGGCCTGCCTGCTCCCCCCCCTTGACGCCGAAGCTCAGCACGCCGCCGAAGCCGCGGGGGAGGTATTTCTTCGCCAGCGCGTGACTCTGATGCGATTCCAACCCGGGGTAACTCACCCACGCGACGTGGTCGTGTTTCTCCAGCCACTTGGCGAGCGCCAGCGCGTTTGTGGCGTGGCGCTCACAGCGCAGCGACAGGGTCTCTACCCCCAGCATCAACTGCTGCGCCGCGAAAGGGTTCAGCGCCGAGCCTAGGTCGCGCAGGATCTCGACTCGGACGCGGATCGCGAAGGTGAGCTTGCCGAATGTCTCCCAGAACTTTAGGCCATGATAGCCGTCGCTCGGCTCGACCATCTGCGGGAAGCGCGCGGCGTTGGCGCCCCAGTCGAACTTGCCGCTGTCGACGACGACGCCGCCGATGGTGGTGCCGTGGCCGCCGATCCATTTGGTGGCGGAGTGCACGATGATGTCGGCGCCGTGGTCGAAGGGGCGGCAGAAGTAGCCGCCTGCGCCGAAGGTGTTGTCGACCACGACGGGGACGCCTTTAGCATGTGCTACCTTCACTACCGCTTCGAAATCAGGGACGTTGTAGCGTGGGTTGCCGATGCTCTCTAGGTATACGCATTTGGTCTTGTCGTCGATGACTTTCTCGAAAGCAGAGGGGTCGGCGTCGTTCGTGACGAAGCGGCAGTTGATGCCGAGGCGAGGGAACATGACTTTGAATTGGTTATAGGTGCCGCCGTAGAGGTTCGAGCTTGATACGATGTTATCACCGGCGTGGGCGAGGGCAGCGATGGTCATGAATTGAGCGGACTGGCCGGAGGAGGCGGCGACGGCGGCGACACCACCTTCAAGGGCGGCGATGCGCTTTTCGAAGGCGTCGACCGTGGGCTGAATGGTTGGAGAGTCAGCGACATGGTGACACGGTGACATGGTCGAAGTGTGGAGGCAAGCGAGAAATGAGAAGGAGGGAGATGTACGTTCATGATCCGGCTGTAGATGTTACCAAATTCCTTGAGGCCGAAAAGACGAGCGCCGTGGGCGGAGTCATTGAAAACAAAGCTCTGTATTGTGAATCAGAGGGCACTGGTTCCGGGGAGGGAATTTGTCTGTAATGGGCTAGGCGTACAGTCGTTGCATAGATTGGCAAGGCACGGGCATTCGTCGCTGAATCTGGCTGTTGACTGGATACTGGAAGTCAATATATGCAATCGACAGGGATACGCGCTGCGATATAGAAGGGGCATGAATGCGAGATGGCTCACCCGGCATGCAATTGCAGCGTTTCGAACTTGTGCTGGGGTGCTTCTTCCGCCATTGTTGAGGCTGAGTGGAGAGCTGGATGGCGACGTGGTAGGAGTGATAGCCAAGTGTGTCCTTCAATAGGTCGAGTATGTAGTCCAGGTGTCACCAAAAATCACGTCGTACAAAGCAAGAGGCTGACCATCACCACTCTAAATGTAATCAAGTACACCTCATTAGCCTCGAAATGAATTCAATCTTTTCTTTCTGTGAGCGCCCGGCAACCAGTCCCCGCCATCGTCATCGCACAGCGGGATCGCGCCATATTGCGACTCGGCGATCCCTGGGGCTGGCACGCGACAGTCGTGGGGGTTCCATTGGTGGCTATGATGCAAGCTAGATGTAGCAGGGCGCAAGCTTGCTCTTCCCAGAAGTACGACAATCTGGTCTTGTAGAACACCTTCTGGTGATGCAGCAGAAGCCGAATCAAGCCGTGCTGGTACTTTCTGTTGATTCGAGACGGCCAACGGGTGCCACCGGAAGCCGAGGCATGCGGGGTCACAGCCACATTACGCCACGTGCACAGACCACATGCTCATATTGCATCCCGTTTCGGTCCATCCGCGAGTACCTGACTCCTAGGTTCGAGTGGGATCCCGTTCGCGCATCGCTAAGCCATATCGAGGTTTCCTCCGTGTCTGTCGAAATATCATCGATATCTCGGTCCTCACTCCCGCCAGTGAGATGTCAATATTGCTCTTCACCATGGCATTCTTGGGCCTCGACAGCCGCCTTGCCGCCACCATGGCTTCCGGACCGTTCTCGGAAGAATAATGTTGAGCTCCGGGGTGGGCAGCAACGTGATAGGAACGGGGATACGTCCGCGCTGAGGAGGTTGGTCCGACTTGGTTTTGAGTGGTACTGAAGGCGGAGGGGGGAAACAGCGAGTCGATGGTGCGGGACACCTCTACGGTATGATGAACAAATGAAAATTCCGGTCTCGAAGCAATATATGATGAGGGAGAGAAAGCAAGGGTGGCTGTCTAGGCTCAGTCTCTTACAACACTCGTCTCTTGGTGGAACCGCCCTGGAACAGCATGGCCACGACGGGCTGGCCTTTGACGTGCACGGGTGGGGATTCAATAGAGAAGAGAAGAGATCTTCCCTGGTAAAAAAGAGAAGCACTATAACATGCCAGAGTAAATACGAAACGAAGAAATGCCCGATTTATACCGAGGGAGCTTGAATGGTCGACACCTGAGATTGAGCAAGATGGACGATTATTGCACGGAGAAAGATGTAATCTATAAAATTCCGGGATCAACGAGAGCAATGCATAATATGCTTGGAAGTTGGTCGAGTCGGCTAAAAAATGCCGTTGGAAAAGTACAAGACCATGCTTTGCGACGTGTGAACACACCTCAAGATACACCGATTACGACGACTAGAACCCCTCTCCGGGAATACAATCAAGCAATGACAGGACTGGCTAGTAATTTGTGTATGGAGATGTCTGTGGGTTGATAATAGTACAGTAATTGTAGAGGCGAGAGAGCGCCTTGACTTGGTACGAGATGTATGCGGATCTGGGAATACCCATATGTGCTTTGGCAATGTATGTACTGTTGTCGAATGTCGTAGTTGATCCCACGCCCGACTTTACCTCCCTTTGTAGTCGTGGGCATGGCTAAGGTATCCTCTGGCGATGTTCGACGTGCTGCTGGCATCTCAATGGTCACGTTGGGGCTTCGAGAAACCGTGCAGGAGCCCCGTAGTGATGCGGCCGACGGGCGAAGGACGGTTTGCCATATTCGTTGAGTCGAGCACCCCCACCCACTTTATGGACCCGGAAGGGTGATATCTTTAACATCTTTGCCTTCGGTGCCGTTCGGTTCCTTTCCTTCATTCATGCCCATCAACGCCTTTTGCAGCTTCGGGAAGAAGTCCCGATTGACCCCCACGTCGACATACTCTTTCTGATCCACGATCATACCCTCCTCATCAAACTTCAAGATCCACATGTACTCATTCAGGTACTCGCCAGCCGCCGTATCCGCCCTCGCTTTTAGGTGTATGATAATTTTCCTCTGCTGGACATCTTCGATGATCTCATACACCGTAAGACTGAAATTTCGGAAGGCAGGAATGATGGACTGGAGCTGCGATCGATAGGTCTCGTTGGACTGAGGGGGGTACTGGAGAGAGTAGGGAAGAATGGTTCGTTTGCAGCCGGGGTTGCGCAGGGCAATAATGTCAGGAATGGACATGGAGTTGAAGGCGTCCACGAGCGCGTCGGCGGTCTTGCGCTGAGCGGTTATTGCCATGTTTGTAAACTTTGGAAGTCGAGCAGCATATGATATCGCTCGGCAGGAGGATGTACTTGAGAAGCGTTTTGGGAGATTGTCGTGTTTGTAGAGAGGTTGCGAACCATGGACATTCCTTGTGATTGCATGCCTTAGGCCGGACACGTGAATGATGACCTGCGATACTCTTGTGACAAACAGGGCATCCCTCGACGAATACGGAAGCTATCATCGGTCGATCACGGTGGTTTTGGCGGCGCTGGGAAGCTAGGAGATCCTAGTGCCAGATCGGGTGAGGGCCAGAAACAGGGCAGAGGACCTCGGAAGGATCAAAGAGGTAATGGGTCACTGGGTCAGTAATCTTTAATAGGCAATTCACGGCAAGATATCACTGGTAGAGCCACGATCAACGTCCAGTTTGGCATGCATCTCTGAAAGCAGACTGCCTAGTAGTCGCTATCTCAGCACGCTTGACTACTCCTGGCGCTCAAGCACGCCAAAATCCTCAGCCTTCTGCCAATCGAAGTCATACGACCCTCGCATCCATCTGATAGGAATAACCATCGAATCTGCTGCCCCGCATGTTACCCAAGACCCTATCTCGATCGTGACATGACGCTGCTGCTCAAACCGCAGCGGTGCCCTGTGGGTTCATCTCGTGATCCTTCTTGTCAGGGCCTGTGGTCGGATTGCCGGTTCCCTGCAGGCCTCTCAGAGCTAGAACCGTCGTGACCAGAAAGAATAGCCTGGAAGCCCAGAATGGTCAGCGCGTGCTTCGTTGACAGCAAAGAGATGCCTGCTTTGGACATGGGAAGACTCACCACTCCACCGCTCCCAATACGATTGTTGCAACCATGACGTGACAGATGTGCCCATAACACATCAGTAGTCTATGGTGGAAAACAGCCAGCACGGTGAACGCCGCGAACCAGAAGAGCATTGTCAAGGCCTCGCAACTAGGAATGATCCATCTACGCTGAACCTTGAGAGCGGCCACGAAGAGTAGTGGCGTGAGCAACAGCGTCCAAATGGTGCAGAAGAGCAGAAGGTTGACTTCGGAAGGTGAAAATCTCCAGAAGGAACTGAAGCGGTACCAGTGGATGACTATTTGCCGGAATGGTCAGCAAAGGCTTCCCAAGTCTTTCCCCTGCTCAAGCTAGAGCCTGTAGGATTGTAGCTCTCGAATCTTCCTCTGGTACAACAGTGGTGAATAGTTGCTACGCTTTCACCATACTGAAGGACTCACGCGGAATAGGACAAAGGGAACAATGACTTCGGGGACAGCAACGAGTTGTTTCTTAGCCCATAGCAAGCCGCGACATTCTCCAGGAGACGAGGACGAACTTACGATAGCTAGTCAGGGCGAGCAAGGCCAGAGCCAGAGCTACCTGCACAGCACGCAGGGGGAAAATAACAGGGAGCATGGCTGCAAAAAGTGTTTGTTCGGTCGATGTGATAAATGGTCGATGTGGAGTGAAGAGCTGCGTAATCAAAAGTTGTGAGGGATGCTGTTTGTTGATGAGTGTTGATGAGTATCGTCCTGGCAGAGGCTTTTACTAATGATGGTCGAGGAGTCAAAGAGCGACGGGTCCAGGTTATTTTTTATGAGCGAAGGAAACCGGGTGATTTGACGGAAGGAGTCATACACAGAAGGATGAGATCTGTGTAAGAAGCAACGTTTCGACACTTCCTCGGGAAGGGAAGGAGCATGCCTGTGGTCGGCGACACATACAAGAAACAATGCATGCATGCGCACGACCATTGTAATTCAACTTAAGGACTAAAGTAAGTGGCTCGTGGATGAAGTTTCGAAGAAAAGGGGATTACCTCCTAATCAGGGGCCTAGTGGTGCTCATAGAGGCTTTCCTTCTTTATTCTTTGGCTGACCATGAACGAACCACAATTACCCGTCATCGAGCATTTCTGTTCCTGCTATATACAAGCCCAAAGCCCTTCTCTACAACCGGTTCCGTTGTACAAACTTCGTGTACTTCTTATACTACAACCTCGCCTTGACCTTGTTGTTCGCCTGCTCTTCTGCCACCAATGATTCGGCGTACAGCTCGTCCAGTTCAGCACGGAATTTTTTCGCCGTTTGCGGCCGCTTAAGCTTGAGCCTGGATGGGGATATGTCAGTGACGCGCTGCGAGCCCAGTATAGGAACACATGACTTACGTAGGTGTAAGGAGCTCGTTGTCGATTGTAAACGGTTCGAGGTAAAGGTAGCAATTCCTCACCCGCTCGTAACCGGCGAAATTGTTCTTCTTGCCCACTTTGTCCATCTCTTTGACCACTGCTGCTCTGACCTTGGCATTCTTACACGCAGCTGCTACAGCCTGCAAGTCCGTTGCGGCGATGGTTCTTCCCAAGACCTTGCTCGCAAATGGTGCAAACATCTCTGGCATCACGCCGAAGAGAGCCACCAGAAACGTTTGTACCGAGTCACCGTGAACGTAGGCTTGCGCGAGAAAGTTGAGATGCGAAAGATAGACGTTTTCGGTGCGTTCGGGTGAGATGTATTCTCCCTGTGCGAGCTTGAGTACGTTCTTGACGCGATCAATGATCTTGAAACGCCCTCTGCTGTCCACGGTAGCGATATCGCCTGTGCGAAACCATCCATCCGGGAGCATGCACTTCTCCGTCTCTTCCTTGTTCTTGTAATAGCCGGAAAACAGGGTGGGTCCCCGAAGGAGTAGCTCACCGCGAGGTTGAGGCTGGTCCGTGACAAGATATTCCATGTCCGGCATGTTGGCCAAACAGATCTCATTCGAGGGCACCACAGCCCCGCAAGTCCCTACCGATAGGTCACCCTCTATCTGCACAAGACCGCAAGCATACGTTTCTGTAAGCCCATAACCTTGCGCAAGCCGATTGCCGAAGACAACACGGAGGAACGTTTGGAGGCTCGGATCAAGGGGTGCGGAACCGGAGACCATAGTACGCGCTCTATCAAGGCCTAACGCTGACGCAACTTTACGTCCCCAGATGCGATCATAGATGGCATGCTTGTTCGTTGCATCGGGCGAGTCTGGATGTTGGAGTGCTGCTGTCTTGGTAGACACAATGTGCCGCGCCAAAGCGCCCTTAACCCCAGGTTGAGCGGTTGTAGCTGCACGGACAGCGCCACCGAAGCGATTGTAAAGTCGTGGTACGGAGATGAAGCCCGTAGGTCGGAGTAATTTCAAATCATCCACCAAAGCAAGGATATCCCCGTGAAAGTAGCCAATGGCAGCGCCTAACCATAGGGCTCCATGCTCGCTTAGGCGTTCGAAGATATGAGCTAGAGGAAGATACGAGCAGTAGACGTCGGAGGGACCACCGGGCATGAGGGTCAAGGCGGTTCCAGTCGCTGCTACAGCCGCATAGTGGGTGAGAACAACACCCTTAGGCGGGCCGGTTGTGCCGGAGGTGTAGTTTATGGTGATGATATCTGAAGGGCTCGGGACATGATAGACGGGACTTCCTAATGACTTGCCTAACGCCTCAATCTGCTGCATTGAGTATATTCGGACCTCCATGTCGGACGCCATAGCTGTAAGCACATCATACTTGGAGTGACCAGGTCTATCTCCGTCTTCGAGGGGATCTAGAGATATGATAATCTTCAGAGAGGGTAGTCTTGGCTTCAATTTCAGGACAGTAGGTATGTGCGGTAGTGAGACTGCGATGCAGGATAGTTGCGCGTGATTGATGATGTACTCGACTGCGGAGGGTCCCAATGTATCGTACAAGGAGACGGTATAGAGAGCTTGGGACATGCATGCCAGATCTGCATGTTCATCAGCTGTACTTCTCAGACGTCGAAAAGACAAACACCCTACCTGTCAATTGCCATTCCGGCCTGTTCTGGCACCAAAGCCCTACACCGTACTTGCGCTGCGTAACACCAACTTGACTGTTCGCCTCGACTATGCCAGCACCAAGGTTGGCCCGCCTCTCCTGCACGGTCCCGTAACTCAACCATTGGTACGGCCCCCAAGCCTTTCGCGCAGAATCGTAAGGTCGGAAGCCGAGACATTTCCTTGTAGCATTGCGGTCCGCTGCAGGTCGTTAATATGCAGACGAAGCCTATGTGAACGCTCTTTTACCTGAATCTTCAAACATATGGTGCATAGTGGTTATCTAGTATTGTACATCAATTCTGCGTTCTTTATATAGCGCTGCTCTTCTGTCCGCTAGTCCACTTACCTCTGGGTCTAGTGTTTCAAGAAGCTCATTCTGACACCTCCAATGCCGGTAGACTGCGCTTCGACCTGGTTGTTCGGAGTTTGGTATAGGTACTGAGTAGGGTGACCCGACACGAGGTGGAGCATGTAATTCATTCGCACGCTCAAGAAAGGCCATGATGTACTATCAACGGAAGTCGAAGGCAACAGCTTGTCCAGAACAATGAATATGGGTGTCCGAGCTTGGCTCGGGTAGGTCTGAAGGGCGGGTTATGACATGTGTTACTTAGACAGTTGTACCTTCGTTAATGATCTTGAAGTTCCAATCATCGACCATGAGGCACACTTTGGTATCAAAGTTGAGGTTGATAGTTCACTGTTGAGAAGGGGATCTGAAGGAGGCATCGAGTTGAGCGACTGTAATCCGTCTGGTGATGGGTGGATGGGTGATGAAGGTGGAGGAGATGGCCTGTTCTCTGTTCTCTGAACGCAAGAGATTGAACCTCGGCTCCGGAATCGCCGAAGTCATGCCGCACGTGGCTTTCCGCCGACAGATCCTTGCTCTGATCGATCTACTGGATTTCCTAGCATGTGAAACTGTGGCTGGGCAGCGCATCGCGGTTGGCTTTAGCCAGCATTGTTCCTTTACTTCTACATTACCGAGCAAAGAACAGGGACAACTGCTCAGCCTTGGATATCCTTTTCACCATCCATGTTCTCAGCGATGACAAATAGATCTCGTCGTGCCTTCTGGAGTGTGGGACTCTGAATGTTTCTTTCTGACCAGACTGTACATCAAGGATGCATCAAGGATGATATTCTTCAAATTAAGGTCGAAAGGGTCAATGAGCTATGATCGCCCAAGCGGTCTTCAAAATTAGCGACTCGTCATGGTTTCTGCATAGTGACAGTGACGAAGCCAAAGTTCTTCGGTAGAACCTGCGCCATGAGAGCAGTGCATAAGATGTATCAACTGGAACAATTCGGCCAGGATCGTGACATTCAGTTTCCCACAATTGTGAAGCTACACATATGGCACTACATGCCGAAGGCTGGGTATCTCAACATGTTGCGCGACGTGGAACATACGGCCCTCCAGCGTACCTCTACTCCAATAGGGAGAAGAGCTCCACGTCCATGCGCGGAAACCAATGGTCGTCCTCCATGTCGTCTTCGTCCAGAACACACGGCGCTGGATCCAGCTTGAGACCGTTACCGTCAAGCACCACGTCTTCCGTATCGCTCGTCAAGTCGACAATGTTCGAGTTCTGCGTACCTCTACCTAATTCTTCACGACGCCCAGCAATCGTGTTTCTGATGTTGTGAGCGGCCGCATTCTCCCGGACTCGGCCCTTACTTGACACAGGCTGTTGCTTTTCGATATCCTGATGGAGACGTGCGGTGCCTGGCGCTCCGTCCTCTCGCGCATACGCTGCGTAAGGCCCTGCGTAAGCTGGCCCCTGCCCAACGCCGAATTCAAAATCCATGACGACTTGTCCGGTTTCGATCAGCTCGCGGGCAGCAAGTTGCCCAGGCCCAAGCCCAGGTAGGGTGACGGCTGGTGGCGACTCGTTTCGTACGGCTGGGTGGTATTGAATTGCCTGTGGCCCTACTTTCGGGCCGACTTGTTGGGCTCCTGCGCCACCGGGATCGGATGAGAGTACATGTACACCCCCACTCGAGTCACCTACAAGTAACGACACGTAGTCTGGGGAGAAGGAGCCGCACGAGATGCCCGCCTGCAGCTGAGCAACGTCGCCGATGAATGCGTCTTCAGGTGCTCGACTAATATCCCAGCACTTGACTACTCCATCTGTCGCGCCGGTGTAGAGACGATGCTTGCCAACGCCCCATAGAGTCATGTTGACTCCTGCGTCTCCCTGTTCCCGACTCATTGGCGGAGCGCCATATTTGTGATCCCAATCAGCTATTGGCTCACTATGCTCAAAGTGGTGGAGTATGTGATCCGGATTTCGGGCGTCCCATACGTAGATCGATCCGTCGGTGCATCCCACGGCTAGGATGTTCGGGTCTCGAGGGTGGAAGACCAAGTCCTGCATATCTAGTGCAGGACATTCGTATTCGAACATGGATTGCGAGCTGCCATTGCGACGATCCCATGTACGCACGACGCTTCGAGTTGTGTATTGGTGTGTCAATCTTAGTCCTGGGGCTCCCCCGGTCGAAAAGGCGTCAAGGAATGGGTGGAAAGCCGCAGTATAGATATTTTGGGCCGATGGCGTAGCTTTAAGCTTCTCACCGGTGCTGACATCCCAGAGGCAGAGGTCGCCCTCTCGAGCGGGATCGTAGTCAGGTAAGTCTCCCCACCGAGTGAATCCAACCAGAAGAAGGTTTTCCGTGAACGGGGTCAATCCCCAGCGGAGACATTCAGGGTAGATCTCGTGTTGCGGCTTCAGACGGGATCGATAGGATTCGAGACTTATATAGTTGGGACTATAGTCAGCCCCGTCATGTGAGTAGACTCTGATTGGGTTTTCGACGGTATGCGAGGCGGTAGCGAACGTTCGAGGGAGTCGTTTGGAAGCTTCCAAGGCTGCGACATGTCCATTGTGTATAAGGGTTTCAGCGCAGACTTGCTTCCCTTGCCCAATATCCCACACTTTGACCGTACCATCATGGCTTGCCGAGTAGAGCTCTCCTCCTTGTGGTGAAAATTGGATGGCCGTAACACTTTTGTAAACCATTGGGTCACAAGCGTCATATACAGCATCCGTCGAGTTCGGCCCGCTAGCGATTGTGTCTGGCCTAGGCCGAGGAACTCGATGGTCCGGTAGCTCACAAAGAGTGTTAAGGATAATGTCGCCGTAGAGGAAGTTGTTGGGACGATTGTATTGAAGATCCTCCGCATTCGCGGTAGCTGTAGCACCGACCGCATACGTCTGAGAGTCTGGGCTCCAAGCAGCTGCAACAATATCCCCCGATGCTCCTTTCCAACATCTTACGGGAGCAATGTTATCGATGACTGAATATCGAATTTCCTGCTGCGTCCGTCGACCTTTTGTCTCAAAGCCTAGTTCGCGGTGTCTCAACAATAATGAGATCGTAAGGTCAACATCAGGCTCTCTGATTTGCTTCTCGACTCGCATTATGGAGGGTGACGCTGTTGTCGTGGTCCTTGCCCGCGTCAGAAATTTACGAATCGCTTTACGCTTCCTTGTTGATGCAAATTCCGGCTTGGAATGTGCAAGACGAGAAATAGCGTCGAGATCGTTCTCATTGCAATTTCTGAGCATCCTTCGAAGCTTCTCGCCAACAGTCTCGGGATACGCTTCATCAATTGAAATCCCGTGGAGTTCTTGAATAGTAGCAAGTAGGGTATGGCTCTCGAGATTCGAAAAGTCGACGTGCTTGATCGCATGGTCGTTATCCCTAGGCTTAGCCCTCAGCTTGCTGTCAGGCTTGTATGGGTATCGGGTAGTGCCGCAGGTAGAACCCAAGCTCGCAGATATTAGTTCGAGGGAGGAGTCGAAGATCGGCTTGTCTTTGCTGGCTATCGTCTTCGAGAAGATCGTGTCATGATAAAGACTCGCTGCAAGATGGTCGCCGAGGGTTGCCGGATGTTTCGCAGAATCAACCTTATGAGCTGCTTTCACTGATACGGTGGAGGGCTCAAGAGTGGCTACTCGAAGGTCTGTAGCAGGTGTTGATTCAAGGATCCGGTCAGGCTCTGACACGCCATTCAGGGGCCGAGTACCATCCTTTATAGACTGTTCCAACGTTGTACTCGTAGCTATAGGATAAGCTTGTTGTGGTGGGACTTCGTGTACCGAGGAGCTTATACGCAGTCTTTGCAGATTCGTTGTGTCAGCTGGTCCCCGTTTGGTGAACAGTACAGGGCTTTCTTGCGGCCGGACTATCATTGCAGATGACTTGTGAGTTGCTTCCAGTGATTCTTGGCGAGCCGAATATTGACGAGAGTCTCTTGTAGCATCGGAATAAGCTTCCAGAGAGCTTCGGTGGTCATCTAATATCGGCGCCGGTCGTAAATTGTTGGCGGATCTTAGTGCTGATTCCTTTGCCTGGAATGGTCGAAAGGAGTTGGCCAATGATTTTGCCTGTTGTGTTTGTCTTATTGATGA
>JAABUJ010004478.1_pt1 | contig 14674 bp, 10 predicted proteins | sample 5559131 | NCBI WGS metagenome assembly JAABUJ01 (sample SAMN10711875, study PRJNA513366) | rock metagenome | isolation source: Antarctica rocks | place: Antarctica: Victoria Land, Mt New Zealand nord | collected 2016-01-07 | reverse complement strand
TGCTGGTCCAGTTCCTCGTACGGGATCTGCTGCTTGCAGTTCGGACACAGCGCCATTTGCTGGCCCTGCCGCTTCGCCTGCGCGCGCGGCACGTAGTCGGTTTTGATGCGCATGGGTTGGCCGGGGGCGCCTTTGGCTGCGAGCTGGGCGGCTTGGGCGCGTTCGCGCTGGGCGGTGCGTTCGGCGATGGCGGCTTCTTCGTCGGTTTGGGTGGGGTGTGGCTGTTGGTAGGGAGTTGGGGAGGGGAAGTAAGGTTGGGAGGGCGGAGGCATGGCGTAGGAGTTTGGGGGTTGGGAGTCGTAGAAGAGGGAGTAGTCGTCAGAGGTGGGCATTGCTTCTTCGATGCGGCGGTCGTGCGGCTGCAGGGACATGGCTGCTTTCTGCTCGAGGGATGCGGATTGCAGGTCGTTTAGACTGGGTGGTGGAGGGAGATCGGCCTGATCGTCTGCTTCTTCGAAGAGGACGGTCTCGACGACGACGAAGTCGTGCCAGTCGATCTGGGCGTATTCGAGCTGTTCCTTCTGGACCGCTTCTTCCTTCTTCGCTTTCTGCTCTTCTTGGAACTTCACCCATTCTGCGCGCTGCTTGGCGCGGCCGAGGACGTGAAAGCGGTCCGCGGCGTTGGCTTCGAGCTCCGTGACTCGTGCTTTTTGGGCTTGGGTGCCGGAAGCGCTGGAGGCGAGGAGGAGGGTGGTGTACTGGTCTACGAGGCGCTGGAAGAACTGGTGGAGACTGTGTTGCGGGCGGAGGAAGTCGAATTGATAGTTCCGCGATTCTCTCTGCACGAGGGTCGTCATGAAGGACCGGCCGTTCTTGGCCACGAACAGAGCTGTAACTCGCACAACGTCGAGATCTTGGGCACTGATATTCGGCATCCGCGCGGAGAAGTAAAAGTCTGGCGGTGGGGCCGGCCCTTTGGGTTTCTCTGGTTCAGGCGCTGGAACTGCTTCACCTGCTCGCCCTGCTGATACTGCGGTTCCTCGACCGGCGCGGACTTCGTCGAGGCGCCATTGATAGAAAGGGCTGTAGGGGTCTTTGGGGCTGAGGAAGGAGAATTTGGGGTTGTGCTTTTCTCGATCGCGGATACGGTCTTCGAAGACGGCCCCGTTGCGAGCGACGTAGCCGGCTGTGCGTTCGACGATTGTGCGGATGTCTTTGGGAGGTAGGACGATGCCAGCAGGGGGCTTGCTGACTTCTTCGGGGAGGTTGATGGGGCCAGCATTGTCGGTGGTTGTTGCTGAAGGGGCCATGGTGAGTGGTATCTTAAATCTCTTATCCTGCGGTGGTTGGGTTCATTGGCATCAACTCCGCATAGCTAGCTTTCTGTAGCTTGACTGAAGAAACGACTCCTTTGCATGGACGGATTCCGCGCTTGGAGCCGACCCAGAGAGTCAAAAGTAAGGCCGGGGTCCAATTTGGCTGTTGAATGGTATCGCAGAGTTATCTCTCGGTCACTTTCGACTCAGGCCGTTAATCCCATTTCTTGAACAATTAATCATGCCGTCAAAGGTCGAAATGTTGCAGAAAGTCAATGTCACTAGCGGCGGCCGGTTAATGTTCGGTGAAATAAATTGAAGCCCCTTGCTCTCCTTTCCAACAGAGGTGTCCTGTCCAGCTGCACTGGAGGAGAACTCCGAGATTCTTCAGGAAGGGGCAATGTCACCCGTTCGATCTTCTTACACTCTTTCATCCTCTTTTGAGCCTCTGTGATTGTTTGTGGTGGCATCAATAGGCTGACGAGCGGCCTCACATCCAGCTCGTCCAGCTGTCCGCGCATCTATTTTACCAGAAGTTGACACAGATTCTTCCAACATGGCTGCGAAAAGCAGCCCAATAGACCCGAGTCCGGGACAAGCCCCTCGATCTTCTAACACTTCAGCCCAGAAGAGCAAAGGAAAACCGACCGACTACAGCTCCCATGGCGTTACCGACAATGACATCTTCCTACTTCCCTCTTCGGACTTCCAGCTTCTGGGCGTTCTCACGGCCGTGGCAGCATTGGTCAGGCTGTTCAGGATATATCAGCCCAGCAGCGTTGTCTTTGATGAAGTACAGTAAGTAGCGTACAAAACAATGACCAGTTTGGGACTGATGCTTGCATAGCTTCGGTGGCTTTGCTTCAAAGTATATCAAGGGCCGCTTCTTCATGGACGTTCATCCTCCACTTGCCAAGCTCTTGTTGACGCTTGCTGGGTGGCTTGCTGGCTTTGACGGGGAATTCGACTTCAAAGATATTGGTAAAGACTACGTTGAGCCCGGGGTCCCCTATGTCGCTATGAGGATGCTCCCAGCAATCATGGGTGTCATGACGGTGCCGATGATCTTTCTGACCTTGAAAGCTGCGGGTTGCAGGTCTACGACCTCTGCCATGGGTGCAGGCTTGGTCATTTTTGAGAACGGCTTACTGACCCAGTCACGCCTAATCTTACTCGATTCGCCTTTGATCGCTTTCACTGCCTTCACAGCTTTGGCGTGGACTTGCTTCACGAATCAGCATGAGCAAGGCCCGGAGAAGGCGTTTGACGCAAGCTGGTGGTTCTGGCTAGTAAATACTGGATTGGGTCTTGGTGCTACTGTCAGCGTCAAATGGGTTGGACTTTTCACAATAGCCTGGGTCGGAAGCTTGACACTTGTCCAACTCTGGGTTTTGATTGGGGATAACAAGACAGTTACGCCCAGAATATGGTTCAAGCACTTCCTGGCGCGCGTCTTCTGCCTGATCATCATCCCGATAACGTTCTACATGGCATTGTTCGCGATTCACTTTATCTGCTTAGTGAACCCGGGGGACGGAGATGGGTTTATGTCCTCCGAATTCCAAGCTACCCTGAACTCCAAATCGATGCAGGACGTGCCTGCCGACGTGGTTTTTGGAAGTAGAGTCAGCTTTCGACACCACAACACCCACGGTGGATATCTGCATTCTCATAATCACATGTATCCTACTGGCAGCAAGCAACAACAGATCACGCTCTATCCCCACAAAGATGAAAACAATGCCTGGCTTCTTGAGAACCAGACTCAACCTGAAGGCGCAGACGGGCCAATCATGGGTTTGAAGGCTTGGGACGACTTGGAACCTGCAAAGATCCATGATGGTGCCGTCCTCCGCTTGCATCATATCGTCACAAGCCGTCGTCTGCATTCGCATGATGTGCGTCCCCCAGTCAGCGAGGCGGATTGGCAAAACGAAGTTTCTGCGTATGGATACGAAGGTTTCGAGGGAGACGCCAACGACTTCTTCAGAGTCGAGATTGTCAAATCTATGTCTGATGGTTCAGCGGCGAAAACGCATCTACGTACTATCGAGTCTAAGTTCAAACTCGTTCATGTCATGACTGGGTGTTCTCTCTTCTCGCACAAAGTCAAATTGCCCGACTGGGGTTTTGATCAGCAAGAAGTGACTTGCGCTAAGCAAGGGACTCTGCCGAACAGCATATGGTACACCGAGCAAAACGAGCACCCAATGCTCGGCCCAGATGCCGAGAAAGTCAACTACAAAAACCCAGGTTTCCTGGGAAAATTCTGGGAGTTGCAAAAGGTCATGTGGACCACCAATGCAGGTCTTGTAGAATCCCATGCTTGGGATTCAAGGCCTCCATCTTGGCCAGTCATGCGCCGCGGCATCAATTTCTGGGGCAAAGACAATCGTCAAATCTACCTTCTGGGCAATCCTGTGGTTTGGTACTCGTCTACTTCAGCAATTGCCATCTATTTGGTCTTCAAAGCTCTTTCGATCCTGCGCTGGCAGCGTGGCTTCAGAGACTATGACAATGTCAACTTCAAGCGTTTCGACTACGAGATTGGCACGTCTGTTCTTGGCTGGGCCTTCCATTACTTCCCATTCTATCTCATGCAACGACAGCTCTTCCTGCACCATTATTTTCCTGCGCTTTATTTTGCGATCATGACGTTATGTCAGATATACGACTTTGGCCTCAATCGCATTTCGAGTTTGGGCCTGAAAGGAAAGCCTGGTGTTGGCCGGAGTGGTGTGGCGCTTATTCTGGGAGCTAGCATCGTTGCTTTCACAGTTTACGCCCCACTGGCATACGGCAACGCGTGGACTCAAGATGCGTGTAAGAACGTTAAATTGTTCGACACTTGGGACTTTGACTGCAATACCTTCCATACTGATGTAAGTGATGTGCTCGAGCAGGCCATTTCGGCCAGAAACCCATACATATAGGCTTGTATGCTGACAAATCGATTAGCTTTCGCAATATGATGGTACTTCAGCAAGCGTAGGTAGTGCCGTCAATACCGGATCTCCTAAACCAAATTACGTTGAAGCTGGTCAACAAAGGGCCAGTGATGACGGGATGGTTACACCACTACCAGCAGCAGAAGAGCCCGAAGTGCAAAAGGAGGACAAGATCGAGTACCGGGACCAAGACGGCAATTTACTTGATCCAGAGCAAGTCGCCGAACTAGAAGGAAAGGTATCTTTCCAGACCAAGTACGAGACCAAGACCAGATTAATTGATGCGGCCGGCAATGAGATCGGAGATGCATCGGCGGGAGCTGAGGGATTTGCTCCACCGCATCCAGACGTGGACCGCGAACCTGAGACGGCGCCCAATCAGGACGAGGATGACCAACGAGATTATCCAGCAACAGCGTCTCCTGAACAAGACGTAAGTAACGAGAAATCGATTGAGAAGGGTAAAGACGGAAAACCTAGACCAGCAAGCGAGCCAAAGGAAGCTACCAAGTAAATGGCATAACCGCGATGTATTATAATGTAATTTTCAGTAGACTCGGACATTTGGAACGGCCAAAGATAATGTATATCCGAGCCAATCGACCTGCTGTCATGCTTGATCACACATTCTGGGAGTAAGGTGCCATCGTTTGTTTTGAGATAGGTAACCTAATGCCTGCGTTCAACGCCAGAAAACGACCACCACTATATACACCAAATTCAGTTCTCCCACCGCCTTGATGAACCGAATTTCTCAGCGTTGCTTCGAGCTAGAGCCCCCTACCAGTCCTCCTTGCCATACTTGTTGAAGACCTCGTGCTGCTTCTGTGCATACGCTATCAGCGTCCGCTTATTTAAGCTGCTGCAAGCCCTCCACTAACCTTTGTCAAAGTGACATTGGGTACAATGACGCTGTGCAATGCACTCGGGGCATCCTTGACGGGCGCGTTCGGATCTCCACCCGGGTGGTACCGATATTTGAAGTGCTCGTTCGGAGCCAAATCATGATTTGCTGAATCGCTTTGCCACGGGTGGGATCCTTCAGCCATGCTCACGGGGGCTTCTGACGACGAAGATGTGGGTTTGCGGCCTTTGCGTGAACATGAGAGTTAGCCGCTATGCAGCGACGAGAGAGTCGTTGCACAACGTACCAAAGTGCCAACCAGCCAGACCGAATGCTGTGCTCATGACACCAAGGAGGATCTGAGAGCTTTGTCAACAAGCAAACTATCAATGCTACCTTCAGGTAATGACATACGTATAATTCGGGGTTTCGCCTTGCTTCCTTCTGCAGTATTTGGTTTCTGCTGGGGTTGTTGGTGCCCTCGGCGAGGGCTTTGCCAGAGCCACCTTTTGCCATTGGGATACCGACTTTGCCGACTAGGTTCTTTGCTGCTGATGCCATCGTTGTTGTGTTTGTCAAGTGTCGTGGTCGGTGGGTTGATTGAGACGGCGAAGTAGCTATCGAACGCCCGCCAAGCTGGTAGCGGAAGCTATACTCGTTTTCACCTATTAATGCAACCCACCTATCAATGCAACGCGCTAGTAATGTAGGTGCATGAACCTAGGGTTAAGACTTATAACCCTGAATTTTGCACCTAAACCACTAGCGCGTTGCATTGATAGGTGGATTGCTTTAATAGGTGAAAACGAGTAACGTCTTCGGCTAGCGCAATCAAGCGCGCTTCTGAACGGTTGGACCCCTGTCTGTTCTTGACGTTCATTTCGCAAGACGGATGTCCTTCACTCTCACCATCATTGGAGCAGCGTCTGCCATTCCGTGACTGCTGCTCCGACTAATCTTCCCTGGTCAACATCGCGTCTCAAATCTAATCTCGCTCTCACTGCTGTCGTCCGCCGCATTGTCCGTTCTTGGTGCCTGCCATTTCACTGGATACGACGAGAATGTGGCACAAGAATAGCCCGATCGATCCTTCCCGAACAAGAGCTTTATGACCATCTGTCACTGCACAAGGTGAGTGACGAGATGGCTTCGTCGTCCCCGTCCGCAACTTCTCGCTCTCTCGCCAATGGGCCCGTTCCAGTACCGGCATCGATCACGACCTCACCCCCAAGCGTCATATCTTCGCGCATGACGGATATAGCATCCGAGGTTGGAGACGAATACCAGCCGGAAGGCCTGGCGACGAGACAAACTTCCACAGGACGAGTCAATGACTCCTCTAGACCTCAGTCGCCCATCTCGGCGCAGACTCGTCAGTCAGCGCGGGCACCTTCGTCAAGGAGGGGGACCCCTTTTCCAGGAACATCGAGCACATCACCAGGATGGAGATCTGGCGGCGCGTTTGGAGGGCCGGGCGGATCGATCTCGAATACCAGCAGACCCCAGAGCGCCAATAGCCGGAGTAGTAGATCGCATGTCCCTTCATTAGCATCACAAGCTTTCTTCCATCCCATGAGTTCGCAACGCCTTCAAGCTCAGAGAGGCAACCGTCCTTTGGTCTTCCAACAGACAACCGGCTTCGACGGGTACAGTGAGACTGGTAGCAATATCAACAGGCATAGTACAGGGTCGAACATGACAGACCGACGGGTTGCCACAGCTCAAACTGGGAATGAACTGCCGCCGCCTTCCAGAGACACAGAGTTCACGGAGCAAGATGACCGACTTACGAGGACTGCTAGTCCAACCGGTTACGGAACAGCCCAAAGCATTGGAGAAAGCGAAAGACCGCTGCAAGCTCAAGTAGCAAACGTTCGACCCGGTCAGCTGGATCTTGGAAAGAATTACAAGCAGAGTGCTGGTGTACTTAGACCAATCGAGAGATCTCCTCGGTCATTTCGCGCCAGCTTTCTTATTCCTTCAAGGAACGGCGTTAGTCCTCGTAGCGCTAGCCACGGTCGTCAGAGGCTGGGTTCCGTACCGGCTCCGCCGAACGATGCAGACACCGACACATCGACACAGGGTGCTCCCGAAGCTGGCATAAATTATGAGTACTTCGACGGTAATACCGTCTTCTGCTGGGGAGGCAGGTTACAAAACACTAGGGATCGACCGATCAATATCGCTACGGCGATTATTGTTATGTTACCTTCCGCCTTGTTCTTCGCCTACTCGTATGTCCCCTGAGTAAAGCATGTAGGAGATCCAATTGCTGATAGGAGTCTGCTCTAGGGCTCCATGGCTCTGGCATAATGTGTCTCCGGCGATACCTATCTTCTTTGCCTATTTTGTATTCATATGTATATCCTCTTTGATACACGCCTCCGTTACGAACCCGGGAGTAAGGCTATTCTCCATAACACAAACTATTTTCACTGACATAATTAGATTTTGCCGCGTAATATACATCCGATGATTCCACCTGAAACATCGGATGATCCCTTGGCCTTAGGCCCGCCGACCACCGAATGGACTATGGTGAAGTCTGCGACCATGGAAACTGCAGCTATGGATGTGCCCACCAAGTATTGTAAGACGTGTAATGTTTGGCGCCCGCCGCGTTGTCATCACTGCCGAATCTGCGATAACTGCATAGAAACGCAGGATCACCATTGCATGTGGATCAATAACTGCGTGGGGCGACGCAACTACCGATACTTCTTCACCTTTGTTAGCTTCGGTACCATTCTAGGCATTTTCCTTACCTTCGCCAGCCTTGGTCACTGCCTCCGATATCAATCACAGCAACGCATATCCTTCCGTGAATCCATCAATCATTGGAGGGTCCCCTTTGCCATGTTTCTATACGGTCTTCTGGCGACACCGTATCCGGCGTCTCTCTGGGGCTACCACCTTTTCCTCATGGCTAGAGGTGATACGACCAGGGAATATCTCAATTCCCATAAATTTCTCAAGGAAGACCGCCACCGACCCTACAACCAAGGCAGCCCTTGGAAGAACTGGCTTGCGACGCTTCTTCGACCACGACCGCCAACGTATCTGCACTTCAAAGAGAAATACATTGAAGGCGATCAGAGATTTGGCCCCCGTCGCGGGAAGAGAACGGCGCCTCTTACTGAGGAGCAGCAGGGCGGTGCGATGGAGTTGCACAAGATGGTTCAACCAGCCTTTGAAGGGCCGACAACGCGAAGACCGCGGACTTGACCGACTCTTCATTGACAACTCCAGACTCGCACTATCTACAACGACATTTATCTAACATACTTCTGTCAATATATTAATCGGACTTTAGCAGGCGTGAGCATCAGGGGGCGTTGTTGCTTTTAATATACCCGGACCCTTCCAACGCCTATTCAAGGTGGAAGACATTGTATGGATCACTAGGTGCTCTGGTTATTATCGAAATTAGTAATTTTAATACCCATTTCACCTGTCTAGCATGCTACTGTTGGAATGATGACCGTAAATAAATGCGGTGTGATTGGTTGAGCTGGTTTGTTGTCTTCTTGACGCCAAGCCATCAATTAGGTAGCTTCCCCTCCACTCAACGACACCACCCGTGATGAATAGCTCGAACACTATGATTCGTATGTCTTTAGTGTTCATGTTGTGACCAGAGCTCTGCATTGCTCTGGTGTCGCTGCCGTCGATCTCTATTCCTTCGAAGGACAGACCGCCACGCAACTTCTTGAGCTCCAACCATAATGCCTTCTTTTCTACAGAATTGGCTTACGAGGCGCTCTTCCGCCTTGCCCTCAGCGGCGACACGTGCAGAGTCTGTACCATCGACCTCCTCTAACACTGATACTACACCGAACATATCAAACAACAATTCGGTAGCTCCGTCCCTCACTCCTGCTACGAGCAATACAGACGCGGCCAGTATCTCAACAGACGTGACCCCAAAGCAGGAGAGCACAGGCCGGAGCTCCGACCGTCTCCGACATTCTCGATCAAGTATCGGCAGCTATAACGAACGTGTCCTCGCCGGTAGCGTCAAGCGGAAATCTAGGAGGAAGACCACTGATGACACAAATCGAACCGTCTCCGGAGAGACACTCGTAGAAGCTAGCACGAGCGCGCAGGAGCAGCTAATACAAGAGAGTGAACAGGCGCTGGATCGGGACTGGACTTTAGGAGCTTTGCTTGGGGATGATCTGAGACTGTCGGAGAAGGAGGAAACCGGCGTCAAGCGGCGGAGGTCTACGCGTTTAGATATCCTCGACAAGGCGTCCGAGTTGGTGGAGAAGTCTTCCAGTGTACTTGGCAAGCGGGGCAGGGAGACTGTTGATGCCGGGGTGGAGAAGCTGAAAGCTCTCCAGGGGGACAGGAGGACTAGTCTACGACCCAGGGAACCAGACGCTCCAAACTTCGAAGGGCCCATGACCAAAAAGGCACGATTCTCGGAAACACCTTTACAGGAAGAGCCGTCCACGCCGCCGAAATCGGAGCGTAAGGTAGCCAAACGGCCTACTAAGCGATGGTTGTCCCAGGGGCTCTACGTGGGACAAGATAGAGACTTCGATGCGAGGCTGACTGAGTCTCAAAACAAGGCCAAGAAGGAGTCCAAAACTGAAGCCAACGACCGAAAGCGAACTCCTCTACCACTTCCAATGTTCATAGGCCAGAGAGTCATCGACAACGGGCGGACTTTCAAATTGCCGTTTGACATATTCAATCCTCTGCCTCTTGGGCAGCCAAAGCCCGAGGAATGGAAGAAAACACACAAGAGTAAGCTGAAGTTATCTTCTCATTTTGAACATTGGTTGATTGACTACTGCCAGATGTGTTCGTGGGTGAGGCTGCCAACCTATGGAAAAAGGCTAAGCGCCTGGAATCCTCTAAATGTATCTGCACGCCCGAGACCGGCTGTGATGAAAATTGCTTCAACCGCTTTATGCTCTATGAGTGCGACAACAGCAATTGTAATATCGGCGCCGAGCATTGCACCAACCGCTCCTTCGAATCTTTACGCCAACGGACAAAAGTCGGCGGAAAGTACAATATCGGTGTCGAAGTGTGCAAAACGCTCGACCGGGGCTACGGCGTCCGCTCAAACCGTACTTTCGAGGCCAACCAGATCATCGTCGAGTATACCGGCGAGATAATCACTCAGGAAGAGTGTGACGGCCGTATGCATGGCCGCTATAAGGACGCTGAGGTATGTCATGTATCCCCTTTCTGCTTACTCTCTACAGAATGGAAAGCTGACCTAGAAACAGTGCTACTACCTTATGGACTTCGACCAACAAATGATCCTCGACGCCACCCGCGGCTCCATCGCCCGCTTCATTAACCACTCCTGCGAGCCCAACTGCCGCATGATCAAATGGACCGTCAGCGGCAAACCCCGCATGGCCCTCTTCGCCGGCGACAAGGGCATCATGACCGGTGAAGAACTGACCTACGACTACAACTTCGATCCCTACTCCGTCAAGAACGTGCAGGAGTGCAGGTGTGGAACCGCCAGCTGCAGGGGCTTCCTAGGCCCGAAGCCGAAGGAGATCAAAGAAGCTTTGAAGCCTATCACGACGGGCAAGAGAAAGTTCGCGGAGGTGGTTGAGGGGGCGATGCAGACTGTGACGAAGAAGAGGAAAATTGCCGTGCCGAACAGTGTTAGGTCTGTGTTTGCGAAGTCTAAAGCTACGACGAGTGAGGGTTTGACGAAGGCCAAGGCGGTGATGGGGTCGATGGCGGAGAATGAGCGGTTGGTGAAGGAGACGTCGGAGAAGAGCCTGAGAGGGTGGAAGGGGTGGGCGCTGGTTGATGAAGAGGGGAATGAGGTTGTTGGTGAGAAGAAGGTCGTTACATATGAGAAGGAGAGGCGGAGATTGAGCAATGGCACTTCTATGAAGAGGAGTGCGGAGGATGAGGAGGAGGAGATGGAAGAGAAGACGAGCAAAGAAGCGGAGCGTCCTGTTAGCGGGAGGGACAGCATGAAGAAAAAGGTTGGGAGCGTGAAGAAGAATGTGGTTAGAACGGTGAGACGGACATCTAGAGCGGGCATTGGGAAGACGATCAGGGTTATTGGGGATGGGGATGAGGAAGACTAGGCGTTCAAAGTGGGTAGACTGGGGGCGCTTGGGATCGTTGGACATTGCCGGAGACGGCAGGGTTCATTTCAGATGTCTTATTACCAGGAGTTGTGACTTAGAGATCCACGTGTACGACGATTTGCCATTGGCTTCTCAACGACCGATAGGCCCTAACCACGCTCCATATTTAGAGCCTCAGGAGTTGCATCCATCATATTTTGGGCCAGCAACAATCACGCAATCAACAAAGGTTACCTTATCTTATTAGAATTCATCGAGCTGCTTTCCTGTGGGAGCTGCTGCATTAACCCCCTGCCCAAGGTATCTTGCAATCTCTCTAAACATTATCCTCATTCCTTCACACAACCGCAAGGTCAAAATGCCTTCAATCGTCAACGCATAATGACCAGCAAGATATAACAAGAAAACGGCATTCTACTCACCATTCCCGTGAGTACATTCTCGCTCCCCAAAAACCATAGAAACAAGTACAAACGACCTCGATCCCAGTTTCTCTTCAACAAATCGACATAATATCCCGCCGCTCCTAACATTCTTCCCATGAATTCCATCCTCGTCATACACGGATCGCATACAGTCGACCCATCCTTAACCGGGGAGTCAAAATAGCAGAAAGGAGGGTCAATGCATCGACTCCTATTTCTATATATGCATATGACTGCGAGCACAATCTCCCATGTCTTTTACCAGACCACGCTTCTATGACTTCGTAGATCCATGAGAGTCGGGTCAAGAAAAACATCATTATCTTTCTGGAAAGCCATACAATAGAGGTGTAACGTTATCTTTCTTTAGGGTATTCGAGGTGAGATCCTGATGGAGCTGCCAGACCAGCAATGGGGGCGTCGGTCCAGGAGCTGCAAGGCCTTTCAGTCCAAAGTTGTTTTGTGCGAATTGCGCGGTAGCAACCCGCGTCAATGCGTAGGAATTTCCTCGCTGCATAGCTTACTGTCATTATTATTTTGTTAGTGGAGATACACAACAGACCCATAGATAGGTCGCAATGCCAGTCTGTTTTTTCTTTTCGCAAAGTGTATGCTGAAACCATTCAGATATCTAATACCATCCATTATGCTTGGTTCGAATTGCTGTACCAACATTTTTGCCGCCTCTGACCCGCGACTCGTTTCTGATCTCCACGCCTTGGACTCCTACACTCACTGGCTTCTCACTCGTCTTGACATCTACACTTCCGCCTCACTTTTCAGGGGCTCATTATCGAAGCAAGCCGAGACCCGAAACTCACCCCTTCGGCATGTTGGCAAGCCCTTTCGCCCCCAAGAGCAAGACCTGGTGGCCGTATCGTCGTAAGCCGTGTAGATGAAAGGAACAAGTGCATAGTCTTCAGCGACTGTAGACCACGCCCCAGCTCCTCTTCGGAGGTGAGCTGCAGATCCGGTATACTCGCAAAGGGAGCGGTAGAGAATACGGAGTGCATAATAGTGGTATCAGACCTCAGGGTTAAAACATTCGCGCAGTAGTCGAAGGTTGAAGAGCGCTTGTTGCGTTGAGATGGGACAGGATGCTGCTGGGAGTTGAGATCCTTGGAGGAAGGATCGATTGAGGCTGGGATGGATGGAAAAGAAGATTTGTGGGGGGTTTTGATGGAGGTTGGGGAGTTGCTGTGCAGATCGCTAGAAACCTGCTATTGTTGAAGGTATAGACGGACGATGTTTCAAGCACCTAGGTGCTGGGCAGGCTGGGCATGTCTGAGGATGTTACCCCACCGTACAAACTTGCTAAAGCTCTTGTTCGTGATCAAGGATCGTCATGGCTCTCCAGCATCTTTCTTTCGCTGGAAGGGTTTGAGTCGTAATAGCTAGGAAAACTGCTTTGGAGTATTGAGTTAGACGCGTTGTCCATATACGACGATCTTGGATGCGATAGCTTTGTGCTTTTTCGATGATGAGCTAAGACATGTCTCTGACAATCGAATGATCACTGCCTAATACGTACAAGGCGACTTCTGTGGATGGTTTACGAGGGCAAATGGATGACTGCTTGTGCATGACGAACATAGGTATAAGGAAGAGCTCGCGGAAATCCTCCGGCTAGGTCCTCTAGATGCTAGGCAGGGATTTGAATAGCAGATGATTCATAGATTAAGTATTAAACATACTGTAGGAATTGGTAGTAGGAGCGTTACCGTTTTCAGGCGCCTACCTCGACCCAAATCCCCTCAGACGGTATCCCATTTTTCGTAACAAAGAGCAAATACTGCCCAGGCGGCATGACACTCGCATCCCTAGGCGCCGTGACAATCATTCCAGCCTTACCTATATCCTGCCCCAACATCGCCATCCTCTGTCCCATGCCCTGTCCATGCGTATGAAAACCCGGGGTACTCAACACAACCATCGTCTCTCCCCGCAACGGCTGCCCATTCAATGTTGCGCAAATTGTGAAGCTGCTGTTATATGCCATGTCGTGTGGACTCGAGGTGATGACAGGCCGCGCTAGGGCATCCATGTACGGCGGCGAGAAGATCTCCACGCGATATTCGGTTGGGTACACGGACGTTTTCTTTTGCTGCTGCTGCAAGGCGCAGGTATGGCCGTTGTTGCCGAATGAAGGCCAGCCGGGGCCGACCATTCCTGTAGCACTGTAGCCGACGGCGGGGTTAGATCCCGAGACAAGGACTTCCCCACTAGCAAGCAGGATTGCAGTGGAGTGGTAGAGGCGTGGGATCGTAGTGGAGGGCATAGTGGTGAAGCGCTGCCCAAAGGGTGCGGAGGCATTGTAGATGACTGGTGAAAGGACAGGATCATCAGCCATGAAGCCGCCACCGCAGCCAGAATGTGCGCCGTTGATGAGAAGTACGGTGCCGTCAGGGAGAAGAATACCGTCGGACATTGTTTGCGGGCCGTTGGGCAGGGAGTCGGTGGGCTCATACGTAGGAGAGGGGTCGTTGGGACAGATAGTATAGCAGTCTGATAGAGCGGTAGGGTTGGGAATGTCGCCTGAAGAGCCGCCACAGATGAGAATAGAGGGCTCGTAATTTGGGGCGACGAGAGGAAGCAGCACTGAAGTGGCGGATGAGGGGAAGGTGCGTGATTGAAGAGGGGTGTCAGGGAGGGTCTTGACTAGGGAGTTGGCTATGTAATCCCAGACGATGGACTGATTTCCGGCTACTGTGAAGATCTGATTTGTGGCGGCGGTGTTGGGTAGGAGGTAGACTTTCAACGGTTAGTAATATATGGTTGCTGAAATAGAGCCGACTAACGCATGGGATAAAGATTGTATGATTTGCCAGGCACCCTGCCGTCGCCCTCGATCAGTATGTTTTTTACAGACAACGATCCGACTATGGCGTTTCCCTTTAACGGGTAGTGACTCCACATCAGACCCAGAAATACATATGAAAGGGAAGACGTAGATTAGAATAATCACTCACAAATTCTCGACATCCGTAAAATCCAATATAGGAAGACCGACGGGAGGCGGCGGCGTTCTTCCGTCTTGATAGATGATCTCATACGTAGGCACATTGATGCTTGCTTCATTCAACACAAGGCCCCCCTTGTCAGCCCCGCCAACGATGAGAACACT
>JAABUJ010004477.1_pt1 | contig 14678 bp, 10 predicted proteins | sample 5559131 | NCBI WGS metagenome assembly JAABUJ01 (sample SAMN10711875, study PRJNA513366) | rock metagenome | isolation source: Antarctica rocks | place: Antarctica: Victoria Land, Mt New Zealand nord | collected 2016-01-07 | reverse complement strand
TCGGCGCGGGAGCTCGTCGCCCGGATCCGCGCAGTGTTGCGTCGGGGCGTGGATCCGGAGCTCGACGGGGATGGGACTGCTGGGGTGCTCGAGGCGGGACCGATACGCCTGGATGTCCAGCGGCACACCGTCACCGTGGGAGGTCGTGCGGTGACGTTGCCGCTCAAGGAGTTCGACCTCCTGGAATACTTGATGCGCAACTCTCGCCGGGTGCTGACCCGCGGGCAGCTCATCGACCGGGTGTGGGGCAGCGACTACGTGGGGGACACGAAAACCCTGGACGTGCACGTCAAGCGGCTGCGCACCAAGATCGAGCCCGATCCCTCCACCCCGGTGCATCTGCTCACCATCCGTGGACTCGGCTACAAGCTCGACCCCTGACCCGGGGTCTGCGACGCCCACAGCGTTGGCGTGCAGCACAAGCCCCCAAACCCGCTAGCACGTGCGGGTTTGGGGGGTGCCGACGCCGGTGTGCCTCACGCGGCTCGCTGTCGCGTCACCGGGAGCTGGTAGCAGGCGGGCATCGCGCCGTGGTGCGCGGCCAGGTCCAGTGCATCAAGCACCGCCTGGCGCGGGCCTGAGCGGGTCAGGTCGGCGGCATCGATGGCTACCCGTAGCAGTCCACCCCGGCGCGCGGTTCGGGCGGCGGCCAGCACGAGCGCGCGGCACCGCCACGGCTCGCTCTTGGTGCCACCGCCCACCCCGAGCACGCGCGAGCCCAGCGCCGTACCTGAGCGCAGGTCGCGTACCGCCGTGAGGTCGGCGCACAACCGAAATCCGACCCGGGGCAGTGCTGCGAGAGCACCCGGGGAAATCACCCAGCGGGGCGGGGCGAACAGCCAGGTGCGGAGCCCGACCTCTTCGAGCACCCGGTCGGCGGCGGTGAGCCGCAGTACCGCCTCATGCTCGGGCAACGCCGCGAACTCCGCCCGTCGATGCTTGACTGCTGCCTGGTCGTAGCCGTGCAGCACGACAGCGTCACCGTGGTCCCGCCTGCGGCGCAGCCACTCCAGCGTGGCGGCGTCGTGCATCAACCGGTACCCACCCTTCAGGCGCGGCGCGATGAGCAGCGACAGCGGAATCCCGCGCCCGTCCAGCTGCGCCGCGAACTCGACGGCATCGGTCAGTGTCTCCGCGCGGATCCCGGACAACGACACGATCAACTGAGGAGCGTGCACCCGATCAGCACACTGCACGCCGGTGAACTGACGTGGTCATCGAGGTGGCGCGAGCACTACGTGCGGCGAAACAGTCAGCTCCACTCACCGAGGAAAGGACATGCCGAGGGACACGACGACACCAGCGACACGCCCGTGCGACGCTGGGCGTTGAGATGGGCGTCGTTGAGCCCCCGCCCCGCCCCGCCCCGGTGCGGGGTTCATTGGTCAGTTCCAGGCCTTGGTCCCGGGGGGCTGGGGCGGTCGCGGCGGGAAACGTTGGTCCATGACCAGCCGGGGAGTGCCTGCAAGGCGGTGATGCGGGATGGCGTCAGCCGCCCCGCCCGGTATGCCGCTCGTTGTCGGGCTACCCATTGTCCCAGGAGGAAGCCATCAACCTGGGTGCGGTAGGCCACCGCAGCGGTTTCGTGCGTGTCGGTGTAGGCGCCCAGCGCGGCGAAGCCGGTAACCCAGTAGTGTTCGCGCGGGTTCCATGCCCAGCCGGGGAGGGTTTCCAAGGCGGTGATCTGTGCTGGGGTGAGGGTGCCGCTGCGGTAGGCGGTGCGGCGGTCGGCGATCCAGCGGCCGAGGGGGAAACCCTCGCTGACCGTGTCCTGTGGGGGGTTGGCGTTGCCGTGGATGCCGACATAGACGTTCAGCGCGGCAAGCCCGCGTAGCCAACTCTGCTCGCGGGGGTTCCATGCCCAGCCGGGGAGGGTTTCCAAGGCGGTGATCTGTGCCGGGGTGAGGGTGCCGCTGCGGTAGGCGGTGCGGCGGTCGGCGATCCAGCGGCCGAGGGGGAAACCCTCGCTGACCGTGTCCTGTGGGGGGTTGGCGTTGCCGTGGATGCCGACATAGACGTTCAGCGCGGCAAGCCCGCGTGGCCAGCTGTGTTCGCGCGGGCTCCACGCCCAGCCGGGCAGCGCTTGCAACACCGCGATCTGTGTGGGGGTGAGGTTCCCGGCGCGGTAGTCCTCGTGGGTGCGAGCAATCCATTGCCCGAGCGGAAAACCGTTGACTATGCCTATTTTCGGGGTGTTGATGGTGCCGTTCGCGGCGATGTAGTCCTGGGCGGCGCGTAGTCCCCGTTCCCACCGCTGTGCTGGGGGGGTCCATGTCCACCCGGTCAGGTTCTGCAGCAGCGCGATGCGCGCGGGGCTCAGCGACCCGGCCCAGTACTGGGCGCGTTGTTGATCCACCCAGAGTCCGACCCGGATACCTCGGCTGGTCGCCGCCGACGGCGGGGTGGGGGCGCCGTGCACCTCGACGTAGCGCCGCAGGGCCCCCCAACCCCGCGCCCAACCCGTTCGCCCCTCGGACTCGCCATGCGGGTCGCTGCCCCACACCCACCCGGGCAGCCCCTGCAGGGTCGCGGCCCGCGCCGCGGCCAGAGTGCCTGACCAGAATTCCTCCCGTCGGGCGGCGACCCACCGCCCGAGCAGGACGCCCCCGGCCATGCCTCGCGACGGAACATCGGCGGTGCCTCGGGCGCAGACGTACACCGTGAGCGCGGCAAGGCCTTCCTCCCAGGAGGGCTCCCGGGCCGCCCCTCGCCAAGTGTGCATGCAGTCCTCACCGACTTCCTGGGCACGACGCCCGATGCTCCTCGCTGCAGGGCCAGACCGCGACTGTTTCGTTAAATCCGCTGGGCGTAGATATGTGGTGCGCGCGAGGGCTGTGGCTGCCCGTGGGGTGAGTTGCTGGTCTCACTCAGGGGGACTCGCTGTGGGCGGGTTGCGTTGTGGTGTCGAAGACGTATCCGACGCCGTGGACTGTGCGAATGTGCGGTGCGGCATGCGGGTTGCGTTCGAGTTTGTGGCGCAGCCGCAGGATGTGCACGTTCAGGGTGCCCGGGTCTCCGGTGTAGTCGGGGCCCCACACCAGATCCATGAGGGTGTTACGTGTCAGGACCCGGTCGCGGTGCGCCAGCAGCAGGGACAGAAGCTGAAATTCTTTGGTGCTCAACGCCACCGGCCGGTCGTCGACTGTCACCCGGTGGGCAGTCATGTTCAGCACGACGTTTCCTGCTTGCAGCACGAGGCTCTCGCGTTCGTCAGCGGGGTCGGGCATGGGTGTATCTGGTGACGCAGTCATGACGTGTTCCCTAATCGAGGCGGTAACCCCAGGACAGAGGTAACCCGAGGACGAGGGTGGGCTAGCCGAACCGCCCGGAGATGTAGTCCTCGGTGCGTTTGTCGTTGGGTGCGGAGAAGATGGTCTCGGTGGGCCCCTTCTCGACGAGTTGGCCTGCTTGCCCGACGCCGGCGAGGTTGAAGAACGCCACGTCCTGGCTGACCCGGGCGGCTTGTTGCATGTTGTGGGTGACGATCACGATCGTGTATTGCTCCTTGAGGTCGCTGATCAGGTCTTCGATCGCCAGGGTGGAGATCGGGTCCAGCGCTGAGCAGGGTTCGTCCATGAGCAGTACCTGCGGGTCCACGGCGATCGCCCGGGCAATGCACAGACGTTGTTGCTGTCCGCCGGAGAGGCCACCACCGGGTCTGGCCAACCGGTCCTTGACTTCGTCCCACAGGTTGACCCGGCGCAATGATTGCTCCACAACGGTGTCCACCTCGGATTTGCTGTGCTGCCCGCCGCTTTGCAGCCGCATGCCGGCGGCAACGTTCTGCTGGATGGACATGGTGGGAAACGGGTTGGGTCGTTGGAACACCATGCCCACCATGCGCCGCACAGCCACCGGGTCCACGGTGGGTGCGTAGATGTCTTGGCCGCTGAACAGGACTCGGCCTTGCACGGTGGCCCCGTCGATCACCTCGTGCATCCGGTTGAGGGTGCGCAGCACCGTGGACTTGCCGCACCCGGACGGGCCGATGAAGGCGGTCACACTGCAGGGGGCGACGGTGAAGGTGACGTCGCTGACGGCGAGAAATTTTCCGTAGCGGACGTTGAGGGCGTGCACGTCGATGCGCTTGGCCATCGGTTTCCTTATCGTGTTCCCCGACGCGGGACGGACCGTCGGATGAGGAGGCGGGCAAGGACGTTGAGCAGGACCACGAACGCGATGAGCGTGAGCGCTCCCGCCCACGCCCGGTCCAGGGCGGTGTTGTTGGGCAGACCTGCTTGGCGGAACACGAACAGCGGCAAACCTTCCTGGGCGCCGCTGAAAGGGTTGACGTTGATGGCGTCGTTGCCGAAGACCGTCAACAGCAGGGGAGCGGTCTCCCCGGTAGCGCGGGCGATGGCGAGCATGACCCCGGTGGTGATGCCCGGCAGCGCGGTCGGCAGCACGATCGAGACGATGGTCCGCCAGCGCGGGACACCCAAGGCGTAACTGGCTTCGCGCAACGCATCCGGGACCAGCCGCAGTATTTCCTCTGAGGAGCGCACCACCACCGGGACCATCAAGATGACCAGCGCCAAGGACCCGGCGAAGCCGGAGTAACCCTGGTCCAAAAACAGCACCCACACCGCGAGCACGAACAAGCCGGCCACGATCGAGGGCAGCCCGGTCATGACGTCGACGAAGGTGCTGACCAGGCGCCCGAATCGGCCGCGGGCGTACTCAACAAGGTAGATCGACACCAGCAGGCCGATCGGTACCGAGATGAGGGTGGCGATACCGACCTGCTCGAGGGTGCCGATGATGGCGTGATAGGCGCCGCCGGTGGCGTCCTTGGCTGAGATGTTTCGCATCGAGTGGGTGAAAAAGGTGGTATCGAAGCGGGTGAGGCCGCGGCTGATGGTGTAGCTGAGGACCCCGATCAGCGGGAGGATCGCGAGGATCAACGCCGCCGTGGTCACCGCCGTGGCGAGCCGGTCCCGGGAGCGTTGTTTGCCCTCGACCACCGCGGACAGCACGGTGAGTGCGAGGACGTACACCGCGGCGAGGAACAGGATGAACTGCACCCGCCCCTGCAGGGGTGTCACCGCGAACAGGGCCGCGCTGAGGGCGACATCCCCGGCCAGCACCGCCGCCGGTGCCCAGCGGGGCAGGGTGCGCCCGACCAGCAGGCTTTGCGGTGAGAGCGGTTTGTCCAATGTGGTGCTCACGCGGCGGCCCCCCGAAAGTCTTTGCGGCGGTTGACGATGGCTCGGGCGGTGAAGTTCACGACCAAGGTGATCGCGAACAGCACCAGACCCGAGGCGATCAGGGCGCCGCGACCGACGGTCCCGGCGTCACCGAAGGTGTTGGCGATGTTCGCCGCGATCGTGTTCCCGCCCGGGGTGAGGATGTGGGTGGGGGTTTCGTAGTTGGCCGAGAGCACCAAGGCCACCGCGATGGTCTCTCCCATCGCGCGGCCGAAGCCGAGCACGCTCGCACCGATGATCCCCGGCCAACCGTAGGGCAGGACCGTCATCCGGATCATGCCCCACTTGCCGGCCCCCAAGGCGTAGGCCGCTTCCTTGTGCTCGGTGGGGACCAGGGCGAACACCTCCCGTGAGATCGCGGCGATGATCGGCAAGATCATGATCGCCAACACCACCGACGCCGTGAACAGCGACTTCCCGAAGATGCCGTCGGAGGTGAAGATTGGTATCCACCCGAAGTAGTCCGACAACCACTTGCTCAGCGGCATGATCGCCGGAACCAAGAAGATCAGGCCCCACAGCCCATACACCACGCTGGGCACCGCCGCGAGCAGATCGATGACGTAGCCGACGGGCTGGGCGAAGCGGCGGGGCACGTACTGGGTGATCGACAGCGCCACCCCCACCGCGACGGGCACCGCGATGATCACCGCAACCACCGAGGTGACCAACGTTCCGTAGGTCAGCGCGGCGATCCCGAACACCGGGGGGGTGCCGTCAGGCAACCAGGTTTTGGTGGTGAGGAAGTTGGTGGTGTCCTGGTTGATCGCCGGCAACGCCCGCGCGAGCAGAAACAGCGCGATCGCCACCAACAGCACGAGCAGAAGCACCGCCGCACCCAGGGTGAGCCCACGGAACAGACGCTCCCCCAACCGCTCCTTGACCCGGCCCCGCCCCGGCACCGCGGGCGGCACATCCTTCGGTGCCGGACCCTCGGCCAGCACAGCAGGTGCCGCGTCCCTTGGGGGAGCGATCGACTCGCCGGTCTCGCCTTGGCTCGGGTCGGACGAGAAGCCACCGCCCCGCGGAACTGGCGATCCCGCGGGCGGCCCGGGCTCATCCTCGGGTGGAGGCGGTCTCATCGGAACTCCTGTCGTGAACGTCGACGTGCACAGTGGTGTCTGACCTGCCGGTTCGGCAGGTCAGACACCACGACCGTGATCGCGTCCAGGTCAGCTCAGACCTGACACCGCGGTCTGCACCTTGGTCTTGATGTTGTCCGGCAGCTTCACGTAGTCGTTCTTCTCCAAGATGTCCTGACCACTGCCCGCGAGGTAGGTCATGAACGCCTTCGTCAACGCCACCTTGTCCGCCTTGTTGCCCTTGTCGCAGACAATCTCATACGTCACCAGCACCGCCGGGTACGCCGCCGGGTCGGGGTTGGTGTAGTCGAACTTCAGGGCCAGATCGTTGCCCGTGCCCGCCACCGTGGCCTTCGCCAAAAAGTTCACCGCATTGGGTTTGGTCAACTCGACGAACTTGCCCTGCGCGTTGCCGACCTTCGCGAAGGGAATGCTGCTCTGGGTGGCGAAGGACAACTCCATGTACCCGATACCGCCCGGCGTTGATTTCACCCCCTGCGCGATGCCCGCTGTGCCGTTGGATCCCTGCCCACCCGGGGCCTTCCACGTCTTGTCGTGGGCGAAGGTCCAGGCACTAGCCGCGTCGTTCTCCAGATAGTTGGTGAAGTTGAACGTGGTCCCCGACCCGTCGGAGCGGTGGAAGGTTTGAATACCGAGCGAGGGCAACGTGACACCAGGGTTGTCCGCCTTGATCGCGGCGTCATCCCACTTGCTGATCGCCCCCGAGAAGATTTTCGCGATCGTCGCGGCCGACAGATTCAGCGCGGACACACCCGGCAAGTTGTAACCCACCGCGATCGGACCCGGCACCATCGGCAGGTCAATCGCCTGATTACCCGCACCGCACCGCTTATCCGCGGCCTGATGCTCCGCCGCGCTCAACGGAAAATCCGAACCGGCGAAGTCCGTGGTGCCCGCCGTGAAGTCGGTGACCCCCTTGCCGGAACCGCCGCCACCGTAGTTGATGGTCGCCCCCGAACACGCCTGCTGGAAAGCTTTCGTCCACTCCGACATGGCGTTGGCCTGTGCCGTGGACCCCGAGGCCATCAACGTGCCCGACGCGCACTGAATACCCCCCGCCGCACTGGACCCGGCCGCACCAGACGACCCTGCCGGCGGGGTGCTCGACGCGGTGCTGTTGTCCGACCCGCACGCCGTCAGGGTCAGGGTGCCCGCCACGATCACCGCGGCCGCGCCGATAAGGCGACTTCTCCTCACAACCTTCACCGTTTCCTTCCAACCATCCATTCTCACGCACCCTCATGGGCGCGGAGGGCCGTCCGCGGCGAACCCTAGAAGACCGCAATGAACGGAAAATGAACGACGCCTGAACGTCCCAAAGCGGCTCCGAGGTTCACCCTGTCCGTGGACACCTGGAAAGCGAGGCTGATGGTGTCGTGGAGAGGATGCTTTCGTGTCTGCATCGCGCAAGCGCACGAGTTACACCCCGGCGTACCGCCGCGAGGCGGCTCATTTGGTGGTCAACACCGGTCGGCCGATCGTTACCCGTAGCGACGCTGTCCGACGTCGTGTACAGCGTCTCCAGGTCGGAGGAGGGCTCCACATGCTGCGGCTCGGCACCGACCGGGTACGTCCGGATGACCACCATGGTCTTCTGGTCGATGACCGACACCGTGTTGTCCGTGGTGTTGGGCACGTACACCAACGCTTTCGCTTGCGCGGCAGTGGGGCTCATGGTGCGGTCCGCGAGGTACACGTTCGTGGGTGACAAAGGGGGCGGCATACCCACCAGCAACGTCGAGGAAACTGCCGTCGTGGGAGCTGGCGTGGTGGGGGCCAGCAGCGGTGCCGAGGTCGGCGACGCGGTGCTGGCGGTGGCTGCTACCGAAGGTGCGACGCTGCTGGGGGTCCCCGACGAGCAGGCCGCCAGCATCAACGCGGCCACCATACCCAGCACCGCTACCACCGCCTGTGGACCTCTTGGGCGCTGAGCAGGGTGGCCACGGCCACCGAGGTCAGTGTGCGTGCGGCCACATCGCGCAGCACGGCCGCCCGTACCCCGCCGACCAGAACTCCTTCGCCGCACTGCTGTTCGGTAACCGATCTGCCACCGCAACGCTGCTCGCTGCGGTGGCGTTTCGGTTGTAGACCTGCCGTGCTGCTGCCCACGGCGATGAGCAGCAGACGGCGGCTGCCGCCAACCAGCAGGCCGGGTCATTCATCGCCACCCGGTCGGCCGGCACGTGACCCGGTGCCCGGGTGCGCAGTCCGGCGCTCTCGGATGGCCTGACCCATCGCCGCTCCCGCTCCGGTCAGGGCGAGTCCGCTGAGTGCCAGCAGCACCGGGCTATTGGAGTGGGAAGCCCCGCCCGCACCCGTTGCCGGGGAACCGACCGGGATCCCGGTGGGTTCGCCGGTGTGCGGGTCGAGGATCAGTGTGGCGTTGTTCCCTTGGGGTTGGCTGAAGTCGAACATCGGGTTGAGCGGGCCCGCGATAGCGTCGAAGGAGCCGTCGATCCTCGGGAGCTTCCAGTTGTCCTCGACGAACTTCGGGATGGAGCTCAGGTCGGTGCGGGAGTGGTCGACGTAGTTGGTCTTGGCCCAGGGCGAGATCACGAGCAGCGGCAGGCGGGGTCCGTAGCCGCAGCGACCGTTCTGCCCCGCCAGCGGCGCGGTCGCCGTCGTGTTCCCACACATCCCGGTACCGTTCAGAAAGTCCTGGGGTCCCGGGGGAGTAGCGGTCGCCGAGGTGTTCGACGGGTTGCGCACCCCGCTGTAGGCGTGGTCGTAGAAACCGTCGGAGTCGTCGTAGGCGATGACGACGGCGGTGCTCGACCAGTCCGGAGTCTGCTGCAGCGCGTTGATCTCGGTGGTGATGAACTTCTGCTCGTCCAGCGGGTCGGAGTAGTCGGCGTGTCCGTCCTGGTACCCGGGGGCCTTGAGGAAGCTGACCGCCGGAAGCCGGTCGGGGGAGACGTCGCCGCGGGAGATGGCGCCGACCAGCGAGTCGAAGTCGCTCATGTCGTACTGGTGGTTGGCGGTGTCGAACTGCGGCTTGCCTGCCGTGGTGGTCTGGGTGTCGCGACCGATCGCCGACGGCGACGTCGGTGGCAGGTGATGGGGGTTGGCCGTGGACGGGTAGTACTGGAACGGCTCGTGGTGGGCGATGTAGTCGTCCTTGGTGCCGTAGTTCCTGCCGCCCTTCACCGTGCCGCCGGTACCGCCGAGGGCCGCACCGACCGGGTGGTTGGCGTTGCACAGGCCTTGGTCTGCGGCGGGGGCAGCGGCGAACTTGCCTTTGAACTCATCGGGGGTGAAGGTGCTGGTGGGTTGGGGGGTGCTGGCGGTGGCCGTGGCGTAGCTGGTGGTGGGGGTGAATCCGCCCTGGAACCAGCCCCAGCTCAGCCCGGCGGCGTTGAGGGTGTCACCGACGTTGCGCCCGGTCATGGACACCGCGTCCCGGGTCGAGCAGTCGTCGTAGTAGGGCTGGGCGTCGGAGATGAGCGAGGTGCCGCCCTTGCCGTCGGGGACGATGTCGCCCTTCGTTGCAGCGCCGTTGATCATCAGGCCGACACCACCGGTGTTGCCCGAGGCGAGGTTGAGGGCGCCGGGGGAGGACGGGCCGAAGGTGGTGCCGAAGGAGTTGTCGCTCATCGCGAAGTGCTGGGCGTAATTCCACAACCCGGTCACGGTGTTGCCGTCGTAGTAGTTCATGACGTCGCTGCCCGTGCAGGGTTGACCGGGGCCGTTGGTGCCCTTCGCGGTGCCGACGGTGGTGATGAATTTGTCCATCGCCCCGCCGTTGAACGCCTTCTGCTCGGCGCCGTAGTTGTGGTCCTGATCGCAGGTGAGGACGTCGTTGAGGTTTGCAGGGTCGAGCCTGCGCGGGTTGGCCTGGTTGCCCGCGCTGTCCCGGTTGGGGTTGTTGGTCAGCAGGGTCCCGGTGCCCCCCGCACCCGGGGTGTTGCCCAACCCGTTGACCTTGGGTGTGCCGGGCGCAGCGTGCACGGTCTGACCGGAAGTGTTGGCGGCGTTGGGGTAAGTGCCGAAGTAGTGGTCGAAGGACACGTTCTCCTGAAAGATCACCACGAGGTGTTTGATCGGGGTGGTCGTGGAACCGCTGGACAGCGGGTTCGTCACCTCAGCACCAGCCGCCGCTGGGGCGCTCAGCGCCATGAAGGCACCAACGAGGGCGACTCTGGCGACGCCCTTTCCGAATCTGGGCATGAGCACATTCCCTCGTCTCGTCCGCCTGCTGGGCTTCACGGCGGGTCGGAGTAAAAGCTATCCACGGCAGATGAACAAGGGCCGACTTCAGAACAAATTCCTGCCCCAAAATCGCTCCAGCTCGGCGCGCTCGTCCGCGTCAACCGCGCCCGGCGGCGTATCCATCCGCGACCGTTCGACCGCCACCCCGCGACCCAGCAGCTGGTCGCCCACACCGATCTCACGGGCCACCGTCGCGATCGGCCGCCCGCCGCCACCACGCTGCCCGACATGCTCGGCGGGGGTTTCAGCGCGGGCGCTGCGCAGCTCGGCAGCAACCCCGGCCAGCGCGGGTGTCGGTCACCTGGGTTGGTGCGTGCTCCAGGTGCTGTGCGGTGTCGGTCAGCTGGGCGTGTAGCTGCTCAAGCTGCCCTGGCGCCGACAGTCGGCGGTATGGACGCAGTACGTACGGTACGTACCGCACGTGGGCAAGCCGTAACGGCTTAAAGCAGGGTGTCGTCGGCATCTGCGCGGTCACGGACTCGGGCGCAAGTCTCGGGGTCCTCGCGCAACTCGTCGAGGACGGCGCGAATCAGCCCGGGTTGGGCGACGGTGACGCGTGCCCGGATACGACCATGCCACGAGCGTGATTGCCTCCTTCAGGTGGCCTCGTTGACCGCTTTCACCAACGGCTCAACGCTGCCACCCCCCAACGACCAACCCGTCCGATAATTCGGCACCACCGCTGGCCGTCGATTCCGTCAGATCCCTCCAGTGACGGCGGAGCAGAGGAATCTGAGCCGGGGAAGGGGCACACCCATGGTGGGTTGGATGGCCATGTTCTTCCCCGTCCTCCTCATGCTGTTCGCCCTGGCACTGCAGCGCGTGGAAACCTAGCTGGGTCCACCAGAACTACACGCCGCTGCTGGATCAGCCACCGACCTCGACCCGCCCTCATCAAAGCAATCGGTGCCGAGCCAGGTGAGATTGCTGTGGAAGGGGAACCCCACCCCGGGTAGGAACACCGAAGCCCATGACGGTGCGGCGCACACCCCCGCTGGACGCCCCCACCGACACTCTGCTTGCCCGCAAGCAAAGCCATGGCCGCAATGAACTGCCCGCTCCGGGGACGTCTCGTCATCGCCCAGGTTCATTCACCGGGGCTTCACCGGGCGGTCATCTCGGTGGGGTTCGCTTCTCTTGGGTCACCGACGAGGTGCAGCCACCGTGCTGCGACAAGCGAGGAGAAACCATGCAGAACGTGACCGGGAAACGACGCAATTGGGGCAGCCGGCGACGGGTGGTGGTGGGGGTGACGCTGACCGCGGTACTGATAGGTGGTGCAACGGCTGCGGCAGCGCACCGCACCCGGGTGCCCGGCCCGCAGGGCGACGGCACGTCGATCACCCCGTACGGCTGGTCGGTCACCCCAGCCGGGCGGCAGACCACCCTCGGTGACAAGCCGTTCGGCACCACCAAGAGCCCGGATGGGAAAACGATCCTGGTCAGCAACGACGGGCAGTACAAGCAGTCTTTGATGGTCGTCGACGCCGCCACCGGGTCTGTTCGCCAGACGATCTCCTACACCTCGCCCGAGGCATTGTTCATCGGGGTGGCCTACAGCCCGGACGGCACCCACGTGTACGCCTCTGCTGGGGGCAACAACAAGCTGCGAGTCTATGACGTGCAGCCCGACGGTCATCTCGCCGAGTCGGCTGCCATCCCGCTGCCAGTCACCAACCCCGCCGGGACGAAGGTCAACCACTTCCCCGCCGGGGTCACCGTGTCTGCGGACGGGCGCACGGTGTGGACTGCGAACAGCCTGTCCAACTCCGTATCCATCATCGACGTCGCGACCCGCGCGGTCCGTGTCGTCGGCGTCGGTGCGAATCCCTATGGGGTCAAGCTCAGCCCGGACGGGCGCACCGCTTATGTCTCCAACTGGGGTGCGGCCGACCTCAGCGTCCTGGACGCCGCGACCGGCCAGCTCCGTAAGACCATCACGGTCGGTGAACACCCCAGTGCCCTGCTCGTCAACCCCCAGCGCGGTGAGCTGTACGCCGCGGACACCGACAGCGACCAGGTGTCCGTCATCGACTTGACGAGCGACGCGGTCGCCCGCACGATCGACCTCGCCCCGTACACCCACGCACCGGTCGGGTCCAACCCAAACGCGCTGGCCCTCGCTCCGGACGGAAACACCCTGTACGTCGCGAACGCCGGAGCCGACGCCGTGGACGTCATCCGGTTGGCCACCCCGAACACCGCACCGGACCACGGTCAACCCCGGGACATCATCGCCGGCAGGATCCCCACCGGCTGGTACCCCACCGGGGTTGAGGTGGCCGCCGATGGATCCTCGCTGTACGTGGCGAACGCCAAAGGCCTGGGCGCCGGGCCGAACCCGGGCGGCCCGAACCCCTACACCGACGCCCAGCGCCGCCCCAGTGACGCCTTCGCCGCGCAGTACATCGGGTCCATGATCCAGGGCACGCTCTCCGTGGTGCCCACCCCCAACGAGGACACCCTCGCGCGGTACACCGCCCAAGTCGCCAGCAACAACCACTACCCCAAACCCGGTGAGGACCCCACCGCCGCCGCGAACGGCAACAACCAGCAGGGCGACAACCAACAGAGCAGCAACGGGCAAGCCGAGAACGGGAAGAACGACGACGGGCAGGGAGCGTCGGTGGTGCCCCGCCGCCCGGGTGATCCCAGCCCCATCAAGCACGTCATCTACGTGGTCAAGGAGAACCGAACCTATGACCAGGTGCTCGGCAGCCTCGGCAAGGGCAACGGTGATCCGGCGTTGAACCTCTTCGATGACGCGAGCGCACCCAACATTCGGAGCCTGGCCAAGCAGTTCGTCACCCTGGACAATTTCAACGCCGCCGCCGAGGTCTCCGCCGACGGCTGGAACTGGTCCACCGCAGCGACCGCGAACACCTACACCCAGAAGACCTGGGAGGCGAACTACTCCGACAACGGTGGACGCAACCACCCCTATGACTACGAGGGTGGCAACTACGCCACCGCACCGGGCAAGACCCGCAACAGCTCCTACCTGTGGGACGCCCTGGACAACGCCCACGTGCCCTACCGCAACTTCGGGTTCTGGCGCTTCGGTAACGGCCCCGTCGCCCCCACCGCCCCCAACCTCGCGGCGAACACCGACCTGTCCTACCCCGGCTATGACCTGAAGATCAGCGACCAAACCCGCATGGACGCCTACACCAACGCCTTCCACGGCTTCGAAGCCAGCCACACGATGCCCACCATGCAGTTCGTGCGGCTGCCCTCCGACCACACCCGGGGCACCACCCCGGCAGCGCCTACCCCGAAGGCGATGGTCGCCGACAACGACCTCGCCGTCGGCCGGCTCGCTGACCTCGTGTCACACTCCCAGTTCTGGAAGGACACCGCGATCTTCGTGGCCGAAGACGACGCCCAAGCAGGGCCTGACCACGTTGACGCGCACCGCACCGAAGCGCTGGTCATCAGCCCCTACACCCAGCACCAGAAGGTGGACTCCACCTTCTACAGCACCGTCTCCATGCTGCGGACCATGGAGCTGTTCACCGGCGTCAAGCCACTGACCCAGTTCGACGCGGCGGCGGTCCCGATGCTCAACACCTTCCGCGGCAAACCCGACCCAAAGCCCTACACCGCCAAGATCCCCAATCAGTCACTGACCGAAACCAACGGCGCCACCGCTCCGATGGCGGCACAATCAGCGAAAATGGACTTCAGCGATGCCGACAAAGCGAACGAACAGCAGCTCAACCAAGCCATCTGGCAAAGCGTGAAGGGTCAGGGTTCGCCCATGCCCACCGGGCCGCGCACCAACAAATCCGACTCCGAACCCGACAACTGACTACCGAGACCGCGTCTGCACCAAATGGCACATAGAGCTTGCCCCTGGGATCCGCCCCAGGGGCAAGCCCTGTCCAGATGTGTTCCGAGTACCACCAACGACTTGAGGGCGGGTTCTGACACGTGCTCTGACCACGGTCACCTGAGTCGGCGCAGGGGCGCCCACGTTCCCCGAGTTCGACTGCTCACTGAGCAAGAAGGAAAATCTTCAGATGGCCTTCTACTCGACTTTCGCGTTTTCGGGTCTGCGGAACGCCGCGGTGCAGGGCTGTCGCTGGCGTGATGGTCGGGCAGGTTGGGTGTCGACTCCCGATTGTGGGTAGAGGCTTCGGCGTGGCTGCGTGATCTG
>JAABUJ010004476.1_pt1 | contig 14679 bp, 15 predicted proteins | sample 5559131 | NCBI WGS metagenome assembly JAABUJ01 (sample SAMN10711875, study PRJNA513366) | rock metagenome | isolation source: Antarctica rocks | place: Antarctica: Victoria Land, Mt New Zealand nord | collected 2016-01-07 | reverse complement strand
GGAGGGGCGGCGCTGCGAGACTGGGCGCCGTGACCAACGCCCCGGCCGCCGGCCAGGCCCTCGAGGTGCTGGGACTGCTGTCACGGCATACCGAGCCCTTGCCGGCCGTCGCCATCGCGCGGAGCCTCGGCCTGGCCCGGTCCTCGACCTACCACCTGCTCGCGGTGCTCCAGGAGCACGGGTTCGTCGTGCACCTGCCGGAGGAACGGCGCTACGGCCTCGGCGTCGCGGCGTTCGAGCTGGGCTCGGCGTTCTCACGACAGGCGCCGCTGCAGCGGCTGGCCCGGCCGGTTCTGACCCGGCTCGTCGACGAGACCCGGCACAATGCGCATCTTGCGGTGCTCCACGGCAGCGACGTGCTCTACCTCATCGAGGAGCGCGCCCCGCGGCGTCCGTCCCTCGTCACCGACGTGGGGGTCCGGCTGCCGGCGCAGCTGACCGCGAGCGGCCTGGCGATGCTCGCCGATCTGCCCGCTGCCCAGGTGCGCGCGCTCTACCCCTCGCGCGACTCCTTCGTCCAGCGGCACGGCTGCGGCCCGGTCTCGTTGAGTGGCCTGCGTTCGATCCTCGCGGGGGTCCGCAAGCGCGGGTATGCCGTGGAGCAGGGCACCGTGACGCCGGAGTTCTGCTCGGTTGCCGCGGCGGTGCTCGACCACGGGGGGCACCCGGTGGCCTCGTTCGCCCTGACCTACGAGGGGTCCCGGGTCGACGAGGACGAGCGGGCGGGGCTGGCGGAGTCGGTGCGGGCCAGCGCCGCCGAGCTGTCCCGCCGGATCGGTGGGCTGCGGCCCGCGCCGTGAGACGAAACCGGGTGGTCGCCCGTCGTGCCGGCTGACATGCTGCCGCCGTGACCTCCGACCCCGCCCTGCTCGTCCGCCTCGAGAGCTACTACGACACTGCCCCTCGGGCGACGTCGGACACCGAAGACCTCGGACCGCTCACGTTGTTCGTCGCCCGCGAAGGCTGGCCCTACTACGCCCGGCCACGGCTCGCGGGTACCGAGGCTGTCACCACCGACGACGTGCGAAGAGTCCTCGACCGGCAGCGCGAGCTCGACGTGCCACGCGCCGTCGAGTGGGTTCACGAGACGACTCCGTCCCTGCTCGCCGCCGCGCGGGAGGCGGGGATGCGGGTCGATGAGTGCCCGCTGCTCGTCCTCGAGGGCGATCCGGTGGCCCGGCCGACCGACGTGTCGGTGCAGCTCGTCCCGGCCGACGACCCGGCGCTCGAGCTCGTGCGGGCTGCGATCCACGTGTCGTTCGGTCACGCCGGAACGGCGCTCGGCGAGGCGTCGGTCGACGAGCGGGACGACGAGGCGGCGCAGCACCCCGAGGCGGCGGCCCACACGACGGCGCTCGTCGAGGCCGGCCGGTCGGTGCTCGTCGGAGCCTTCGACGCGCGGGTCGGCGCGGTCGGCGGAGGCAGCCACAACCCACGCGGCGAGGTCACCGAGATCGTCGGCGTCGGGGTGTTGCCCGCCTTCCGACGTCGGGGCGTCGCCGGCGCGCTGGTCTCGGTGCTCGCCCAGGACGCTGTGTCACGCGGCGTGACGACGGTCTTCTGCAGCGCCGAGGACGACGACGTCGCCCGGGTCTATGCCGCCGTCGGCTTCCGCCGGGTGGGCACCGCCTGCATCGCCGAGGCCGACTGAGGACGGTTCGCCGCCGGCATACCGGGGTCGCTGCACATCGCCGGGCCGGCCCGAGTCGTCGAGTGGGCCGCGCGCCGACTTGACGCCGAGTCAGGTGGGTTGACGCCCCGTGCACACCGGGTCAAGACGCTCGACTCGGCGTCAGGCTGAGAGCCGGCGGGCCGAACGCGCGCGGGCCGGTCCGTCGGGGGCACCATGGTCCGATGAGCGTCACGGCGATCGTCCTCTGCGGCGGCGGTTCGACGCGCTTCGGTGCCGACAAGACGCGCCAGCCGCTCGGCGGCTCAACCGTCCTGGACCAGCTCGTCGACTCGCTCCCAGCCGAGTGGAGTGTCGTCGCCGTCGGCCCATCCCGACCACTCGCCCGGGACGTGACCTGGGCCCGTGAGGCGCCGCCCGGTGGCGGTCCGCTTGCCGCGGTTGCCGTCGGAATGGCTCACGCCGCAACGGATCTCGTCGTCATCCTCGCGGGCGACATGCCCTTCGCCGGCTCGAGCGCGACGCGGCTGGTCGACGCCCTGACCGCCGATCCGGCCACCGACGCGGTGAGCGCCCGCGACGGCGCGGGCCGCACCAACCCGCTGCTCACGGCATACCGGGGCGAGGTGCTGCGCCGGAGTCTGCCCGCCGACCCCGTGGGAGCCCCAGCCCGCCTGCTGCTCGCCAGCATCGCGCACACCACCCTCCTCGTTGCGGACGAGCAGTCGCTCGACGTCGACACCCCCGAGGCGCTGGAGCATGCGCGTCATAGGCTCGCCCCGTGAAGGCCATCACCATCCCCGCCCCCGGCGATCCGGACGCCCTCGTCCCCGCCGACGTCGATGCCCCGACCGCGAAGCCCGGGGAGGTCGTCGTCGATGTCGTCGCCGCCGGCGTCAACCGCGCCGACGTCATGCAACGGATGGGCCACTACGACCCACCCGAGGGCACTTCCCCGCTGCCCGGCCTCGAAGTCAGTGGCCGGGTCCGCGCCCTCGGCGCCGACGTCGAGGGCTGGCAGGTCGGCGACGAGGTGTGCGCCCTGCTCACGGGAGGCGGGTACGCGGAGCAGGTCGCCGTCCCGGTCGGCCAGCTGTTCCCGGTCCCGCGCGGCATCGACCTCGTCCAGGCCGCCGCGCTCCCCGAGGTCACCTCGACGGTGTGGTCCAACGTCTGCATGACGGCGGGCCTCCAGCCCGGTCAGGTGCTCCTCATCCACGGCGGGTCCTCCGGCATCGGCACCATGGCGATCCAGCTCGCCCGCGAGGTGGCTGCCCGCGTGGCCGTCACCGCCGGCTCGGGCGAGAAGCTGGAGGTATGCCGGCAGCTCGGCGCCGAGATCCTCGTCAACTACCGCGACGAGGACTTCGTCGAGCGGGTCCGGGCGGCGACAGAGGGCCACGGCGCCGACGTCATCCTCGACAACATCGGGGCAAAGTATCTCGAGCGCAACGTCGAGCTGCTCGCTCCCAACGGGCGGCTCGTGATCATCGGCCTTCAGGGCGGACGCTCGGCCGAGATCAATCTCGGGGCCATGCTCGCCAAGCGGTGTGCCCTCATCGCCACGACGCTCCGGGGCCGCCCGGCCGACGAGAAGGCGACGATCGTCGCCGCCGTCCGCGAGCACGTCTGGCCACTCATCGAGGCCGGCCGGGTCAAGCCCGTCGTGCACTCGACCCATCCACTCGCCCGGGCGGCCGACGCGCACCGCGAGATGGAGGCGTCCACCCACATCGGCAAGATCCTGCTCACGGTCTGAGGACTCGGTCTGAAGGGGTCTGATGGGCCGGGCCGGCTCATGGGGCAGGATGGGTCGCATGAGCGAGCAAGGAGCGCCGCAGCAGCAAGCCGGTGGAGGCGACGACCAGCGGGTGGTCGTCGTGACGCAGGACGGCATGGGAGTCTCCGCCGAGAAGGGGGAGGGCGGCGCCGAGGTGACGAACCCGGCCGACCTCGTCGAGCAGCCGGCCAAGGTCATGCGGATCGGCTCGATGATCAAGAACCTGCTCGAGGAGGTCCGCAACGCCCCGCTCGACGAGGCTGGCCGCACCCGCCTCGCCGAGATCCACAAGCGGTCGATCCAGGAGCTGAAGGCCGGCCTCGCGCCGGAGCTCGTGGACGAGCTCGACCGGATCGCGTTGCCCTTCAGCGAGGCGGCGCCGTCCGACCCGGAGCTGCGGATCGCCCAGGCCCAGCTCGTCGGCTGGCTGGAGGGCCTCTTCCACGGCATCCAGACGGCGCTCTTCGCCCAGCAGATGGCGGCGCAGCAGCAGCTCCAGGGGATGCGCCACGCGCTTCCTCCGGGTCATCCGGCAGCGCAGCAGCAGGGACCGGGTATGCCGGTCCCGAGCCCGGGACAGCCCGGTGGACCGACCGGTCCGACCGGCCAGTACCTCTGAACGCCTGCTTCGAGATGCAGCTGGGACAGGCCTTGATCAGGGCCTTCGGTGGGCGCTCCTTGGTCTGGACTCGAGGGATGCAGACGTCACCGATCTCGAAGGTGAAGGACCGGCTCAACGAGTACGTCGACTCGGTGGCCAACACGCACGATCAGGTCACCATCACGAAGAACGGCTCACCGGCCGCCGTGCTGATCGGCGCGCGCGGCTGAGCCAGCAGGTGGCCTATGACGTCGAGCTCATCGGGCTGTTCGGTGCCCGCCGTGGCCCATACCGTCTGTTGTACCGCATCGACGACGAAGCAATGCGGATCTACGTCCTCCACATCGACCACCGCGCGGACGTCTACCGCCCTGGCTGAGCCCCGCGTATGCCGTCAGACCGCCTTCGCGGCGGCCCGGCCGGCCGCGCGACCGGAGAAGATGCAGCCGCCGAGAAAGGTGCCCTCGAGCGAGCGGTAGCCGTGCAGCCCACCGCCGCCGAAGCCGGCGACCTCTCCCGCGGCATACAGGCCGGGGATGGGTTCCCCGTCGCCGCGGAGCACCCGGGCGTCGAGGTCGGTCTCCAGGCCGCCAAGGCTCTTGCGGGTGAGCACGTGCAGCCGGACGGCGATGAGGGGGCCGTTCTTCGGGTCGAGAATCTTGTGGGGCCTCGCCGTGCGAATCAGCTTGTCGCCGCGGTAGTTTCGCGCGCCGTGGATGGCGGTGACCTGAGCGTCCTTGGCGAAGTCGTTGTCCATCTGCCGGTCACGCTCGACGACCTGCCGCTCGATCTCGGCGAGGTCAAGAGGCGCCTCAGGGGTGAGGGCGTTCATCTTCGCGACCAGCTCACGGATCGTCGCGGCGCTGACGAAGTCCTCACCGTGGTCGAGGAAGGCCTGTACCGGCGCCGGCGCTCCCGGCCGGACCCGCCCCAGCACCTGCGGGATCGACCTGCCGGTGAGGTCGGGATTCTGCTCGGAGCCCGAGAGCGCGAACTCCTTCTCGATGATCTTGCGGGTCAGGACGAACCACGAGTGGTCATGGCCCGTCCGGCGCAGGTGCTGCAGCGTCCCGAGGGTGTCGAAGCCGGGAAACAGCGGAGCGGGAAGGCGGCGTCCTGACCCGTCGAACCACATCGACGACGGCCCGGGCAGGATCCGGATGGCGTGCCCGGGCCAGATCGGGTCCCAGTTCTTGACGCCTTCGACGTAGTGCCACATTCGGTCGCGGTTGATCAGGTTGGCTCCGGCGCGCTCGGCGATCTCGAGCATCCGGCCGTCGACGTAGGCGGGAACTCCGGTGGTCATCGACTCCGGCGGTCTGCCGAGGGACTCCGGCCAGTGCTGTCGGACGAGGTCGTGGTTGGCGCCGATGCCCCCCGATGTGAGAACGACGACCGAGGCGGACAGCTCGAAGCCGCCCACACCGTCCCGGTTGCTCGACGCACCGCGCGGTGTCGAGTCGGGCGCCAGCACCGTGCCCCGCGCACCCGTGGCCACACCGTCGTTCAGGACGAGATCGTCGACCTGGTGGCGGAAGGCAAAGCTGAGCAGACCGGCCCGCTCGGAGGCAACCGCCTTGCGCACGAACGGTTCCACGACACCGGGGCCGGTGCCCCACGTCACGTGGAAGCGCGGGACGGAGTTGCCGTGCCCGCCCGCACGCCCGTCGCCCCGCTCGGCCCACCCGACGACCGGGAACCAGCGCATTCCCTGTTCGTGCAGCCAGGCGCGCTTCTCCCCCGCGGCGAACTCGACGTAGGCCCGTGCCCACAACCCCGCCCAGTGGTCCTCCGGTCGGTCGAAGCCGGCACTACCGAGCCAGTCCTGCCAGGCGAGGTCGACGGAGTCCGTGATGCCCATCCGGCGCTGCTCGGGCGAGTCGACGAGGAAGAGCCCGCCGAGCGACCAGAAGGCCTGGCCGCCGAGGTCGGCCCGCGACTCCTGCTCGACGACGAGCACCTTCCTGCCGGCGCCGGTCAGCTCGGTGGCCGCGACGAGCCCGGCGAGGCCTGCCCCGACGACGATGGCGTCGGCGTCAGTCATTGGCGATGGCGTCCACCTGACGGACCAGCTCAGGGACGTGCTCGAACGCGCCCTCCTCGTGGACTCCCGCGAGGCCGAGTAGGACGTGGTCGGTGCCAATGGCGCCCAGCCGCCCGAACCGGTCGACGACCTGGTCGACGCTCTCCTCGCGCAGGTTGACCCGGCTGAGCACCGTCTTCTCGATCTCGGCGTAGTCCCGGCCGACGTCCGCGCAGTGGGCCCGGAGAACGTCGTACTTGGCGTTCACGGCGTCCGGCCCCATGTCGAAGATGTTGCAGGCGTCGGCGTACTGGGCGACGAGACGGAGGGTCTTCTTCTCGCCCCCGCCCCCGATGAGGATTCGGGGGTGGGGCGAGGAGATCGCCGGTGGGGAGTTGAGCGGGCGCTCGAGGCGGTAGTGCCGGCCCTCGAACGGGCTCTCGTCGCCGGACCACATCCGGTGGGCCAGCCGCAGCGTCTCCTCCAGACGCTCGAACCGCTCCGACGTGCCGGGATAAGGGACGCCCAGGCCGCGGTGCTCCTCCTCGTTCCAGGCCGCGCCGATGCCGAGCCAGGCCCGCCCACTCGAGAGGACGTCGAGGGTGGTCACCGTCTTGATGAGCAGTCCCGGGTGACGGTAGGTCACGCCGGTGACGAGCGTGCCGAGGCTGATGTTCCTTGTGACACCTGCGGCGTAGGCGAGCGCCGAGTAGCCCTCGAGCATCTCGTGCTCCGGCGGGCCGATCATGGAGATCTGGAAGAAGTGGTCCATGACCCAGAGGCTGGCCATGCCGGCGTCGTCGGCGTCGCGGGCGATCCGGGCAAAGGCGGGGCCGATGCTCGTCGGGGCGCCCGGCCAGGTGAAGTCGGAGACCTGTAGTCCAAGTTTCATGTGCTAAACGTATGCCGGTGAGCCAACCGCGGTCGTCCGCCTCCCCTCCCCTGCGCGGGCAGGGCGGAGTGGTGGCGGTCCCTTGGTGGGCCGTGGCCTCCGCCGTGCTCGCCCCCGTCGCCCTGATCGGCGGCTACCTGTATGCCGGGTCGCTGGTTCCCGGCTACGACCCGATCCGGTCCACCATCAGCGATCTCGCCGCCGCAGGCGCTCCGAACCGGGAGGTCATGACGGTCGCGCTCGTCCTCACCGGGCTGGCCCACATCGTCACCGCGGTCGGCCTGCGCCCGGCTGACGTCGCCGGCCGGGGACTTCTCGCGTTCGGCGGAGTCGCCCTTCTCGTCGTCGCCTGGATTCCCAACAACGCCCCCGGCCACAACGTTCTCGGCCACGTCTTCGCGGCCTACCTCTCCTTCGGCGCGCTCAGCGCGTGGCCCGCAGTCATCGCCCGCGCTGTCCCGAACCCGCCCGTCGTCCTGCGCCGGCGGTTCGGCCAGCTCTTGGCGAGCGTCCTCGGGATCCTCGTCCTCGTCACCCTGGTCGACATCATCACCGGAGGCGCGACCCTCGGTCTGCGCGAGCGTCTCCTCGCCAGCGCCCAGGCCATCGCGCCGCTGCTCGTGGTGGGCGGGCTGCTCGGGAGGGACGCCGCCCCGCGGGGGTGACGGCCCGGCATACAGTGACGGGGTCATGTGGGGTAGGCGGGCGCTGTCGACAGCCGCGCGAGTCGTGCGCTGGGTCGCGATGCTCGCTGTCTGCTACGTCGGTGGCGTGGCCGCCACGAACCTCTCGCCGACGACGATCGAGACCAGGCACTATGCCGCGACGGTCCGGTTGTCGGTGCTGCCCCTGCACACTCCGGTTCTCCACGGTCCGACGGTCCTCGGTGACCTGGACCTCGACTTCACGTCGCCGTTTCTCGCGCCCGACATCGAGGTGGCGGTCTCGGTCAAGCCGAACATCACCGAGGTGTTCGCCGGCCGCAACGTCAGCGTGCGCACGCTCCAGCCGACGAACGAGGAGATCTCGCAGGCGCTGCGCCACGGCATCCTTGGGGTCGGGTGGCGGTTCCTCGCCGGCGCCGGGACGCTCGCCCTCGTCCTGTCACTCGCGGTCCACTACGCCCGGGGCCACCGCTGGCCGGCCCGCGGACACCTCGTCGCGGTGGGCACGGCGATGGGCGTCGCGTGCTCGGCCACCGGGCTCGGCATCTGGCAGACCTACCGGCCGGACAACTTCGAGAGCCTGCGGACCACGGGGCTGCTGCTCGAGCTCGAGCGAAACAAGAACGTCCTGCAGGATGTCGAGGCCCGCGGCTCCCAGGCGACCCCCTACATCCTCAACCTGCTTCAGCGTCACCGAGGCGGACGCGGCCGGGCTCTTCGCCGGGATCGAGTCGCTCGAGGTCCCCTACCTCTTCGTCGGCGGCAACCACGACTTCGCATCAGCGAAGGACCGGGCCCTGCTGACGCGGCTGGCAAGAGTTCCGAACGTCGTGCTGCTGCAGCCGGGCGACGACGTCTACACGGCCTACACGCTCAAGGGCCTGCGGATCACCGGCTTCAACAACCCACGGTACTTCGGCGACGACGCCCGCAACACGGGGCAGAAGCAGCGGCCGGCCATCGACACCTTCGACGCGGCCATGAAGGACCAACCGGTGCCCGACCTCGTCGTGACGCACGAGCCCGCCGCGGCCGAGGGCGTCGACAAGGCGGACATCGCCGTCAACGGACACCTGCACTCGGCCAGCCTCCGGAGCAAGGGGATCGCGGTGGGGACGTTCACCGGTGGTGGAGTCGTCTCCCACTACATCCCGGAGGACTCCGGAGAGCTGCGGGGTCAGCCGTATGCCTTCGACATTGCCGCCTTCGGGCCGACGTGCCAGCTGGCGTCGCTGACCCGGTACTCCTACCGCAACCTTGTGGAGGGTGCACCGGTCTACGACAACGTCACGGTAATCAACGGGGCCACGATCGAGAAGCCGGCGAACCCCCGGACACCAGCCGCTCGTGCTCGTCGATCGCGGCCTCGGGGCGCGAGCTCATCGGCGCCACCGCGCCCGGCGGCTGAGCTCGGCGTCCGCGGAGCAGTCGGTGCTGGCGCCCACCGAGTCGGTCACGGCTCGACGCGGCTACCTGGCCCCGCGCAGCTCGGGGAACTCGTCGTCCCGCCACTCCTGTGCCGGCCGCTGCGCGCTCGCATCCGCCGCCAGCGACTGCTCACGACCACGCAGCTCGACCCGGCGGATCTTGCCGGAGATCGTCTTGGGCAGGTCGGAGAACTCGATCCGCCGGACCCGCTGCCACGGCGCGAGGTGCTCGCGCGCGTACCGGAGGATGGAGAGTGCCGTCTCCGGCGTCGGCTCGTGGCCGGGCGCCAGAACGATGTAGGCCTTGGGCACAGCGAGGCGCACCGCGTCGGGCGTCGGGACGACCGCCGCCTCTGCGACGGCGGGGTGCTCGATCAGCACCGACTCGAGCTCGAACGGGCTGATCTTGTAGTCGCTCGCCTTGAAGACGTCGTCGGTCCGCCCGATGAAGGTGATGTAGCCGTCGCCGTCGATCGAGGCGACGTCGCCGGTGTGGTAGAAACCGCCGGCCATGGCCTCCTCGTTGCGCTCGGGGTCACCCTGGTATCCGGTCATCAGCGGCAGCGGTCGCTCTGCCAGGTCGAGGCAGACCTCCCCCTCGCCGACTCGGTCACCTGAGGCCGAGACCCGTTGCCCGGTCAGCGGGTCCACGAGCACCACGGGTAGTCCCGGGAGCGGACGACCCATCGAACCGGGCCTGACCGCCGACCCAGGGGTGTTGCCCACCTGCGCCGTCGTCTCGGTCTGCCCGTAGCCGTCGCGAAGCGTCAGCCCCCACGCGCGCCGCACCCGTTCGATGACCTCGGGGTTGAGCGGTTCGCCGGCCCCGACGACCTCACGCAGCCGGCCGGACCCGCCGGAGAGGTCGGCGTTGATGAGCATCCGCCAGACGGTCGGCGGCGCGCACATCGACGTGACGTCGTTGGCCCGGACCACCCGCAGGAGCGCCTCCGCGTCGAAGCGCGTGTAGTTGTGGACGAACACCGCCGCCTCGGCGTTCCACGGGGCGAAGAAGCTCGACCACGCGTGCTTCGCCCAGCCGGGCGAGGAGACGTTGAGGTGGACGTCCCCCGGCCGGAGACCGAGCCAGTACATCGTCGAGAGGTGCCCGACGGGATAGGACACCTGAGTGTGCTCGACGAGCTTGGGTCTGGACGTCGTGCCGGAGGTGAAGTAGAGGAGCAGCCGGTCTCCCACCAAGGTGCCCGGGTGCTCGATCGGCTGCGGCTCGAGGTCGTATGCCGCCCGGAACGGCTCCCAGCCCTCCGGCGCCCCACGCTCTGGCGACACCGAGAGCTTCGTGTAGTCACCCTCGACCTCATCCACCGTGGCGGCATCAGCGGCGTTGGCGATGACGAACCGCGCTCCGCCCCGCTCGATCCGGTCGTGCATGTCGGCCGGTCCGACCGCGGTGCTCGTCGGCATGATCACCGCACCGAGCTTCATGATCGCAAGCATCGACTCCCAGAGCTCGACCTGGTTGCCCAGCATGACGATGACCGAGTCGCCTTGGCGCACACCGTGGCCGGCAAGCCACTGGGCGACCTGGTCCGAGCGCCGGGACAGCTCGTCGAAGGAGTAGGAGGTCGGACCGTCGCCGGCTGCCTCGGCAGCCTCCTCGACGATGACCAGGGCCGGCTTGTCGTTGCCGCGGGCGATCGCGTCGAACCAGTCGACCGCCCAGTTGAAGGTCCCGCCGAGATCCGGCCACCGGAACTCGGCCACGGCTTGCGCATGCTCGCCGCGCCACGCGAGCAAGTCGTCGCGGGTGCTCCGGAAGGCCTCGGTCACCGGCCGCCGGCCGTCACTCACGGCTCTCCTGCACCGGATCCTCGCTGGGGCGCTCCGCCGTGGCGCCGCCAAGACCGCCATCGCCTGCATCGCGGCTTACCGGCGACTCCCGGCGGCCGTCGAGCAGCCGCCCCGCTCGTGCGTTGGCGTCCTGGTCGATGAGGTGGTTGATCAGCTGCTGGACCACGTCGCTGTGCGGGATGTTCTTGAGCAGCTCGTCGGCACTGTCCCCTGCCGATTCGATGTTGAGGGTGCCGGCGCGGATGACCCGGTCCAGGAAGGTCTGCTGGAAGCTGACGTCGGTGATCTTGGACAGGGTGATGTCCTTGCCGGCCTTGGAGAGGATGCCGCGACGGACCATGACCCGATGGTCGGTGACGACGTAGTGCGTCGTGCGCCACCTGAGGAACGGCACGATGACGACGGGGATGCCGATGAGGACGGCGACCGCGACGCTGATCCACTGGATCCAGTTGCCCTTGCTGTCGTTCGGCGTGGCCCAGGAGGCGAAGATCGCCGCAGCGACGAGGATCAGGCCGACGAGTGCCGGCCCGAAGACCGTCAGCCAGTGCGGGTGGATGCTGCGGACGACCTTCTCGTTCCGGGTGAGCACGTTCTCGGGGAATCCCATGAGCACAGGCTAGTTCCCGAAGAGGCTCGTCAGCTCGCGGATCGAGACCACGCTCACGCCCTCCGCGGAGTAGTAGGGGTCGGCGGCCAGCACCTCGTCCACCCGCCCACGAGTGGTCGTCAGGAGGAGCACCGCCCCGCTGCCGTCCAGGAAGGGACCGCCGTCAAGCAGCTCGCCCGCCTCGTGGAGGGCCGTGAGCAGCTCGCGGTGGTGCGGGCGCAGCTCGAGCCGGGCGGGATGGTCACTGAATGAGAGCTCCACGGCGAACATGGTCCAACCGTATGCCAACACACGGGGGGCTTCGCCCCCCATGGACCCCCCAACTGCCCGCGTGGGGCCACAGGGCTTCGCCCCCCATGGACCCCCCAACTGCCCGCGTGGGGCCACAGTGCGATGCTCGGGGAATGCCCCAGCGGATGTTCATCGCGGTTGTGCCGCCCCCGAGGGTCATCGAGGACCTCTCGGACTTCCTTGAACCACGCCGGGACGCCGGGATGCCCTGGATCCACCCCGAGCAGTGGCACCTGACCCTGGCCTTCATGGAGGCAGTCGCGGACCGCTCGCTGGACTCCCTCGTCGACCACCTGGAGGAGGCCGGTGCCAAGCGCAGTCCCTTCACCCTGCGGCTCGCGGGTGCCGGCGCGTTCCCGGACCCGGCGCGGGCGAAGGTTCTGTGGCTCGGCCTGCACAACGGCGTGGTCCGCGCCCAGACCGGCGAGCTAGAGCGGCTCGCCGTCAACGTCCGCGCCGCCGCCGCGACGGCCGGGGCAGCCGTAGACGGTAAGGCGTTTCGGCCGCACCTGTCCCTGGCCCACCTCAAGCGGCCGGTCGAGGCGACCCGGTGGCTGCGGATCCTCGACACCTACGCCGGGCAGTCCTGGCAGGTTGACGAGTTCCAGCTCATCGCCAGCCACCTGGGCGACGGCCCGAACCGCCGGCCTCGCCATGAGGTGGTCAGGAGCTTCGGCCTCGCCGGCGCGGACGTGACCGCGGACCGCGGCAGGCCACGCAGTCCGAAGCTGTCGTAGAGACGGCCGAGGGACGGGCGCCGACCCCGGGTGACTGCCTTCTCGGCCGACGTGGACACTTTGCGCACAACCGTTGACCCTGCGCCGCGCGAAGCACCACTCTTCGAGGTGCACGCCCTGCCGCCGATGGCAGGTCACCTCTGCAAAGGAGCACGTGTGTCCCGCACCGACCCAGCCCCCGTCCCCGCTCAGGGCAGGGACCGCACCCAGTACCTCTACATCGCCGTACTCGTCGCCGTCGGCCTCGGCGTCCTCGTCGGCCTGCTCTTTCCCGCCTTCGCCGTCCAGCTGAAGTGGTTGGGGACGTTCTTCGTCAACCTCATCAAGATGATGATCTCCCCGATCATCTTCTGCACCATCGTCCTGGGCATCGGCTCGGTCCGGAAGGCGGCCAGCGTCGGCAAGATCGGCGGCCTGGCGCTCGGGTACTTCCTGACGATGTCGACCTTCGCGCTGGCCATCGGACTCGTCGTCGGCAACCTCATCAAGCCGGGCGCGAGCCTGCACCTCACCCAGACGATTGCAAAGTCCGGCCAGAAGGCCCTGGGAGGCGAGGCCACGACGACGACCGACTTCGTCCTCGGCCTCATCCCCCGGACGTTGTTCTCCGCGCTGACAGAGGGCTCGGTCCTCCAGGCGCTCATCGTCGCCCTGCTCGTCGGCTTCGCCTTGCAGATGATGGGCCGACAGGGTGAGCCGATCCTCGCGGGGATCAAGCACCTCGAGCGGCTCGTCTTCCGGGTCATGGCAATGGTCATGTGGGTCGCCCCGGTGGGAGCCTTCGGTGCGATCGCCGCGATCACCGGCCAGAAGGGCTTCGACGCCCTGAAGAGCCTCGGCATGATGATGCTCGCCTTCTACCTCACCTGCGCAATCTTCGTCTTTCTCATCCTCGGCACGATCCTGCGGGTCGTCACCGGTGTGAACGTCTTCTCGCTCTTCCGGTACCTCGCTCGGGAGTTCCTCCTCATCCTCTCGACCTCTTCCTCGGAGTCGGCCCTACCCCGCCTCATCGCGAAGATGGAGCACCTCGGGATCGAACGGTCCACCGTCGGCATCACCGTCCCGACCCGGTACTCGTTCAACCTCGACGGCACGGCGATCTACCTGACCATGGCGTCACTCTTCATTGCCGAGGCGCTGCAGAAGCCGTTCAGCATCGGTGAGCAGATCTCGTTGCTGCTCTTCATGATCATCGCCTCGAAGGGTGCAGCCGGCGTTTCCGGTGCCGGTCTGGCGACGCTGGCAGGCGGCCTACAGTCCCACCGGCCGGATCTCGTTGACGGCGTCGGCTTCATCGTCGGTATCGACCGCTTCATGTCCGAGGCACGGGCCCTGACGAACTTCGCCGGCAACTCGATCGCGTGCGTCCTGGTGGGCACGTGGACGAACACCATCGACCGAGACCAGGTCGACCGGGTCCTCTCTGGCGACCAGCCGTTCGACGAACGCCTGATGAGCCCGGCGGACGATCCTCCGCAGGCCGATGAGACAGCTCGACAACCAGCAACGGCGCAGTACGTAGGCAACCTGCCCGGCCGCCCGGCATACCCATGTTGTGGCGGCGCCCTTACTTCCCGGCAGGGGCGCCGCGCGCAGGTGCGCCGCCGTTCCCTCCTTTGCGGATGAACCCACCGCCCCCTTGGGGTCCCCCGCCGACGCCTCCTCCGGTCAGCCGCCGGCTGGAGGTCGTGGCCGTCGGCAACGGCTCGGAGCGGTCAGCGATGACCACTTCCTGGCCCGCGGTGAGGCCCTCGGTGACCTGGACGAGGCCCCCGCCGACGGCGCCGGTCCGCACGGTGGTGCGCGTGGCGATCCCGTCCTTGAGGATGGTGACCACTCCTGTGCCGGTGGACACCATGGCCATGGCCGACGCCGGCACGGTGAGCGCATCGGGGGCACGCGCCGTGACGATCGAGACGTCCGCGCGCGACCCGGAGCTGAGAGCGTTGCCGACCTGAGGTACGAGGACCGTCACCGGGTAGCTCGGCGTGGACGCGTTGGTCGAGCTGACCGGCAGCAACCCGATGGCGGACACCGTCCCGTCGACCGGCTGAGTCGCGCCTGCCGCCGTGACGAGGACCTGCTGCCCGGTGCGCACGGACGGCAGGTTCGCCAGCGGCACGTCGGCGGTGACCGTGGCCGCACCCGGACCCACGATGACGATGCCCGCGGACGTATTCGCGGCACCGCCGACAGAGAACCCGATCG
>JAABUJ010004475.1_pt1 | contig 14680 bp, 10 predicted proteins | sample 5559131 | NCBI WGS metagenome assembly JAABUJ01 (sample SAMN10711875, study PRJNA513366) | rock metagenome | isolation source: Antarctica rocks | place: Antarctica: Victoria Land, Mt New Zealand nord | collected 2016-01-07 | reverse complement strand
AATAAGTGTTTAATTGTGATTTTAACATCAAAATGCTGTTGTTTGAGCTTGATTTTGAAGAAGTTTCAAAAAAAAAGTTGCGTGAGTGCTGGAGCCAACTTTGTAGGATCCGCTGTATGGTCCGTGCGCTTGCTTGCTTATAGAGGATGTCAACGCCTTGATTGGACAATGGTGCGCTGGTTACTACATTGCTGTTGACTGTCTGGGTATTGGTCAGACGTGCATTCTAACCTATGTACAAGGTAGTAAACTCGCACCATCGGCACGTGCCCTTCAATGCGCGATATGAGATACTTTGACCGGCATTTCCTAAACACCAAACCCGCACCGTGCCCTACCCAACGCGGGCAACGCCACGCCATATCTTCCATCCATGTACACCAAGAAGCGTAACAGCGACCCAACCAGAAACCCAGCCCAGACCCGCACCCTACTCGACCTCCTCATCCCATCCCTCCCTCTCGGACTTAACCAGCGCCACCATCTCCACTTCCCCAAAAACCCCCTGCCCCTCTCCCTTCACCTCCGTGATATCGTCATTGAACACCGGCCCAATACTACTCATCCAATGCCTCCTTCGTTCCATCAACTGCCTCGCGACATCGCCTATCCCGGGCTTCGTCACGCCCGCAAAGCCCCCACCAGCACCTCCCACATAATGGCTCCCACCGCCCGCGCCACCGGGCCGTTTGGCGTGCTTCTTGCCCTTGCCGAGCGTGCGCGTGCGTTTGAGGTAGGCTTGCTGCACCTGCGCGTCCAGGTCTTCGAGGATGGTGCTGTATTCCTGGTAGGCCATGCGTTCGCGGGCGAGCTCGAGGATGCGGGCCTTGCGCGCGCCGTTGGTGATGGATTGGGTGCGCAGGGCGGATTGCAGGCGACGCAGGCGCTCGGCGATGTCGTCGTCGTAGTGCGCGTCGTAGTCGGGCTCGGCGTCGGGGCCGAGGAAGCCGATGTAGCGCAGTTCGGCTTTGAGCCGCTCGTCGATTTGTGTATAGTCGAGTTTGGTCGTCGGCACCTTCCAGCCGGGCTGGGTGGAGTCCGGAATGAATGTTGCGGGCGGGAGGCGTTCGGGCTTGTCGTCGCTGAGGACGTCGGTGTCGGGGTTTATTTCGCCGTTGGTGAGACCGTTCGTGGGCGCGGAGGAGCTGCCGTTCAAGGAGCCGTTGGTGGTAACCTTGTCTTCGCCGGGTGTGGGGCGGTGCTCGAAGCGCATTGTGGAGAGTAAGCGGTTCAGTAAAGGACCGGCAGAGATCTGCTCCGTCTCGGCCGTCTCGTCGTCCATTTGATCCATGTTGCCCCGGGGTTGGTTCGGCGGTAGCTTCTCTCTAGTTGGGTTTGTGGTATCAAGAGATATGGAACCGTCCTCATCGGCCCAGACTTCACTGTAGTGTCGCTTACCACGACGTGGCATCAGGAACGGTGTAACCCGATCCCCCTAGAGTATGTTAGTTCTGTATAAGTGGTCTGCACATGTGGACTTGGCTTACTCGTTCTTTCAAAAACGCCATGTCTTCTTCGGTTAACGGTCTTAAATACGGCTCTATGTAAGCGGCAAACGTATTGGCATTGACCTGATTCGCTGGCTTTGCGTTACTGAAGTCCTTGTCAGGAGGTGTTCCGGCTATTAGACTGGTCAAGTCGTCTTTTGGAAACCGGGCAACACAGAAGATCTCCTTCTTCTGCTCATCTGTCATGTCATCGCGAACCTTGCGTATGTGATAGATTGTTGGATCATCGAACGTCGAAGGGTCAGGGCCAAAGGTTTGATATTGAGGAATCGCTGGAGCAGGCGGCGGTTGACGAGAGCCCAGGGAACTGTTTGAAGATGCGGGAGAGCTTGGAACAGAGGTGTTGCCATCAGCAGCGGTCGCTGTCGTTGGAGACTGAATCTGCGAGGGTGGGGATAGGGATGATGTGCTTCCTGATGTTGCTTCCTGTTTGATATTGTTTGAGATGCCGTCTTTCTTCGACCCATTTCGTGGTGCTTGTGCTGGAAGATCTAGAGATCGACCGGAATCAGCTAATTTCACGCGAAGGTATTTGAGTGACGCTACAAGCTCTGCAAATTCCCGATCGAGTTGACCGGGCGTAGTGGCGAATTTGAAGCGCCTCCGCCGCCTTTGAGACGTTTTGACCATTGTTGAAACTTGTCTCCGAAAACAAGCAAATACTTGTCACAAATGATGAAGGAGGGTTAAGGTAATCTCACAACGTGATACGAGCGACGAATTAAATACACCACAACAGATCATAGCTCGTTCTGGAAAGTGCTCAACCACTACACAAACGCACGGAAGAGGAAGGCACAACACGATGCGTAACCGACCACACCTTCCCAGAAATGCGAAGAAGCAGGGATTTTGCTAAGACATCTCAACTTTTGGGCCTGCTTACCTGTCATTTGCGTGTCCATGCCATCCTGCCTTGCAACTCCATGAGCACCGTGTGTGAGGGGTCTTTCTTCCCGTACAGCGGCCCGGTCCTTGCTCTTCTTAGGCTTGCTTCCCTTCTTGCCTACCCTGTTATCCGCCTCCTCAGCTTCCTTGCGCATCTTTTCCTTCTCCTCTGCTTCACGCTTCGCGCGCTCTTTCTCCCGGTCGTTCTCCAACCGTTCTTTCCGTCTCATAGTGAGCTCGGTCATCCCCTTGTAGCAAGCTCTACCCCTCGTCTCCGCGAGCATACTCAGTGTCTTCAGGTCTGCCGCGAGTGTTTCCAGATGCTTTGGATCCGGGATACCTCCACCTCCACCATGTCTCTCGAGAATATCATCATAGGTGATGTTGGTAGGTACCATGAGAGTCGTGACAGGTATATCCAGATATGCAGTGTTGACCGATCCTATGCTTGCACCAGCACTGACGACCGAGCTCGGCGTTGTGTTTCGACTCCGAGACCGCCTGGCGTCACGACCTTTGCCTTTGCCTTTTCCTCCTGCTGGTGGCATTGTGAAGTCTGGATGTATACAACTCGTTATGGTGAATATTCACGTGGAAAAGAAGCGCGGTAGCAGTGACGGAGAGCGCTGTCTGACTGTTGTCAAGGTCGTCTAGAGGACTCTCAGTGTCTGCCGAGATCATTTTATTTTGTACAAAGATAAACCTCTAGGTAAGTTAGATTGTACGTTGCTTGAAGCTGATGAGTTGCGTTGCTTGGCGCCAATAGTAATAGCGCGGTTGCAATTTTAGTGCACAATAGGTACCGGGGATCCTTGCACAAGTCGTCCCTCTAGTTCAAGGACGTCGCGGCGATTACCGGCAGGGTTAGAGGTACAAAATACTTCCACCATCCGAATCCGAATCCGATTCACTGTCACATGATGCCAAGAGCTGACTCTCCATTGCTGCTACTCCGTCCGATTTACGGAGTAGTATTTCACGATAGGTGGAGAGACTTGAGGCTTCCGACATTGAGACAGCAGTTTTGATTTTGCAAGTTGAGAACTACTGGTCGCTTGGTCTAAGGCAGCTGAGTATACCTATAGGTATAGGTACTGTAGGTACACATAGTTACTCGTCCTGGAATTATTCAGGTGCCGTGCGTCCATGTCAAGCTTTTAAGCGAGATCCGGTTCCCGGGCCCCGGCCTCTTTCGCCTTCCCGCCGCCGCCAGTTCACGTTCCACCTTCGAGTTGTTGCTTATAAGACGTTGACGTTGACGTTGACGTTGACGTTGATTTTGATGCTAACATGTTCTCGCTTTATCGTTAAACAGTATCTTCCTTTGCCCATTGCTCTTGTCCTTCTATACATCTGTTCAAACGCTGCTTGATTTTTTCCCAACGGAGATCGAATCTAGGATGAGAGATTGTGTATGACTCGTCATCAAACAAGGGTCCTTGCCTTTACAGCGCTATGAGTATGTGTTCAGCCTGGATATGTTCACTCGGCGAAGCCAGCCACTTGATGTTGACTGTGAACCATCCGTAGGTGCGCAGACTTTGGAAACCTTCGTGCTTGTCTTCTCCAATCCCGAATGGCAGTATCACTCGCAGGAGCTTGCTCGCCTTAACGTACAGTCCCCCACAAATCTCGGTCATGGCAGGTCCAAGTGCTGATTATGAGATATCAGTCTAATATTTCTTTCCACCTGGATCAAGACTCGAATATACGAACATTATCCACCAATACGGCCGACGATGGAGATACTTTGGAAGGCCTCCTCTACGTCCCCGATCTCGACAGATCCGACCCATGTAGGAATATATCACAACCATATGTTACACACAATACGACCCGTCAATCAAATCTCCCGCCTACAGACTACTCTCTCATCGCGCTCGCACCATGGATCTCCGCCAACTGTACCCTGTCCTACCTTGCCGCTGCGCGCGCCGATCCTGCGAGAGCCTTCGTTTTCTTCCCCACCGACAACAGCACGGACCAACCACCCCAAATGAACGATCCAATGTGGGGACTCCACGACGGCGGCGTGTGGAAGTCGCAAAACAAATACCCAGTATACGCCGTGCCAGGACAGACTGGAGCCTTGCTGATGCATCATCTTGGCAAGTACTCGGGGAACATGACGGATGTGGAGAATGGACACTTGTTGACGGAGATGTACGACTCACGGGATTACGTCAGATTATACACCGTCATCACGACTGGGAGTTCGACGTCGTTGCCTAGTCTATGGGTGTTCCTCCTCATCATCCTCGGCATACTTCTTCTGATCATTGCGGTTACGTCGTTGCTCATGCACTACATCCAGCGCAGACATCGGCAGGCTTTACGGCGCCGAGTTGCTAATGGAGAGGTGGATCTAGAGGCATTAGGTATCAAGAGGCTGACGGTCCCGCAAGAGGTTGTGGATAGGATGCCGTCGTTTGTATATGCTGCAATGGACGAAGAGCTACCGCAGCGCGACAAGCCGCCTTCGCCGACACAATCCTACCCTGTACCACCCAATCCTACGTCGCCTCTTTCAGCACCCTTTCCGAACTCCCTAGCTCTCCCCCCACCGACCGTCGCCGACCCTACAACAACATATCCTATTCCAGCCCCTCAATCACCTCCAATCGAACTCTCTTCGACACCCACCACAATCACACGCCAATCCAAACATACCGACTACCAACTCCCTTTCTCCCAACCATCCTGTCCCATCTGCCTCGAAGACTTCACCTCCCACTCAACCACCGTCCGCGAGCTCCCCTGCGCCCACATCTTCCACCCCGAATGCGTCGACATCTTCCTCCGCAACAGCAGCAGCCTCTGCCCCATGTGCAAGAAGAGCGTCCTGCCAAAAGGCTACTGCCCCACAAACATCACCAACGCCATGGTCCGACGCGAGCGCTTGCTCAGCCGCATGCGCGAACGGGTGACGGTCGAGGTCGTCGACACTGGGACGGGCACCGCCGCCCGCCCGTCACCGGTACCCGCCCAACACCAGAGGCCCGGCGTGACGAGACAACGGATGCCGAGCTTCCACCGCCAGTTTGGACGCGCCGCGAGGGCGCGGTCGAGGGCGAGGGCGAGGGCGGACGCGAACGCGGATGCGAACGCATGGAGAATTTCTGGTATCCCGCCTCCTCCCCCTGACACGACGACGGTGGAGATGGTGCAAGCCAGCGCTGGGACGCCCACGTCTACGCCAACGCCAACACTCCCCTTCAGCACCATCGACCGAGCCCGCCACAGAATGGACGCGGGAGACGAAGACAGAGAGCGCCAGGCTCGCCCGAAATGTATGTTCCTTGCTTCCCTGTTCCATCCACCCTCTTTCTCTTTTTACATCCACGACCGAAATCCGTCTCGGCGCAGTCTCGATTTCCCATTCCGCAGTCCGGTGTGGAGCTGAGACTCTGGGCACAGGGCGAAGAGCGATCGAGTCGGTCTTTCCGGGCTTCCGATAGGGTGGGAAACGTGGCGATATGAAGGGGACAGACAGGCGTACTGCGGCTTTGGAGGGGTTGCGGGTGGGTATGGTGTGGTAGGTCCGGATTTTGGTGGATGCAACGTAGAAGTGGAAAGGAGTCTGGAGGGGCTCTTTCACCCCTGGGGGTGATATTTGATCTGTACTTTATTGGTACTGGTATACAGCGAGCTTGGCCGAAGGACGATTCTTGGTGCTGGTTTCAGGATAGTATATGACGGGCTGATACGGATGCTTTACTGTTGGGTAGATACCGCCATTGTCAATAAAGGAGTACCTTAGCAGGCTCTGGCGACGGAATGGCTCCGCAGATCGTTATACCAAGCTGTGCAGCCCCTTAAAAGGTACGAAGTACTTCGGATGCTGGTTTATATCAGCTTTTCTACCTTGGGGTTACACATGTACAGCACAGGACCCTGCAGCTCGGGGATGCCAGAACCATCTTTTGGGAACAAAGGAACATTCGAACCTAAGGTGATCATACTTTCGTGACGGATGAGATGCAACTCTCATTTCAACACACTATGGCGCCAAATTAAAACACAGTCGCACACACATTCTGAACCTGTCAGGACGATTGGCAGGGGAATAAACCCATCGATGGACCACCAAACTCCGAAGCCCATGAGGACCTACCTAAGGTACGAGTTGCTCATGCCGGTTCTCCGACCGACGAGTATGAGGCCTTTCCCGAGTCCCGCACGCGCTCCATCTTACAACCCCTCAAAAACGCAGACCCACCCTTGACGGACGCGCGCGCACGCTGAAGCAAACCACGAGCCAAGCAAAGCGGATTAATCGATCGTCATACGACTGGGGACGGGACCGTGGGCCAGATTCGGCATTTCGGTCATGGTAGCCTTCTCGTCCTCGCTCTCGAGCTTGCGCTTACTGATGTGGGGCTTGAGGCCGCGGTTGAAGTTGTGGGTGCAGATGCAGGCGTTGATGATGGTGAGGATGATGAGGATGACGGTGATGACGGCGAAGGTGGTGAGGGATTTACGGACAGGCATGTAGGTGAGTTCGCGCAAGGGTTCGTACATGCGGACGAGCTTGAAGAGGAAGTAGGCCAGGGCGGCGAAATAGAGCACCTTTGCGGGACGGGCGAGCAAGTCAGCAGTGATGTGGGAAAGGGTGGTCTTCGCGACGGGGATGGTTGGGCTTACGATGATGAGGATCATGCCTGGTGTGCTCTCTTTCCGTGTGAAGTAAGCTGCCATCAGGAGGATGATGATGGTTACGGGCACCGCCACGATGGTGAGTGCGAATTCAGCGTCGTGGATGTTGACCACAACGACCAGGAACTGTACGGTGAACCCAAGGAAGAAGAAGAAATCGAATTTGAGAAGGGCAATGTAGATCTGGCGAATCAACCTCAGCATACCTCCAAATTCGTTGGGCGTCAGAGGACACAAATACCTGAAAGGTCAAGTACCTCCTTTTCATCCTCAGATCGGCGCTGATATGCTTGTAAATGGTCCATGCAAATTCATCGTATAGTTTCCAAGCCACAACAGACAAAGCAACTGTACCCAAGGCAATGATACAGGGTATGGCGACGAGAAAGGGTTTAACTTCGGGCCAGACGGCAAGATCGATATTGTTGTTGGTCAGAGTCAACACCGCTTGCTTTATCTGGTCCATCTGCACAGCAGCGTATATCAGGAGGCCGACATTGTAGACGCAAAGGCCAATAACCTGAATTGTATTCTTCAGACGTAAGGCGTCGTACACGAGGATGAGTTGATATATATATCCGAAGATATAGAGTGTAAGGAAGGTCGGGATGGTTCTCGAGGGTTCCTGAAGTACGGCACCTCCTCTTAGATCTGCTTGAAATCTTGCGAAAACATAACTAGAGAGATAGAACGTCAGTGAGACTGAAATTTGTGGGCCTAATCCGACCGGAAACAGATCTGGGTGTCACCCTGATCCCAATCGTGTTGAAACGATTGCGGTAGGCTAGTAGTCGCTCGAGAATGGGCACCCTTACGCTTCAAAAGCCAGCACGATGGCGGCTTGAACAACTGCAATAACGACAAACGCCCAGGTCCAGAACGTTTTCGGGGTGTACATTCTTTCTTCGCTGGAGTTCCTGCCCGCACCGGCGGCAGAATATCCCTCCCGGTGGTGATATCCGCCCGCGTAAGGCTGATACGAACGGTCCAACGGCTGACCTCCTAGGAGGGAAGCGCGTGACTCGTGATGCCGAATTTTGGCGGTGTTGCAGCGCTCCTTGGTAGAGCTTGGCAAAATAGTCGACTGATGGGGAGAAGAGGGGCTCCACACCGAGGGCGTAAGCTGTTGTTTTGCAAGCTACAACTCGCAGTTGATTGATTTCCTTTTGGCCGCTGCGAATCCCTTGCCGTGTGGTAACTAACAGGCAAGTACGGTGAATGTCAGGTTCTAAAAACCTTGTATCTTGAATCTGATGTCGGAGGGAACTCCTTTTCCGGAATGGTGGAATTGACTGTCCCGGCAAGGATCTGAAACAGCTGAGATGCACCAGTTGCCAAATCGTGAGAAGGTCGAGCAACGTCGAATAACGAAGGGCGGGGGGTAGGTCGAGGAGCGATGAGAGTCAATGTGGATGACGGCCGAGTTTGGAACGAACGGAAGAAGCTATGAATATCTTGTTAATCTATCGGAGGTTGAGTGTCGAAGTCGGGGATGAGAAAAGAGTGAGGCACCAAATCGAGGAGAGAGGACGAGTAACGTTAGCGCACGGCAAGGCAGACCAGACATGTGAGAGTCGGGCGACTAAGCCAGATTTGGATAAGCGGCACGAGCGAAACTTCAGCTCTTGACGGCTTAGCTTACATAAAGTAGGTACCGAGGAGGAGCACTACCTTAAGGTGCCTTGTGTTTGTGTGGCTTAGCATGAATGCCGGTCGGGTAGGGCTGGCAATATTACGCCTATTTCGGTAACGGACAAGTGATTGGGTTAGAGTGATAGGGGTAGATCCAGTATCTAGGCAAACAAACAACAACTTCATTTGTTTCGTTCATCCACCGTACTTTGCCGTAGGACGCCGATAACGAGCCAAATATAGTGGTTCAAGGCAGCGATTATGTTGTCTCCTGTACTCCTAGAGAAACACCCTACTCCTAGCCGATACGGACACGAAACAAGCACACTGCTCGACCGAGGAATCCAAAAGTAAAACAGAGAAAGAGAAGTAAGCCAAATCCTTCAAAAGGTCATGTTCTTTTCCAAAGCATCCATGATCGCCGCCGCCCTCGCCGCCATGTTCTTGCACTCTTGACCGTATCCTTTCTCGTCCTCCTTCCCACTGGAGGCTACAGCGTTGTAACCATCCCTCCAGAAATGCCATCTGTGGAGAGTAAAGTGTGCTTTGCCCTTGTAAAGCGGACCTGGGGTCCAGTTGCGCAGATCTTCTGAAGAGACATCTGGCGGAGATAAGAGCTGCTTGAAAAAGCTCTGCCCACCCCAAATAATCCATTGGGCCGCTGCTAATACATAAATATCGTTGGGTACGCCGTGCCGGTCATTGGAGGGTGTGCGGCCTTCATGTGCGTCGCGTTGCGCCCATAGAGCCCATGTAGGAGTGGTGAGCCAAATGTGACGTTCAAAGAGATTCGCTGCAAAGGCATGAAAATTGACGTATAAATGTGGTTCCTCAGGGTCTGGGCCTGTGTGAAACTCCAGTTTAGCTTTCTATTTAACAATGTAGACAGGAATTGATCGGATATTTTACCATTCAATGTCTCCCTGAGTGACTCTCCGAGAAGCTGGTATCGATTGTACTGGTCCGGTATACTCTTTGATTCGTAAGCGAAAATTCACATCTAAGGATCTAAACTACCTGAGATAACCGACTTTGGAGGTGTGTACTCGACCGAGCTTTGGAGAATTCGCGAGATATTCCAGAAGTCCAACGAACTTGAGCTGAGACGGGTGTTGATAAGGGATCTGTTCAGCAACTTCGATACAAGTTTCGCCAAAGCCGAAAACTTCTGGTGACTGAGGAGCGTTCTCTGGTAAAAGGTCCTCTAGGGATCGGGCGACTGACTCCATTGTCAAAGTCGAGTCTGGCTGTAGGTAGTCGCGAAGAAGTTCGAAGTATTTATCGGGGATGGGGCCGCTTGGGGAATCCTCCAACTTGAGATCCAGAAGATACGTGGTGGATTTCGTCATGTCGTGACGACCCAAAGAACGCTTCACAGCTTGTATCGCCTTTTTCATAAGAAAAATTTACTGCGAAGGAGGTGTTTAAGGCGAGGCAACTGCAGGAAAGAATTCAACAATATTGTGGAGGGCCAACGCCGGGACCATATGAATGAAACGGTATGTCGGTAGATCTTGGTAGTCAGATATGGCCACAAGACCAGATGGGAGAATCAATTCCTTTTCCCTTCGTTGACTTGCAGGCGATGCAGTCGGATTTTGTACCCAGCTCCAAGAAACCTCTAAGAGGGAATTGACCTAGCCAATAATTCAACAGTCCTAAGCGCTGACCCTTTTGAAACGTGTACCTTAGGATTCCGCAGATAGGTGCAAACCTGGAAGTACATATCTTACCTACCTTACCTACTCACTGTAGTCGCGCTTAGGCATGATTCATTTGACGCTGGCCTCTGCAACCCAGCCTTCACGCTGCGTCAAGGCATTATAAGAATCGACGTGGATACCATCTCAAGTCAGACTTACTTGTAAGCTTTAGGGTTCCTGTTCGGAAGAAGATTACATCTCTGTGTCGTTATCTCTGGCGTCAATCTCTTTCCACAGTCGTTTATTATATCTATACTCCCAAACGTGTCCCTGATCTGTCTTGTATCATTTCTATCTGTGATCATAGACTTGCAGAATATGTGCTTTGGCTCTAGCGATAGCGATGACAGGCCCAGTCGCCCAGTCCCAGTGGTATGAATAGTACCTTTTTTGCACCTTCATTAACTCTCAAACTGACCCCTGACATACAGGCATATGGAATCAATCGAACTGAGCATGATGCGAACGGTTACCATGAACGAAGTCGCTCGAGCGTTGAGCGGTATCTAGAAGCCGCGCCGCCAGCCGGCGCTCGTGGTCACCGATATCCCAAAAGACACCGAAATACAGAGCGGCACTACGATACCGAAGAGGAGCTTTATGAATTCCCTACGATGGACTACCCCTATTCAGAACAAAACGCCAGAGGGAGAGTCAGGCGACGAAGCCCAGGCGGAACCTTTACGGAGTTTAGTCCGGGATACACTCGTACCATCACGAACGTCAACAATGATATCCAGGGGCTCAGCTACCATCCTAAAAATTATCCACGCAGACATGTGCGCGCACAGAAGATTTATCCGAAAAAATCGAGTCGGCGCTGACTCCCATCTCATGTCATCACCAGGAGCGACGAGCTAAACTCAGCTTTGCCTTTCAGAGACGAGGTCCGTCAGCTAAGATGCGAAGGTGTTGAAGTTGAAGTTGGCGCGCGGTTGTTGTCATTGTATTGTTTACTTCCGCATTAGCATCGCTGTTACTTGTCATTGAGTATGTTGTTTTTCAAGGTGGTTTCGAGTGTTTTAGAAATGGGGGTCAAAGGGCGGCAGGGGAAGGGGGGCCAAAGGGCATTTTCCGGTGTTCGCACTCTTCCGATGATTGAATTGCATTCCAGCCCTGTTGAGCTGCTAGGGCTGTCTTCGAACGTCTGCTGCATTCATCTGAAGTCAGGTCTGCCTGTGTATGCCGGCCGTGCAAGAAGAATCGAGTAGGTTCCTGTCCCTTTGGCTGTGTGAGCTTTCACTAGGTACTTGTATACTCCCAAAATACTTTATACCTTCCCATGCTTCTCCGATAATTTGAAACGAAAGCGCCGCCTAACCCCTTAAAACTAACGCTTGGAAGCGAACGGGTATGTCGATCAAGCGACGCTGACGCATCTAAAACTCTAACTACCGCGGCGCATCCTGTACCTCAACCTTTGCTACCTTACCTAGGTACCTACCGTATTTATTGCATTATCGCTTTGTGAAGTTGTGCTCTTTCACCATTGGCTCTTTGTGCGGTACAGCATGCCATCAGGTAAGAAGAAGTGTTCGATCCAGAAATCTAGTTAGCCCTTTCTGTTGCTCCCTCTCGACCATGTCAACAGTCATTGCCGATGCGCTCTTCGAGCATGCGCGCAACCATATTCCAGCACAATTTGCACGGCTACTGACAACGTGATTGTAGATGACGAGATATTGGAGGCAGCAGCGAAAGATGGGAGTCTTGAAAAGTAGGAAAGCCTTGTGGAACAACAACGTCCAAGGTCTGAAAGCTGATTATTCACAGTTCAGTGTGGCCTGGACTTCTCGAACGGATACTTCCACGCTTAGACCATGTATGCATTGCCTCCGCATATCTCTCACCTTGGAGACTAAGAAATATCAAGATAGCTCACAATGACTTCCCCATCCCGTCGATTCCTCTTCCCGGAGGGTCACACTCCCCACTGAAAGACCACGAATCAGGCTTCAAGCCCGACCTACCGTCCAGTCAGGACTCCTCCTCCCAGTCATCGCAGAACACCAACAAAGAAAACGCCCCGCCTCCTCCTCGATCCTCTCCTTCACGTCCTCCTGTCCCAGCATTCTCAGCAACAACTACGCCGATCCAACGCATCCCTGACTCTCAACCCAGCTCCTGCACCACTCCTGATGGCGCACTTCCGCCCCAACTCCTCTCTATCCTGACCTTCATCCAACAAATACTACGTACATCCTTCTCCGCGTCGCCGCCACACACGATCCAGCGATTCGCCGAACTCATCCTCCGACCCCGACAACATTACCGCACATTACCGTCATACCTTCGAGCCCTCGACCGCGTCGTGACGGTGTCCAGCGGCGCTGACATGTTCCCTCTCCCTGAAATCTCCTTGCCGAACTCCTCCGAAAGCGCGAACGGAGGCCTGCTGAACGGAACAACCAGTTTCTCGCTAGGCAGTGACGAAAGCCTTGGCGGCGCTCTGCTGACTCCAATCCCTTGGCTCCGGGACCACACTGCACAAGAAGCCGACCGAGACGGCGCGTCCATGCTGAGCGAGTCACACCACACGGCCAACAGCCCACCCGCATCCAGCTCAACGAACGGCCTCTCCAACGCCCCGCCTCAGCGCGAAGATGGCGCCGTGACGCAAGGCGAAATTCTCCGCCAGGAACAAGAAGCAGGCGTCGTGCCCGCCACACCAACAACGACAGCGACAACATCGCCACAGGGCCGACAAACTCGGAGCGCGACGGCGTCGACGGCGCGAGCCATGGCCATGGCTGCCGACGACGGCGGCACTGAAGTGGAGGGGCAGTTGGAGCAGCCGCACGCGAGGGGCCCGGATGAAGTGGGAATAGAGGATGTGGGACCGCAGGAGAGGGGGGCGGCGAGGAGTGGATTCAACGTCGAAGCCGCGGTGGGAAGGATTGTGCCGAAAGGGCAAGACGCCGAAGAGGAAAGGGCAAAGAAACGGGAGGGGACGGGGCAGACGGAGACGGAGAAAGGCGAGGACGAGGATGTGGTGGTTACGGATGCGGACGGGAGGACGGAGGACGATGTGAGGAAAGCGGATCGTAGTGGTGAGAATTTGGGGTCGGACGCGGTTGATACCACGGCGTTGTGATAAATACAATACGAACATGGAGTCTCAGGACAGAAAGTCATTGCTTCATGGTCAGATGACCTTTTTGGACCTAAACGATATAGACTTTGTCGGTTCGGAAGCCCAGTTCGGGCCTGATTCCCTACCCGACCAAATGTCTCCCAAATATCTTTCATCCATCCAAGTACCAGGCACCTAGAACATCACAACTATCACTCACATCCTCCCGCCCTCACTTTCTCTCGCCAACCACCCTCAAACATTCCCCCCCAGCACCCCCCTCGCAAACTCCCCGAACGTCAACCCCCTCTCCCGATCCACGACCTCCCCCAAATTCGGCTGCGTGAAAACCGCGAGCGTATTCCGCGCCACCCGCCCTCCCCTCTCGCCTCTTACGAAATGCGGCACGGCCCTGAACCTCCCCTTGGTGATCAACTGCAAGGTCTCGCCCGTCTGGAACGCGAGACAGTCGCGCGGGATGTCAATCTTCGTGACGGCGTTGGTGCGCGAGTGGACGTAGAGGCCTGCATTGCGGGATGGCGGGCCGGAGAGTTCGGGGAGGAGGATGGAGGTAGGGGGGCCGTGTGGGGACGGGGGGCTGGTGGTTTCGTCGACGTACATGGCGGACGTCAAGCCCGTGAGGCAGCCATGGTCGAGATGCGTGGCGCACCAGTCGTCGTCGGCATCGCTGCCATGTGCGCCCTCACCCGGTGCAGCTTCAGCTGCAGCCCCAACCGAAGGGTCACGATCCGGCAGAGTCCCGGGGTAATAATGCAGCAACCGCGCCTTCGTCGTCGCGCTCTCCCTCACCACGCGCTCCAAGTACCCACTCTCATACCCCTCCACATTCGCCGCCGCAAACCCATCACATGCCCTCGCCACCAGCACCGCCGCGTCGATGATCAACCTGCACAACTCCTCGAACGTCTCGCGGAAGCCGGCCAGCAGCGCTTCGGGCGGCCAGACGTTCGGCGCCGTGTAGGCGAGCAACGAAGGGAAGTCCGTCGTCGCCGCGGCGGGGGCGTCTCGGAGGGCGGGGTCCGGGTAGAAGGCGCAGTTGATGTAGAAGGAGCCCTTGAGGGTGTCGTAGCGGCCGGACCTGAGCGTCTCTTTGCCGCAGGACCAGCCGACGAGGTAGGAGGTGGAGGGGCAGGTGAGTTTGTCTGGCGGGTTGTTAGGGGCTGGGGTTCGGATTTGCGGAGTGGGAGGTGGGTTGGGGT
>JAABUJ010004474.1_pt1 | contig 14681 bp, 11 predicted proteins | sample 5559131 | NCBI WGS metagenome assembly JAABUJ01 (sample SAMN10711875, study PRJNA513366) | rock metagenome | isolation source: Antarctica rocks | place: Antarctica: Victoria Land, Mt New Zealand nord | collected 2016-01-07 | reverse complement strand
CCCGCGCGGCCTCAATGAACAGCGCCTTATGCCCGTCGGTCAGTTCCATCAGCCCTCCCCGTGCGTGTCACCCGCGCCCGCACCGCAGTATACCCCCTGGGGGGATTATTTCTACGCGCGTCCCTTAATGGCTGCGGCTACGTCAAGCTCGGCGGCCACCAGCGCGCCGTCGGGCGCGAGCACGCGGGCAAGGCCGTCACCGTGGTCCTCGAGGATGGGATCGCCACCGTGCTCGACGGCGATCGCGTCCCGCGGCGCCTCGTCCTCCGGCCGTGACAGCCGACGTCGGCAGGCGGAAATCCGTCCCACCGTGCCAGCGATGCGAGTGGGTTAGCGACGCCGGGGCGACGGCAGGAGAGTCGCCGACCACGTCGATTTGTACTCAGCATGCTGGTGAAATCCAATAGAAGCGCGTTTTTCGGTGCGCGGATAACTCTTCGCGGTCCAGGTCATTGGCATCGACGAGTCGGTCGCCCAGTACCTCTTCTTGGCCCTGGCCGTGACGACTGGTGTCCTCCTCGTGCCCGCGGGGCCGCTGGTGACGCGCCACGGGCAGCACCCGGTGCTGCTGGTCGGCATCGCAGGCACAGCGGTGACCGCGCTAGGCGGCCTGGCGGTCCAGAACGTGGCGCAAACGGTGATCGTCGCGGTCGGCGCGGGGGCCTACAACGCGGCGATCACCGAGACGGACTGGCCGCTCCTCAGCGAGCTGGTGCCGCCCGGGGAAAGAGGCCCCTTCGCCGGGCTGAAGACGGCCTGCGAGTCGGCCGCGATCCCGGCGTTGGTGGTCGTCTCGAGCGCGCTGCTCCACGTCTGGGGCTACCGGGCGATCTTCGTGGTGCTGAGCCTCGGCTCGCTCGCGGCGCTCCTGCTCCTGCGCTCGCTCAGCGCGACCACGGTGCGACGTCCGGACGGGGCGACGGCGCCGTGATGCGCGCCCGGTGCCGCAGGATGACACGTGCTTTCCCGCCGTAGCGCAACGCTGGCGCTGCTGTGGCGAGGCTTCTAGAGAATCACGCGGGGCGAGCTAACCAGTCAAGACAGGGGCGTCAAAGAGGTGGCCGCCGACAACAAGGAGACGGTGAAGGGCGAGGCCGACTAATCGCGCGCCCCGCCGTACGACGAGACAGTGACCCGGTCGCGCGATCCGGTGCCCGCCGGTTCGTTCGCTGCCAGCACGGGCGACGGTCAGCGCATACCCCCGCATGGTCGAGAGCGCGCGCAGCGCCTATACTCGCAACATGCCGTCCCTGCGGTGCCATTACAACCTGCGAGGCGCTATGCCCGACAACTCATCCGCCGACCACGTCCCCGGCGTCGCCCGCTGGCCCGCCACCATCGCCATCCTCGTCGTCGGCGGCCTCTACCTCCTCATCTCCGACCGCTACTCGGTCGGGCCGCCCTGGCTAGTGCTGGTCCTCGGCGTCGTGCTGCTCGTCCCTCGCTGGGCCGCCCGCCGCGCGGGGCGCTACGCGCTGAGCCACCGCTTCTCCCTCGCCGCGAACGGCCTCCTGACCCTCGCCGTGGCCGCCAGCGCGGTCCTGCTCCTCGTGCGCCTGGCCCAGGGGCAGACCCAGTCCCTGGCGCTCCTGCGCGACGCGGCCCTGATCTGGACGGCCAACATCCTGACCTTCGCCCTGTGGTACTGGAACATGGACGGGGGCGGCCCCGCCCGGCGCCATCCCGGGCGCCACGCCAGCACCGACTTCGCCTTCCCGCAGCAGCAACAGGCGGAGGCCGGGGTCGTGGAGGGCTGGTCGCCCACCTTCCTTGACTACCTGTTCGTCGCCTTCAACACCGCGACCGCCTTCAGCCCCACCGACACGCTGGTGCTCTCGCGCCGCGCCAAGGTGCTGCTGATGACGCAGTCCGCCATCTCGCTGCTGGTCGTCATCGTCCTCGCCGCCCGCGCCATCAACACCATCGGGATCTGAACGACGCGGCCGTGCCTCGCGCAGTCCGTGATCACTGGACTCCTGGGTGCCTTCAACGCCGATATCACTGGCGAAATCGGTCGGGTCGTGGTGGCGGGGCACCAGCCATGAGCGTCGCGAAGGGCGAGCGGCGCATCTTTGCCCGTGGCCTGCCGCTGAACCACTCGCCGAGGCGGAGGAGGTTGAGACCGACCGCGGTCAAGACGTGGCCGAGATGGACGTGTTCCTGCCCGATATAGCGCGTCCGACGCAAGCGGCAGCGGCGGATCCCACGCGAGAGGGTGCCCTCGATCCCGGCACGGCAGACGTACTGGGACGTGCATGATGGGGTCCCCTCGCGCCGCCGTGCCGTGTGCAACGCGAGATAATCGGCCTGCGGGCGCACCGAGACCATGCACAGCGGCGAGCGCTTCCGGGAGCGGCAGCACAATGGGCGGCAGGGGCAGGGGCTGCAATCCTTGGTCGAGAACGTGATGCGGATGACCTCGCCTTGCTTCGGGTCGATGGTCGTGCTCTAACTGAGGCTCGTGTGCCCCTGTGGGCATATCGCTTGCTGCCGCTCCCAATCGGGTTGGAAATACTCGGTGGCGAAGCCCGCCCGCTCGCACTCCTGACACTGGTAATCATGATTCACCGCCTCGGCGCGCTCCCTTGACCTCCGGACGACAAGATATTCGCACCAGGGAACAAATGGCCTGGCATGTCAGGCGTGGGGCGTGAGACCGCACGCGTCGCGCGTCGCCGACACTGGTCCCACGGCGACCTCCCGTCGATACGCCGCCATCGCCTCCTGCGCCGACGCAAAGACGCGGCCTGTCCCGACGCGCGCGGAGATGCCGAGCCGGTCGAGTTGCTCCCGCACATCCGCAGCCTCGGCGAGCGCGATCGTGAGCCCGCGACCCTGGAGTCGGGCCAGCGTCGCGGCGAGGGTAAGCCCCGCGGTGTAGTCGATATCGTCGGTGGCCCCCAGGTCGAGCACGAGCCACCGGACGGGGTGGGGCGCGTCGGCGACGAGCGCCTGGAGGCGCGCCGCGCAGTAGTCCGCGTTCGCGAAGAAGAGCGGGGCTGCGAAACGGTAGATGAGCAGCCCCGGCTCGGTCTCGGCCCCCGGCACGGCGTCGCGCACCCGCACATGCCCGTCCGCCAGGGTCAGGACGCTATCCTTCGGGTGGTACTCCTGGCGCAGGTGGTCGAGGATCGACAGGCCGATGGCGACGAAGATGCCCCGCTCGACGCCGAGGAAGACGACGGCGAGGAGCGTGGCGACGGCCACGGCGAACGTCGCCTTGCGGAAGCCGTAGATTTGCCGCAGGGATCGCACGTCGATCAGCCGCGCGCCGATCAGGGCGACGAGCGCGGCGAGCGCGGCGGTCGGGAGCCAGGTGATCACGCCCGTGGCGACGAGCAGGACCGCGAGGGTCACGCCGGCAGTCGCGAGCTGGGCAACCTGGGTCCGCCCCCCCGCCGCGTCAACGACCGCGGTTTTGGTGGGGCTGCCGTTGACCACGAACGTGCCGGACAGCCCGGCCAGGGCGTTGGCCGCGCCGAGTCCCACCAGGTCCCGATCCTCGTCCAACTGGTCGTCATATTTCTGGGCGAAGCTGCGGGCGGTGGCGGCGCTCTGCGCGACGACGACCAAGGCCATCGACGCGGCGACGGGGAGGAGGCGCGCGACGTCCGCCAGGGACGCCGCCGGCAGGCCGAACGCGGGCAGCCCAGCCTGCACCCGGCCCACCACCGCGACCCCGTGGCGGTCGAGCCGGAATACCCAGGTCGCCGCGATCGCCAGCACCACGGCAAGGAGCGCGCCGGGCACCCGCCGGGTGAAGCGCTCGAGGAGGAGGAGCACGGCGAGGACGGCCAGGGCCAGGGCCAGTGTCGGACGGTGCGTCGTCGGCAACGCCCGCACCGTCGCGAGGATTCGCCCGGAGAAGTCATCGCCGGTGACCGTGACCCCGAGCATGTCGGGTATCTGGCCGACGAGCAGCGAGACGCCCACGCCGCCGAGGAAACCGACCAGGACCGTCCGCGAGAGGAAGTCGGCGAGGAAGCCCAGCCGCAGGAGCCGGGCGAGGAGGAGGAGCAGCGCGGTCAGCAGCGCCGCCGCGCTCGCCAGGGCCAGCCACCGCGCCGAGCCGGGCTCCGCGGCACCGACGAGCCCGGCGAAAAGGATCGCCGCCGTGGCCGAGTCGGCACCGACGACGAGGTGGCGGGAGGCGCCGACGAGGGCGAAGGCCGCGAGGGGCAGCAGGATCGTGTAGAGCCCGCTCACCACCGGCGTGCCGGCGATCTTGGTGTAGCCCAGGCACTCGGGGATGGCAACCGCCGCGAGCGTAAGCCCGGCCAGGAGGTCCGGTGCCAGCCAACCGCGCCGGTACCCGCGCATGCCCGGAGGGACCGGGAATCGCCGCAGCGCGCGTCCCCAGCCACGCCTCGCCACGGGTTTCGTCCGGGTCGAGTCGCCACGCCCCGTCGTCGCCATCGTCCCCCTCATATCCGCAATGGGTACTTCCGCCACCATCCGACCCGCGATGGCGCGCGGTTTCGTTGCCGGTGACGATGGTAGATTTGACCCTGCACCATGGCTTCGGTCGGCGGCTAATCTGGCGACAGCCCGATTTTACCGCGTGTTAACGATGGTTTAACCGTCGCTTAATCCGCGGACGGCGTTGGCTTGTTATGCTGGGAGCGCGGAGAGATTGCGATCACGATAACAGCGTCTGAGGTGAGGCCGTGGGTATCGCGTTGGGCGAGTTGCTGCTCGAATACCTTGTCGCGCATCTGGCCGAAGCCGTCGTCGTGACGGTCGGGCGACACGCCCTCCGGCAGACCACACGCCACGCGGCGTGTGGCCTCGCCCGGGCTGTTCCCCGCGCGCCGCACAGCCCCCACGAACTGCGGCAACCGATGGTCCCAGGGGCTTGCTCGCAGCTACCCGGCCGCGTCCGCCTCGCGGTGCCGGGACTGCGCGATAGCCCCACCATCCCCCCCCTCCTCGCGCACGTACGGAGCCTCCCGGGCATCCGCAGCGCCACCGCCAGTGCGCTCACCGGGAACGCCCTCATCGTGTATGACCCCCGACACATCTCGCTGACGGCGATTCTCGCGGTTGTAGCCGCCGAGCCCACGGCGTGCGGCACAGCGGCTCCCCACCGCGAGTGGTAGGGGAAGCCCGAGGCATCGCTGTCGAGTATCCGGGGGAGCACCGCGCGGTCCATGCCCTCGGCAGTGTCGCCCCCCGTCACGTCGCCTCCTGCGCCCCTCGGACGGCGATCGTCAGCGCTGCCTCGAACGGCACCCCGCGACATAGAACCGAACATCGCGCATCTGGTTGCGGGTGATTGCCGGGCCGAGCGCGGGCCAACTCCATCGAGGGGTCAGCAACGTATCCGGCGAAGAGGGCGAGAGGGCCGGCGCACCGTCCAACGACCGGCACGACGCCGGGCCGCTCCTTCGACGCCAGGAGACACCATGGTTGGCATGACACTCACGATCAACAGGTTTGTCGCACCGAAATCTTCATCCCCGTCGCAACAAGCACATTCGTGCGCTGTCGAGCAGTTCAATAAGCCGGGGCGCGGTGGCGGGGCAGACAAGCGGATGCCTCAGTCGCGCGCCAGCACCTCCGTGCGATCGGCGATCCGGCGCGCTTCCGCCCAGATGGAGCCTGGTCGTCGGGCGAGCATCTCGGGGGGAGCGACCAGCGTGATAGTACCCTTGCCGTCGCCGCCGACCGGTTGCGCCGCCCCGTCGAGCAGTTGCCCCGTCAGGCGGGACGCGCGGCTTGCGTCGGGGCGATTGAGCATCTTGAGGAAGGGGACGGCGGCGATGAAGAGCCCGAGCGGCGGGTCGATCAGCCCGCACGCGACGGCGATCCCGATCCCGCCGTAATAGCCCGCCGTACGGGGCCAGTCGATCTCTACACGCCCGATCCGTGACGTCAGTCCCCGCTCGGTCGCCGGTGTCTTCGTGCTCATCGCCAAGTCTCCTATTCCACATCGCGCCGCCCCGCCAGATCCGCCGTCGAACGTGTTATTGCCACGCACCGGGCCGATCGGTGGGCTGCCCGGATCGCCCCAGCACCGGTCCTCGTCCGCCGACCACGCCGCCCGACAACCCCGGAGCCCGCGGCGCAGCCCCCGGGAGGGCGAGTACGCGCCCCAGGGGGACGGCGAGGAGTGCCGCGCCGAGGATCAGCGCCCAACCGGCGGGCAGTGGCGAGGCCAGGCTGAGGAAACCTTGCAGCATCGGCACCGTGAGCGCGGCGACGAGGATCGCGGCCGAGGCACCCACCGCGCCGAGGACGGCGCGGCTGAGCCCCCCCTCGGACCGGCCGGCGTCGAGGGTCTGCGCCAGCTGGGTGGCGACGATCGAAGCGAACGCGACCGTGCGCGCCTGCGATAATCCCGACGTGGCAAGCGCGGCCCCGTAGGCCACCAACGAGGGAAGTGCCGTCGCCGCGCCGCGCCGCAGCACGTCGCGACGCAAGGGCGCGTCGAGCGCGGCCGCGCCCTCCCGGGCCAGCCCGGCGAGGTGGCGCGATTCCGGCGGTTGCAGCGCGATTGCCAGGGCGGGTAGTGCGTCGGTGATCAGGTTCACCGCCAGGATTTGCCGCGCCAGCAGGGGGGTGGCGAGGCCGAGCAGGCTCGCCCCCACCACCAGCCCGAGTTCGCCGAGATTCCCGCCCAGGAGCAGGCCGAGCGCGCGCCGAATGTTGCGCCAGAAGCTCCGGCCCTCGACCAGTGCCTCGACCAGGGTGGCGAAGTCGTCGTCCGCCAGGACCACGTCCGCCGCCTGCCGGGCGACCTCCGTCCCGCCCCGCCCCATGGCGACCCCGACGTCGGCCAGACGCAGCGCCGGCGCGTCGTTCACGCCGTCGCCGGTCATCGCGACCACATGGCCGCGCCGCCGGAGGCTCTCGACGATCCGCAGCTTGTCGAGCGGGGTGATCCGGGCGACCGCCGCCGCCCGCTCCAAGCGCCGATCGAGCACGTCATCCGCCAATTCGGCGATCTCGGCTCCTGTCAGCACCTCGGCGGCCCCCTCCTGCTCGAGCAGGCCCGCCTCCCGGGCGATGGCGCGGGCCGTGGCGGGGTGGTCGCCGGTGAGCATGAGCAGCCGCACCCCCGCTTCCCGACAGCGGCGCACCGCGTCCGGCACGCCGGGGCGCAGCGGATCGGCGATGCCGACGAAGCCGACGGCGACGAGCCCCTGCGGGTCGTCGGGCCGTGCCTCCGCCGCGGCCTCCGCGATCAGCAGCACGCGGAGGCCGCGCGCCGCCAGGTGCGCGGCGCGCGCCAGGAGCGCCCGCCGCCCCGGCACGCCGAGCGGCCGATCCGCGCCGCCGGTCCGGATGCGGGTGCAGCGCGGTGCCAGCACCTCTGCCGCGCCCTTGACCCGCAAGCGATCACCCGCAAGCGCGGCATGGAACCCGCGCGCCGGATCGAACGCCGCCTCCGCCGTGCGGGTGAGCCGGAGGTCGTTCCCGAGCCCGGCGTCCGCGGCGCCACGCGTGACCGCCATGTCGGTCGGATGCGCGCCGGCGTCGGCCGCGTCGGGGTGGGGGCTCGCGAGGGCGGCGGTCAGCAATACCGCGCGCAGTCCCGCCGGGAGGTCGCCCGGTAGGGGACTCTCCCCGTCCTCCCCCACACCGGCGACGAGGCAGAGCGCGAGCGTGCCGGCCGTCAGGGTGCCGGTCTTGTCGGTGCAGGCGATGTCCACCCGCCCAAGCGCCTCGACCGCCGCGAGGCGCCGCACCAGCGCGCGACGCCCGGCGAGGCGACGGGCCACTCCCGCCTCGCCGACCCCGGCCAGCAGCGGCAGCCCTTCCGGGATGGCGGCGAAGGCGATGCTCGCGCCGACCGCCAGCTGGGGCACCAGCGGTCGCCCGCGCAGCAGCCCCGACCCGACCACGATCGCGCCGCCCGCCGCGGCCAGGGGGAGGAACTGCCGCAGCAGCCGACCCAGGCGCAGGCTGAGGGGGCTGTGCCCCGTCTCACCCGCCGCCAGCGCCGCAGCGGTCGCGCCCAGCCGGGTCTGCGTCCCGACGGCGACCACCACGGCCCGTCCGTTGCCGACGGTGACGTCGCTCCCTTCCAGCACGACATGATGGCCGTCGGCCCCGCCTGTGGCGGCCTTGGGCACGGGTAGGGACTCCCCGGTCAGGGCCGCCTCGTCGACCTCCAGCCCCTGCGCCGCGATCACGCGCGCGTCGGCGGCGACGCGGTCCCCTGCGGCCAGGAGGAGGATGTCGCCGGGGACGACCGCGGTCGCCGGGACCGTGACCGACTGACCGTCGCGCAGGACGCGGGCCGTCGCCGCGCCGATCCGCGCGAGGGCCTCGGTCGCCCGGCCCGCCTGGTGTTCCTGCCACACCCCGATGGCGGCGTTGACCACGAGCATCCCGCCGATGAAGGCCACGTCGGCCGGGGCACCAAGCGCCAGCGAGAAGCCCGCGCCGACGGCGAGCATGCCGGTGATCGGGGAGCGCAACTGGTCGAGCAAGGCCCCCACGATCGGATGTGCGCGCTCCGCCGGCCGCGTGGTGCGGTGCCGCGCGATCGCCTCCACAGTCGTTAGCCCGGCCGCGGTTGTCCGCAGATCGTGCAGGGTGGTCGGCACGTCACGGCGTCCCCAGCGCTCCGGGCGCGGGTCGGCAAGGCGCGCGGCCATCGCGGCGGGACGTGCCCCGCCCCGGAGCCGCACCCAGCCATCCGCCAGCGCCGCGAGCGCGGTGGCGTAGACCGCCAGCGAGGCGCGCTCGATACCGGGCGCGCCGCGGAAGCCCCAGAGCGCGCCCGCGACGTTGGCGACGATCGAGAGGCCCACCGCATCGCGGGTCGCCGCCGCGCGCGCCGCCCCCGCGTCCACGATCGCCGCGACCGCACCGAGCTCCGGAGCCAGCAGGTCGGCGCGCGCGGGGAAGCGGCCGCTCCGGCCCGAGGTCAGGCCGATCGCCAGGTCGCAGGCGGCGAATGCCGCCGCCGCGTCCGCGCCGTCCGCGAGCACCGCGACAACTTGCCCCGCCGCCTGCCGCGCGCGTACCTGGGCCACGGCACCGGGGGCATCGTCGCCCCCCGGCAACAGTGTCACGCCGGTCCGTGCGGCGATCGCCGCCCCCGCGAGCGGGTCTCCTCCGGGGAGGAAACCCACCGCGACGCCGTGATTGCGGCAACTCTCGAGCAACTCCGCGACGCCTGGCGCCAGTCGGGGGCGGAGCACGATGAAGCCGTCCGGCCGGCTCGCGTCCACCCGTCGCAGGGCCAGCAGGCACTCGCCGCGATGGCGCAGGCGCGTCGCGGTCGGCAGGTACGCCCCAGCCGCGACCGGGCCGAGCGTGTACCGTCCCGCCGTGAGTCGCGCTGTCGCGGTCGTCCCGTCGAACGTCCCCGCGACGGCCTCGACCCGGTCGGCCATCGGGAAGGCGTCGCCCCAGGGCGCGCCCGCCGCCGCGGCGACACCGCTCGCCCGCGCAAGCAACGCGCCGGCATCGCCCTCGGCGGCCAGGGGCAGCACCCCGGCGACCTCGAAGCCGTTAGCGAGGACACGCGGCCCGTCGATCAGCAGGGTGTCGGGACGACGTATGGAGCGATCCGGCCGCGTGCCGACGACCGTGACCCCCGCGCGCAGGACTCGGACCGAGGCCCCCACCGCGGCCGTCTCCATCCCGATCACGGCGGTGCGGGAATTAACGAGCAGGAGCGCGGCGAAGGTCCGGGCGAAGGAGCGGGTGGCGAGCGCGGTGAGCGCGGCGTAGCCAAGCGAGCATAGCCCCGCTATCCCGGTGTAGCGATCGTAGAGGGTCGGGGCGAGGAACCCCGGGCGGGGTTGCGGCGTGAACGGTTCGCCGCCCTCCAGGTGGAGCACGAACGGTCCCCCATAAAGGCGGGCCCCGGCGGGCACGCGACCACCCGGGCAGACCGGTCCCGGCAGGCCGTCCCGGCCACTCGCCGTCCCGATCCCTTCCCGGACGGTCGCGGCCAGCGGGGTGCGGTCGCCCGCCTCGAGCCGGACGATCGCGCCCGGTTCGGCCGAAGCGGCGGTGTCAAGGCGGGCCTCGTACCGTTTCCAGGCACGCCGCCGCGCCACGATCTCCGTCACCAGACGCAGGCTCTCGGCGCCGGTGAGCGCCAGGCCGAGGGGGCTGCCGGCGAGAGCCAGGCTGACGATCGCCAGCCCCTGGAACAGCAGATCGGCCAGATCCCGCCCGAAGAGGGTACGCAAGCCATTGCGCGTCGCGGGGAACCCTTGCACGATGCCGATGACGCCAGCGGCCCGCGCGGGGAGCCCCCCGGGGAGGGGCGGGCCCTGGAGCCCCGCGAGTTGCCGCCCGGCCAGGAGCGCGAGGCCGAGGCCCGCGCCGACCGTGCGGCTGGCACTCTGGATGAGGGGTTGCGGGTCGAGGGGATGGGTCGGGCGGTCCTCGCCGGGCAGATCCGGCAGCTCGATGCCGCTGACCTCCGAGAGGAGATCCTGGAGGTCGGTCAGATGGGCGTCGAACTCGACGAGCACGCGGCCGGTCAGGGGATTGGCGCGCGCCGCCCGTACCCCGGGCTGCCGCGCCAGGTGCTCGACGATGCGACGGGCCACGCGGGGATCGCGGTCCAGACCGCGCACGGCGATCCGTGCCTGGCTAGCGGAACCAACGCGCTCATGCACGGCGCGCGGACCGACCGTACGGGCGGATTGTCCCGCGCGCGGGATCCCACTGCTAGGGGCAAGGCCCTGCGCCACCGGATCCAGCGCGCGCACGGCGGCGAGGATCCCTTCCGCGTCGATGAGCGCGGGGTCGAAGCGAACGAGGACATTGCCGGTGAGCGGATTGGCCTGCGCGCCGCGCACGCCGGGCAGACGCCGGAACGCGCCCTCCAGCCGCCAGGGCTCGTCACCAGCCCGCGCGGGCAGACGGACGCGCACCCGCCCGGGGAGCGCATGCAGCACACGGGGTTCCTCGGCAACGGCGGCGCTCATCCGATCCTCGGCCCCTTCTCTCGCCAGCGCTGGTCCCGGCGCTGCTCGCATGTTCGCTAGGGCGCTGTGGCACAGCGCCATGCATCCTTCCGCCTACGGCTGGTGGATGGGGTTTATGCCCCTCGGCGAACGCTCTGGGCCTCCGCCCAGATATCCTCGACCTCCTCGCGCGTGCGGGCCACCGCCCGGCGGGCCTGCCAGCTCAGGAACGCCAGCACGCCGCCGATCCGCTCGCCGGTGCGGTCGAGCGCGGCATCGGCGCGCGCCAGCGGGGCCGACCCGGAGGGCGGTGCCGGATCCTCCGCACCGGGAGTCCCGACGATCTCGGCGGTGGCCACGCCCGCCCGGGCGGCCAGGTCGCGGAGCTGGCCGCCGGTCTCCGCCGCCAGCGCCCCGAGGCGTCCCCCGAGCTGGTCGACCGCCGCTCCCACGCGCGCGCCGACCCCCGGGGCAGGGGTCGTGCCGTGCGCCTGACGATCCGGGATCTCACTCATGGCTGCCCTCCGTCGCCCCGGCCGTACGAGCCCGGGCCTTCGGCTTAGTTGTCCCGGCGGTGCTCGGCTCTTCCGACGGCTCCTGCGCGATGGATGGTGCCGGTAGCGGGGCTGGCGTCTCGGTGGGCACCGCACCCGCCCCGGCCACGGCATCGGCCGTGGCCAGCGCCGGGGTGACCTGCCGGACGCCCCGCCCGATCCCGCCGACCAGCGTCGCCAGGGCGTCCCCGGCCATCATCACCCCCGCGAGGCCGAAGACCGCCCCGCGGCGCACCACGCGCCGCACCGGCGGCGAGAAGACGACGGCGCTCACCGCCACCGCCACCCCGACCTCGGGGTCCAGATAATCCTCGATCGCCATCGGGCCACCTCCTCAAACACATGCGGACACGCGTCGGTATCGTCAGATCCTGTGACACGCACGGGCCATGCCAGTGCATTAACCTCGCGTTAACCTCGACCATGTTACTGTACACGTCGCACGAGCTGAGCGATGCGGGCTTGCTCGGATCGCCTCAACGGGAGCGCTCGGGAACGACAACAATACGGCCCATCGAGCGCCTGTTCGTCACCTCCTGGACGGCACTGCGCTAGCAGCAGGCCTCACCTACACGCGTCCATGCGGCGGGCAAGTTGCGCGTCTGCCGCATGGGCGCGCACGGCCTAGTACAGCGCGGTCGAAATACCCCACCGGTTTTCGTGGCGCTGTGGCACGCTTTTTCCACCAAGAAACCACGGGGCTATCTACGCCGCGCTGTACTAGTGTCATCCCCTCCCCGACCGGCGCAGCGCGTGCAGTTCCCGAGCCGCGTGGCGCCGAAGAGTCGCGTACCGACTCTTAACGGGCGACCGCGTCACACCCAGCCACGGCAGTGCCGCACGCACCTGCCGTCCGATACCGGGATGTGCCATCGTGCCGGTCGGGCGGTACCGTAATAGGGGCCAGGGCTTGTGCAGGGGACTCAGACCGAGTCCGCACGGTGCCAGTAGTGTATCCCCGCGATGAGGCCGAGGACGAGCAGGCCGCTGCCCCCCCCAGCGAGCCCGGCCAGCAGCACCTGGCCGGTCATTATCGCGACACCGATGGCCGCGATGACACCGACGGCGAGCGCGAGCGGGAACTCCTCGCCGAGGTGGCGCTGCAGCTCCTCCGGGATCCTGCGCCTCATCACGCCTCGTCCCCGATCCCGTGGGCGGGTGGCGGGGCCACCTCCTCGCCCTCCTCGTCGAACTCCTCCTCGTCGAACACCGGTGCCCGCAGGAGCTAGGAGCCCCGCCGCGATCGCGACGCCCCCGGCGAGGCTGACGAGCGCCTTCTTCCACCCGAAGGTGGGCAGCGCGCTCAGCCCCAGGCGCTGCGCGAAGACCGCCAGCAGGATCACCACGATCCCCCCCGCAATCGCGAGCACCGCGAGCCAGCGCGTCTGTGTCATACCGGCAACCCTCCGTGTCGCGATGTACGCTCCTCGCTGCGGCGAGTACCGACCCCAGCAGGGCTATCCCCCCGTCGGCGACGGCCGCGCGGCGTCACCGCCCGAGCATACCGCAGTTTGGCTCAACAAGGTGTCAACGGCGCGGGCGCCGATACGTCGCGTCGCGACGGCGCTCACGGAACACCGCCGCCGCGGTCTGCGACTCGCCCGGCTCACGTGGGGTTAGCCCATACGTCGCCTGCCTCGCGCGATGCGGCATGGCCCCGTCGACCACAATATTCTCCATCGGGCTTGGCCGGGCTGGGGGGCCGGTCGCCGTGGTGACGAGCACCGCATCCGTCTGGCTGGTGGTCGTCGGGGCCGCAGCGAGCCTGATCGGCTCATCCGTCGACATGGGCATCGGCATAGAGACAGGGTCCGGTTGCCCGTTCGGGACTTTCGCCGGAGGAGTATCGCCGACAGAGGAGGTGACGCCAGCGACGGCGGACACGGCGATAGGCGGCGTAGTCTTGGTCGTCCCGGTGATCGGAGCGGAGCCGCCTGCGGTATCTTCATACGCGCTCTCGGTCGCTGGCATGGCGACTACGCTCGTTGCCTCCGGCGCTGTCGGTGTCGGAATAATGCGCTCGGTCGGGATCGTTTCGACACGGAGCGAGCGGGCGATCGCGGACCCGGCCGCGTCCGCCGTGGCGGGTGCGACGGTTTCCCGCGCGGCCGGGGTCGGGTCGGGCGTGGCCGGGTCGTCGCGCGTGAGGCTCCGCTGGAACTCGCCCGTGAGTTCGTCGGACAGGCGGCGGACGTCGCGGAGCGCCTTCGCCAGCTGCGCGGCCAGCTCGGGGAGGCGCTCCGGCCCGAAGACGATCAGCGCGATCACCGCGCTGACGACGAGCTCCCGGGCCCCGATACCGAACATCGCGGCGTGCTCCCTCTGCGCGTCGTGGAGATCCGAGTACGCCGTGGGTGCCGACCGCGCATCCGCTGCGACGCAGTATAGCAGCGACGACAGCGGCGGCAGTCGGTCTGGTCGCCCTCCCGCCGCACGAAGCGCCGTCGGCAGCACCGCGCGCGACGTTCGCGAGCCGCGTGCGTCGCGCGTGCCGACCAGGACACGGCGCGGGCGGTGAATGGTGTGGTACGGCCCTTGCGTCCGGGGGCGACCGGGTGCCGCGCCAAGGGGCACCGCCGGCGACTGAAGAAGTGAGGAGACGCATGGAGCAGGACATCACCGAGTCCACGGCCGGGGTCGAGATCCCGCGCCCCTCGATCGCGCAACTCCTCCGCCGTCGCCCCCGGGCGGTGCTCAAGACCCTCGGCCCCGGTTTGATCGCCGGTGCCTCCGATAACGACCCGACCACCGTCGCCACCCTCGCCGTCATCGGCGCCAGCACCGCCTACGGCCTCGCCTGGCTCGTCGTCCTGGTGATCCCGATGCTCGTCGTCGTCCAGGTCGTCGCCGCCGCGGTGGGCGTCTGCGCGCGCGAAGGGCTGGCCGCCGCGGTCCGCGCCCGCTTCGGGCGCGGCTGGGCCATCGCGGCGCTCCTGGCCGTCTTGGCCGTCAACCTCGTTACCCTGGCCGCCGACCTGGAGGGCGGGGCCGCCGCGCTCGGCCTGCTGACCGGCGTGCCCGGCCGCTGGTTCGCCCTCCCCTTCGCCGCGGTGGCCGGTGCCCTGCTCGTCTGGGGCAACCACGGCGCGATCCAGCGGGCGCTGCGCTGGGTGCTCCTGATCTTCCTGGCCTACGTCGCGGCGGCGTTCCTCGCCCGCCCGGATTGGGGCGACGTGCTCCGGCACACGGTCATCCCGCACTTCGCGCTCTCGAGCGCCTACGTCACGGGGGCGATCGCCCTGCT